>Ga0070710_10000156_pt1 | contig 31483 bp, 28 predicted proteins | sample LARL52metaG_FD_65454 | JGI IMG/M metagenome (GOLD analysis project Ga0070710, IMG submission 65454) | Corn, switchgrass and miscanthus rhizosphere microbial communities from Kellogg Biological Station, Michigan, USA - LAR L5-2 metaG | ecosystem: Host-associated > Plants > Roots > Rhizosphere ...
ATTCCCGGTGTGAGCGGATTCCCCGGCCGCACTGGCAGCAGGGCAGGAACACGATAGCGGCAGACAAGCGGAAAGGGCCCCCTCGTGGCAGCACCGCAGAACTATTTGGCGGTCATCAAGGTCGTCGGTATCGGCGGGGGCGGCGTCAATGCCGTAAACCGGATGATCGAAGAGGGGCTCAAGGGCGTTGAGTTCATCGCGATCAACACGGACGCGCAGGCGCTGCTGATGAGCGACGCCGACGTCAAGCTGGACGTCGGCCGTGAACTGACCCGCGGGCTCGGTGCCGGCGCCAACCCTGACGTGGGTGCCAAGGCCGCCGAGGACCACCGTGAGGAAATAGAGGAAGTCCTCAAGGGCGCGGACATGGTCTTCGTCACCGCGGGCGAGGGCGGCGGCACCGGCACCGGCGGTGCTCCCGTCGTGGCCAACGTGGCGCGGTCCCTCGGCGCGCTCACGATCGGCGTGGTGACCAGGCCGTTCGGCTTCGAGGGCAAGCGCAGGGCGTCCCAGGCGGAGATCGGCATCGAACGGCTGCGCAGCGAGGTGGACACGCTCATCGTGATCCCCAACGACCGGCTGCTGTCCATCTCGGACCGCCACGTCAGCGTGCTCGACGCCTTCAAGGCCGCCGACCAGGTGCTGCTGTCCGGTGTCCAGGGCATCACCGACCTGATCACCACCCCGGGCCTGATCAACCTGGACTTCGCCGACGTGAAGTCGGTCATGTCCGGCGCTGGCTCCGCCCTGATGGGTATCGGTTCCGCCCGCGGGGATGACCGCAGCGTGGCCGCCGCGGAGATGGCCATCTCCAGCCCACTGCTCGAGGCGAGCATCGACGGCGCGCACGGCGTGCTGCTGTCCATCCAGGGCGGCTCCGACCTCGGGCTGTTCGAGATCAACGAGGCGGCCCAGCTAGTCGCCAACTCGGCGGCGCCGGACGCCAACATCATCTTCGGCGCGGTGATCGACGACGCCCTCGGCGACGAGGTCCGGGTGACCGTGATCGCGGCAGGGTTCGACGAGGCGGGCGTTCGGCACGCGCCGCACGCGCAGCCCGCCCTGGCCCGCCCAGGACTGGAGGCCCGTAGTCCGGTCCCGGGAGCCGCCTCCTTTTCCGGTAGCGGCGGGTTCGGCGCCAGCAACGGCCACTCCGCTGGCGGCCATACGCTCGATGCTGCGGTGGATGAGCCTGTGGTGGAAGAGCGCGTGGCGGTCGAGCCCGCCGCCAGCGTGACGGGCCCACCGGCGCCCGCGCCAGAACCGGTCGAGGACAGCGCCATGCCCGGCGATGACGTTGACTCCGGAGACCGGGCCGACGAGGAGGCTGAGCCAGTGGCCGCGGCGGCACCGGCGCGGCACCGAGCCGACCCCGGCGCCGCGGCGCGCATGTTCGACGCGGCTACCACCCGCCGCCGCAGCGTCGTCTTCGAAGAGGATGACGAGTTGGACGTGCCGGACTTCCTGAAGTGATCCTGCGCGGGGGCGGCGGTCTTGTGGCGCTCAGTCCGGCCCGTGAGGAGAGGGAGAGCGAGAGGTGGTTCCGGGGCTGGTGTGCGCCGGGGTCATGATGTGGATGTGAGCGATCAAGGGCGTGACACCCGGCGGGCCGAGTTGCGTGGGCGGCTGGCTGCGGTTCAGGAACGGATCAGCAAGGCTTGCGTGGCGGTGGGGCGGGCTCCGGGGGAGGTCACGCTGGTTGCGGTGACCAAGACGTTTCCCGCTTCGGACGTGCGATTGCTCAGCGAACTTGGTGTGCGGGATGTCGGGGAGAACCGGGACCAGGAGGCGGCGCCCAAGGCGGCCGAATGCGCAGACCTTTCCCCGGAACTGACTTGGCATTTCATCGGGCAGCTTCAGACCAACAAGGCCGCGAGCGTGGTCGGTTACGCCGGGGTGGTGCATTCGGTGGACCGGCTCAGGCTGGTACGTGCGCTGGGCACGGCAGCCATGAGGGCGGGCCGGACCGTCACCTGTCTGGTCCAGGTCAGCCTGGACCAGGACGAGGGGCGCGGCGGCGTGCCCGAGCCTGAGGTGGTAGCGCTCGCCGGCGCCGTGGCCGGAGAGGACGGTCTGCTACTTGGCGGCGTGATGGCGATGGCGCCACTTGGGGTTCCTCCTGCCGAGGCATTCGCGCCACTTCCGCGAATCGCCGGCGCGGTCCGTGCGGCTTATCCCGAAGCCGTCATAGTGTCGGCGGGAATGAGCGGCGATTTGGAAGACGCCATTGCGGTCGGCGCGACACACGTTCGCGTCGGTACGGCGTTGCTCGGCGGCCGGCCGGGCTTCGTCAGGTAATGTCCGTCGCAGCGAATGGCAGGCCAGGGACGACGGAGGGCTGACGGATGGCCGGCGCGATCCACAAGATGGCGGTCTATCTCGGCCTCGTCGAGGACGAGGTGGCCTACGAAGACGGCTATGACTCCTTTGAGGAGGATTACGCCGGCTACGAGGACGAGGAGGGCGCGGGGCCCGATTCCGCGCGTCAGCCGGCCGTCCAGCCGCACGGTGGCTATGACGCCGACGCCGCAGAGCCCGGCCGCCCCGCTCCGGTACGGCAGACCGCAGATCTCACTCGGATCACGACGCTGCATCCGCGCACATACAATGAGGCCCGGACGATCGGTGAGCACTTCCGCGAGGGCACCCCGGTCATCATGAACCTGTCAGAAATGGTCGATAGTGACGCTAAGCGACTCGTTGACTTCGCAGCAGGGCTGATTTTCGGACTTCGCGGAAGCATCGACCGGGTGACCAACAGGGTGTTCCTGCTGTCACCCGCGTCCATAGAGGTGACCGCCGAAGACAAGGCCCGGATTGCCGAGAGGGGCTTCTTCAACCAGAGTTAGGCGGCCCAGGTCAGGCGGCTCGGCGCCGACCGCAGGGCGGCTGCCGTGTCGTGGTGAGAGCAGGACAGGGTTGTGGGTCTCGTAAAGATCATCTTGACATACGTCCTATGGATCTACCTGTTGCTGCTCATCGGGCGGCTGATATTCAGCTGGATCCAGGCCTTCTCCCGGTCCTGGTCGCCACGCGGGCCCGTGCTGGTGGTGGCCGAAACGGTGTTCACCGCAACCGACCCGCCGCTGAAATTCCTAAGCCGGTTCATCCCCGTGCTCCGGCTCGGTAGTGTGGCCTTGGACCTCAGCTTCATGGTTCTGTTCTTCGCGGTACTTCTCCTGATCAACGCCGTGGGGCTGTTGTGATCAGGTACGGTCCCATAGGAACAGACTGCAGCGCACCAAGGAGACGAGATGCCGCTGACGCCCGCAGACGTGCGGAATAAGCAGTTCAGTACCACCAGGCTTCGCCCCGGCTACGACGAGGAAGAGGTAGACGCCTTCCTCGATGAGGTCGAGGTCGAGCTGGACCGGCTGATCCAGGAGAACGAGGAACTCCGGTCCAAGCTGGCTGAGTGCTTGCGCGGGGGCAAGTCGGCCGTGTCCGCGCTCAGTTCCCCGCTGGCCGACCCGGAGCCGGAGATGCTGGCGCCCGAGCCGATGATGCCCGAGCCGGAGCACCGGCCCGAGCCGGTCAGGGCGAGCATGCCGAGCGAGGACAACATGGACACGGCAGCCCGTGTCCTTGCCCTCGCTCAGCAGACCGCCGACCAGGCCATCGCCGACGCTCGCCGTGAGGCCGATGAGACCTTGGGCCGGGCTCGCCGCGAGGCGGACGAGATCCTCGGCAAGGCCAGGCGGCAGGCCGAGCAGATCACCAGCGACGCGCGTGCCCGGGCGGAAAGCCTGGAGCGCGATGCGCAGGAGCGGCACCGTCAGGCGATGGGTTCCCTGGTCCAGCAGCGGGAGGAGCTGGAGCGCCGGGTCGACGACCTGCGAGCGTTCGAGCGCGAATACCGCAGCAGGCTCAAGGCGTACCTGGAAGGCCAGCTCCGCGACCTGGAGGCGGGCGCCGCGGACAGCGGCACCTTCCCCGCGGTCGCCGGGCCGCAGTCCTCGGTCGGCGGCGGCATGCAGTCCCGCATGGATTCCCGCAACGGCCAGCCAGCGGTCACCGGCGCCTACGTCGGCTCACCGGAGCCCGGAGGGCACAACGGGGGCTTCCACCCCTCGGACGGCCCTTCACACGACCGCCGGTAACCAGCCGCCCGGCGCGCCACGCCGGGTCGTGGGAGGGCGCACGTGATCCGCTCCAGCGCCCTTCTGACCGTTGCGGCGATGGCGATGCTGGTGGCCGGGGTGTTCTCGGCCAGTCTGGGCCTGATCTACGCTTCGGTCGCCGTGAGCATCCTCGCGGCGCTCACCCTCGGCGTCGGAGTTCTGCTCCGGCGCCGAGAGCTTTTCCGCGGAGCGGCAGCGGGGGACATCCGGCCCGGCTGGGCAGCCGCTGACGTCACCGGGGCCCGGCCGGCGGGGATCCGGCCCGACCGGATCCGGGCTGTTGCGACCGGTCCAGCCAGCACGGGGCAGCCCGCCGGTGCGGGGCAGGCGGCCGATGGCCGGGCACAAACCGAACGTGGCGGCAGGGGTGGCGGCGAGCAGGACGGCGACCTCGCCGAAAGGCCCCGGACGGCGGCATCGGGTGCGGGTTCGGGTTCCGCCCGGTGGCCGGGCTCGATAGCGGCCAAGGGTGCCTCCGTGGCCGGTCGGCGCGGCGGCGAGCACTCGGCGGCCCACGCGGCCGGTCGCGGCCGGTCCGTGCGGCCCGCCCCCGGCACCGGGTCCGCGGCCCGGGACCCGGCGGCGGGTGCCCCCGCCCCGCGTGAGCCCGCCCGAGGGGACCGGGGCAGGACAGAACGTGACCGGGGCGGGCGCGCGCCGGGCGATCGCGAGCCGGCCGGGCGTCCCTGGAGCGACCGCGAGCCCGTCCGCGAGGAGCCCGCCGCACGTGACCGGGGCGACCGGGAGCGGGTCGGCCGTGAGCCTGCGGGCCGTGAGCTTGCCGGCCGTGAGCCTGCGGACCGTGAGCTTGCCGGCCGTGATCCGGCCGGCCGTGATCCGCGTAGCCGTGAAACCGGCCGGGATCGGCCGGGGTCCGGCCGGGAACGCGAGCGGGACCGGCCCGGCCAGGACCGCGGCTATGCCGCCGCGGCGTGGGCGGAGCGCCCAGGCCGCGGCCCAGACCGTTACCGCGACCACGATGAGGACCGGGACGCCGCCACGCAGGCCGGCCGTGACCAGGCCGGGGCTGAGCGCGAGCCTGCCGCCGGGGGGACCCGCGACCAGGCGGCACGGCAGGAAAAGGAAGCGGCTCCGCCGGGGGCCGAGGCGTTCCGGCTGCCCACCGCCGATGAGCGGGCCGTCCGGGCCAGGGATGAAGCGGCCCGCCGCGATGCCGGTGCCGCGGGTGCGGGCGACGACTTCTGGGATCGGGTCAGCGAAGAACTCTCCGGCAGCGGCGGTCAGGAGCCGGTCCGGCCTGCCTGGCCGTCCACCGCGGGACCCCGGGCAATGGGCGCCGGATCCGCCGCCAGGCATGGCCCGGCCGAGACGGGAGGCGATGAGCCGGGGGCAGCCTGGTCACCGTCGGGCTACCGGCAGGCGGACCCTGCGTCCTGGGGCGCGGAGACCTCGCGGTCGCCCGGCGGGCCGGATGAGGACGACGAGCAGGCCGAGCGGCCGGCGGCCGGCGAGGCACGGTGGGACCGGATGGTCCCGCCGTACGTTGACGACCTGACCAGGCCGGGACGGGACCGCGAGCCTGCCGGGCCCGGCTCCGGCGACACCTCATCCAGGGAAGACTCTCCGGCCGGGGAAGAGGCCGAGGCCGGCCAGGAGGCCGGCAGCGTGTGGAGCGCATGGTCCAGCCTCCGCGCCACCGGCGCGGAAGAGCGGGCCGCGAGCGGCGGCCACGACCCTCGTGGGCAGGGCGAGGAACGCGACGAGGACGAGCAGCGCCGCGAACGCGCGGGCCGGGCGGGGAGCGACCTGCCCGGCCGCGTCCTTCCCGACGCCGGCCCGCCCGCGGGCGAGCCCGCGGAAGGCGGGGCAACCCCAGGCGATGTGACCGGCGGCGACGCCGCTGCGAGCGACGAGGCCAGCGAGGACGGCCACGCTGCGGCGCCCGCGGCGGATGTCGCGGGGGATGAGCCGGCTGGCTCCGGAGCGGCCGAGCCTGCCGTCGCGCTCGGTACCGCGCCAGGCGCCGCACTCGTGGGTGCCGCGGCCGGCGCCGACGGGACGGATGAGGCTGCCGGCAGCGACGCCGAAGCGGAAGAACCCGCACCGGGCACGGCCGAACCCGGAACGGCCGGGGATCCGGGCGAGGCCGGCACGGCGGACACCGCTGGCTCCAGCGCGGCGGGGACGTCAGGCGAGGCCGGTGCCACCGCAGGCACCCTGGAGACGGACCGGGCCGGGCACCACGCCACCCACGGTGACCGCACCGCGGCCGCGGGCGCTGCGGAGGCTGAGGGCAGTGCCGGCACGGATACCGCCGCCGGGAAAACGGCCGAAGAGGACGCTGCCGGGGCGGACGAAGGTGCCGAGGCGGACGGTGCTAGCGGCTCGGCGGACACCGCTACCGGCGAAGAAACCGACCCGGCCGCGGACGACGCCACACCCCTGGACGACGAGGTGACCATCGTGCCGGGCGTCGCCAGGTACCACCGCAGGGGATGCATCCTCATTCGCTTCCTCGCCGACGGCGACCTGGAGACCATGACCCGCCGGGAGGCCGAAGCCACCGGGCTGGTGCCCTGCAAGGCGTGCCAGCCCGATAAACCCGACCCCTCCGCCTGACCAGCCATCGCCGGATCCGCGGCCAAGCGCATTTCGCGGCGCTGGCCGGTAAGCCGGAGCGTCGGCCGGCTCAGGACCGGCGGATCCAGAAGGTCAGTCCCAGGTCGGCGGCCCGGTGCTGGGTTCCCGCGCCCGGTGCGGCCGCCGTGTCCGCGTCGGCGGTGCCGAGTGGGCCGAACTCGGTGGCGAGCACCTCACCGGCGATGAGCCGCCCATGCTCGGTCAGTGCCGCCGCGAGTTCCGGGTCCGCCGCCCCCCAGCGCAGTACGATCCGGTCACTAACCTCCAGGCCATCGGCCTTACGGGCGTCCTGCACCAGCCGGATCACCTCCCTGGCCAGACCTTCCCGGCGCAGTTCCGGCGTCACGTCCAGGTCCAGGGCCACGGTCTCGCCGCCGTCACTGGCCACCGACCAGCCCGCACGCGGGGTCTGGGTCACGATCACATCATCCGGGCCGATCCCTACCGGCTCCCCGTCCACCAGGACCGACGCCTCGCCCGCTGCGGCGAGTTGGCCGGCCAGCGTGCCAGGGTCCACCGCGGTGATCGCCGCCGCGACCACCTGGGTGCGGTTACCGAACCGGCGGCCGAGCGTGCGGAAGTTCGGCTTGACGACGTGGTCCACCAGGTCGTCGGCGACCGTGCTGAGCGCCTCAAGCACCCGCACGTTGAGTTCACCGGCCACCTGGTCGCGAAGCTCGGCCGGCAGGCCGGCGAACCCGGCCGCACCTGCCAGGGCACGCGGCAGCGGCTGCCGGATGCCCAGGGACGCCGCGGCGCGGGCCGACCTGCCCAGCTCCACCAGTCGCCGGGCCAGGCCCATCTGGGCGGAGAGTTCCCGGTCCACCAGGCCGGGATCCACACGTGGCCAGGTGGTGAGGTGGACCGACTCGGGGTCGCCGGGGCCGCGCAGTATCCCCCAGACGTAGTCGGTGAGAAACGGCACGATCGGCGCCATCAGCTTGGTGAGGGTCTCCAGGCACTGGTACAGCGTGGCGAAGGCCGCGGCCCCTGCTGGCGTGCCAGGTCCCTCCCAGAACCGCCGCCGGGACCGGCGCACATACCAGTTGGACAGGTCGTCGACGAACGTGGTGAGGCGGCGTCCGGCCGCGGCCGTGTCGAACTCCTCCAGGGCGGCCGTGACCTCGGACGTCACGAGTGCCAGCTCGCTCAGCACCCACCGGTCAAGCAGTGGCCTGGCGGCGGGCGGTGGGGCACCGGCCAGCATCTCCGGCCGCCACGCCGCTCCCTGCGCGGCGCCGGCGTTGGCGTACAGGGTCAGGAACGAAACCGTGTTCCAGTACGTCAGCAGCACCTTGCGGACGATTTCATCGAGCGTGGCTGACCCGATCCGCCGGGTCGACCAGGGGGAGCCTGAGGCGGCGAAGAACCACCGGACGGCGTCGGCGCCGTGCGCCTCCATCAGCGGGATCGGCTCGAGCACGTTGCCGAGGTGCTTGCTCATCTTGCGGCCGTGCTCATCCACCACCAGGCCGAGGCACACGACGTTCTCGTAGGAGGACCGGTCGAAGACCAGGGTGCCGACCGCCATCAGTGAGTAGAACCAGCCTCTGGTCTGGTCGATCGCCTCGCAGATGAACTGCGCGGGGTAGGCGCGGCGGAACTCCTCCTCGTTGCGCCACGGCGCACCGAGCCTGGCGAACGGCATCGAGCCCGAGTCATACCAGGCGTCGATGACTTCCGGCACGCGCTGTGCGGGGCCGCCGCAGTCCGGGCAGGCGATCACCACGGCATCCACGTACGGCCGGTGCGGGTCCAGGTCCGACAGGTCGCGCCCGGCCAGTTCACTGAGCTCGGTCAGGGACCCGACGCAGGTCAGATGGTGCTCGCCGCACTCCCACAGCGGCAGTGGCGTGCCCCAGTACCGGGTGCGCGACAGCGCCCAGTCCACGTTGTTGCGCAGCCACTCCCCGTAGCGGCCCTCCTTGATCGTGGGCGGCTGCCAGTTGGTCCGCTCGTTCTCCGCGAGCAGCCGGTCCTTGATCTGGGTGGTCCGGATGAACCAGGACGGCAGCGCGTAATAGAGCAGCGGTGTGTGGCACCGCCAGCAGTGCGGGTAGCTGTGCTGATACGGCTCACTGTGGAACAGCACGCCACGCTCGGACAGATCCCGGACCAGCGGCTCGTCGGCGTCCTTGAAGAACAGCCCGCCGACCAGCGGCACCGACTCCTCGAACCGCCCGTCCGGGCGGACCGGGTTGACCACCGGCAGCCCGTGGGCTCGGCTGGCCTCCATGTCATCCGCGCCGAACGCGGGCGATATGTGCACGAGGCCGGTCCCATCCTCGGTGGTGACGAACGTCCCGGGCAGCACGACGTGCGCGCCGGGGATGTCCACCAGGCTGAACGGCGGCCGGTACGTCGCCCCGACCAGGTCGGAACCGCGCAGCCTGGCCGCCACGTGCCAGCCCTCGCCGAGCACGCGCGGCATCAACCGCTCGGCCACCACGACGGCCTCCTGGCCGCCCGCCCGGCGGGCCACCACGTAACCCTCGTCGGGGTGCACGGCCACCGCGGTGTTGGAAACGAGGGTCCACGGAGTGGTGGTCCACACCAGCAGATCCGCCCCGGCCAGCAGCGGCGTGGCTCCTTCGGGCACGGTCAGCAGCGGGAACCGCACCGTCACACCCGGGTCGGTCACCTCGCGGTAGACGTCCGGCTGGCCCATCTCGTGGTCGGACAGCGCCGTCTCGCAGCGCGGGCAGTACGGACTGATCCGGTAGTCCCTGACCAGCAGGCCATTGCGGAAGATCTCCCTGAGCGACCACCAGACGGATTCGATGTAGCTGGCGTCCATCGTCCGGTACGCGCTGGAGAGGTCGATCCAGTAGCCAAGCCGGTTGGTGAGTTCCTCGAAGGCGTCCACGTGCAGCAGCACCGACTCGCGGCAGCGCTGGTTGAACGCGGCGATGCCGTACGCCTCGATGTCCTTCTTGCCTGACAGGCCGAGTTCCTTCTCGACCGCCACCTCCACCGGCAGGCCATGGCAGTCCCAGCCGGCCTGGCGGGGCACGTGGAACCCCTGCATGGTCTTGAACCGCGGGAAGACGTCCTTGAAGACCCGGGCCTCGATGTGATGCACGCCGGGCATGCCGTTGGCGGTGGGCGGGCCCTCATAGAAGGTCCAGATCTGGCCGGCAGCCGTCCGGTCCAGGGAACGGTCGAAGATCTTGCCGTCCCGCCAGCGCTGCAGGACCTCGTGCTCCATCGCGGCCAGGTCTATCGCTGCGGGTACGGCAGGGAAGTAGGCAGCGTCGTGGGTGCCTGACGGGGGCATCGGACTCCTCCAACGGTCGGGCACTGCCGGATTGACTGGCCTGTGCTCGGATCGCTGGAGGGACGGGACGCTGCCGGCGGCGGTCCCGCGGTACCACCCTCCTTGACCGCGATCCGCCCCGCAGGGTGATTCGCGGCCCGCTCAATTGGCTCGCGGCCGGTTCTACTGAGCTGTTCCCGCCCCGGCGGGGCCGGTGCGGGAGCCGTTCTTCCGGCGGCTCCGGGGTGATCTGGTCCGCTGGGCGCGCCCCCGGGCTCTCACCATCCCCGGATCGCTCCTGGCCGCTACCGGCGGCAGCTGTCCCCATCAACGCCTTCGCCACTGACACGATATCCGATGCGCCACGCCGCAGGCGCTTGGGCGGGTGGCGGGGTCGGGACAACTTGGGCGGGGTGGCGGGGTCGGGACAACACAACGTTTGCGGAGGCCCGCAATGGCGAAATATCCTCCGGTGACTGCTCGTGTTCAAGATCGATTCACAGCAGCCAGGGCACCGTTCCGCAAAGGGAGGCAGATCATGGCCGCAGCTGCGGGCGCCAGCGCCGCCGCCCTTCCCGTGCGCCCCGGCGAAAAGCCCTGGACCGAGACGGAACTGAAGAAGGTGCGCCAGCAGCTTCAAGAGGACATTGCCGGGCTCATCGCCGACATCAGCAAGGCCGAGTCGGCGATCGCCGAGCGGCTCGGTGACGCGGTCGGGGATGCCGGAGATGACCCCGCCGACGCGGGTGCCAAGACATACCAGCGCGAGCACGAACTCGCGCTGACCCAGAACGCGCGCGAACTGCTGGCGCTCAGCGAGCGTGCGCTCGCCCGGATAGATGACGGTACCTTTGGCGTGTGTGAATCGTGCGGTCAGCCGATCGGGAAAGCGCGCCTGCAGGCGTTCCCACGTGCCACCCTGTGCGTGACCTGCAAGCAGCGCGAGGAAAGGCGCTAAAAGTGCAGGAATCAGGCCCGCAGGAGCCGCGCCGTCCGCGCCGGGTGGGCCTGCTCTTCGGTGTCGCCGCGGCGGTCTTCGTGGCGGACGTGATCACGAAGATCATCGTGGTGGCCACGCTCACCCCCTATCACGAGGTCAAGGTGATCGGCACGCTGCTCACCCTGGACCTGGTGCGCAACAGCGGCGCCGCGTTCAGCTTCGGGCCGAGCATCACCATCGTGTTCACTCTCATCGCCGTGGGCGTGATCTTCTTCATCGTGCGGACTTCGCGGCGCCTGTACAGCGTGGCCTGGGCGGTCACGCTCGGCCTGTTGCTTGGCGGCGCGGCCGGGAACCTCACCGACCGGCTGCTGCGCTCGCCCGGGGTGTTCCGCGGCGAGGTGGTGGACTGGATACAACTGCCGCACTGGCCGGTCTTCAACGTGGCCGACTCGTGCATCGTGTGCGGCGGGTTCCTCGCCGTGCTGCTGGCCGCCCGCGGGAGCCGGCTGGACGGCAGCAGGGACGTCCGGGTCGCCAGTAAAGAGGACACCGCCCGCGGCCCGGCCGGCGGAGCCCAGGCAGGGGACAGCCAGACGTGACGGCCGACGGCCCGCGCCGGGTGGCTGTTCCCGAAGGGCTGGACGGTGAGCGGCTCGACGCCGCGCTGGCGCGCATGTTCGGCCTGTCCCGTGCCACCGCGGCAGACCTGGTGACAAGCGGTAACGTCCTGGTCGACGGGCGCCCGGCGGCCAAGTCGCAGCGGGTGCCGGCCGGCGAGTGGCTGGAGGTGATCCTGCCGCCCCCTCCTGCCACCGCGCCGCCTCCCGAGCCTGTGCCGGGCCTGGCCATCGTTGCCGAGGACGAGGACATCGTCGTGGTGGACAAGCCGGCCGGTGTCGCCGCGCATCCGACGCCGGGCTGGTCCGGGCCCACGGTGCTGGACGGCCTGCGCGCCACCGGGCACACCATCGCCAGTTCCGGGGCGGCCGAGCGGCAGGGGATCGTGCACCGGCTGGACGCGGGCACCTCGGGGCTGATGGTGGTGGCCAAGAGCGAGCCCGCCTACTCCGCGCTGAAGCGCGCGTTCCGGGAGCGCGAGGTGGACAAGCGCTACCACGCTCTGGTCCAAGGCCATCCCGACCCGTTGCGGGGCACCGTGGACGCGCCGATCGGCAGGCACCCCTCCGGCGACGGGCGCTTCGCGGTGGTCACCGGCGGCCGCCCCAGCGTGACCCACTACGACACGATCGAGGCGTTCCGGGCCGCGAGCCTCATCGAGGTCAGGCTGGAAACCGGGCGGACACACCAGATCAGGGTGCACATGGCGGCGCTGCGCCATCCTTGTGCCGGGGACCTCCTCTACGGTGCCGATCCGGTCCTCGCCGAGCGGCTTGGCCTGACCCGGCAATGGCTGCACGCCGTCCAACTGGGTTTCGCGCACCCCGCCGACGGCCGGTGGGCCGAGTTCCACAGTGCCTACCCGGCGGACCTGGCGCACGCGCTCGACGTCCTCCGGACGGACAGTTGACGCGAACCCGGCATCCCACGGAGTGGCGGGGCGCGAACGTCCGGGCCCTCGGTTAGGCTCGTCCTGCCGGACCAGCGCGCCGCCCGAGAGGCCCCAGGACCCCTTGCCGGAAGCGCTGGCCACTTCCCCCCGGCCCTGGTTCATCCGCGCCCGAGAGGGCGTACTGCGCATGCCCGAAGGAGGCGGTTCACTCGTGACGGCGGCCGGAACCGGGGCAGGCTACTCGCCGCAAAGCGGCTTCGGCCAGGGTCGCAGTGCTAGCCCGGGGGGGCACTCTGCCTCCCCGGGGGCAAGCCCCCGGACCCCACGGCCCGGAACCCCCCGATCTGCCGATGGCAGGGACGACCGTTCGTTCGTGCATCTTCATGTGCACACCGAGTACTCCATGCTGGATGGGGCCGCCCGGCTCAAGGACATGTTCACCGCGTGCGAGCGGGCGGGCATGCCGGCCATCGCGATCACCGATCACGGCAACGTCTACGGGGCGTACGACTTCTGGTCCAAGGCGACCGCCGCGGGCGTCAAGCCGATCATCGGGATCGAGGCCTACGTGGCGCCCGAGCACCGGCGGTTCCGGCAGCCGGTCCGGTGGGGAACCCCCGCGCAAAAGGACGACGACGTGTCCGGCGCCGGGGCCTACACCCATATGACGCTGCTCGCCGAGACCACCGAGGGCATGCACAACCTGTTCCGGCTGTCCTCGCTTGCCTCGCTCGAAGGCTTTTTCCGCAAGCCCCGGATGGACCGCGAACTGCTGGCGGCGCACGCCAAGGGGATCATCGCCACCACCGGCTGTCCCTCCGGTGAGGTGCAGACCCGGCTCAAGCTGGGCCAGTACGACCAGGCCGTGGCCGCCGCCGCCGAATACCGCGACATCTTCGGGCCGGGCAACTTCTTCGTCGAGATCATGGATCACGGGCTGGAGATCGAGAACAGGGTCCGGGACGGCCTGCGCCGGGTGGCACGGGACCTGTCGCTGCCGTTCGTGGTCACCAACGACTCGCACTACACCAGCCCGGGCGATGCCACCGCGCACGAGGTGCTGCTCGCCGTGCAGACCAACGCGACCCTCGCCGACCCGGGCAGGTTCCGCTTCGAGGGCACCGGCTACTACCTGAAGAGCCCCGAGGAGATGCGGGCGGTCAGCACCGACGAGGAGTGGCAGGCGGGCTGCGACGCCACGCTGCTGATCGCCGAGCGGGCCGACGTCAAGTTCGCCAAGTCCAACCTGATGCCCAACTTCCCCGTGCCGGAGGGAGAGACCGAGGAAAGCTGGTTCCGCAAAGAGGTCTGGCGCGGCATGGACCGCCGCTACCCGGACGGCTTCGACGACCGGCGCCGGGACCAGGCCAGCTTCGAGATGGACGTCATGGTGTCCATGGGGTTCTGCTCGTACTTCCTTGTGGTCGCCGACTTCATCATGTGGGCCAAGAACAACGGGATCCGGGTCGGCCCCGGGCGCGGTTCGGCGGCCGGCAGCCTGGTGTCTTACGCACTGGGCATCACCGACCTCGATCCGCTTTACCACGGGCTGGTGTTCGAGCGGTTCCTCAACCCCGAACGCGTGTCCATGCCCGACATCGACATCGACTTCGATGAGCGTCGGCGCGGTGACGTCATCAGGTACGTGACCGAGAAGTACGGCGACGACCGGGTCGCGCAGATCATCACCTACGGCACCATCAAGGCCAAGGCCGCGGTGAAGGACTCCACCCGGGTGCTCGGGTTCCCCTACGCGCTCGGGGACCGGATCACCAAGGCGTTCCCGCCCGCGGTGATGGGCAAGGACATCCCGCTGGCCGGCATCTTCGACGCCGACCACCCCCGCTACGGCGAGGCCGGTGAGATCCGCGGGCTGTACGAGGCGGAACAGGAGATCCGCCAGGTCATCGACACCGCGCGCGGGCTGGAAGGGCTGATCCGCCAGGCGGGCGTGCACGCGGCCGGCGTGATCATGAGCAGCGAGCCGATCGTCGAGCACATCCCGGTCTGGAAGCGGGAAGCCGACGGCGCGGTCATCACCCAGTTCGACTACCCCGCGTGCGAAGACCTCGGCCTGCTCAAGATGGACTTCCTCGGCCTGCGCAACCTCACCGTCCTTGACGACGCCGTGGCGGGGATCCAGGCCAACCGGGGTACCGAGATCAGCCTGGAAAACCTGCCGCTGGACGACCAGCCCACCTATGACCTGCTGGCGCGCGGCGACACGCTGGGCATCTTCCAGTTCGACGGCGGCCCGATGCGGGCCCTGCTGCGGAGCATGCGGCCGGACAACTTCGAGGACATCTCGGCGGTCGGTGCGCTCTACCGGCCCGGGCCGATGGGCGCCAACGCGCACAACGAGTACGCCGACCGCAAGAACGGGCGCAAGCCGGTGGTGCCGCTGCACCCCGAACTTGCCGAGCCGCTCGCCGACATCCTGGGCGACACCTACGGGCTGATCGTCTATCAGGAGCAGGTGATGACGATCGCGCAGCGGCTGGCCGGCTACTCGCCCGGCAAAGCGGATCTGCTGCGGCGGGCCATGGGCAAGAAGAAGAAGGAGATCCTGGACAAGGAGTTCGAGCCGTTCGCCGCGGGGATGCGGGAGAACGGGTACTCGGACTCGGCGATCAAGACGCTCTGGGACATCCTGGTCCCGTTCTCCGACTACGCCTTCAACAAGGCGCACAGCGCTGCCTATGGCCTGGTGTCCTACTGGACCGCCTACCTCAAGGCCAACTACCCGGCCGAGTACATGGCGGGCCTGCTCACCTCCGTCGCCGGCGACAAGGACAAGAGCGCCCTCTACCTGAACGAGTGCCGCCGGATGGGGATCACCGTGCTGCCGCCGGACGTGAACGCCTCGGCCGCCACGTTCACCCCGGTCGGCGGCGACATCCGGTTCGGGCTGGCCGCCGTGCGCAACGTCGGCACCGCGGTGGTGGACGCCATCGTCGCGGCCCGCACCACCGACGGCGCGTTCACCAGCTTCTCCGACTTCCTGAACAAGGTGCCGGTCAACGTGTGCAACAAGCGGGTCATCGAGTCATTGGTCAAGGCCGGCGCCTTCGACTCGCTCGGCCACCCGCGCAAGGGCCTGGTGCTCATCCACGAGCAGGCGATCGACACGGTGATCGACGTCAAGCGCAACGAGGCCATGGGCCAGGACTCGCTGTTCGGCCCGGACACCGAGACCGAGGCGACCTTCGAGGTCCCCGTGCCCGACGGCGAATGGGACAAGGCCACCCTGCTCGCGTTCGAGCGGGAGATGCTCGGCCTGTACGTCTCCGACCACCCCCTGCTCGGAGTCGAGCACATCCTCGCCAGCAGCACCGACTGCTCGGTCGCGCAGCTGCTGTCCTCCGCTGCCGACGAGGCCGAGCGCGGCGCGGCCGAGCGGGGCGCACGAGGCGGCCGCAGCGATGGCCAGCCGGTCACGGTTGGCGGCATCCTGTCCGGGGTGCAGCGCAAGGTCACCCGGCAGGGCAACCCGTGGGCCGCGGCCACGCTCGAGGACCTTGAAGGCGCGATCGAGGTGCTGTTCTTCCCCGCCACCTACGCCGGCTGCGCCACCCAGCTCGCCGATGACGCGATTCTGCTCGTGAAGGGCCGGCTGGACCGCCGGGAGGAGTCGCCGAAGCTCATCGCGATGGAGGTGAGCGTGCCGGATCTGTCGGCGACCGACAACGCCCCTTTCGTCGTGTCGCTCCCGGTGCAGCGGTGCGTGCCCGTCGTGGTGGAGCGGCTCCAGGAGGTGCTGCGCGGCCATCCCGGGCTGTATGAGGTGCACCTGCGGCTGTGCAACGGGCGGCGCACGACCGTGGTCAAGCTCGACGACAAGCTCCGGGTGAAGCCATCGCCCAGCCTGGTCGCCGACCTGAAGCAGCTACTGGGCCCGTCCTGCGTGGGCTAGTAGCGGTGGCTCAGGGGGAGCGACCCCCCTGGAACCGCCGCTAGGCGTCTCGCTTCTGGAGCAGGAATATCGCCGCCGCCATGAGCAGCACGGTCCAGGCGCAGAACACGCCGAACCCCTGCCACGCGGACAGAAGCTGGCCTGCCGTGGTCTTGTCCTGGGTGATCAGCTGCCCCGCGATCGTGGGCAGGTAGGCGTGGACGTGCGCGCCCCAGCTAGACGGCAGCAGCCCGGCCAACGGGAAGATGACCAGCACCATGCCGATCACCGCGGTGATCGCACCCGCTGTGTGCCTGATCAGGCCGCCGATGGCCAGAGAGAACAGGCCGAGGACGGTCAGGTACAGGCCGGACCCGACGACCGCCTGCAGCACGCCCGGCTGGCTCAGCGACACCGTGATCGTGTGGTGCACGGTGACGACCTGGCCCGCTTCGTTCCCGCGGAGCGTCACGACGTGCCCGTTCACGAGGGCCCTGCCGATGAAGAACGACAAGAACGCGACGATCTCGCCGACGACGATCACCACTGCGGCGAAGACCAGGCCCTTGGCGAGCATCACCGGGTAACGGCGTGGCACGGCGAGCAGCGCGGACCGGATCGCGCCGGTGGAGTACTCGCTGGTGATCACCAGCACGCCGAGCACGCAGATGGCGAGCTGGCCCAGGCCAAGACCGGTGCCCAGGATGAAGTTGACCGGGTCGGTGACGATCGAGGACGCGGCATCGCTGCGCCTGCCGTTGCTTATCGCGTTCAGGGTGAGCCAGGTGAGCAGGGCGGTCAGCCCCAGGCTGACGACGACGAAGATGATCAGCGTCCAGACCGTGGATCTGACCGAGCGGATCTTCGTCCACTCGCCCAGCATCACGCCGGCGAAGCCCGACCGGCGGGCCGGGATCGGGGCCGGGGCCTGGGCGGCCGGCGCGGTGCTCACGGTGCTCATTGGCTGCTCCCCGCGGACGTGACGCTGGCCGCCGGTTCCTGGGCCACCGCGGGTGTGTCGCCGCCGTACTCGACGCTGCCGGCCGTCATCTCGATGAATGCCTCTTCCAGCGAGCCGAGCCGCGGGGTGAGCTCGTGCAGGACGATCCGGTTGGCGGCGGCGATCTCCCCGATCCGCGGCGCCTCCATGCCGGTCACGCTCAGCGCCGCCGCCCGCCCCTCGGCCGGGTCCTGCGGTATGGCCTTGCCGCCCTCGGCGGCGATCAGGTCCGCGAGCGCACCCGCATCCGGCGAGCGCACCAGCACGGTCTTTTCCGAACTCCGCTCGATGAACTCCTGCGTCGAGCTTTCGGCGATCAGCTTTCCCTTGCCGATCACGATCAGGTGGTCCGCGGTCACCGCCATCTCGTTCATCAGGTGGCTGGACACAAAGATCGTGCGCTGCTCCGAGGCCAGGTGCTTCATCAGGTTCCTGATCCACAGGATCCCTTCCGGGTCCAGCCCGTTGACCGGCTCGTCAAGCAGCAGCACGGACGGGTTGCCGAGCATCGCCGCCGCGATGCCGACCCGCTGGCTCATGCCCAGCGAATACCCGCGGACCCGCTGGTTCGCCACCTCGCGCAGGCCCACCAGGTCGAGCACCTCGTCTACCCGGCGGCTTGGCAGGCCCTGGGTCTGAGCCAGGAACAGCAGGTGGTTGCGTGCGCTCCGGCCCGGATGCATCGCCTTGGCTTCGAGCAGTGCGCCGACCGTGAGCAGTGGCTGGGCAAGCTGGGCGTACGGCCTGCCGTTGATCGTCGCGGTGCCCGTGTTCGGCCGGTCCAGGCCGAGCACCAGCCGCATCGTCGTCGACTTGCCCGCGCCGTTCGGTCCCAGGAACCCGGTCACCCGGCCGGGCTCGACCTTGAAGGACAGGTGGTCGACCGCGAGTTTGTCCCCATAACGCTTGGTGAGATCCTGTGCCTCGATCACGTGGTTTCCCTCGGCTTGGCCCACCCGTCCCCCCGAATCGGACGAGCGGTACACAATCGCGCACCACCGTAGCAAGCTTTCCTTGGCGGCTACTAAACGGCTGCCGCGCCCATTGTGAGGCGCGTCGCGTACGCTGCTGCCGACCATGTCTGTGCCAATTTCCTTCCCCGACCCGGCCCGAGGCGACGACGCCGTGCGCTCCTGGCGGTTGCGCGACGGGGTGCGCGCCGTGGTCGCGGCGCTGGCGGTCGCCATCGGCACTATGGCGCTCGGCGTGCTCGCCGGGCTCGGCTGGGCCGCGGTGGCGCCACGGCCGTTGCTCGTGATGACCTCCCCGGGGGCCGCCGCCCTGGTCAATACCGAGACGAATGCCTTCATCGCGGCCGACGCCGCGTTCTGCCTGGTGTGCCTGGCCGGGGGAGTGATGTCCGGTGCGCTCGGCTACCTGTTCGCGGTGCGCAAGCATGGGCCGCTGGCCATGGCCGGGCTGATCGTCGGGGCGCTCGCCGCCGCGTTCGTGGCCCGCTGGGTGGGGGAACAGTCCGGGCTCGCCACGTTCCAGCACCTGCTCGCCACCCTGCCGGCCGGCGCCAGGTTCCGTGACTCGCTGGCACTCGGCGCAAGCGGCGCGCTCGCCGCCTGGCCGCTGGCCGCCGCCGTGACCGCGGGCGGCCTCGAGCTGCTGGTCAGCCCCGGCCGCCACCGGGCCAGAAGGCACTAAGTCCGCAAGACGCTCTCGGCATGTGGACGGTTGGGCGCGGGGCCGGGCTGGCTTCATAGACTGGGCGGGTGCTCTCAGTTATCGATCTTCGTGGGCAGCCAGCGGCCGCTATGACCAGGGAGAAACTCGCCGGCGTCCTGCCACGCGCGGCGCTGGACACCGGGGTCGCCCTTGAGCAGATCCGGCCGGTCTGCGAGGACGTGCGGGATCGCGGGGCGGCCGCGGTCCGGGAGTACACGGCCCGCTTCGACGGAGTCGACTTGCCCACCAGCAGGGTCCCGGCGCAGGCACTGGCCGGTGCTCTCGCCACCCTCAGCCCGCAGTTGCGGGGCGCCCTCGAAGAGATGGTCCGGCGGGTGCGGCCGGTACATGAGGCACAGCGGCCGGCCGACCACGTCACCGCGATCGGCGACGGTGCGCGGGTCACCGAGCGGTACGTCCCGGTGGACCGCGCCGGGGTGTACGTGCCGGCCGGCACGGTACCGCTGCCCTCCTCGGTGATCATGAACGTGATCCCGGCACAGGTCGCCGGGGTCGGCCGGATCGCGGTCGCCTCGCCGCCGCGCCGGGAGTGGGGTGGCCTGCCCGCCCCGGCCATCATGGCCGCCTGTGCGCTACTCGGCATCGACGAGGTCCACGCGGTGGGCGGCGCCCAGGCGGTCGCCATGTTCGCCTACGGCACCGCCGACTGCGCTCCGGTGGACGTGGTCACCGGGCCCGGCAACGCCTACGTGACCGCGGCCAAGCGACTGCTGGCCGGCGCCGTCGGGGTGGACGCCGAGGCGGGCCCGACCGAGATCGCGATCATCGCCGACCACACCGCCGACCCGCGGTTCGTCGCGGCCGACCTGGTCGCGCAGGCCGAGCACGGCCCGCTGGCCGCATGCCTGCTGATCACCACAGATCCAGGGCTCGCCGAGCGCACCGAGGCCGAACTGGCCCTGCAGGTTGCCTCGACCCGGCATCAGGACACGGTACGGGCGGCCCTCGGCGGGCAGTCCGCCTGCGTGCTCGTGGACGACACCGCCGCCGCGCTGGCCGTCTCCGATGTGTGGGCACCGGAGCACCTGGAAATTCAGACGGCGGACGCGGCCAGCCTCGCGGCGCGGGTCCGCAACGCCGGCGCCGTGTTTGTCGGCCCGTACGCGCCCGTCTCGCTGGGCGACTACCTGGCCGGGTCGAACCACGTGCTGCCCACCGGCGGCACCGCCCGGCACACCGCCGGGCTCTCCGTGCTCGCCTTCATGCGCGGCATCCACGTGGTGGACTGCTCGGCCGCGGCACTGGCCGAGGCCGCGCCGTACATCGACGCCCTCGGCGCGGCGGAGGACCTCGCCGCGCACGTCGCCGCGGTGCGGGTCCGCGTGGGCGAGGGACAAGAGATGCCCGCGCACCGCACGCGGGCCGCGGGGCCGCCGATCCGGCCGGATCTGGCCGGCCGGTCCCCGTACGGGGCGCCACAACTGGACGTGCCGGTAAGGCTCAACACCAACGAGAACCCCTTCCCCCCGCCCCCGGTGCTGGTCCAGGCGATCACGGATGCCGTCGCCGGTGTGGCGGGCTCGCTCAACCGCTACCCCGACCGGGACGCGATGGCCCTGCGCGCCGAGCTCGCCGCCTACCTCGGGCACGGCCTGACCGCGCGGCAGGTCTGGGCGGCCAACGGCTCCAACGAGATCATCCAGCAGTTGCTGCAGGTGTTCGGCGGCCACGGCCGGTCCGCGCTCGGTTTTGAGCCCTCCTACGCCATGCACCCGCTGATCTCGCGGGCCACCGGCACCCGGTGGATCAGCGGCGCCAGGGAAGACGACTTCGGCCTGGACGCCGGGCGGACCGTGCACGCGGTCCGGGAACACCAGCCCGATCTGGTGTTCCTCACCTCACCGAACAACCCGACCGGCACCGGGCTGCCGCTGGCCGTGATCGAGGCGGTCTGCGAGGCTGCCCCGGGCATGGTCGTGGTGGACGAGGCCTACGCCGAGTTCGCCAGGGAGGGCACGGAGACCGCGCTGGCGCTGCTGCCCCGCTTCCCCCGGCTGGTGGTCACCAGGACCATGTCCAAGGCGTTCGCGCTGGCCGGCGCCAGGGTCGGCTACCTCGCCGCGGACCCGGGCGTGATCGATGCCCTGCTGCTCGTCCGGCTGCCCTACCACCTGTCCGCACAGACCCAGGCAACGGCGCGGGCCGCGCTCGCGCACGCCGACGGCCTGCTCGCCACCGTGGCCGACCTGCGCGCCGAGCGGGACAGCCTGGTGGACTGGCTGCGCGGGCGCGGGCTCGCCGCGGCGGACTCGGACGCCAACTTCGTCCTGTTCGGCAGGTTCGGCGACTCGCACGCGGTATGGCAGGGCCTGCTGGACCGTGGCGTGCTCGTCCGCGAGGTCGGCCCGCCCGGCTGGCTGCGGGTGAGCATCGGCACCCCCGCCGAGATGGCCGCCTTCCGCGACGCCCTGGCCGAAGTACTCGACATCACGCGAGAGAGGCAATAAATGCGCAGGACCGCCCGGGTGGAGCGGGCGACCAAGGAGACCAAGATCCTGGTGGAACTCGGGCTCGACGGCACCGGCACGTCGGCGGTGCGCACCGGTGTCCCGTTCTTCGACCACATGCTCGCGCAACTGGCCAAGCACGGCCTGCTCGACCTGACGGTCCAGGCCGAGGGGGACACCGAGATCGACGCGCACCACACGGTCGAGGACACCGCACTCGCCCTCGGCCAGGCGCTGCGCGAGGCCCTCGGCGACAAGGCGGGCATCACCAGGTTCGGCGACGCCGTGGTCCCGCTGGATGAGACCCTGGCCAGGGCGGCCGTGGACCTGTCCGGCAGGCCCTACTGCGTGCACGACGAGCCGGACGGCATGGCGCCGCTGATCGGCACCTACGACACCACGCTCACCCGGCACTTCTTCGAGTCCCTCACCGCGACGGCAGGCATCTGCCTGCACCTGTCGGTGACCGGCCGCAACCCACATCACCTGGTCGAAGCCCAGTTCAAGGCCGTAGCCAGGGCGCTGCGGGCCGCCGCGGCACCCGATCCGCGCTCGCCGGGTGTGCCCAGCACGAAGGGCGTTCTGTGACGGCACGCCGCCCCCGCGTCGTCGTGCTGGACTACGGTTCTGGAAACCTTCGTTCAGCAGAAAGAGCCCTTGCCCGCGCCGGAGCGGACGTCGCGGTGACCGCGGACCGGGACGCCGCGATGGCCGCCGACGGATTGGTGGTGCCCGGCGTGGGTGCCTTCGCGGCGTGCATGGCGGGGCTGCGGGATGTCGAAGGCGGGCGCGTGATCGACCGGCGGCTCGCTGGCGGGCGCCCGGTCCTCGGCATCTGCGTGGGCATGCAGATCCTGTTCGCGGAGGGAATCGAGCACGGCGTGCACACCGAGGGCTGCGGCCAGTGGCCGGGGCTGGTGGAGCGGCTGGACGCGCCGGTACTGCCGCACATGGGCTGGAACACCGTGCTCGCGCCGCCGGACTCGGTGCTGTTCGCCGGGGTAGGGCAGGACGAGCGGTTCTACTTCGTGCACTCCTACGCGGCCAGGTCGCTGCCCCTTGGCGCCGCACCGTATATGACCGCTCCACTGATCACGTGGGCCACCCACGGCGTGCCCTTCGTCGCCGCCGTGGAGAACGGCCCGCTGATGGCAACCCAGTTCCACCCCGAGAAGTCCGGCGACACCGGCGCGAAGCTGCTGTCCAACTGGCTCAGGACGTTGACATGACCTTGACGCTGCTGCCCGCCGTGGACGTGGCGGGCGGCCAGGCGGTGCGACTGGTGCAGGGCGCCGCCGGGACCGAGACCAGCTACGGCGATCCGCTGGCGGCCGCGCTGGCCTGGCAGTCCGCCGGGGCAGCCTGGATCCACCTGGTGGACCTCGACGCGGCGTTCGGCCGCGGCTCCAACGCCGCGCTGCTCGCCGAGGTGGTGGGGCGCCTGGACGTGGCGGTCGAACTGTCCGGGGGTATCAGGGACGACGAATCGCTCGCCGCGGCGCTGGCCACCGGGTGCGCCCGGGTGAACGTGGGCACCGCGGCGCTGGAACGCCCCGGCTGGGTCCGGGCCATCATCGCCGAGCACGGCGAGCGGATCGCCGTCGGGCTGGACGTGCGAGGAACCAGGCTCGCCGCGCGTGGCTGGACCCGCGAGGGCGGGGACCTGGCCGAGACGCTGGCCAGGCTGGACGGTGACGGCTGCCGCCGGTTCGTGGTCACCGACGTCACCAAGGACGGCACGCTGACCGGGCCGAACCTGGACCTGCTGCGGTCGGTGTGCGCGCGCACCGAGCGCCCTGTCATCGCCAGCGGCGGCGTGTCCAGCCTGGACGACCTGCGGGCGATCGCCGCGCTGGCTCCGCTGGGGGTTGAGGGCGCCATTGTCGGCAAGGCGCTCTACGCGGGAGCATTCACCTTGGAGCAGGCCCTGGAGGCGGTGAAGCAGGCATGACGCGGAAGGTCTCGACCCGGACCACGTGGGAGCCGGTGGTCGGTTACAGCAGGGCGGTCGCGGCGGGCGACTTCATCTTCGTGTCCGGCTGCACCTCCGTGGTTGACGGGGTGTTCGTGCACGCGGGAGACGCACGGGCGCAGACCGCACAATGCATCGCCAACGTGGCGAGCGCGCTGGAACAGCTCGGCGCGGGCCTGGCCGACGTGGTGCGGACCAGGATGTTCGTCACCGACATCTCGCGCTGGGAGGAGTACGGCCTGGCCCACGGTGCCGCGTTCGGCGAGACCATGCCCGCCACGTCCATGGTCGGCATCGCCGCGCTTGTCGATCCCCGGATGCTCATCGAGGTCGAGGCGGTCGCCTACAAGCCCGGGGCTGGCGGGTGACCGTAGCCACCAGGGTGATCCCGTGCCTGGACGTGGACGCCGGGCGGGTGGTCAAGGGGGTCAACTTCGAGGGGCTGCGCGACGCGGGTGACCCGGTCGAACTCGCCGCCGCCTACGACGCCCAGGGCGCCGACGAACTCGTCTTCCTCGACATCACCGCCTCAAGCGGCGGCCGGGAGACCACCTACGAGGTGGTACGGCACACCGCCGAGCAGGTGTTCATCCCGCTCACCGTCGGCGGCGGCGTGCGGACCGCGCAGGACGTGGACCGGCTGCTGCGGGCGGGCGCGGACAAGGTGTCGCTGAACACCGCCGCCGTGGCCCGGCCGGAGTTGCTTGCCGAGGCGGCGCAGCGGTTCGGGTCACAGTGCATGGTGCTCTCCGTGGACGCCAGGCGCGCGACCGCCGGCGACCTGCCCAGCGGGTTCGAGGTGACCACGCACGGCGGCCGCCGCGGCACCGGGATCGACGCGGTGGCCTGGGCCGCACGGGCCGTGGACCTCGGCGTGGGGGAGATCCTGCTGAACTCCATGGACGCGGACGGCACGAAGGCCGGCTTCGACCTGGAGATGATCAGGGCCGTCCGGGCCGCGGTGACCGTCCCCGTCATCGCCAGCGGCGGTGCCGGGGAACTGGCTCACTTCGGGCCGGCGGTGGCTGCCGGCGCGGACGCGGTGCTGGCCGCCAGCGTGTTCCATTTCGGGCAACTCCGGATCGCCGACGTGAAGGCGGCGCTGCGGGCCGCCGGGCAGTGCGTACGCTGACGTCCCCCGGTTGCCGGTGCGGTCAGGCGGCGGTCAGCGCCGCCCCGACGATGCCGGCGTCGTTCAGCATGGCGGCCGGGACCACCTTGGCATGCAGCTTCCCCAGCAGCGGGAGGAACTTGTCCGACTTCCTGCTCACCCCGCCGCCCACGATGAACAGTTCCGGCCAGAGCAGCGCCTCGAGGTGGCTCATGTACTCGTCGACCCGGCCCGCCCACTGCGCCCAGTCCAGCTCGTGTACTTCCCTGGCCCGCTCCGAGGCGCGTTTCTCCGCGTCCTTGCCGCGAATCTCGATGTGGCCGAACTCGGTGTTCGGCACGAGCAGCCCGTGGGTGAACAGCGCACTGCCGATGCCGGTGCCAAAGGTCAGCATGACCACGGTGCCCTGATGGCCCACCCCGGCGCCGAACCTCATCTCGGCCAGGCCGGCCGCGTCGGCGTCGTTGATGACCTGGCACTCCAGCCCGGTCGCCGTGCTGAACAGGTCGCAGGCGTCCACCCCGATCCAGGACGGGTCGAGGTTGGCCGCGGTGCGGATGACACCGTTGGTGACCACGCCGGGGAAGGTGATGCCGGCCTTGCCCGACCAGCCGAACTCGGCCGTCAGGCCGCGCACCGCCTCCGCGACGGCCTTGGGCCTGGCCGGCTGCGGGGTGAGCACCTTGATCCGTTCCCGGGTCAGGGCGCCCTTGGTCACGTCCACCGGTGCCGCCTTGATCCCCGAGCCACCGATGTCGACTCCGAGAACTTCCACCCCGCGCTTCCCTCCCTCTTGCCCGCGGCCTTCCGGGCGCTGGCTGGCTCGTGCCGCCAGTCTGCTACACGCCCCGGCGTGCCGTGCCAAGCTGGCGTACCGCGTCGGCGCTGCCGTCGAGCCGCACCCGGGCGGCACCGGTGCGGCCAAGCGCCCACATCATCAGTTCCGCCGGGTGACCGGTCACCGTGACCACCGGGGTCCGTGCCCTTGCCGTCATTCTCACCTGCCGCTGGCCAGCGGCGGTGGTGAGGTCGTCCCTGGCCAGTTCCACACCCACCGGCGAGCGGCGGAACAGCAGCTTGCTGCGCTGCAGCCGCTGCCAGAGCGCATCGGTCAGGCCGTCCTTCAGCTCGCGGGGCTGCCAGCCATCCGCCCCGCGGCGCACGTCCTCGTGATGGACGAAGAACTCCACCAGGTTGAGCCGCTCGTCCATGCCGGGCAGCCGGAACACCGACAGCGGCGGTGGCCCGGTACGGATCAGCTCGACCAGGTGCGGGAAGGGGGTCTGGCGGGACAGGGCCTCGTTCACCCGACGGGTGTGGCCCGCCAGCGGCCCGCCCATCAGCCCGGCCGCCGCGTCGGGGCGGCGCTCCCTGAGCACCAGGTGCGCGGCCAGGTCACCGGTGCGCCAGCCCTCGCACAGCGTCGGCGCGTCCGGCCCTGTCTCATCCAACAGGGCGCACATGGCCGCACGCTCGTCGCTGGCATAGCTCACCCCGCGATGGTACGCCCTTGCCTGCCCCGCGATCCGTTGCCGCCATCGGGGGTTCCAGGGGGACGCCCCCAGGGCTAGCACTTGGGGTCCAGGGGCGGCTTGCCGCCCAGGCCAACTCCGTAGGATCGGGGGATGACGAAAGGAGGCCAGGCGTGACGCAAGGTGCCGTCCGTCCGTCCTCGCTGGACCCTGCGATCGCCGCCCGGCTCAAGCGCGACGCGAACGGGCTGGTCGCCGCGATCGCCCAGCAGCACGACACCGGAGAGGTGCTCATGCTGGCCTGGATGGACGACGAGGCGCTGCACCGGACGCTGTCCACCGGGCGGTGCACCTACTGGTCCCGCAGCCGCGGTGAGTACTGGGTCAAGGGCGAGACCTCGGGCCATGTGCAGCGGGTGATCTCCGTTGCGCTCGACTGCGACGGCGATGCCGTGCTTGTCAAGGTGGACCAGTCCGAGGGCGCCTGCCATACCGGCGACCGGACCTGTTTCGACGCGGGGCCGCTGGAGCTGAGCGCGCCGTGACCGCGCTGCGGGGCGGGGTGCCCGCCGATAGCAGGCCCGCCGGGGCGCTGCCCGGGTCCCGGCGGGAGTACGCGCTCGCCCTTGCCCTTGGCGCGGCGGGCGCCGGGGTCGTGCTGCTGTCGGCCAGGCAGGGCTGGGCGCGCGTGTCCACCCCCGCCCCGGCGCCGTTGCCCGCCAGCGTGGTGCCGGTCAGCGGCCAGGATCTCGTTCCGCTGGCTGGCGCGCTGGCCCTGGCCGCGCTGGCCAGCCTCGCCGTGGTCATCGCCACCAGGCGCCTGGCCCGCCGGCTGGCCGGGCTGCTGGTGGCGGCCTTCGGCATGATCATCGCCGTGGCGGTGTGCCTCCCGCTGGCTGCCGCCGACGTGCGCGGTGCGGCGCGGGTGACCGCCGTCTCACAGGCGGGTTCGGCCACGGCAGGCGGTGCCGCCGGTGTGTCGCCCGGAGCCGTGCCCGGCGGCGGCACGGCGCCGGGGATCACCGCTGTGGGCCACGTCACGATGACGGCGGCGCTGTGGCGGCCGGCCGCGGTGGCCGGTGCGCTGATAATCGTCGCCGTGGGCCTGCTTGTGTCCTGGCGCGGCGCGCGCTGGCCGGTGATGTCCAGCCGATACGAGCCACCTGAGCAGGCCGGACGCAAGCCGGTTGCCGACAGCGCCGCGTTGTGGGACGCGCTGACCAGCGGCGCCGACCCCACTCTGCTGGCTCGGGGGAGCACCGCTTCACCCGGGGGGCACCCCCGGACCCCCGATGGCCCGGAACCCCCCGGTGACCTCAAGGCCCCCTGACTTCGTCAGGTCGCCTGGGGCCCGGCGCACCGGGGGGGAAGCCGGGCAGCACGGCCCGGACTGAAGTCCACCGGCGGCTCGCGTTACGCTCGTAGGTGTTACTGGCTGGCGGAAAGCCCGGGCCGCCCGGCCCGCAGAGGGCGTGCCCGGCCGGAGGTGAGCGGTGAACGCAGCGGAACCGGGCAGGTGGTCACGGCGCCGTCGGCGCAGCCGCCTTGCGGTGCGCCGCGCCGCGCCGGTGCGCCTGGTGACCAGGCTCGTCGTGGCGCAGGCGGCCGCCGCGGCCGCGGTGGGCCTGGCGTTCAGCCGGCGGCACCTGCCTTCCGTGCTCATCACCCTCGCCCTGGTGCTTTCGCTGTGCGTGCTCGCATTCCTGGTCAGATCCGGCGCCAGGGGCGCGTGGCTGACCGCGGTGGGCTTTGAAAGCGTGTTCTTCGTGTACGGGGTGTCCAGGTTCGTGGTCGCCCGCTACGTCGGCGGCACGCTGTTCGCGTTGGTAGTAGCCGGCACTTTGCTCCATCCCGCCGTGGCGCGGGCTTACTCGGCCGTGCCGGGCGGACTGTCCGGCCATGAGCATGGTGAGGTGGGCTTTGCTGATGCCGCAGGCGAGACGTTCGGCGAACACGCCGCTGGCTGACCGGCGGGGAGGGTGCGTGCCGGGGCACGGCACCCGCCTCGCTACCATCACCGGAAGCAAGGCATCCGACCCGAGGGGATAGCGGACCGCGTGAGCGTGCTCAACGAGATCCTGGAAGGCGTGCGCACCGATCTCGCCGCCCGCCAGCGGCAGACGCCGCTGGAGCGGCTCAAGGAGATTGCCAAGCAGGCGGCTTCGCCCCGAGACGCCGTCGCCGCGCTCAGCGGCCAGGACGTGGCCGTCATCGCCGAGGTCAAGCGCGCCAGCCCGTCCAAGGGCACGATGGCGGCGATCGACGACCCGGCGGCACTTGCCTGCGACTACGAGGCCGGTGGGGCGAGCGTCATCAGCGTCCTCACCGAGCCCCGCCATTTCGGCGGCAGCCTGGAAGACCTCGCCGCGGTCAGGGAACGGGTGGCCGTGCCGGTGCTGCGCAAGGACTTCATCATCAGCTCCTACCAGCTCTGGGAGGCCCGTGCGCACGGCGCCGACATGGTCCTGCTGATCGTGGCCGCGCTGGAGCAGAACGCCCTGGTGTCACTGGCCGAGCGGGCCATGTCGATAGGGCTCGTGCCCCTGGTCGAGGTGCACACCGACGCGGAGGTCGTACGCGCGGTGGAGGCCGGGGCCAAGGTCATCGGCGTGAACGCGCGCGACCTGACCACCCTGGAAGTGGATCGGGGGGTGTTCGCGCGGCTCGCCCCGCTGATCCCCAGTCACGTCATCAAGATCGCGGAGTCGGGGATCCGGGGACCGCGGGACCTGTTCGCCTACGCGGCCGCCGGGGCGGACGCCGTGCTTGTGGGGGAGAGCCTGGTCACCGGCAAGGACCCACGCTCGGCCGTGGCAGACCTGGTGACCGCGGGTTCCCACCCGGCGCTGCGCGGCGACCGCCCATGAGCGGTCATGGCTCCACGGCCGGCCCCGCCGCCGCGCCCGGGTCCACCGCTGCGCTGGCGGAGGTGCCCGACGCGGGCGGTCACTTCGGCGGTTACGGCGGGCGGTTTGTCCCCGAGTCGCTCATCTCCACCCTGAACGAACTGGATGCCCAGTACGCAGCCGCCAAGGCCGACCCGGCGTTCCATGCCGAGCTTGAGGCCCTGCTCCGCGGTTACGCGGGCCGGCCCACGCTGCTCACCCGGGCACCCCGGTTCTCCGCGGCGGCGGGGTGCGAGGTGCTGCTCAAGCGCGAGGACCTGACCCACACCGGCTCGCACAAGATCAACAACGTGCTGGGCCAGGTGCTGCTGGCCAGGCGGATGGGCAAGACCCGGGTGATCGCCGAGACCGGAGCCGGGCAGCACGGGGTGGCCACCGCCACGGCCTGTGCGCTGTTCGGCCTGGACTGCGCCGTGTACATGGGCGAGGAGGACACCCACAGGCAGGCGCTGAACGTGGCCCGGATGCGGATGCTCGGCGCCGAGGTCATCCCGGTCACGATCGGCACCCGCACGCTCAAGGACGCGATGAACGAGGCGTTCCGCGACTGGGTCACCACGGTCGCCAGCACGCACTACTGCATCGGCTCGGTCGGCGGCCCGCACCCGTTCCCGATGATGGTCAGGGACTTCCAGCGGGTCATCGGCGTCGAGGCGCGCCAGCAGGTGCTCGAACTGACCGGGCGGCTGCCCGACGCGGTGATCGCCTGCGTCGGGGGCGGGTCCAACTCGATCGGCATCTTCCACGCCTTCCTGCCGGATTCCGCCGTCGCCCTGATCGGGTGCGAGGCCGGCGGCGACGGGCTGGACACCGGCAGGCACGCGGCGACCATGGTGGCCGGGTCTGACGGGGTGCTGCACGGCATGCGGACCCGGGTGCTGCAGGACCAGGACGGCCAGACGCTCGCCACCCACTCGATCTCCGCGGGGCTGGACTACCCCGGGGTCGGCCCCGAGCACGCCTGGCTCGCCGCGAGCGGGCGGGCCAGCTACCGGGCCATCACCGACGGCCAGGCCATGGAGGCCTTCTCGGTGCTGTGCCGGACCGAGGGGATCATCCCGGCGCTGGAGTCCGCGCACGCGCTGGCCGGCGCGCTGCAGGTGGGCAAGGATCTGGGCCCGGGCGCGCTGCTGCTGGTGAACCTGTCCGGCCGCGGTGACAAGGATGTCGCCACGGCCTCGAAGTGGTTCGGGCACCTGAGCGCCGAGGCGCTGGACGCGGCGGTCAGCCAGTGACCGCCGTCGGCGCGGCGTTCACCAGGGCCGCGGGGGAGGGCCGGGCGGTACTCGTCGGGTACCTGCCGGCCGGTTTTCCCACCGTGGACGGGGCGATCGAGGCCGGACGGGCGATGGCGGAAACCGGCGCGGACGTGATCGAGATCGGCCTGCCGTACACCGACCCGCTGCTGGACGGCCCGGTCGTCCAGCAGGCCATGGACCGGGCGCTGGCCGGCGGGACCAGGCCCGCCGATGTGCTGCGCACCGTCGAGGCCGTGGCCGCCACCGGCGTGGCGGTGCTGGTGATGACCTACTGGAACCCGGTCGACCACTATGGCGTGGACGCCTTTGCCCGCGACCTGGCCGCGGCCGGCGGTTGCGGGCTCATCACCCCCGACCTGACGCCGGAGGAGGCCGGGCCCTGGCTGGACGCGGCAGCCGCGCACGACCTCGACCGGGTGTTCCTGGTGGCGCCGAGTTCCACCCCGGAGCGCATCGAGCTGATCACCAAGGTCTGCACCGGGTTCGTCTACGCGGTGTCGGTCATGGGCATCACCGGCGCCAGGGACCGGGTCGGCGACGCCGCGGCAGGTGTGGTGAGCCGGATCCATGCCTGCACGGACCTGCCCGCCGCGGTCGGGCTTGGCGTGCGGGACGGTGCACAGGCCGCGGAGATCGCGGGCTTCGCCGACGGCGTGATCGTCGGCTCCGCGTTCGTACAGCGCCTCCTGGACGCGCCGGATCCGGCCTCCGGCATCCAGGGAGTACGTGAACTGGCCGAGGATCTCGCGGCGGGCGTGCGCCGCCCCGCCCGGACGGCTAAGGCCAAGTGACGAAGGAACGGGGCCTTGGCCACCGGGGGGTTCCAGGGGGGTCGGCCCCCCAGGGCAACACCGCCCGCTGACCTCACTCGCTGCGACAGAGCGTTACGGTACCTGTGACGACCAGGAATTTGTCTGTCTACCGGGGTTTCGCCCCCCGGGCTGCGCGGGCAAGAACGCACGGGTGGCGTAATCTGGAAGTAATCTCGGAGCGGTAGCTCACAAGGCCGCCAGCCGCATCACCGGTGCCGCCCCGCGGCAGGGCCAATGTTGTCCCGAATCCGCACGCGATAACGCGAATACGGACGAGTTGGACGACAGGAGCATTGATGGCCTCTGCCGGTGCCCCCTACCCTGCTCGCCGCCCTTTGGGCGGCTTCGCCGAAGCCCGCAGTGCTGGCCCGGGGGGGCGACCCCCCGGACCCCCCCGTGAGGCCCCTTACCCTGCTCGCCGCCCTTTGGGCGGCTTCGCCGAAGCCCGCAGTGCTGGCCCGGGGGGGCGACCCCCCGGAACCCCCC
>Ga0070710_10000157_pt1 | contig 31451 bp, 28 predicted proteins | sample LARL52metaG_FD_65454 | JGI IMG/M metagenome (GOLD analysis project Ga0070710, IMG submission 65454) | Corn, switchgrass and miscanthus rhizosphere microbial communities from Kellogg Biological Station, Michigan, USA - LAR L5-2 metaG | ecosystem: Host-associated > Plants > Roots > Rhizosphere ...
CGCATCGAGCAGCTCGAAACCAAGATCTCCGAGGACTTCGGCATCGGCCTCGACGACCTCGTCAACGAGTACGGTCCCGACCAGCCCGTGCCGCCGTCGGCCGGGGAGATGGCGGAGTACCAGGCCGCCAAGGAACGCGGCGAGCAGGTCTCCGAGCCGCAGCCCATGCCGTACGACCGCGACACGCAGGCGCGGCGCGCCAAGCGGGCCGAGCGCGACCTGTCGCTGCTGGGCAAGGTCAACCCGCTGGCGCTGGAGGAGTTCGCGGCACTGGAGGAGCGCTACAAGTTCCTCTCCACCCAGCTGGAGGACATCAAGGACACCCGCCGCGACCTGCTCACGGTCGTGAAGGAGGTCGACGACAAGATCCTGGAGGTCTTCACGTCGGCCTACGAGGACGTGGCGCGCGAGTTCGAGATCGTCTTCAAGGTCCTGTTCCCCGGTGGCGAGGGCCGCCTGGTGCTGACCGAGCCCGAGGACATGCTGACCACCGGCATCGAGCTGGAGGCACGTCCGCCGGGCAAGAAGGTCAAGCGGCTGTCGCTGCTCTCCGGTGGCGAGAAGTCGCTGGCCGCCGTCGCGATGCTGGTCGCGATCTTCCGCGCCCGCCCCTCACCGTTCTACGTGATGGACGAGGTCGAGGCGGCGCTGGACGACACCAACCTGCACCGGCTGATCAGCCTGTTCCAGCAGCTGCGGGACCGGTCGCAGCTGCTGATCATCACGCACCAGAAGCCGACCATGGAGATCGCGGACGCCCTGTACGGCGTCTCGATGCGCGGTGACGGCATCTCGCAGGTGATCTCGCAGCGGCTGCGCACCCGTGGTGAGGAGTCGGAGAAGCCCGCGGAACAGCCGACGGACGCCGAGCAGGAGACGGTCGAGGCCTGAGAGGGGCGGTCGGAGCGGTGCCTGGGGGGCTAAGACCAACCCCGACCGCGGCCTCTACCTCGGGCAGCGCCGTGCTCGGTGACCTTCCTCTCAGGGGAGGGAGGTCCCCCATGTCCACCGCGCAGACGCAACCCGGCGCCTGAAGGGGTGAAGTCCCCCAGTTCAACCTCACCACTTCAGGCGCGCACAGACCACTCTGCCGGACCGAGCTTGTAAAAACCTTGGATCGCAGGTCAGTGCCGGTTTGTCAGTCGCGGCGCGCGTCCAGCGCGGCTGCCTCTTCCGGTGTCGGCGCGCTGCCGCCGAGGTGCGCGGGCACCCACCAGGCGCCCGGCTCGTTCGGGTAGCCGGCCTGCGCGGTGTCGAGCAGTTCCTGCATCCGCTTGCGCAGCAACACGTCACCGGAGTCGCCGGGGGAGGGCTCGAACGGCTCGCCGATGAGGATGGTGATCGGCACGTGCCGCTGGGTCAGGTTCTTGGGCCTGCCCTTGGTCCACAGTCGCTGGGTGCCCCACAGCGCCACCGGGATGAGCGGAACGCCGGCCTCGTGCGCCAGGCGGTTCGCGCCGGACTTGATGTCCTTGACCGTGAACGAACGGCTGATGGTGGCCTCGGGGAAGATCCCGACCAGCTCGCCGGTGCGGAGCGCGGACAGGGCCTGCTGGAAGGAGGCCTGGCCCGCGCTCCGGTCGACGGGGATGTGGTGCATGCCGCGCATGAGCGGCCCTGCGACCTTGTTGGCGAAGATCTCGTGCTTCGCCATGAATCGCGTGAGGCGTCCGGAAGGGCGCGCCCCGTAACCCGCGAAGATGAAGTCGAGGTAGCTGACGTGGTTGGACGCCAGCACAGCTCCACCCGTGCGCGGGACGTGGTGCGCCCCCACCACGTTGATCCGCAGGTCCAGCACCCTGAACATGAGCTTTGCCGCGGCGATCACCGGGGGATATACGCGATCCGACATGCTTCCGAACGGTAGCCGGAAAAGCTACTGGCCGGTAGCGGCGCCTTCCTTGTCTCGGATGACCCTCGGCACACCCGCGAGGTCCTCGTCGTTGCAGAGCAGCTTGAGGTCGTAGTACGGGTTGCCCTTGGTGTCGTCGTAGTCGAGATGGACTGCGATGACGTCCACGGGTTCGCCCAGCCACTCCTGAGTCTGCCGCAGCCACGCGGCGGCACGTTCCAGGGCAGTGGGCAGATCATCGTCTCGGAATTCGACCGGCCGGTACGGAACACCCTGGACCTGGTCCCGGTTGTTCGCCGGCAAGGGCAGGTCGACGGCCACCCCGGTTTCGTTGAGATCGAGTTGGATCGTTTCCTCACTCACCGTAGAAGAGTCCCCCACCCTCACCAGCCCTGCAAGCCCGAATCTGGGTGGCACCCCGTCGGCGGTGTGAGTGTCATCTCTTCAGGAACGCGATCTCGCGCTTCAGCTTGGTGATGCGGTCGTGGGTGGGCATGAGCGTGCGCGACAGCGCCGCCAGCAGCTGCTCCAGCTCCGCGACCGCGCCCTCGGTGTCTCCCGTCCGGTAGCGCAGGTTGGCCAGCAGCTGTCTGGTCTGCGAGGTGTCGTCGTGCTCGGGGCCGAGCACGCGGACCTGGTCGCGCAGCAACGGCTCGCAGACGGCGACGGCCCTGGCGAACTGACCTGCGGCGCCGAGCACGGCCGCCAGGTTCGCGCGGACGTCCAGCGTCTGGGGGTGGTCGGCGCCGACAGCGGCCGTGCAGTCCTTCACGAGCGCCCTGAACTCGCTGATCGCGCCCCGGAAGTCGCCCGCGTGGGCCCTGGCCTTGGCCAGGTCGTTCCGCGCGGTGATCTGGGTGGACATCCGCGCCATTTTACCCGTCCGAAAACTCCCTCGCGTCCGACCGCCGCGGGAGCAACCATTCCTTCCATGTACGACATCCGTTTCGCCGAACCTGGCGACCTGGGCGCCACGATGGCGCTGCTGGTCCGGCTCCAGGCCGACAACGCGCACCACATCGGCTACCTCGGTGAGACAGTCGAAGAGCTCCGCGCGGAGCTCGCCGAGTTCGAGCCCAGCTGGGCCGACTGCACGGTGGTGGCCGTCGACGCCGACGACAACATCACCGGCATGCTCAGCGTGGAGATCGATCCCGAGCTGGGCCGCGCGTGGCTGCACGGACCGTTCGTCGACGTACCGGTCAACCACCCGGCGGGCAGCCGCATCTGGGACCAGACCGCCGACTCGATGTTCCGGCACGCCGCAGAGCTCCTCGCCGGCATCACCGACCTCGAGTTGTACGGGCACACCGCCCACCGGCGACTGGCGGCGTTCGCCGAACGCCACGGCTTCAGCGCCGGCAAGGCGAGCGCCATCCACATACTGGACAACGGGGAACTGCGCACGTTGCTGCTGCGGGACGCGAAGTGCCCCAGCGAACGCGAGATGCGCGTCCTGCCCACCGACAAGCACGTGCACGAAGCCGTCGCCGTGCTGCACGAGCGATGTTTTCCGCGGACCTACCTGTCCGGCAAGCAGCTCGTCGAATCCAAACCGGAGAACCGCACGGTCGTCGTCGCGATGGACGGCGAGCGCGTCATCGGGTACGCGGCCGGCAAGGCCCAACCCGAGGAGTACTACGTCGACTTCGTGGCCGTGGAACCCGATGTCCGCGGTCAGGGCGTGGGCGCCGCACTCGTCACCGAGCTGTTGTGGAAGCTCGCGGCCGAGCACGGGGCTCGGCCGCAAGCAGCCGCGTCGATCTACTCGGGCAACGAGTCGTCGCAGCACATGTTCGCCCGCCTAGGCTTCCGCCTGCACATCGAGCTCGTCGCCTACCGGCACACCGCGTGAGTGCCTGAGCGACAGCAAACCGCCCACCAGCAGGGTGACCGCCACCCCCAGGGGCGTGTTCCACCAGCCGGTCAAGGACTTCAGGTCGTTCGTCGCCCTGCCGAAGTCCACCGTCGGCGTGTTGCCGGTGAACTTGACCCCGAGGATCACGAAACCGACGACCAGCACCGTCGTCACGAACGCGATGATCGCGTCCGCCTGCGTGACGCGCCGGAAGACGAGGCCGAGGAGGAAGGCCCCGAGTAGCGCGCCGTAGGTGTAGCCGGCGATGCCGAGCGCCTGCACCACGATCGGGTCGGCCGTGGTCTTGTTCGAGGAGGCGAACAGGCCCGCGCAGACGATCAGCAGGCCCGCCCACACCAGGGTCCAGATCCGGCCGTGGCGCAGGCGTTCGTCGTCGGTCATCGGGGTCTTGCGGACGCGTTCGTAGACGTCGGTGACCGTGCTGGAGGCCAAGGCGCCCAACGACGACGACAGCGCGGCGGCGAGGATGCCGGCGATCACGAAGCCGGACAGGCCGGACGGCAGCTCGCTCACGATGAAGTTGCCGAACAGCTCGTCCTTGTTGCCGAGCTTCAGGCCCTTCACCGGGTCCACGCCGTGGTAGAACGCCCACAGCATCACGCCGATGAACAAGAAGAAGGCGAACTGCAGGAACACCACCACACCGGACGCGATCAACGCCTTCTGGGCGGCCTTCACGTCCCGCGTGGCCATCAGCCGCTGCACGATCAGCTGGTCCGCGCCGTGCGAGGCCATCGACAGCAGCGCGCCGCCGAAGAACGCGGCCACGAACGGGTACGCGCCGGTGAGCGGTGACGAGGTGAAGTCGAAGATCTGGAACTTGTTCGCGTCGACGGCCTTCGAGAACCAGCCGTCCGGCAGCTTGCCCGCGAGCCACCAGATCACCACGACGCCGCCGACGACGTACCAGAGCATCTGGATGGCGTCGACCCACACCACCGCGCGCACGCCGCCGAAGAAGCTGTAGAACACCATCGCGACGCCGAGCGCCACGATGATCGTCCAGTACGACGCGGTGATGCCGTACTGGACGAGCACGAGCTTGATCGGGATGGCCGTGGCGAAGAGCCGGATGCCGTCCGCGAGCAGGCGCGTGAAGAGGAACGTCACGGACGCCGTGGCGCGCATGCCGTCGCCGTACCGTTGGCCGAGGAACGCGTACGCCGTCACGAGGTCACCGGCGACGTACTTCGGCAGCAGCACGAAGCTCACGACGATCCGGCCGACGATGTACCCGAGCGCGAGCGTCAGGTACGTCATGCCGCCCTGCGCGGGCGTCGCCACGTAGGCGATCACCGGCACGCTCAGCACCGTCAGCGTCGACGTCTCCGCGGACACGACCGACAGGCAGACGACCCACCACGAGATGCGGCTCTCGCTGACGAAGTAGTCGGTGGACGACTTCTGCCTGCCGCCGATCCACGTACCGAGCAACGGCATGCCGACGAGGAACAGGGCGATGATCGCCAGGTCTAGTCCAGCCACTTCGGTTCCCCCACTTTCAGCTTGGTCACTGGACCCGCGACGGGTTCGGGCAGCCGCAGCGGCCCGTTTCCCGGTGTGATGCTGCCGAGCAGCCGCGGTCCGGACGCGCCGGTCGCGGACGGCGTGTTGCCCGCGACCCCGTGCCACGTCAGGAACCCGAGCAGCGCCGCGAGGTAGGCCTCCTTGCCGTCACGCGGCAGGCCGAGCGAGTCGCTGATCCGCAGCGGGATCGGGTCGAGCGCCTTCGTGAGCGCCTCGACGAGCACCGGGTTGCGCATGCCCCCGCCGGACGCGACGACCGTGCTCGCGTCGTGCGCCCGGCAGGCGTCCGCGATGGTGCGGGCCGTCACCTCGACGAGCGTGCGCAGCATGTCCTCGGCCGGAACCGTCGGAAACCCGTGCAGGTACTCGGCGTTGAAGTGCTCCTTGCCCGTCGACTTGGGCCACGGCTTCGAGTAGTACGGGTCGGCGAGCAGCTTCTTGAGGACGTCTTCTCTCACGGTGCCTCTGCGCGCGAACTCGCCGTTGGTGTCCTGGCGTCGCTGGCCGTCGGAGATGACCTCCATGACGGCGTCCATCAGCGCGTTGCCCGGACCTGTGTCGTAGGCGATCGGCGGGGTCCCGGGTCTGACGACGGTGATGTTGGCGATGCCGCCGATGTTGAGCGCGATCGCGGTGTTCTCGCCGGCCAGCCACAACGCGTCGAGCGTGCTCGCGAGCGGCGCGCCCTGGCCGCCGGCCGCGACGTCGCGGACCCGCAGGTCGGCGACCACGGGGACGCCGGTGCGTTCGGCGATCCACGCGGGCTGCCCGAGCTGCAGCGTGCCGAGGCAGTCGCCGTCCTGGACCTCGTGGTGGACGGTCTGGCCGAGCGAGGAGATCAGGTCCGCCGGCAGGTAACCGGCGGCGACTTCACCGAAAGCCTGCCCGAGCGAGGTGTCGAAGGCGCACACTTCAGCGAGGTCCCGGGGTTTGCACAGCAGGTCCTTCGGGAACGGGTGCTCGGCGCACTGCACCGGCACGAGCTCGACGACGTCGCCGCGGATCGACAGGTCGGCGACGGCGACGTCGATGCCGTCCATCGACGTGCCGGAAATCAGTCCGATCACCCTCACGACGTGTGGTCTATTCCACACGTCGGGCAGGCGCAAGTGGTTCGGTGAAATCTTCGCCTAATTGAGCAATACCTGGTTGACAGGTCACATGCGGGGCTGTGAAACCATGAGTCCCGTGTCGACTTCGTCCCTTGTCCTGATCCTCGTCGTCGTGGCGGTCGTGCTGATCGCCGCGCTGGTGACCGGCGTGGTGCTGACGCGTCGCCGTCGCATCAGCCTGACCCAGAAGGAGGAGGCACCGCGCCCCGGCGGCTACGAGGCCGCGTCGGGGATCTCCCTGGCCCCGGCCACGCCCGTCGAACACCCGGTCGCGGACCGCCCCGAGGTGGACGGCCAGCCCGGCGTGGGCGACGACGCCTCCGAACCGCGCGACTCGGAGAAGCGCGGGTTCGTCGAGGTCGACCTGCCGGACCAGGCTGCCGAGGTCGAGGAGATCGAGCCGACCGCCGGGCGGTTGGAACGGCTGCGGGGCAAGCTGTCGAAGTCGCGCAACGCGTTCGGTTCCTCGCTGCTGGGCCTGCTGGGCGCCGGCGACCTGGACGAGGACTCGTGGCAGGACGTCGAGGACACGCTGCTGATCGCCGACCTCGGCGCGGCCACCACCACCGAGATCGTCGACACGCTGCGCGCCAAGATCGCGGGTTCCGCGGTGCGCACCGAGGCCGAGGCGCAGACCCTGCTGCGGTCGGTGCTCGTGGAGGCGCTGCACCCCTCGATGGACCGCTCGTTGAAGGCGCTGCCGCACTCCGGCAAGCCCGCGGTGTTGTTGGTGGTGGGTGTCAACGGCGTCGGCAAGACCACCACCACCGGCAAGCTCGCGCGCGTGCTCGTGGCTGACGGCCGCACCGTGCTGCTGGGCGCCGCGGACACGTTCCGCGCCGCCGCCGCCGACCAGCTGGAGACCTGGGGCAAGCGCGTCGGCGCGGAGACCGTGCGCGGGCCTGAGGGCGGCGACCCGGCGTCCGTGGCGTTCGACGCGGTCAAGCGCGGCATGGACACGGGCGTGGACACGGTGCTGATCGACACCGCCGGACGCCTGCACACCAAGGTCGGGCTCATGGACGAGCTCGGCAAGGTGAAGCGGGTCGTCGAGAAGCAGGCCGTCGTCGACGAGGTGCTGCTCGTGCTGGACGCCACGACCGGCCAGAACGGGCTGACCCAGGCTCGGGTGTTCGCCGAGCAGGTGGACATCACCGGGATCGTGCTGACCAAGCTGGACGGCACGGCCAAGGGCGGCATCGTGTTCCAGGTGCAGCGTGAGCTCGGCGTGCCGGTGAAGCTGGTCGGCCTCGGTGAAGGCGCCGACCACCTGGCGCCGTTCGAGCCCGCCGCCTTCGTGGACGCGCTGCTCGGCTAAGCCGTCGCGGCCCGGTCCGCCAGTCGTTTCGCCACTGTCATGACCTCCGGCAGGATGCGCGACACGGCTTCCTTGGTGAGCCGTCCTTCCGGGCCCGACACGGACACGGCGGCCAGCGTGGGGCCGCCGACGACAGGTACGGCGATGCAACGCACGCCCAGTTCCTGTTCGGACTCGTCCAGCGCGTAGCCGCGTGCCGCGATCTCGTCGAGCGAGTCGAGGAGCTCGGACGCGTCCGTGATCGTGTTCGCGGTGTAGGCGGGCAGGCCGGTGCGGTCGAGGAGTTGCCGCACCTCGTCGCGCGGGAGCTGCGAGAGCATCGCCTTGCCGACGCCGGTGCCGTGGGGGAGCAGGCGGCGACCGACCTCGGTGAACATGCGCATGGAGTGCTTCGAGGGCACCTGCGCCACGTAGACGACCTCATCGCCGTCCATCACGGCGAGGTTTGCCGTTTCCTCCACCGAGTCGACCAGCTGCGAGAGGAACGGGCGCGCCCAAGTGCCGTACTGGCGCGAGGCGGTCTCGCCGAGGCGGATCAGGCGGGAGCCGAGGGTGTAGCGGCGGTTGCTGTTCTGGCGCACATAGCCCAGCGTGACCAGGGTGCGGATCAGCCGGTGGATCGTGGGCAGCGGGAGGCCCGAGACCGTGGCAAGTTCGGACAGGGAGGCCTCGCCTCCTGCGTCTGCCAGGCGTTCCAGCAGGTCGAAGGCCCGCTGCAGGGACTGCACGCCACCAGTGGACACGTGCGGCTCCTCTCATTGCAGTTCCGCAATGCAAAAACTATAGTCCACACAGCAAAACCGAGAGAGGTGGATCCAGGTGCAGGTCCTCACCGAAGAGGCTCTTGAGTTCGTTGCGAAGCTGCACGAGGCGCACGCCGCGCGCCGGGACGAGCTGCTCGCCCTGCGCAAGGAGCGGCGCCCTCTCGGGTTCCTGCCCGAGACCCAGCACGTCCGGGACGGGGAGTGGCGGGTGGCGGAAGCGCCGGAACCGCTGCGGGACCGCCGGGTCGAGATCACCGGGCCCACCGAGCGCAAGATGACGATCAACGCGCTCAACTCGGGAGCCAAGGTGTGGCTCGCGGACCTGGAGGACGCGAACACGCCGCACTGGGACAACGTCGTGCAGGGGCAGGTCAACCTCTACGAGGCGGCGCGCGAGACGATCGAGTACACCTCGCCGGAGGGCAAGGAGTACAAGCTCAAGGGCGGCCCGTACCCGACGATCGTGGTCCGGCCGCGCGGGTGGCACCTCGACGAGCGGAACCTCACGTTCAACGGGCGGACCGCCGTCGGTGCGCTGGTGGACTTCGGGTTGCACTTCTTCCACAACGCCGAGCTGGGCAGGCCCTACTACTACCTGCCGAAGATGGAGTCGCACCTTGAGGCGCGGCTGTGGAACGACGTCTTCACCACGGCGCAGAAGCTCAAGGGCGTGCCGTACGGGACCATTCGCGCGACGGTGCTCATCGAGACGATCCCCGCCGCGTTCCAGATGGAGGAGATCCTCTACGAGCTGCGCGACCACGCGTCCGGGCTCAACGCCGGGCGGTGGGACTACCTGTTCAGCGTCATCAAGTACTTCCGGGACGCCGGTGCGGACTACGTGCTGCCGGACCGCAACAGCGTGACGATGACGGCACCGTTCATGCGCGCGTACACCGAGCTCTTGGTGAAGACGTGCCACAAGCGCGGGGCGTTCGCGATGGGTGGCATGGCCGCGTTCATCCCCAACCGGCGTGATCCCGAGGTCACCGAGAACGCGCTGCGCAAGGTGCGTGAGGACAAGACGCGCGAGGCGAACGACGGCTTCGACGGGTCGTGGGTCGCGCACCCGGACCTCGTGCCGATCTGCCGCGAGATCTTCGACGGCGTGCTCGGCGACCGGCCCAACCAGATCGACAAGCAGCGGCCGGAGGTCGGCGTCACGGCCGAGCAGCTGCTGGACTTCAAGTCGGCGGGCGGTGCGGCCACGCGGGCAGGGCTGGAGTCCGCCGTCGACGTCGGCGTGCGGTACATCGCGTCGTGGTTGGGCGGCAACGGGGCGGCGGCGATCCACAACCTCATGGAGGACGCGGCCACCGCGGAGATCTCGCGCAGCCAGATCTGGCAGTGGATCAACAACAAGGTCGTGCTCGACGACGGCACGCAGGTCACCGCGGACGCCGTGCGGGAGGTGCTGGCGCGGGTCGGCGCCGAGCTGGAGGGGCCGCACGTCGCGGCCGCCGTCGAGCTGTTCGAGCAGGTCGCGTTGTCCGAGGACTTCGTCGACTTCCTGACGCTGCCGGCGTACGAGCGCATCTGATGTACCGGACGTCGCTGTCACCCGAGGACGTCGCGCGGGTGACCGCACGACTGTCCACTGTGGAACGCAGTTGGCCGGTGGGCCGTCAGCCCGTGCACACGTGCTACGTGCCCGCCGGTCGAGTCATCGCCACGACGGTCGGCGACTGGGGACGGGAGGCGCTGGCGGCCGTCGAGCCGGAGCTGCTGCCCGAGCTGCCGGAGGGCGTGCTCGACCGCGTCGAGGCCAAGCTGCGCCGCGAACCGGTCGAGGACCTCAGGATCGACTTCGAGGACGGGTACGGCGCGCCCGAGGACGACGTCGAGGACATGGACGCCGAGAGCACGGCGCATCTCGTGTCCAGGTGGCTGGAAGAGGGTGTCGCGCCGCCGTCGTTCGGGCTGCGGATCAAGTCCTTCGACACCTCGGCCTTGCGCGAACGCGGGCTGCGCACGTTGGACATCTTCCTGACAGCACTGGGAGAGGTTCCGCCAGGTTTTGTGATCACCTTCCCGAAGGTGACATCAGTCGGCCAGGTCGAGGTGTTCGGCGAGGTGCTGGACCTCTTCGGCAAGGAGCTGAAGTTCGAGATCCAGGTCGAGACCACCCAGTCCATTGTGGATCAGGCGGGGCGGCTGGCGATCCCGCGGTTCATCGAGGCGGGCAGGGGCCGGGTGACAGGTCTGCACTTCGGCACCTACGACTACACGGCGGGCTGCGGGCTGTCCGCGGCGCAGCAGCACCTGGCGCACGGCGCGTGCGACTTCGCGCGGCACGTCATGCAGGTTTGCGCTGCTGGCACCGGGGTGCGGCTGTCCGACGGCTCCACCAACGTGCTTCCCGTGGGAGATCAGAAGAAGCTCGGCTGGGACACGCACTACCGGTTGGTGCGGCGATCACTGGAGCACGGTTTCTACCAGGGTTGGGATCTGCACCCGGTACAACTGGTGACACGATATGCCGCCGTTTACGCCTTCTACCGCGAAGGTTCGGCCGCGGCCGCGGCGCGGTTGAAGTCCTATGTGCAGAACGTCTCCGGAGGTGTGCTGGACGAACCGGCGACCGCCCAGGCGTTGTCGTCCTTCTTCCTCCGAGCGGTGGACTGCGGTGCGCTCGACCCGGTGGAAGTGCAGGTCGCGACTGGTCTCGACGAGTCGGCGCTGAGGAGCCTCGCAACCCGATCAGACTGACCGGGTCATCACCCGTTCGTGTGGTTCTGTCAATGGGTGTCGAATGTTCGCGGTAATGGGTGCAGGGTGGCTCGCATGAGCATGCGTGCTGGTCTCTGGACCGGGCTACCGGACCTCGACGCGGCGGAGCACAAGTACCAGGTCGTCGCGTGCGAGGCGGATGTGGACACGTTGATCGGCCTGCTGGGCAGGCCGGAGTGCAACGACGGATCGCTCGACCACTTCGGCAGGCCGCTGACCGCCGAGGGGGATCCGGACCACAACGTCGTGCTCGCCGTGCGGGGCGAGTGGGGCTACATGTACTACGTCGACAACACGTTCATGGGCTGGCCCAAGGGGTCGGCGGAAGCGCCGTACGTCAACGAGAAGTACACCGACTTCCCGCCCGGCGTCGGCGTGCCGCTCGACCTGTACCGGCGGCTGCTGATCGAGTTCATGACGACCGGCGAGCGTCCGACCGGCGTGGACTGGTACTGCGAGGCCGATCTCTTCCACTCGTGGCGCGATCAGCAGATGTCCTTGCGGACCGCCGAAAACCGCTGACTGTCAGCCGGCGGCTGGTTCAATGGCCTCATGAAGGCCGTGGTGATCGGTGGGGGAATCGCCGGCTTGCTCGCCGCTCGGGTGCTGACCGAGTCGTGCGACGACGTGGTGGTCCTGGAACGGGACAAGCTGCCGGACGAGCCCGAACCTCGGGCCGGGGTGCCGCAGGGCAGGCACGTGCACGGGTTGCTCGTGCGCGGCGGCGAGATCATGGAGGGGTTGTTCCCAGGTCTGTACGACGAGCTCGTGCAGGCCGGAGCGCACCTGATCGACGCGGGCGAGATGCGCATCCTCAACCCGCTGGGGTGGGTGGCCTCGACGCGGACCGGTCTGCCGCTGCTGGTGGCGAGCAGGCCGTTGCTGGAGACGCACCTCCGGCGCCGGGTGACCGCGAAGATCGTGGACGGCGTGCACGTCACCGGACTGTCGTTCCGGGGCTCCACTGTGGACGGTGTGCGGACGCGGGACGGCCGGATCGACGCCGATCTCGTGGTGGACGCGTCCGGCCGTTCGTCGAAGCTGCCAGCCTGGCTGGCGGAGGCCGGGATCACCGTGCCGGAACCGGTCGTGGTCGACTCGCGGACCGGGTACGCGACCCGGCTCTACACGGCGCCGCCGGAGGTTCCGGTCGTGGTCGCCGAGTCGATCGCCGCGCCGCACAACCCGCGCGGGGGCATCGTGATGCGCGTCGAGGGCGACCGGTTGATGGTCACGGCCCAGGGTGCCGGTGGTGATCACCCGCCGCGGGACCCCAAGGGGTTCGGGCGGTTTCTGGACTCGTTGCGCGGGCCCATCGCCGAGATGCTCGCGGACGCCGAACCCGTCACTCCGGTGTACCTGTTCGCTCGGACGGCCAGCCGCCGCAACGCGTTCGAGCAGACGCCGGGGTGGCCGGGCGGCCTGGTCGCGGTCGGTGACGCGGTGTGCGTGTTCAACCCCGTGTACGGGCAGGGCATGACGGTCGCCGCGATGGCCGCGCTGTTGTTCCGGCGGCACAAGGACTTCAGTGCCAAGGGGTGCCGGGACTTCCAGCGGAAGGTCGCGAAGACGGCCAAGGGTGCGTGGGCGCTGTCCAGCAGTGCCGACCAGGGCTGGGCGGACGAGCACCGCGCGCCCAGCCTGGTCGAGCGTGTTCTCGGCTGGTACCTGAAGAAGTGGCAGACGGCCCTGGTGCACGACCAGGACGTCTTCCGGAGGTTCCTGCGCGTCGTGCACCTGGTGGACTCGCCTGTCGCGCTGCTGAACCCGGTCGTGTTCAGAAGGCTGGCAAAGTACTCCAGGCGAGGCCGGCGTCCGGAGCGTCGTCGCGCAGGATCGAGCCCTCGATGAGGCCGTACGGGCGGTCCGCCGCGTAGAAGACCTCGTTGTCGTTCTCCAGCCCGAACGGGCTCAGGTCCACCGGGAAGTGGTGCTTGTTCGGCATGGAGAGCCGTACCTCGGCGACCTCCGGCCGGGACTGCAGCACGGCCTCGCCCATCGCGTACAGCGTCTGCTGCAACGACAGGGAGTGCTTGTCCGCGAACGTCTTCAGCATGATCGACCGGATCTCGGTGAAGGACTTCGCCCAGTCCGCGTCCGTGCCGACGTAGCGCCAGCGGGCCGTCACCGACGTGGCGAGGATGCGGTCGTCGGTCTCCTTCAACGTCGTGTACGGGTCCTTGGGGTAGCCGTGGAACTCCGACCCGGTCGACTTCAGCACCACGAGGTCGCGCACACCCGACACGACCCACGCCTGCGCGCCCTCGATCGTCACGGCGGTCGTGCGCTTCTCGTTCGAACCTTGCACGAACGAGTGGTCGTGGCCGTCGATGCGGTTCCACGAGTGCTCGTCGATCAGGATGCGCGCACCCGTGATGGCCTCCTGCGACGACACGAAGTGCCGGCCCAGGCGCAGCGCGAAGTCCTCGATCTCCCCGACCGGCGCTTGCTTGGCGAACGCGTAGACGGTGTTCTTCTGCGTGTCGGTGGCGAGCACCTTCGCGTTGTCGCCGGTGAGGTGCGTGTCGGCGAGGTCTCCGCGCAGCGACGTGCTGACCGTGAGGTCCTTGATCGTGTGCACGGAACCGTTGCGCGACACCGTGACGAGGCGGTTCTCCGCCTTCCCGTACTGGTTCGGGCCCAGGACGATGGCCATGTTGTTCAGCTCCCGATCAGCTTCTGCAGCCGCAAGGCGGCGATCTTCGCGAGTTCGTCGTTGACGACGCGGAGCTCGACGTCCGGCGGGTTGTCCAGGCGGCTGGACAGGTTGTCGAGCATCTCCGCACCGCTCAGGCCGGTCGCGCACACCAGGTAGATGTGCCCGAACCGATCCTCGTACGCGGCGTTCGCAGCCGCCAGGCGATCAGCCTGCGAGCTGTCCACACCGGACTGTTCGGACCGCGACCACTCCGCCGACACCCCACCTGTCCGCTGCCGTTCGCCGATGCGCGGGTGCCCGGCGATGGCGCCGAGCACCTCCTCGTCGGAAAGCCCTTGTGCGGCAACCGAAGAAGCCGCGAGGAGTGCATCCATCGACGCGTACGGCCGACCGGCCGCGATCGCGTCGACCCAGCGGGGTACCGCGAGGCACTCGGTGAGCAGAGGTCGCAGTTCGTCCTCCGGGGCGCTGTTGAAGCTGTCCACGGCTCACCAAGTTTCTGTATCGCGGAAACTAACTTCCACATTCTTGACCGTCGCCTCTCGGGCTGTCTAGTCTCTCCGTAGAGTGAAATTTAACTTCCGCAATGTGAAATTCTTGGTGGAAGGAACCGCCGGATGTTCGACGCAAACCTGTCCATGCTCTTCACCGAGCTGCCGCTGCTGGAACGCCCGGCGGCCGCGCGGGCCGCCGGGTTCGACGCGGTCGAGATCTGGTGGCCGTTCGCGGACGCCGTACCGGAGACGCGGGAGATCGAGGCGTTCGAACGCGCGGTCGTGGACGCGCGGGTGCGCCTGGTCGGCCTCAACTTCTACGCGGGCGACATGCCGGCGGGCGACCGCGGCCTGGCGAGCTGGCCGGGCCGGGAGGCGGAGTTCCGGGCGAACGTCGAGCTCACGGTCGCCATCGCGGCACGGCTCGGCTGCCGCACGCTCAACGCGTTGCACGGCAACTTCGAGACCACGGCGCAGACCGTCGCCAACTACCGCTTCGCCGCCGACGTCGCGGCGGAGATCGGCGCACAGATCGTCCTCGAACCGCTGAGCGGTGCGCCGCAGTACCCGATCAAGACTGCCCACCAGGCGTTCGAGCTCATCGACGAGATCGACCGCGGCAACGTGAAGCTGCTCGCGGACCTCTACCACCTCGCCACGAACGGCGACGACCTCGACACCCTCGCCGACCACGTCGACCGCATCGGTCACGTGCAGATCGCCGACGCTCCCGGACGCGGTGAGCCCGGCACCGGCGAGCTCGACCTCGTCGGGCACCTCGCGAAGCTCCGCGCCAACGGCTACACGGGCTTCGTTGGCGCCGAGTACAAGCCCGTCACCCACTCCTTCTCTTGGAGGGACAACGCATGACCAGGATCGGTTTCATCGGCCTCGGCATCATGGGCAGTCCGATGGCGGCCCACCTCGTAGCCGCCGGGCACGACGTGACGGGCTTCGACCTCAGCTCGGCCTCGCTGGAGAAGCTGGTCACCGACGGCGGCAAGGCGGCGTCGAGCGCGCAGGAGGCGGTGACCGGCGCCGAGGTCGTCATCACGATGCTGCCGAACCACCCGCAGGTCGAGGCGGTCGTCGACGAGGTGACGTTCGACGACGGCACGTTGCTGATCGACATGAGCACGATCCGGCCGTCCACGTCGATCGAGATCGCCCAGAAGCTGACCAACGTCCGCGTGCTCGACGCGCCCGTCTCTGGCGGCCAGACCGGTGCGGTCCAGGCGTCGCTCAGCATCATGGTCGGTGGCGAGGAGGCCGACTTCGCGGCCGCGCGGCCGTTCCTGGAGGTCGTCGGCAAGACGATCGTCCACGTCGGACCGCACGGCGCCGGCCAGGTCGTGAAGGCCGCGAACCAGCTGATGGTCGGCGGCATCTACACCCTGGTCGCCGAGTCGATCGTGCTGCTGGAGGCGTCCGGCGTCGACCCGAAGGCGGGCCTGGACGTACTCGCCGGTGGGCTCGCGGCCAACCGGATCCTCGACCTCAAGCGGGAGACGATGATCGCGCGCGAGTTCCAGCCCGGCTTCCGGATCGACCTGCACCACAAGGACATGGGCATCGCGCTCGACGCGGCACGGGCCGCCGGCGTCGCGTTGCCGATCACCAACCAGATCGCCGCACTGGTCGCGGCGGCACGCGCGCAGGGGTACGGGTCGCTCGACCACTCCGCGCTGCTCAAGGTCATCGAGAACTTCGCGGGAAGGGCCTGACACATGCCGAAGATCCCCGTCATGCAGGCGGTCGTCGAGGTCCTGAAGTCCGAGGGAGTCGACACCGTGTTCGGCTGCCCCGGCGCCGCGATCCTGCCGCTGTACCAGGCGATGGAACAGGACGGCACCATCGAGCACCTCATCGTGCGGCACGAGGAGGGCGCCACGCACATGGCCGACGGCTGGTCGCGCACGACCGGCAACGTCGGCGTCGCGATCGGCACGTCCGGCCCGGCCGGCACGAACATGATCACCGGCCTGTACACCGCGCAGGCCGACTCGGTGCCGATCCTGTGCATCACCGGTCAGGCCGCGGTGTCGAAGCTGCACCAGGAGGCGTTCCAGGCCGTCGACATCGTCTCGATCGCCGCGCCCGTCACGAAGTGGGCGGTGCAGGTCAAGGAAGCCGCGCAGATGCCGTGGATCTTCCGCGAGGCGTTCCGGATCGCCCGGTCCGGGCGTCCGGGCCCGGTGCTGATCGACCTGCCGATCGACGTGCAGAAGCAGGAGATCGAGTGGGACTCCTCGATCGACGAACCGTTGCCGGTGCCCAGAAGCGCGCCCTCCGAGGCACGGGTCGAACGGGCGCTGGAGATGCTGCTGGCCGCCGAACGCCCGCTGCTGCTGGCCGGTGGCGGGGTCATCCTCGGCGAGGCGTCCGCCGAGCTGCTGGAGCTGGCCGAGTACCTGCAGATCCCGATCCAGGCCACGTTGATGGGCAAGGGCGCGATCGACGAGGACCACCCGTTGTACGCGGGCATGACCGGCATCCAGACCTCGCAGCGCTACGGCAACGCGTCGTTCCTGGAGTCGGACCTCGTGCTGGCGCTGGGCGCTCGGTTCGGCGACCGGCACACCGGCGACCTCGCGACCTACCGAGGCTCGCGCAGGTTCATCCACGTCGACGTCGAACCGACGCAGATCGGCAAGGTGTTCGGGCCGGACCTCGGGATCGTCGCGGACACCAAGCTCTTCCTGAAGGCCCTGCTGGACAAGGCGAAGCAGCACGGGCCGCGGGAGAAGGGCAGCTGGGTCGAACGGTGCCAGGAGCTCAAGCGGACGCTGCTGCGGCGCGAGGACTTCGACACCGTGCCGGTGAAGGCACCGCGGGTGTTCAAGGAGATCAACGAGTTCTACGGCCCGGACACCTACTTCGTCACGGCCATCGGGCTCTACCAGATCTGGTCCGGGCAGCACCAGAAGGCGCACAAGCCGCGCCACTACCAGGTGTGCGGCCAGGCGGGTCCGCTCGGCTGGGAGATCCCGGCGGCCATCGGGGTCAAGAAGGCGCGACCGGACGCCGAAGTCGTGGGCATCGTCGGCGACTACTCGTTCCAGTTCCTGGTGGAGGAGCTCGCGGTCGGCGCCCAGTACGACGTGCCGTTCGTGCTGATCATGCTGAACAACGAGTACCTGGGCCTGATCCGGATGGCCGAGGACCACGGTGGCTACGACATGAAGTACGAGGTCGACATCCACTACGACACCACGGGCTCGGACAACGTCAAGATCATGGAGGCCTACGGGTGCTCCGGCATCCGCGTGGCCGACCCTTCAGAGATCCGCACCTCCCTGGAGTGGGCGCGCAAGGAGGCCGACCGCACGCAACGGCCGGTCCTCGTGGAGATCATGATCGAACGCGAGGGCAACACCGCGAACGGCACCTCCATCGCCGCCATGCGCGAATACGAGCCCGTCCCGTGACTCTCCGTGATCGCACGCGGGGAGCTTTCGTACGACATGAGAGTACGAAAGCTCCCCGCGTGCTCATCGCGCCGGACAAGTTCAAGGGGTCGTTGACGGCGCCGCGGGTTGCGGAGGCCGTGGGCCGTGGGCTGCGGGAGGTGGTTCCGGACGTGGCCGTGCGCCTCCTCCCGGTGGCCGACGGCGGTGACGGCACGGTCGACGCCGCCGTCGCCGCCGGGTTCGTGAAGGTGGGGCGCTGGGTCACCGGCCCGGTCGGCAGGCCGGTGCCCGCGTCGTTCGCCGTCCGCGGCACGACCGCCGTGGTCGAGGTGGCGTCGGCGGCCGGGCTGACGTTGCTCGACCGCCCCGCGCCGCTCGCCGCGACGAGCCACGGCGTCGGCGAGCTGCTGAAGGCCGCGCTGGACGTCGGCTGCACCACGATCGTGCTCGGGCTGGGCGGCAGCGCGTGCACGGACGGCGGCGCCGGGATGCTCGAAGCGCTGGGCGGGACGTCGTTCGGCGGCGTCGACGTCGTGCTGGCCTGCGACGTGGACAACCCGCTGCTCGGGCCCACGGGCGCGGCCGCGGTCTACGGGCCGCAGAAGGGCGCCTCACCCGAAGAGGTCGAGATCCTCGAAGCGCGGCTCGCGGCCTTCGCCTCGCGGGTGGGCCCGGAGCACGCGGAACGGCCCGGTGCCGGTGCGGCGGGCGGAATCGGGTTCGCCGCGCTCGCGGTGCTCGGCGCGCGGTTCCGTCCCGGCATCGAGGTCGTGCTGGAGCTGGCCGGGTTCGCCGAGGCGGTGGCGGACGCGTCGTTGGTGATCACCGGCGAAGGGTCGCTGGACGCGCAGACCCGGCACGGCAAGGCGCCGTTCGGCGTGGTCAGGGCTTCCGGTGACGTGCCGGTGGTCGCGGTGGCCGGCCAGTGCTCGGTCGTGCCGGGTGATCTCGGGCTCAAGGCCGTCTACGCGCTGCTGGACGTCGAACCGGACGTCACGAGGTGCATGGCGCGGGCTGAGTCGCTCCTCACCGAGCTCGGCGGTCGCATCGCGCGCGACTGGATGTCAGAGTGAGCGGCATGGACCTGGTCTTCCGCGCCCGCAGAGTGATCACCCCGCAGGGCGAGATCGCGGGCGACGTCGGTGTCGTCGACGGCCGGATCGTCGCCGTCGAGCCGTTCATCGACTCGCCGAACGTCGTGCACCTCGCGGACGACGAGGTGCTGCTGCCCGGCCTGGTCGACACGCACGTGCACGTCAACGACCCCGGCCGCAGCGAGTGGGAGGGCTTCGAGACGGCGACCCGCGCGGCCGCCGCCGGTGGCGTCACGACGATCATCGACATGCCGTTGAACAGCATCCCGCCGACGGTCGAGCCGGCCGCGCTGGAGATCAAGCGCAAGGCCGCCGCGAAGGTCTCGGTGGACGTCGGGTTCTGGGGCGGCATCGTCCCCGGCAACCTGGAGGACCTGAAGCCGCTGCACGAGGCCGGGGTCTTCGGCTTCAAGTGCTTCCTGCTGCACTCGGGCGTCGACGAGTTCCCGGCCGTGACGAAGGCCGAGCTCGGAGCGGCACTGCGAGAGTTGGCGACGCTCGACGCGTTGACGATCGTGCACGCCGAGGACGCGCACACGGTCCGTGAGTCCGAACCGGACTACGCGGGGTTCCTGGCCTCCCGTCCGCGCGAGGCCGAGAACCGGGCGATCGACGACGTCGTCGAGCTGACCCGCAGGACCGGTGCCCGCACGCACATCCTGCACCTGTCGTCGTCGGACGCGCTGTCGATCCTGGAGGCGGCGAAGCGGGAGAGCCTGCCGATCAGCGCGGAGACCTGCCCGCACTACCTCACGTTCACCGCAGAGGAGATCCACGACGGGCAGACGGAGTTCAAGTGCTGCCCGCCGATCCGCGAGGCGGAGAACCGCGAGGCGCTGTGGCAGGGCCTGCGCGAGGGCGTCATCGACCTCGTCGTCAGCGACCACTCGCCGAGCACGGTCGAGCTGAAGGCAGGCGACTTCGCCACGGCGTGGGGCGGCATCGCGTCGTTGCAGCTCGGCCTGCCGGCGGTGTGGACGGGGGCGCGGGAACGCGGCTTCCACCTCACCGACGTCGTCCGCTGGATGGCCGCGCACCCGGCACGTCAGGTCGGGCTGGAGACCAAGGGCGCCATCGAGGTCGGCAAGGACGCGGACCTCGTGGTGTTCGCGCCGGACGAGACGTTCGTGGTGGACAAGAACGCTCTCCACCACCGCAACCCGGTCACGCCGTACCACGGACGGACGCTGCACGGTGTCGTGCGGCAGACGTGGTTGCGCGGCAAGGAAGTCGGTCAGACGCAAGGCAAGTTGCTACGACGAGGAGAAGCATGACGGAGTGGACCCGGCTGCCCGATCTCGCCTCACGCGCGGCAGGTGGCGGTGTGGTGTGGGCGAACGACGAGCTGTTCGCCGAGCGGGAGAACCTGATCAAGCCCGCCGAGCCGGTCTACCAGACCTACACCTTCGGCCACAAAGGACAGATCTACGACGGCTGGGAGACGCGGCGGCGCCGGGAACCCGGCGTCGACCAGGCGGTCATCCGGCTCGGGATGCCCGGTGTGGTGCGCGGGGTCGTCGTCGACACGGCGTTCTTCAAGGGCAACTACCCGCCGTTCTGCTGGGTCGAGGGCGCCCACGTCGACGGCTACCCGTCCGCCGACGAGATCACGGAGTGGTTCCCGCTGGTCGAACGCACCGCGCTGAAGGGCGACGAGAAGCACTTCTTCGACGTGACCGAGGGGCGCCGCGTCACGCACGTCAGGCTCACCATCGATCCGGACGGCGGCGTCGCCCGGCTGCGCGTGCACGGCGAACCGGTGGCCGACCCGCGGCTGCTCGTTCCCGGCATCGACCTGGCCGCACTGGAGAACGGCGCGGTCGTGACCGGCTGCAGCAACATGTTCTACAGCTCGCCCAACAACCTCATAGCCCCTGGTCAGGCCACGCTCATGGGTGAGGGCTGGGAGACCGCGCGCCGGCGTGACGACGGCAACGACTGGGTGTCCGTCCGGCTCGCCGCCGCCGGTGTGGTGCAGCTGGTGGAGCTCGACACGAGCCACTTCAAGGGCAACGCGCCGGGCTGGGCGTCGGTGCGCGGCTGCGACGAGCGCACGGATCCGGACGCGTGGTTCGACGTGCTGCCGCGTACGCGGTTGCAGCCCGACACGCGGCACCGGTTCGTCGTGGACGCCGTCGAGGCCACGCAGGTCCGGTTGGACATCTACCCCGACGGCGGGATGGCGCGGCTCCGGGTGATCGGGGCTCCCACGGGTGATGGCGCGGAGCACCTGCGGGCGGCCTGGGCGAACACCACAGGGTGACCCTTCGATCGTTGTGGGCCAAAAGTAGCAACTGATCGTGGTTGTACGACTACAGTCTGATTCTCCTCCCTACCTCGGGTGGTTGTCTGCGTCACACCATCGGTGGAAGCGTTCCCTCCCGCAAGATCGGGGATCTAGGGAGGAAATCCATGCAACCGATGGTGCGTGCCTTCGGGGCCGCGCTCGCGAGTTCTGCATTGATCTTGGGCGTCAGTCAGGTCGCGACCGCGGCTCCGGACGAGCAGACGGAGTTCAAGGTCGGGGCGATCGACTGGAAGCCGTGCGCCGAGGTGCCGACGGTCGACTGCGGCTTCTTGACGTTGCCGATCGACTACTCGAAGCCGAACGGCGAGAAGTTCCAGCTGGCCGTCTCGCGCCGCAAGGCGAACGACCAGGCGAACCGGATCGGCGCGATGGTCATCAACCCCGGTGGCCCTGGTGGTTCGGGCGTCGACTTCTCGTTCGACGCGGACCGCTACTTCAGCAAGGAGATCGTCGACAAGTTCGACGTCATCGGGTTCGACCCGCGGGGTGTCGCGCGTAGCCAGCCGATCAAGTGCTCGGCGGACCTGTTGCGGAAGCAGCCCTCGGCGTACCCGAAGACGGTCGCCGAGTACGACCAGCTCGTCGCGTTCAACAAGGAGCTGCGCGCGGACTGCCGCAAGCAGTCCGGTCCGATCTTCGACCACGCCTCGACCTACGACGTCGCCAACGACATCGACTCGATCCGCCGGGCGCTGGGCGAGAAGAAGATCAACTACTACGGCGTCTCGTACGGCACGATCATGGGCCAGCACTACGCGGCGCAGTACGGCAAGAACATCCGCGCGATGATCATCGACTCGAACATGGACCACAGCCTCGGCACCTGGAGGTTCCTGGAGACCGAGTCGCGCGGTGCGCAGGACATGTTCAACGAGTGGGTCAAGTGGAACGACCGCACGCCGGCCTCCCCGCTGCACGGCAAGGACGTGCGCAAGGTCTGGCAGGACCTGCTCGCCAAGGCGGCCCGCGGTGAGCTGACCTACCCCGACGGCTCCAAGATGACGCCGGAGAACCTCGGTTCGATGGTGGTCGGCATGGGCTACGGGCCCGCGTTCGCGTCGTTCGCCCAGCGGGTCAAGGATCTGAGCGAGGGTGCCCCGGTGCCCGCCCGTGCGTTCGCGCCGGGAGAGACGTTCGAGAACCCGTTCCCAGGCATCTTCTGCAGCGACTACAACCTGCGCGTCAGCTCGTGGGGCGAGTACCAGGCGTTGAACGCCATGGAGAACCGAGTCGCGCCGGACACCCTCGGCTCGTCGATCGGGCACGGCGCCATGATGGGTTGCATCGGGTTCCCGAAGGCCACGAACCCGCAGCGGCCGCTGAACATCAAGCACGCGCCGAAGATCCTCATGACCAACTCCGCGCACGACACGGCGACGGTCTACGAGTGGGCGGTCAACGCGCACCGGCAGACCCGTGACACCACCGTCTTCGTGACCTACGAAGGCTGGGGCCACGGCGTGTACAACCGCAGCGAGTGCACGCTCAAGATCAACAACGAGTACCTGGTGTCGCTGAAGCTGCCGCGCAGCGGTACCACGTGCGCCCCGGTCGAGCCTTCGGTGCAGGACGCCGGAGTGCTGTCGGCGAAGCCGAACGTGCCGGCCGGTCCGTTCTGAGTCCACGCGGCCGACGACCGCGCCCCCGGTGCACCTGCCGGGGGCGCGGTCGTCCGACCAGGGCCGGAGGGGGAATCCGTCATGCACGTGGACAGGTTCGACGTCATCGGGTCTACGGTCGCGGCAAGTGCACGCGGAAGATCAACAACGAGCACCTGGTGTTACTGAAGCTGCCGCGCAGCGGAACGACGTGCGCCGCCGTCGAGCCGTTGATGAACCCGGAAGGGTGAGGTTCCGCACTACTCGGTGTCACCACGTGGACGCGGTGAGGTGGCCGAAAGGCGCCCGTGAACCACGCGAAACGTGGACGTAACAAGCTCAGGTCGACAGTTCACCTCCGCGAAACGTTCCACGTAAGCGGGGGAAACAGGACCTCTCGATGCTCCCTGCAACCGACGTGCAGTGGAGGTCGACGTGAACACAGGTGACACGGCCTGGGTGCTGATCAGCGCGGCGCTGGTCATGCTCATGACGCCGGGCCTGGCCTTCTTCTACGGGGGCATGGTCCGTTCCAAGAGCGTCCTGAACATGCTCATGATGAGCTTCATTTCCCTGGCCGTGGTCAGCGTCCTCTGGGTGCTGTACGGCTACAGCCTGGCGTTCGGCAACGACATCGGTGCCGGCCTGCTGGGCGGATTCGGCAACATCGGGCTCAAGGGCGTGATCGGGCAGCTCACCGGCGCCGACGGCCACCAGACCCCGGTGCTGGCGTTCGTGATGTTCCAGCTGATGTTCGCGATCATCACGCCCGCCCTGATCTCCGGTGCGATCGCCGACCGCGCGAAGTTCTGGGGCTGGACGCTGTTCATCGGCCTGTGGGTCACGATCGTCTACTTCCCGGTGGCGCACTGGGTGTTCGCGTTCTCCAGCGCGGACGGCTCCACGGTTGGTGGCTGGATCGCCAACAACCTGAAGGCGCTCGACTTCGCCGGTGGTACCGCGGTCCACATCAACGCCGGTGCCGCGGGTCTCGCCGTCGCGCTCGTGCTCGGCAAGCGCAAGGGCTGGCCGAAGGAGCCGATGCGGCCGCACAACCTGCCGTTCGTGCTGCTCGGTGCCGCTCTGCTGTGGTTCGGCTGGTACGGCTTCAACGCCGGTTCGGCGCTGGCCGCCAACGAGACCGCCGCCGTCGCGTTCACCACCACCACCGTCGCCACCGCCGCCGCCGTCCTCGGCTGGCTGCTCGTCGAGCAGTTCCGCGACGGCAAGCCCACCACCCTGGGTGCCGCGTCCGGTGCCGTCGCCGGTCTCGTCGCCATCACCCCGGCCTGTGCGTTCGTCAGCCCGCTCGGTGCCATCGCGATCGGCGTCATCGCCGGTGCGCTGTGCAGCCTCGCCGTCGGCCTCAAGTTCCGCTTCGGCTTCGACGACTCCCTGGACGTCGTCGGTGTCCACCTCGTCGGTGGTCTCGTCGGCACGCTGCTGATCGGCTTCTTCGGCACCACCAGCGTCAACTCCGCCGGTGCGGACGGCCTGTTCTACGGCGGCGGGTTCAGCCAGCTCGGCAAGCAGGCGGTCGCGGCCTTCGCGGTGCTCGGGTTCTCGTTCGTCCTCACGTTCATCATCGCGTTCGTGGTGAACAAGACGGTCGGCTTCCGCGCCACCGAAGAGGCCGAGGTCGCCGGCATCGACGAGGCGGAGCACGCCGAGTCGGCCTACGAGTTCGGCGCGTTCTCCAGCGCTCGCGGTGCGAACAAGGGCAGTGTGACCGCGGGTGCGACCGCGGTTCTCGAGGGGAGCAACAAGTCATGAAGCTGGTCACCGCGATCATCAAGCCGTTCACGCTCGACGACGTGAAGGGTGCCCTGGAACAGCTCGGGGTGCTGGGCATGACCGTCAGCGAGGTGCAGGGCTACGGCCGCCAGAAGGGCCACACCGAGGTCTACCGCGGTGCCGAGTACTCCGTGGACTTCGTGCCCAAGATCAAGGTCGAGGTCGTCGTGGACGACACCGCCGTCGAGAAGGTGCTGGAAGCGGTCGTCGAGGCCGCCCGCACCGGCAAGATCGGCGACGGCAAGGTCTGGGTCACTCCGGTCGACGCGGTCGTGCGGGTCCGCACGGGCGAACGTGGATCGGACGCGCTGTAAAAACTGAGGAGACGGTCCGTGGAGAACAACGAAACGGCCGTCGTCACGGCTGACGACCTGGTGCGAGCGCGCGAACGCCTGCTCGCGCCAGGTCGTCGTCGCTTGGCCGCCGAACCTCTGCGCGAAGCACTCGTGGACCTGCACGAGTTCTGGTTGACCAAACACGCGGGGGGAGCGGGGATATCCGGATCGGGTATCGCGCTCGTGGCGGTCGGCGGGCTGGGGCGGCGTGAGCTCGTGCCCTACTCCGACCTCGATCTGGTGCTGGTGCACAACGGCCTCAAGAACATCGACGAGATCGCCGAGAAGCTCTGGTACCCGCTGTGGAACTCCGGCATCGGACTCGACCACTCGGTCCGCACGGTCGGTGAGGCGCTCCGGGTGGCCGCCGGTGACCTGCGGACGGCGTTGGGACTGCTGGACATCCGGCACATCGCGGGCGACCAGGAGGTCACCCAGAAGCTCGCGGAAGGCGCGAAGCAGGCGTGGCGCGGCAACGTGCGCAACCGCCTGGACGAGATCTCCGAGTCGTCGCAGAAGCGGTGGTCCCGCAGCGGCGAGATCGCGCACCGCGTCGAACCCGACCTGAAGCACGGCCGCGGCGGCCTGCGCGACCTCACGATCCTGGACGCGCTCTCGCTGGCCCAGCTCGTGGACAGACCTTCCGCTGACGTCGGTGAGGCCCGCAAGCTGCTGCTGGACGTGCGCACCGAGCTTCGCCGCGTCGCGCGCAAACCGCGTGACGTGCTGCGCGCGCAGGACGGTGACGAGGTCGCCTCCGCGCTGGGACTGGCGGACAGGTTCGCCTTGGCCCGTTCGCTCTCCTCTGCCGCACGGACGGTCGTCTACGCGTTCGACGTGGCGGTGCGCGCGGCTCGTGCTGCGGCGCCGAAACGCGGGCTCGGGGCGTTCCTGCGCGGACAGCCGCCACGTCGGCCGTTGGACGAAGGTGTTGTGCTGCACGGGTCCGAGGTTTCTCTGGCGCGTGACGCGATTCCCAGCCGTGACCCCGCGTTGTTGTTGCGCGTGGCCACGGCGGCGGCGCGCAGCAAGCACCCGATCGCGTCCGGCACGCTGACCAGGCTCGCGGACTCGGCGCCGGAGCTGCGCCAGCCGTGGCCGCGCGAGGCCCGCGAGGAGCTGCTCGCGTTGCTGGGCAGCGGAACCGGGCTCGTGGACGTCGTGGAAGCGTTGGACCGCACGGGTTTGTGGGGCCGGCTGTTCCCCGAGTGGGGAGCCGTGCGCGACCTCCCGCCGCGCGACGCCGCGCACATGTGGACCGTCGACCGGCATCTGGTGCAGACGGTCGCGCACGCCGCGCGGCTCGCGACCACTGTGTCACGGCCCGACCTGTTGCTGCTGGGCGCGTTGGTCCACGACATTGGCAAGGGCCGGCAGCAGGACCACTCCGAGGTCGGCGCCGCGCTCGCGACCCAGATCGGCGAGCGGATCGGGTTGTGGCCGCAGGACGTCGAGACGTTGCACATGATGGTGCGCCACCACCTCCTGCTGCCGCACACCGCGACCCGGCGCGACGTAGAGGACCCCGCGACCGTGCACCGGGTGGTGGAGACGCTCGGCGGCGACGCGGTCCTGCTGGAGCTGCTGTACGCGCTGGCCGAGGCGGACTCCCTCGCGACCGGACCCGGCGTGTGGACGGACTGGAAGGCCTCGCTGATGGCCGACCTGGTCGCCCGCTGCCGCACCGCGATGGCCGGGGACGCGTTGCCCAAACCGGAACCGCTCGACCCGGCACACGTGGCGATGGCGGAACGCGTTGCGACGTCCGGGAAACCGGAGGTGCTGCTGGAGAAGCAGGACTCCGCGGCGATCGTGACGGTGCTCGCGCCGGACCTGCCGGGCCTGTTGTCCAAGGCCGCGGGTGTGCTCGCGTTGAACTCGCTGGAGGTCCACGCGGCGACGTTGCGCTCGCACAGCGGCGCGACGGTGGACGCGTTCACCGTGTCACCGCGCTTCGGCTCGCTGCCCGACGCGGCGTTGTTGCGCGAACAGCTCGCCAGGGCGATCGAGGGCTCGCTGCCGCTGGCCGAGAAGCTCGCCGCGAAGGAACGCGACTACGGCGGCCCGCCGCAGGACCCGCCGCCCGCGAAGGTGCTGTGGTTCGACGACGAGGCGACCGGTGCCGTGGTGCTGGAGCTGCGCGCGGCCGACCGCATCGGGCTGCTGCACCGGGTGGCCGGCGCGTTGGAGCAGTGCGGTGTCGACGTGCGATGGGCGCGCGTGTCCACGTTGGGCGCCACGGTCGTCGACTCGTTCAGCATCACCGCGACCGAACTGGACCGGAAGCGGATCGAACGAGCCGTGCTGGAGGCGGCCAGGTAGCGGTTGAGTAGCACTACGCACAACCTCTCCGGGTGCTCACGCTCCTCCCGCGATTCGGCGCCCTGCAGTCTTGTCGGTGTCCGGAAAGCGTCCTCGAGGGGTGGACCGCTTCCCGGACGGGCGGACCCGGCCGGAGCAGGCTGGTGGTGATCATTCGCGGCGCCGGGGGAGGCACCGTGCAATCGCACCACCGGCCGCTCCGGTCGGTGGCTTCCCGGGCGGTTCTCGGCCGCCGAGTTGTGCATTCGGTCATAAATCGGACCAAACTGAACGAGAGGGAAGGCCAACACGTCTTTTAGGACATGACCGCAGTGCTGAACACGCAGACCGCTGTCGTCCGAGTGCGGCCACGCTCGCTCGTGGTCCTCGCCGGGATTCCCGGTGCGGGCAAGACGACGCTGCTGGGCCGCCTGGACGCGGACGAGCCGGTCACCGTGCTCGACTCGGACCAGGTGCGCCAGTGGCTGGAACCGCGCGTGCGGCTGCCCTACCGGTACTGGCGGGTGTTCGTGCACCTCACCCATCGGCTCCGGGTGTTCTGGGCCGCGCTGTTCGGTCGGGGCCTGCTGGTCGTGCACGAACCGTCCACCCGTCCCGGCACCCGGTTCATGCTCCTGGTCGCCGGCCTGCTGGCGCGGCGTCCCCGGCACTTCCTGTGGCTGGACGCCTCGGCCGCCCAGGCCCTCGACGGCCAGATAGCCCGCCGCCGGGTGGTTCGCGTGCACGCGTTCGAACGTCACGTCCGGAGGGGTTCCTCGATGCGTTCCCGCTTCGAGGCGGGCTGGGTGCCCTTCGGCTTCGGCGGCGTGACGCTGCTCACCCGTGCGGGAACCTCGGGTGGTCTGCGCATGATGGTGTCGTGATCAAGGCCGTCCTCTTCGACTTCGCCGGCACCCTGTTCGGGCGCCCCACCTACCCCTGGCTGTCACCACAGCACCTCGCGGTGCTGCGCGCTCCCTCTCGGTACGTCGCACGCATGAACGCCGCCGAGCGCGCGGTGTGGGAGGCGCGGGACCTGACGGTGCTCGCGAACCGCTCGGCCTGCTGGACCCTGTTCCGGCTGGCCGGGCTGACGATGACCGACGACCTGTTCCAGCGCCTGCACAACCCGGCGTTCTGGCTGCCCTACCCCGACACGGCCGCTGCTCTGGCCGCTGCCCGGCCGTTGAAGGTCGGCGTGCTTTCGAACATCTCGTGGGACATCCGGAGCGTCTTCACGCGCGAGTCGCTGTCGGTGGACGCCTTCGCGCTGTCGTTCGAGATCGGGGTGTCGAAGCCGTCCGCCCGCGCGTTCGAGGCGGCCTGCGTGCGGCTCGACGTCGAGCCGCACGAGTGCCTCCACGTCGGCGACGACCCGGTCGCGGACGGGGCCGCGGTGAGGGCCGGGCTGAGGTTCGCGCAGATCTCGACGGCACCGGTGGGACGCCGTGGGCCGGTGCTGCTGGAGGCCCTGGCGAGCCACGGGATCGGCTGACGGCGCGGTTGGCTAGTCTGGGAGGCGTGTTCTCCACGCTTTCCGACCGGCTGACCACGGTTCTCCAGGGCCTTCGCGGCAAGGGGCGGCTCAGCGACGCCGACATCGACGCCACCGCGCGCGAGATCAGGGTCGCCCTGCTCGAGGCCGACGTCGCGCTGCCCGTTGTGCGCGGCTTCATCGCCAAGGTGAAGGAACGCGCCAAGGGCGCCGAGGTCCACCAGGCGCTGAACCCGGCGCAGCAGGTCGTGAAGATCGTCAACGAGGAGCTCGTCAACGTCCTCGGCGGCGAGACGCGCCGGCTCAACCTGGCGAAGAACCCGCCGTCGGTGATCATGCTGGCGGGTCTGCAGGGTGCCGGTAAGACGACGCTCGCCGGCAAGCTCGCCAAGTGGCTGAAGGGGCAGGGGCACACGCCGTTGCTCGTCGCGGCCGACCTGCAGCGCCCCAACGCGGTGACGCAGCTCCAGGTCGTCGGTGAGCGCGCGGGCGTGCCCGTGTTCGCTCCCGAGCCCGGCAACGGCGTCGGCGACCCGGTCGCGGTGTCGCGCCGCGGTGTCGAGGAAGCCAGGGCGAAGCAGCACGACATCGTGCTCGTCGACACGGCCGGCCGGCTGGGTGTCGACGAGGAGATGATGAAGCAGGCCGTCGACATCCGGGCCGCGGTCGACCCGGACGAGGTCCTGTTCGTGGTCGACGCGATGGTCGGTCAGGACGCGGTCAACACGGCCACGGCGTTCCGCGACGGCGTCGGCTTCACCGGCGTGGTGCTGACCAAGCTCGACGGCGACGCCCGCGGTGGTGCCGCGCTGTCGGTCCGCGAGATCGCCGGCCAGCCGATCCTCTTCGCGTCCAACGGCGAGAAGCTCGAGGACTTCGACGTCTTCCACCCCGACCGGATGGCCTCGCGCATCCTCGGCATGGGTGACGTCCTCACGCTGATCGAGCAGGCCGAGCAGCACTTCGACCAGCAGCAGGCCGAGAAGGCCGCGCAGAAGCTGCACTCCGGCCAGTTGACGCTCGAGGACTTCCTGGAGCAGATGCTCGCCATCCGCAAGATGGGTCCGATCGCGAACCTGCTCGGCATGCTGCCCGGCGCCGGTCAGATGAAGGACCAGCTCGCGATGCTGGACGAGAAGCACCTCGACCGCATCCAGGCGATCATCCGCGGCATGACCCCGGCGGAGCGCGACGACCCCAAGATCATCAACGCTTCTCGCCGGCTGCGCATCGCGAACGGTTCGGGCGTCAAGGTCAGCGACGTCAACGACCTGGTCAACCGCTTCTTCGAGGCCCGCAAGATGATGGCGTCGATGGCCGGCCGGATGGGCTTCGGCGGCGGTGGCGGCAGCAAGAACCGCAAGGGCAAGAAGGGGAAGAAGGGCAAGGGCGGACGCGGCCCGACGCCCCCGAAGATCAAGGGCGGCTTCCCGGGCATGTTCCCCGGCGGCATGCCCGGTGGTCTGCCAGGTGGTCTGCCCGGCATGCCGCCCGGTGGTGGCCTGCCGAACCTCGGCGGCGGCATGAACGAGCTCCCGCCCGGCTTCGACCCGACGAAGTTCAAGTTCGACGGCGACGACAAGAAGAAGTGACCATGCACCTGCGCGGTGTCGTCCTGCCGGACGGCGAACCGCGAGACCTGTGGGTCGTCAACGGCCGTGTGCGCACTAAGCCGGTGCCGGGCGCGACGACGGTCGTCGACGGCGGGTTCCTCGTTCCGGGCCTGGTCGACGCGCACTGCCACGTCGGCCTGGGCGAGCGGGGCCCCGTCGAGCTGCCGGAAGCCGTCGACCAGGCGATCACCGACCGCGACGCGGGCGCGTTGCTGATCCGCGACTGCGGTTCACCGATCGACACCACGCCGTTGCAGGAGCGTCTCGACCTGCCGCGGATCATCCGCGCTGGCCGGCACATCGCCCGGCCGAAGCGCTACCTCCCGCACCTCGGCGTCGAGATCGAGTCGGACCTCGCGTCGGCCGTGGCCGAGCAGGCCGCGTACGGCGACGGCTGGGTGAAGCTCGTCGGCGACTGGATCGACCGCGGCGCGGGCGACCTCGCTCCACTGTGGACGGACGAGGAACTGGCCGTCGCGATCAAGGTCGCCCACGACGCCGGCGCTCGCGTGACGGCCCACGTGTTCGGCGAGGACGCGTTGCCTGGCCTGATCAACGCGGGCATCGACTGCATCGAGCACGGCACCGGCCTGACCGACGACACGATCGCGCTGATGGCCGAACGGGGCACCGCGCTGGTCCCGACGCTGATCAACGTCGAGACGTTCCCCGGCATCGCGGACAGGGCCGGCAAGTACCCCGTGTACGCCAACCACATGCGCGACCTGCACGCCCGCGTCTCGACCACCGTGGCGTCGGCGATCGAGGCGGGCGTACCGGTCTACGCGGGCACGGACGCGGGCGGCGGCATCAAGCACGGCCGCATCGTCGACGAGATCGTCTCGCTGCACCGCGTGGGCATGAGCGCGGCCGACGCGATCGGTGCCGCGTCGTGGCACGCCCGCTCGTGGCTCGGCTTCCCGTCGCTGGTGGAAGGCGCGGCCGCGGACATCGTGGTCTACGACGAGGACCCCCGCCTCGACCTCGACGTCCTGCGGTCGCCGCGCATGATCATGCTCAGGGGCCGGATCCACTAGTGGTGTGGCTTGGAAGGTTGCCGGGGGAATTCGCGGTCAGCCATATGTCTCCTTGGTAGGAGGCCCGTTCCGGGATGAAAATCGGAGGTGGTCGCCCGCTGACGCCGTCCGTCTATGGTCGTCTGAGGCCG
>Ga0070710_10000158_pt1 | contig 31424 bp, 36 predicted proteins | sample LARL52metaG_FD_65454 | JGI IMG/M metagenome (GOLD analysis project Ga0070710, IMG submission 65454) | Corn, switchgrass and miscanthus rhizosphere microbial communities from Kellogg Biological Station, Michigan, USA - LAR L5-2 metaG | ecosystem: Host-associated > Plants > Roots > Rhizosphere ...
CGGACAACGGTTCCGGCTCGAAGCTCACCCTCACGGGGGAGATCAAGGTCAGCATCCCGCTCATGGGCGGCAAGCTCGAGAAGCTGATCGCCGAGCAGGTCGCGGTGCTGCTCGACAAGGAGAGCGAGTTCACGTCCGAATGGCTCGCAAACCGCGGCTAGCGGCCGGCCGGGCCCGTGCGCTCGGCCTGCCGACGCGCGGCACGACCAACCCGAACCGCCTGCGCCGGGTCGACCGGTGGATGACCGGCACGCTGTCGTCGTTCCTGGCTTCGGTGCCCGACCCGCTCGTGGTCGACCTCGGGTACGGCTCGTCGCCGATCACCACCGTCGAGATGGCGGCACGGCTGCGCACCGTGCGGCCGGACGTGCGCGTGCTCGGGCTGGAGATCGACACCGACCGCGTCGAGGCGGGCAAGGCGGTGGCCGAGCCGCCGTGGCTCGACTTCCGGCGCGGAGGCTTCGAACTGGCCGGTGCGCGGCCGGTGTTGTTGCGCGCGTTCAACGTGCTGCGGCAGTACACCGAGGAGCAGGCGTTCGAGGCGTGGGACACGATGCTCTCGCGGATGGCTCCCGGCGGGCTGGTCGTCGAGGGCACGTGCGACGAGATCGGCCGCCGGTGCACCTGGGTGACGCTGTCGGCGGACGGGCCGTTGCGGTTCACGCTGGCGTGCAAGCCGTCCGGGATCGAGGTGCCGTCGGACCTCGCCGAGCGGCTGCCCAAGGCGTTGATCCACAAGAACGTGCCGGGTGAGCGCGTGCACGCGTTGCTGGCGGAGCTGGACGCGTGCTGGGCCACCGCGGCGCCGTTCGCACCGTTCGGCCCGCGGGCGCGGTGGGTGGAGTCGGCGAGGCTGCTGGCCGAGCGGGGCTGGCCGGTGCTGGACGACCGACGTCGTTGGCGCCTCGGGGAAATCTCGCTCGAATGGGCCGCCGTAGCACCCTAGGGTGGACTCGTGGACTTCGTCGCGCAGATCGAGACCCAGGCATCGTTGATGCGTTCGGCCGCCGTCAAGGCCGGTCCGGACGCGGCGGTCCCGTCGTGTCCTGAGTGGACGGTGCTGGACCTGGTCCGGCACCAGGCCGCCGTGCACTCGTGGGCGGGCAGGGCCGTCGTCACCGCCCCCGAAGCGGGTCTGCCCGAGTGGCCGACGCCGCCGCAGGACTTCGACGAGGCGCTCACCTGGTGGGACAGCGCGGTGTCGACGCTCGTGACGAACCTGCGCGAGACCCCGCAGGACCGTCCGGCGTGGACGTTCGACGGCACCAACCGCGCGGGCTGGTGGGCGCGCAGGCAGGCGCACGAGACGGCGATCCACCGCCTGGACGCCGAGCTCGCGACCGGCCACGACGTGCCGACGCTGCTGTTCGACTCGGGGTTCGCCGCCGACGGCGTCGACGAGTTCCTCACCGTGATGGTCCCGCGCCAGCTGCAGAAGGGCCGGGTCATCGAGGTCACCGGCCGGCTGCTGGTGCACGCGGCCGACGCGGGCCGCGCGTGGGAGGTCCTGCTGACCGCGGGTGAACCGGTGGTGGTCACCGCCGTGCACGACTCGGCCGTCGACGCCGACGTCACCCTCGCCGGCACCGCGGACGCCATCTACCGCAAGCTGTGGGGCCGTCCGAGCCACGCGATCGTGACCGGAGACGAGTCCCTGTTGGCGGCGGTGCCGAGGGCGTGAATACTTCTGCGGCGTGCCATCTCCTGAGCGTCGCTATGTGATCACCTTCGGCTGCCCGGACCGCACCGGCATCATCGCGAGGATCTCGTCGTTCCTCGCGGACAACGGCGGCTGGATCGTCGAGGCCGCGTACCACACCGACCCGGAGACCGGTTGGTTCTTCACGCGCCAGGAGGTCCGCGCGGACTCGCTGCCGTTCGGCGTGGACGAGCTGCGCGCCCAGTTCGCCGACGTGGCCGCCTCGCTGGGTGCGCGGTCGACGTGGACGGTGACCGACACGGGCTCGCGCAAGCGCGTGGTGATCCTCGTCTCGAAGGAAGGCCACTGCCTCTACGACCTGCTGGCCCGCGTCGCGACCGGCGAGCTCGACGTCGAGGTGTCCGCGGTCGTCGCGAACCACCCGGAGCTCGGCGACATCACGCGCGCGCACGGCATCCCGTTCCAACACGTGCCGTTCCCCGCGAACGACCCCGAGGGCAAGCAGGCCGCGTTCGCCCAGCTGCGGCAGCTGGTGGACAAGCACGACCCGCACGCCGTGGTCCTGGCGCGGTTCATGCAGATCCTGCCGCCGGAGCTGTGCGCGGCCTGGGCAGGGCGCACGATCAACATCCACCACAGCTTCCTGCCGTCGTTCATCGGCGCGCGCCCGTACCACCAGGCGCACCGGCGCGGCGTGAAGCTCGTCGGCGCCACGTGCCACTACGTGACGGCCGACCTGGACGCCGGGCCGATCATCGAACAGGACGTGCTGCGGGTGCACCACGGCGACTCCGTCGCGGACATGGTGCGCAAGGGCCGGGACATCGAGAAGGTCGTGCTGGCGCGCGGACTGCGGTGGCACCTGGAGGACCGGGTGCTGGTGCACGGCAACCAGACGGTGATCTTCTGACGCCCTACCAGCTTTCCCTGCGGTAGACGGTCTTCTCGCTGAAGTCCTCTTCCGGCTGGGCGGCCTTCGGTTCCAGTGCCGGAACCGACACGTCGGTGTCGAGCTCGTTCGCGTGGCTGCCGACGACCTGGCGGAACTGGTCGAGCACGTTCGTCGCCGCGCCTTCGCGAGCGGACCTGGCGAGGGCGAGGATCTTGCCGGCCAGCTCGGCGTTGCCCTCGATCTTCAGGTCCAGCAGGGCGCCGTTCGGGGCGACCGTGACGGTGATCGACTTGTCCTCGGCCGTGACGGTCGTGCCCGCGGACTCGAGGTTGCGGCGGAAGGCTGCGGCGTTGCGCTGGAGCTCGGCCGTCTTGGCCTCGAAGTCGGCGAGCCACTGGTCGGGCGTCATCGCGTTGCTCATTTCTTCTCCGGACGAGGACCGTACTTCGCAGTCAACTCGGCCACTTGCTCTTTGTCGTACAGGTCGATTTTGATCGGGCCGTTGAACATTATGATCGACTTGTCCTTGACGGAATGGCTGAGAAGCTGGTTGGAGCGATATATCCCCGCCGAGAAAACCAGGGAGGTCGTACTCTGCCAGTAATCCCGTTTGACGATCTCGACGAGTTCCTGAACCAGGGCGTCCGATGCCGCCTCCGGCTTCAGCGCGGCATCCAGACCAATGCCCGAGGAACTGATGCTGTGCTCGTACTCGTACTTGACCGCGGCGACACCGGGCACGGCCTGCCAGTCTGCGGCGATCTTCTTGCCCAGCTCGTCATTGGCCTTGTTGATCTTTTCGGATTCGGTTGGCCCCCGACTGCATCCCGCCAGCAGGACGAGCGCGGACAACGCGGCCACTGCGCGCAACAGGGTCATTTCTTCTCGCCTTCACGATCAACGCGATATGTGTGCATCTCGGATGAACTTCCACCCGTGAACGCACCCAGGCCATCCTTGTACCGCTGCACCGAGGGGTTCGAACCGTTGTCCAGCTCACGAGCCACGCCGGCGTAGTTGCCTTCGATCTTGTGGTTTTCCGAGACGCTGTTGCCCTGGTTGTCGAACTGAACGGTCGTGCGATTCGGAGTGTCCGGGTTGTCGGACGCGTCGAGCCGCGGAACGATATCGTTGCGATTCTCCAGAGACAGCATTTGCACGTTGTTCGGCACGTCGATCCGGCCGACCGGAGATCCGGCGGTGAGCACGTGAGTCACGTTGTACCCATGGGCAACGAGATCACCCGTCGCCTGGGCCGCGACGATACCGCCCTGGCTGTGGCCGACCAGCATGACCGGAGCGCCCGTGTCGTGGGCCCCTGCCCTGCGCAGTGCCTCCTCGATGCCCTTCTGCAGCACGGTGTTGTTGCCGGCCATCGCATCGACATTGGTACCGAGGTCGTTCGCGCCCTTCGTCGTGAACGGAGCGTTCCACTCCTTGGTGCCGGGGACATCGACGACATATCCGGTCACGTTGCCGTTCGCGTCCCGGATGATCTGGACATCCAGGTTCGCGGGGTCCGGGTCGAGACTGTTCTCGAAGCGGTCCGAGCTGTTGCGCCTGGCGAGGCCGTCGAGCAGGTCTCCCAGGTTCTTCGGCTCGTCCGGGTTCGACGTGCGCGAGTCGGTCACCTTCGCATCGCTGTCCGGGTAGGTGGCAGCCAGCAGGTCCAGGCTGGTGGCGAGGTCCATCGGGATCCCGAGCGCGCTGAGCATCCCAGGCGTCATGCCGACCAGGTTGTCGACCATGCCGGGGTGGTTGACCAGCCACTTCTGCCAGTCGCCGGCGTAGTTCAGGTAGACGTCGGCGGCGATCGAGCCACCGCCGACGACCGCGGCGCCGAGCGGGTTGGTCGCGACCGCGAGGCCCGCGAACCAGCGGCCGGCGTCCAGGCCCTTCGCGGCCAGCTCGTCGGCCATCTCGTAGGCGATCCGGGTGGCCTTCAGCGCCTCGCCGCGCAGCCCGATGCCCGCGGACGTGGCGGTGAGGCCGTTGGGTCCGTCGAGCGCGACGGCCATGGCGGCCTCGAACTTGGCCACGCCGCCGGGGTTGAGCAGGGACGAGGCCAGCACGTCCGGTTCGGCCAGGAACTTGTGGCCGGCCACCGCGGTCTTGAGGGTGTCGCCGGCGACGTCGGCGGTGAGGTCGCCCATCGCGGCGAGGTCGCCGGACTTGGCCTCGAAGCCGCCCGCGCCGCCTTCGACCTGGATGTTCGAGATCGTCATGCCAGTGCTCCCGCCACCGCGGGCGCCACCCAGGTGCCCAGGTCCTCACGTTGCGCCGGTTCAAGGCGCACCATCCGGCGACCGGACCCGTCCGGTTCGGGGTCGAGTCCGCTCCAGCCACCGGTGGTGTGCACCCAGTTGACCTGGGACGTCCCGCTGGCCGAGATGACCAGGCAGCGCAGGGCGCCGTCGGTCTGCTCGGCGACGTTCCGCGCCAGCAGCGCCTCGTCGCCGGAGAGGTTCAGCTGGTCCAGCACGGCGGCCGGCGCGTCAGGGTCGGCGGCGCGGAACAGCCTGGCCGCGCCCATCTCCTGCAACGCCTCCAACGGCAGCCGGCCGCGCAGGGGTTCGGCGTTCTGCGCGCCGCCGAGCCGCGACTCCAGGCTGGTGCCGACGGGTTCGTCCGGCGGCACCGCGCGGATCAGTTCCTTGCCCAGGTCGACGGACGCGAACATGGACAGCTCGACCGCGCCGTCGCCCAACGCAAAGAGAGAAGCACCCAACGGACCGTTGACCGCGTGGACGCTGTGCGAGCTCTTGGCGCCGATGGACGCGATGGTGTCCAGCAGAACCGTTGGCGCAGCAAGGATCTGCAGGTTGCGCTCCACCGACGGGTGCACCTCGGCCTCGTCGCCGACGCCCGTCACGACGCGCTTCTTGGTGAGCCCGGCCTCGGCGGGGCCGATCTGGACGTCCTGGGACGGCCGCCAGTCCGGTGGCAGGTCGACGCCGGTCTTCTCGACCAGGTAAGCGAATTCTCCGGCGGACAGCGCGAGCCGGTGCGGGGCCGGGGTCACGCGGGCACGCCCTGACCGCGCATGTACTCGCCGACTTCGAGCCACGCCTTGTCGCCGTGCGGCGGCAGGTTGTCCGGGCCCCACTTCCAGCCGGTCCACGGCGGCTGCGGGGGTTGCGGCGCCTGACCGCCGCCGAAGCCGAGGGCGTCGGCCACACCGTTCGCGATGTCCTTGACCGCGTTGTTGAACGCGTCGACGGCCCGGTTGAAGGTGTCGATGGCGCTGGTGAACCACCCGGTGACGGCCTCGGCGATCCGCTTGATCGCGGCGATCATCTCGCGGACCTCCTGGGCGTGCCTGCGCAGCGCCGCCGCGGCCCCGTCCAGGCCGTCCGCCGCCTGGAACAGCTTGCGCCGGTCGGCTTCCACGGTGTCACGGCAGCGGTCGGCCGCCACCGACTTCCACTGCATCGCCCGCGCGCGGTCGTTCATCTCGGTGCCGCGGGTGCGCACCGACTCGGCGCGCTTCTCGATCTCGCCCGCGATGCGGTCCAGCTCGTCCGGATTGCCGTACACCGGTACCCCCGTTCAGTCGCCGAAGAGCAAACCACGACTGATCAAGAGGATGCACACCGAATCGGACAAGATGAGCGGAACTACTCAGCGACCGGGTTCCAGTTCCCCGGCCTCCGAACGCGGTCCGTACCTGCGTTCCATCTCGACGACGTCACCGAGCGCGAACTTGACCTCGTCGCGTTGCACGATCTCGGCCCCGGACACGCCGGTCGTGTACTTCACTTCGACCGAGGACACGCCGTCGTGCGCCTTCAGGTCCGACTCGATGCGGTCGCCCAGGTCCTCGACGGTGTCGTCGGAGGTGCCGCACGCGGTGAGCATCAGCAGCGCCAGGAGCGCGAGGCGCCTCATTTGCCCGGCCGCGTCGGTCGGGGGCCGTAGCTCGCCGCGGGATCGCCGTCGAACTCGATGCGACCGTCGGCGATGGGTTTGGCCCGTCCCGGCTTGTCCGCGTAGGGCGGGTCAGCGGTGGAGTAGACGAGGTAGCCGGTGCCGACGTCACGCCACGTACCGCGCCAGTAGTCACGTTTCGCGATGTCCACCAGGTCGCGGACGGTGGACTCGGTGATCTTGTCCGCGTGCACCATGACCTCGACGGTCATGCTCTCGCCGAGGCCGTGCCGGTACTCGAACTGCGCCGCGGCGACCTCCGGCCGCTGCTTCCAGTCGGCCACGATCTGCCTGCCGACGGCGTTCACGTCGGCGTTGAAGCCCTCCAGCACGCTGCATCCGGTCAGCAGCAGGAGGAGAACCGGAAGAAGTCTGAGCACCACGCATCCCCGCAGTGGATCTTGGCAGGGATGCGCGGTGCCCGTCGGGCGAACGTCAGATCTTGGCCGCCGCCCTGCCCACGGCCTCGACCAGCCACCCGGCATCCGCGGCCGACATGACGGCCGGAGGCGTGAAGCTCACCGTCCGGCCACGGAAGTCGGCGAGCACCCGCGCCCGCAGGAGCTCGCCGGTGAAGACGTCGGCAGCGCGCTTGTCCGGCAGTTCGACGCCGAGCAGCAGGCCGCGTCCGGACGCGTGGGCCTTGCCGGCGACGACGGCGCGCAGTCCGTACAGCAGCTCGTCGCCCAGCAGCTTGGCCCGTTCGACCAGGCCGTCCGTCGCGGTGACGCGCAGGCAGGCGTTGACGGCGGCCGACGCGAGCGGCGACACGGCTTCCGGGCCGCGCCACAGCGGCACCTCGACGGCCGCGGACGCCACGACGGCGGCTATCGGCAGCACGCCGCCGGAGAGGCCCTCGCCGACCAGCAGGATGTCCGGGGTCACGCCGTCGACGTCGCAGCCCCACCACACGCCGAGACGGCCGAGGCCGGTGCGGGTCTCGTCGACGATCATGAGCGCGTCCTGCTCGCGGCACACCTCGGCGATCGCGCGCAGGTAGCCGTCGGGAGGCAGGGACGCCCCGCGCACCGGTTCCACCAGCACGCACGCGGGCGGTCCGGAAGCCAGGGTCATGCGTAACGAGTCGATGCCGCCGTACGGGACCTCGCCCGTGGTCAACACTCGTGGGCGGCCATTGGCTTGAGCCAGGGCAACGGCGAACTGGGCGGCTTCGGAGGCCGACGGGAAGACGTGCACGTGGTCGAGGCCGTTGGGGGTGATCAGGTCGAGCATGATGCGGTCCAGCAGCGACGGCCGGCGCACCTGGCCGACCACCGCCTGCACGACCGCCGGGTGGGCGTGGCCGAGCAGGGGGACTCCGTAACCGCCGCAGTCCAGGTACTCGACGCGGTGGGGATCCACCACTCGGGCGCCTCGGGCGGCGCATCCGGTCAGCTGTTGGGTAGCCATTGCGGGGGAACCTTTCCTGGGCAGCGCGGCCCACGGCCGCTCGACGGATGACGGGCGGACCTCGGTTCCCACTACTCATTCGGATTCCGCGCCGCGTTGGTTCGCCTCGGGCATAGGCTTTCTTTCCGTGCGGACCGAAATCACCGACCTGGACCAGCTGCGCGCCGAGCCTGACCTGCGCAAAGCCGTCATCATCGGCCTGGATCTGACGCGCGAGGACGTGCGCGTGCCCCTGGACGGCGCGCTGCTGCTCGGTTGCGCCCTCAGCGAGACGATGCAGCGCAGGGCGGAGGCCGCCGGAGCGCTGATCTTCCCGGTGATCCCCGACGTGCCGTACGAGGTGTACCGGTCGTCCCTCTACACGCCGGCTGAACTGTTCGCCGGTTTCGACCCGGCGAACCCCCGGTCGTACGCGGACACCCCGGACGCGGTGATCTACCAGCACAGCAAGCGGCAGGGCCACCACCCGGACCCGCTGCACGCGCTGGCCGAGCGCCTGCACGACCACTCGATCACCGAGGCCCTCGACGAGGCGCTGACGGGCTCGCCGGTGGCGGTCATGGGCGGGCACGCGCTGGCCCGCGACTCGGACGGTTACCGCAACGCGGTCTCCCTGGGCGCCGCGCTGGGCAAGGCCGGTTTCACGGTGCTGACCGGCGGCGGACCGGGCGCGATGGAGGCCGTGCCGCTGGGCGTCCGGCTCGGGGAGGCCGACAAGGACGTCCTCGACGCCCTCGCGCAGGCACCGGTGTTCGGCCACGACGACGAGTCGATCGGCCGGTGGCTCGCCGCGTTCCCGCAGGTCCCGAGCTTCGAAAAGCCGCGCACGATCGGCATCCCGACCTGGTTCTACGGTCACGAGCCGCCCAACCCGGCGTGCGAGCTGCACGCCAAGTACTTCGCGAACTCGGTGCGCGAGGAAGGCCTGCTGACCGTCGCGACCGGCGGCATCGTCTACACGCCCGGCAAGGCGGGCACGGTCCAGGAGGTCTTCCAGGACTTCACGCAGAACTACTACGGCAGCGTCGGCCCGGCCGCGCCCATGGTGTTCCTGGGCAAGGACTTCTGGACCGACGAGGTGCCGGCCGCGCCGCTCGTGCAGAAGCTGGCGGCAGGCCGGGAGGCCGAGCAGTGGATCCTCGTGACCGACGACATCGACGAGACGGTCGAGCTACTGGTCAAGTACGCGGGCTAGGTCCGGGAGGATCTCCGCACCCGGCAGCTTCATCAGCACTTCGCCGGGAATGAGGATCTTGCTGCCGCGGATGCCGCTGCCCACGACCAGCTCGGGGGCGGCGGCCACCTCCGGCGACACCAGGATCGGCCAGTCCGCGGGCACGCCGATGGGCGTGATGCCGCCGTACTCCATGCCCGTCAACGCCACGGCTTCGTCCATCGGCGCGAACGACGCCTTGCGCGCGTCGAGCCGCTTGCGGATGACACCGTTCACGTCCGCGCGCATGGTCGCCAACACCATGCAGGCCGCATAACGGATCTCACCGCCGCGCTTGCCCGCGACGACCACGCAGTTGGCGGAGGCTTCGAGCGGTGAGCCGTAGTGCGCGCAGAACTCGGCGGTGTCCGCCAGCGACGCGTCGATCTCGGCCACAGCCACCCGGTCGGCACCGTCCAGATTCTTCAGCGCCAACGCGACCGGTTCGGGCACCAGGTCGAGCCGGGACAGCACGGGTACGGGTTCCAACGATCCAGCGATGGTCCACACCCCGCCCATCCTGCCAGCGCATCCCTCCGCTTCTCCGGCACGCGGGGGCCTCTCGTGCGCCAGGAGCGCACGAAAGCTCCCCGCGTACGCTCAAAAGTCGCGTTGACTTTGACGTTGCGTCAACCTTTAGCGTGGTGGTCAGCGCGAAGGGGGAACCGAAATGGCCTGGTCGATCGCCCAGGTGGCCCGGATGTCGAAGGTGACGTCCAGGACGCTGCGGCACTACGACTCGATCGGGCTGCTGTCACCGGCCTGGATCGGGGACAACGGCTACCGCTACTACGAGAAGGAGCAGGTGCACCGCCTGCAGCAGATCCTGCTGCTGCGCGACCTGGGCCTGGGCCTCGACGTGGTGGCGGAGATGCTGAACGGCACGGACCAGCTGACGATCCTGCGCAACCACCACCGGTGGCTGCAGGACGAACGCCGCAGGCTGGACCGGCTGGCCAACACCGTCGCGCGAACGATCGAGGAACTGGAAGGAGGGGAAGAGGTGAAGATGGAAGAGCTGTTCGACGGCTTCGACGCCGCCAAGCAGAAGGAGTACGAGGCGCAGCTGGTCGACCGCTTCGGCGAGGGCGTCAAGGAGCACATCGCCGACAGCAAGAAGCGCTGGCAGGGCGCCACGAAGGCGGATGCCGACAGGTTCCTGCGGGAGTGGCAGGACGTCGTCACGCGCGCCACGGAGCTGTTCACCGCGAACACCCCGGTGGACGCGCCGGAGGCGGTTGAGCTCATCGAACGCCACTACGCGTGGGTGCGCCTCAGCTGGACGCCCAACCGGGAGTCCTACGCGGGCTTGGCCGACCTCTACCTGGAGGGCGAGTTCAAGCCGCAGTTGGACGCCCACGCCGAGGGCACCGCTCAGTGGATGCACGACGCGATGACGCACTACGCGCAAACGCGTCTCTAAAGAGCAGGCGGGAGCTGCAGATCCCGCCTCACAGACCAAATGCCTTCAACGCCTCGCGGTTGAACGCCGGCAGGTCGTCCGGGTTGCGCGAGGTGACCAGGGTCCACCCGTTCATGTCGCACACCCGGACCTCCTCGTCGGCCCAGTCACCGCCCGCGTTGCGGATGTCGGTCTGCAGGCTGGGGAACGAGGTCAGCATCTTGCCGCGCACCACGTCGGCCTCGACCAGCAACCACGGCCCGTGGCAGATCGACGCGATCGGCTTCCCCGCCGCCACCAGGTCCTTCACCAACCGGGCGGCGTCGGCGTCCATGCGCAGGAAGTCCGCGTTGGCCACGCCGCCGGGGATCACGGCACCGTCGAAGTCGTGCGCGGTCGCGTCGGCGAAGGTGAGGTCGACCGGAAACTCGTCGGCGGGCGTGAGGTGGTTGAAGCCACGGACCTGACCCAGCTTCGGCGCGAGCAGGCGCGGCACACCACCGGCCTTCTCGACGTGCGCCCACGGGTCGGTGAGCTCAACCTGCTCGATGCCCTCCGTACCTACCAGGAATGCGATCTTCTTCTGCTCAGCCATGCACTTCGGTTACCCGGCGAAGAAGTCGACCAACCTGTGCCGGATCTCGGCACGGTGGGTGATCATCGGCGAGGGTGAGTCGACCAGCCACAACGAGCCGTTGGGGAACGCCGCGGCGGTGGCCTTCGCCACGTCCTCGGGGTGCAGTGGATCGCCCACGGCCCCGATGACCAGCACGGGAATCGTCACGGCGGCCAACGCCGAAGCGTCTTCGACCGCGACCTGACCCGGCAGCTGCTCGGCGGCAGCCCAGAGACGGCCCAGCGCAGCGCGGCGCTCGGCGACGTAGGCGGGCGGCCCGGCGGTCAGGTCGGAGAGCTGCTGGAGCGTGAACGACGGCCGCGGCTGGTCCAGCACCGCGGGCAGCAGCAACGCCACCCGCCGGAACCGTGCGGGGGAAAGCGACAACAGCCGCACCAGTGCCCCGGCACCCAACGAGACACCAACGGCCTGATCAGCGGAAACCGTGTCGAGATCGGCGGCGATCCGGCCGTAGTCCCAATAGCCGGGAGGTGCGTCCGGCGCGTCTCCGTGCGACGGCAGCGTCACGACGACGCGCGTGCCCGGCAGCCCGGAGGCCGGGATGCGCGCCTCACCCGGCGTGGCACCGAGCCCGTGGACGACCAGCGTCACCGGCGAGCCGGAGCCGTAGGAGTGCGTGATCACCAACGGGGGCCGCGCTGCACCTCGATCAGCTTCGGGCGCACGTCCACCATGTACACGAGCACCGCGACGAGACCGGCCAGCCAGAAGATCGACCCGAAACCACCGGGCGAGAACAGCAGCATGGCCGCCGCTCCGCCGCCGGTGATCCCGAGCCAGGCGGGCTTCGTCATTCTCTCGGCCGCGGTGTAGGCGTCGACCCGCTGGGCGAGCGCGTGGAAGAACGCGAACAGCCCGAGGATCGAGAACCCCAGGTCGGCGAAGAAGTACACGATGCCGTCGAGGTTCCAGAAGCTGAAGACCGGGATGCTGAACACCACGGACCCAGACTACGTGCACGAACGCGAAGAGGGGAGCAGCCCTGGTGGGCGGCTCCCCTCGACCGGGACTTTCAGCGACTCACTTGGTGGTGTTCGTCGTGGTCGTCGCCTTCTTCGCCGCAGCGGTGGTGGTGCTGCGGGCGGGCGTCGCCGGCTTGCGCGGCGCGGTGCGGTTCGCGGCCTTGCGGGTGGTGCTGCGGACCTCGTGCGCGGCCTCGCCACCGACCTCGACGATCTCCTCGGCCAGCTTCTCGGCGCCTTCCTCGACCTCGTGGGCGACCTTCTCGCCGACCGAACGGGTGCGGCGGGTCACCTTGCCGAGCACGTCGTCGGCGAGCTCGCGGGCGTCGGCGGCAGCGGACTCGGCGCGCTTCTGCGCGGCCTCGACGGCGTGCTCGACCTGCTCGACGGCCTGCTTGACCTGCGGCTGGGCCTTGATCTGCTCCAGCGTCTGCTCGCCCTGCTCGGCGAGGTAGGTGTACAGGTTGACCGCGGAGGCGGTGTAGGCGTCGACCAGCTTCTTGAGCTCGGCCGGCTGCAGCTTCTCGCGCAGGTCCTTGAGCTCGGTCGGGAGCTCCTGAGCCTGGGTGCGGGCCTCCTCGGCGCGGTCCTTGGCCTTGTTCAGGGCCTCGACCACGGCCTTGGCGGCGAGGTCACCGGCACCGAGGGCGGCGAGAAGGGCCTGACGCGCGGCGTGCGCGCCCTGCTCGGCGGCCTTGCGGACGTCTTCCTGGGTGAGCTTCGGCATGGAGATCACTCCTCCTTGTTCTTGGCGGCGTTCTCCCGCCTGAAAGATTCGTAAACGTCGAGCAGCACCTGCTTCTGCCGCTCGGTCAGATCGGTCGCGGCGACGATGGCGTCCGCCAACGCACCGCCTTCGCGCTGCTGGAGGATCCCGGCCTCGACGTAGAGCACCTCGGCCGAGATGCGCAGGCCCTTGGCGATCTGCTGAAGGATCTCCGCGGACGGCTTGCGTAGTCCTCGCTCGATCTGGCTGAGGTATGGGTTGGAGACACCCGCCTGCTTCGCCAACTCCCGCAAGGAGATCTTGGCGCTGTTGCGCTGTTCGCGGATGTACTCACCGATGTTGCGGCCGAGGTCCGCGACTGCTTTGTCGATGGACTTGTCCACTGTTCCCGCTCCCGTTCCTCGTGCCACCTACAACGTTAGACCCAGGTGCTAACTATTGCAAGCACCCTGCTAGCAACGGCTGCGTGGGCTCCGCCACAGGGATACCGTTGTGGGTGACATGGACGACGCCGGGGCCCTGCGCGCCGAGCTGGCGGACCACCTGCTCGGCCACGGCGTGCTGCGCGATGCCAAGTGGCTCAAGGCTTTCCGGGACGTCCCGCGGCACGGGTTCCTGCCTCGCTTCTACCGCCAGCTGCCCGGCGGCGACTGGGAACTGGTCACCGACGAGCACCCCGACTGGCTGAAACTCGTCTACTCCGACCGTGTCTGGGCTACCCAGTTCGACGGCGACGACACGGTGATCGGTGGCACACCGACCTGTTCGTCGAGCATGCCCACCATCATGGCGATCATGCTGGAGGCCCTGGACGTCCACAACGGACAGACGGTGCTGGAGGTGGGCACCGGCACCGGTTACAACGCGGCCCTGCTGTGCCACGCCGTGGGCGAGGACAACATCACCACGATCGACGTCGACCCGAACATCTCGCGACGAGCACGGGAACGCCTGCGCCGCAACGGCTTCTTCCCGATGTGCGTCGCGGGTGACGGCGCGCTCGGCCATCCGGGGCGCGCGCCGTACGACCGCTTGCTGGCTACTTGCTCCGTCGCGACCATCCCACCCGCCTGGCTGGCGCAGGTGCGGCCCGGCGGCCTGGTCGTCACCACGTTGCACCGTCCCATCGGCGCCGGGCTCGTCCGGATCGTGTCGAACGGCGACGGCACCGGGGAAGGCCGCGTGCTCGTGGAGGACGGGCGCTTCATGCCGTTGCGCGCGCACGCCCACCCACCGGCGCTCGCCGGCTCCGGCACGTTCGACCGCCGTGCCACCACGTTGCCGTTGAACACCGTGGTCGACCCGGCGAGCCCGTTCGAGTTCTTCGCCGGCATCGCGCTGACGGGCGTCGTGGCAGGACACGACTGGCTCGCCCATCCGGACGGTTCCTGGGTGCACCACCACGGCTCGCACGTCGACCAGGGCGGACCTCGGCGCCTGTGGGATCTCGCCGAACGGGCCGTCGCGGAGTGGCACGAGCTGGGCAGGCCCCGCAGGCAGCAGTTCGGGATCGCGGTGGCGCCGGACGGCCAGTTCCTGACGCTGGGCGACCGGAGGTGGCAGCTGTGATCAAGAATCAGGGTCACGACACGGGTCACTGAATCGACCCCGGGCGGATGCGGTGCGTCATGATGCGACGCATGTCCCGATTCCGCCAGCAGGCACTGCTGGCCGGTTGCGTGCTGACCGCGTTGCTCGCCGCGGCCGGTCTGTTCGTGACCGACCACGGCATCGCCCCGCACGTGTGGCTGATCGTCCTCGCGCTGGCGTTCCTGGGCTTCCTGGCCTTGCTCGACCCGTGGGTCCGCCGCAGGCACAACGCCGCGCTGAGCACCGACGAGCACCTCGACGCCGCGTGCCGGGCGCTCGCGGTCGGCCTGCAGGCGCAGTGGAACGAGGAGGTGCGTTCGCGCGGCCTCACCGACCCCGACGTCCTCGACCTGCACTGGACCGCGCCCGAGCTGGACGTCAGTGCCGAACCCGACGCGCCGCCCGGACGCAGCGACGCGGTCGTGGGCGCGTTCGAACGGCAGATCAACCGCAGGATGGTCCTGCTCGGCGAGGCCGGCACCGGCAAGACGACCGTCGCGATGCTGCTGACCTGCGGGCTGCTGGACCGCTACGACGGCGGCACGGTCCCGGTCCTGCTGCCGTTGTCGACGTGGAACCCGGCGGTCGAGGACATCCGCACGTGGCTCACGCGCAGGCTGTACGAGGACCACCCGGCGTTGCGCAACACCGAGCTGTACGGCAGCTACGCGGGTGATCTGCTCGTTGAGCAGCACAAGGTGTTGCCCGTCCTGGACGGCCTGGACGACATCCCCGGCCACCAACGCGCCGATGCTCTCGCACGGATCGCCAAGGCGTTCCCGGCGAGCCGACCGTTGGTGCTGACGTGCCGCACGGCCGAGTACGAGCAGGCGGTGCACCTCGCGGGCCCGTTGCCCGGCGCGGACGTCGTCGAGATGGCGCCCCTGGACCTGGAGGAGGTCGCCGCCTACCTGCGGGCGAGCGCGGACAGCGTCGGCGCGGCCAGGTGGGAGCCGGTGTTCATCCAGCTGCGCGAGGAACCGGACGGCAGGCTCGCCGACGCGCTGTCCACGCCGCTGACGATGTGGCTCGCCAGCATGGTCTACGCAGACAGCGAGGCCGAGCCGACCGAACTGCTCGACCGCGGCCGCTTCCCGGACGCGCGGGCGATCTCCGACCACCTCTGCGACCAGCTGGTCTCACGGGCGTTCGGCAACCGGGCGTTCGCGCACCACGCCAGGGCCTCGCAGGTGTGGCCGCGGGAAAGAGCACGCCGGTGGCTGGAGTTCCTGGCGCACGAGATGCGCGACCGGGACATCCGCGAGCTGGCCTGGTGGGAGCTGCGCCGGTCGGTCGGCAACACGTGGCTCGCGGTGCTCGGCGCGCTGGTGCTGGGCGCGATCGGCGGGTTCGGCGTCGCGTGGCTGATGGCGTACTCGATCACGCCGTCGCTCGCCCCGATCACCGGCCTGGTCGCGGGCATCGGCGTCGGTGCGGCCGCGCTCACCGCGTCGCAGGAGCGCAAAGCCAAGCCGCGGCTGGGAATTTGGCGCAGCCTGCTGCTCGTGCCCGGTGTGCTCGGGCTCGCCGCCGGACTGGTCTTCGGCGCCCTGTACGGACTTTCCGCCGGGCTCGTGGTCGGGCTGGGCCTCGCCGTGGCGGTCGCGCTGCGGTTCGCGTTGTCGAGCTCCGCGGAGCTCTCGCAAGCTTCCAGTCCTCAGTGGACGATGGCGCGCGACCGGATCGCGGTGTGGACCGGGTCCCTCACGCTGGCCGTGGTGTTCGGCTCGGCGGCGGCACTGGTGTTCGGTCCCGGCCAGTCCGGCATGGTCGGGCTCGGCCTCGCCTCCGGGCTGATGCTCGGGTTCGCGCTGGCCGTGCTGCACCTGCGCTGGTGGTGGTTCACCGTCGCGCGGATCTGGCTCGCGTTGCGCGGAAAGCTGCCGTGGGAGCTGATGGTCTTCCTGGAGGACGCGCGCAAGCTGGGCGTGCTCTGCCGGGCGGGGGCCTGCTACCAGTTCCGGCACGGGCTGGTGCAGGACCGCCTGGCAGAGCACGAGATGACTACTCGGTCCGCAACCCGAGCGCTCCGGTCGCCCTTCTCAGCGAAGGCAACGTCAGAGCGGTGACCGCGAGCACCAGCGCCATCGAGGCGGCGGTGACGAGCCCGATGCCCTGCCAGTCGAACGCGACCTCGGCACCGGACACCTTGATCGACAGAGCGCCCAGCCCCATGCCGGTCGCCACGGACACCGCGGTGGACAGCACGAGCGGCACGCCGTTCTGCCACAGCAGCGACCGGCCGAGCGTGCCGCGCGGCACCCCGCTCGCCGCCAGCACGGCGAGCGGACGGCGGCGTTCCCTGACCTGCTCCAGTGCCATGACCAGCATGGACGCTCCCGCCAGCAGCAACGTCAGCGTCGCGCCCGCGTAGAGGGCCTGGCGGACCAGGCCGAAGACCCGCTCGACCTGCGGCACCTGGTCCTCGCCCTGGTAGAGCGTCCAGACCCGCCACGAGTAGGCGGCGATGGCGTTGCGGGCGTGCTCGGCGGCGTCCGGCACCGCCGGGTCCAGCACGGCCTGGTACTCGTGCCTGCCGAGCCGGTCGAGGTCGAGACCGGCCGCCGCGGCCGTGGTGAGGTAGAGGCCGTCCCGCGAACCCTGCGCCTGGTCGAGCACCGCGGGCACGGTCCACTGCTCCCGCCTCGCTTCCGGCGCGTCCGGCGAGCCGAACCACAGCACGGCACCGGGTTCCGGCGCCTGTCCACCACCACCGGCGTCCCGCACGACGTAGGCCTTGCCGTCCACGCAGCCGGGCACGCTCACCACGGACTCCAGGGCCGCGCACGTGCCGACCGAGACCTGCACGTAGCTCCGCTGCGTCAGCGAGGCGGTCGCGGTGACCAGATCGTGCACCGAGCGCACGCCCTTGCCCTTCGCCAACGCGTCCGCCAGGCCTGCGGCGTCGGAGGGCTCGGTGACCGAGACGGACAACACGGACCTGTCGAGCTTCCGGTTCTCCTTGGTGACGACCTCGTGCTCGACCCCGGCGAGGATCATCTGCAGCGTCACGGTGCCGGCGAGCGCCACCGCCACGCCACCGACGACCCGTGCGGCCGTGCCGCTGTCGAGCTGGAGCCTGCGCACGGCGAGCTGCAACGCGGGCGAGCCGCCCCTGAGCCGGAACACGACCCGTTCGACCAGCCACGGCAGCAGCACCGGGATGCCGAACATCAGGAACACCACGCCGAGCACGACGGGCCACTGGTTCGGCCGTTCCGTGTCGCTGGTCTTGCCGAACTGGCTCGCCAGCAGCGCGATCCCGGCCGCGGCGGGCACCAGGCGCCACCACAGCCTGCGCCGTACCGGCTTCTGCTGCCGCACCACGCCCAACGGTTCGATGACCGTCCTGCGCATCGCGAACAGCGACGTGGCGACGGCCAGCACGGGCACGGCGACCACCACGGTCAGGCTCAGCCCGAGCGACGGCGTGAGGTCGCTGGGGAACACCGAGAGCTGCGCGAGGCTGATCCCGCTGACGAACGGCCGGATCGCGAAGAACAGGCCGAACCCGGCCGCGAGCCCGGCCACCGCACCGATCAGCGCCTCGCCCGCCGCGATCATCCGCACCCGGCTCGCACTCGCGCCGACCAGCCGCAACGCGGCCAGCCGGCGGTCGCGCTGAGCCGCCGCCAGCCGCGCGGAGACGCCGACGAACACCAGCACCGGGAACAGCAGCACGATCCCCCCGACCAGGGTGAGCAGCCACAGGATCGGGGCGAGCCCGCCGGTGTTGTACCCCGCGCCCCACCTGGTCGCCCGGTTGCCCTCGGTCGGCTGAATCTTGTCGTCACCGGCGTAGAAGTGCAGGTCGCGGGGACTGACCAGACCGGCCTGACCGATCGTGCCGATCACCCGCTGCGGGAACCTCGGTCGCAGCAGCTCGCCTTCCGGACTCGCGAGCAGCTCGGCGAGCCTCGGTGACAGCACGACCTCGCCGTCGCCGGGCAACCGGTCCACGCCGGGCGGAGCGGGTGCGCCGGGATCGAGCACGCGGACGTACTGGCCGGTGACGAAGTCGCTGCGGAACGGCATCGAGCCGTTCTCGACCAGCATCACCGGTGCTCCCGGCTCGACCCGCGAACTCGGCTGCTGGGCGTCCTCGCGCAGGTCGCGCGCGCCGATCGCGGCCGGGATGGACGCGGCGAGGATCAGCACGGCGACCGACATGCCGATGCCGAGACCCTGGAGCGCGAGCCTCACCCAGGACTTCCGGCTGCCCCCGACGGCCAGCCGGACGCCCAGGGCGAGGTCGCTCACCGCGCAGATCAGACGTGGGCGCGTCACCGCGCGAACTCCACGTCACGCGAACGACCGTCGCGCACCACGACCTCGCGGTCGGAGTAGGCGGCGACCCGGGGTTCGTGCGTGACGAGCACGACCGCGGCACCCGTTTCGCGGGCGGCGGTCGTGAGCAGGTGCATGACGCGCTCGCCGTTGAGCGAGTCGAGCGCGCCGGTCGGCTCGTCAGCGAAGATCACCTTCGGGCCGGTGACCAGGGCACGGGCGACCGCGACGCGCTGGCCCTGGCCGCCGGAGGTCTCACCGGGCCGCTGGTCGGCGACCCCGTCGACCTCCAGCCGCGCCAGCCAGTCGTGCGCGGCGCGCTCGGCGTCCTTGCGCTTCATGCCGCTCAACCGCAGCGGCAGCGCGACGTTCTCCAGGCAGGTCAGCTCCGGCACGAGCTGGCCGAACTGGAAGACGAACCCGAACTCGGTGCGCCGCAGTTCGCTGCGGGCGCCGTCGTTCATGGCCGTGAGGTCCTGGTCGCGGTACCGCACGGTGCCCTTGTCGGGCGGCAGGATCCCGGCGAGGCAGTGCAGCAGGGTCGACTTGCCCGACCCGGACGGCCCCATCACCGCGACGACCTCGCCCTCGCGGATCGTGATGCCCGCGCCGTCGAGCGCGTGGGTCTTGCCGAACGACTTGCAGAGGCCCTCTGCCGTGAGCAGGCTCATCGCGTGACCTCCGCGGCCAGCTGGTCGACCCGCGCGGCGGTCAGTTCGAGCCACCGCAGGTCGGCTTCGAGGTGGAACAGGGCGAAGTCGCAGATGAGCTGGTCGGCGAGGTCGCCGTCGGCCTTGCGGCGGGTCAGCTCGCGCATCGTGGTGAGGTGCGCCGCGCGTTGCGTGTCGAGCACGTCCATGGCGCTGCGGCCCGACAGCAGGGCCAGCACCACCTTCGCGTAGAGCGTGTTCTGCAGGTACGGCTCCGGCTTCTCCGGAGTGCCGAGCCACCGTTCCACATCGGTGACCCCGGCGTCGGTGATCGCGTACCGCTTGCGCTCGGGACCGTCGCCGGCCTCGACGCCGGCTTCGGTCACCAGACCGTTCTTCAGCAGCCTGGACAAGGTCGAGTACACCTGCCCGTAGTGCAACGGCCGTTCCTGCCCGAAGCGCTCGTCGTAGGCGCGCTTGAGGTCGTATCCGTGTCTTGGACCGCCTTCAAGCAGGCCCAACAGTGCGTGTGGGATCGACATGAGAGGCACTATACACACGGTGTATACACCCGGTGTATTCATTGGATGCCCTGACGGGCAACCGCCGTGGCGCCTACAGTGGTGGGGTGACTGGTCTGACTGTCGGCTGGGATCACGACGTCGAGCTGCTGCTCGACTTCCTGAACACTCGACACGTACTGGACAGTGAAGCCTCCTGGCGCGCGTGGGTGACCGAGCGCGGCCTCGGGCGGAGCGGGGAAATCGCACAGGCGCGCGCCGCGCGAGCGGCACTGCGGTCGTCGATCGAGGGGTCGTCAGGCCCTCAGACCGCGGCGGGGGTCGTTCACGTCGAACTGACCGACGGCGTGCCGGTGTTGTCCAGCTCGGATGCTTTGGGTGCCGTGCTCGCGGCGTCCGCCCGCCTCGCGGTGCTGGGGTCCTGGGAGCGCTTCAAGATCTGTCCCGCTGACGACTGCCTGCGCGCGTTCTTCGACCGCTCGCGCAACCGCTCGCGCACCTGGTGCTCGATGCAGGTGTGCGGCAACCGCGAGAAGGCCCGCACGTTCCGAAAACGAACCCGAGCCCAGAACACGCCTCAGAACAGCGCGTTGGCCACGGTGTAGATCACCAGACCGGCGAGCGCGCCGACCACGGTGCCGTTGATCCGGATGAACTGCAGGTCCCTGCCGACCTGCAGCTCGATCTTGCGCGAGGTCTCCTCCGCGTCCCAGCGCTCGACCGTGTCCGTGATCAGCGTGGTGATCTCCGCGCGGTAGTTGCTCACGACGTACCCGGCGGCCTGCTCCAGCCAGCCGTCGACCTTGGCGCGCAGATCGGGGTCCTCGGTGAGGTTCGTGCCGAGCGTGATCAACCCCTGGGTGACGCGCCTGCGCAGCTCGCTGGACGGGTCCTCGGCGGCGTCGATGAGCATCTTCTTCGCCGTGCCCCACGCGCTGCTGATGAGCTTCTGCACGTCCGGATGGCCGATCACCTGCTGCTTGACCTGCTCGGCCCGCTGCATGGTGGCCGGATCGTCCTGCATGTCCGTGGAGAACTCCAGCAGGAACTGGTCCACGGCGAGCCGCATCGGGTGGTTGACGTCGGTCTTGACCGCCCACGCGAAGTTGACCAGCTCGGTGTAGACCTTGTCGCCGAGCAGCGCGTCGACGAACTTGGGCGACCACGTGGGCGCGCGGTCCGTGACGATCAGGCTGACCTTGTCGTGGTTGTCGCGCACCCACTCGTAGGCCCGGTCGCACATGAGGTCGACGAGCTTGTGGTGCGCGCCGTCGGTCAGCACCTGGTGGAGCAGCTTGCCCAGCGGCGGGCCCCACGGCTTCTCCGTCACCCGCTTGACGATCGCGTGTTCGAGGACCGCCTGGACCTCCTCGTCCCTGAGCACGGTGATCGCGCCCTTGATGACGTTCGCGAGCTCGTTGGTGATGCGCTCGGCGTTCTCCGGCTGCTTCACCCACGCGCCCGCGCGTTCCGCGATGCCCGCCCGCCGCAGCTTGTCCTGGACCACCTCGGGGCTCAGGAAGTTGACGCCCACGAAGTCGCCGAGCGTCTTGCCGAACATGTTCTTGCGGGTGGGGATGATCGCGGTGTGCGGGATGGGCAGGCCGAGCGGGCGCCGGAACAGGGCCGTGACCGCGAACCAGTCCGCGAGCGCGCCCACCATGCCGGCCTCGGCCGCGGCCCGCACGTAACCGACCCACGCGCCCTCGAACGCGTGCGTGCCGAAGAAGATGACCGTCGCGGCTACCAGGAAGCTGGTCGCGACGAGCTTCATTCGGCGCAGGTCGGTGCGCTTCCGCTGGTCAGCGGCGGTCAGTTGCTCCACACGACCATTGTCCGTGAAGATCCTGCGTTGTGCGGGTACCAGCGCTAGTCCCCCGGTTGCAGCCGTTCACGTCGACCATCTTCGCGGAGATGACGGCGTTGGCCGTGCAGCATGACGCCGTCAACCTCGGTCAGGGCTTCCCCGACACCGACGGTCCCGAGTCGATGCTGGAGGCGGCCCGTTCGGCGATCTCCGCCGGCGTGAACCAGTACCCGCCGGGTCCCGGCATGCCGGTGCTGCGCGCCGCCGTCGCCGCGCACCGCTCGCGGTACGGGCTTTCGTACGACCCGGACTCCGAGGTCCTGGTGACCGTCGGCGCCACCGAGGCGATCGCGGCCTCGTTGCTGGCACTGGTCGAGCCGGGCGACGAAGTGATCCTCATCGAGCCGTACTACGACTCCTACGCCGCTTCCGTGGCCATGGCCGGGGCGACGCGGGTGACGGTCGGTCTGCGCGAGGACGAGTCCGGGCGGCTGGCGCTCGACGTGGACGCGCTCCGGGCCGCGGTGACGCCGCGGACGCGGGCGGTGCTGGTCAACTCGCCGCACAACCCGACCGGGACCGTGTTCCGCTTGGAGGAGCTCCAAGCCATCGCGGCCCTGTGCGTCGAGCACGACCTGTTGGCGATCACCGACGAGGTGTACGAGCACCTGGTGTTCGACGGGCTCACGCACATTCCGCTGGCCTCGCTGCCGGGGATGGCGCCGCGCACGTTGTCGATCTCGGGTGCGGGCAAGACGTTCAACTGCACGGGCTGGAAGATCGGCTGGGCGTGCGGGCCCGCCGAGCTGGTCTCGGCCGTCCGCGCGGCCAAGCAGTTCATGACCTTCGTGGGCGGGGCACCGTTCCAGCCCGCCGTCGCGCACGCCCTGACCGCCGAGCTGGACTGGGTCACCTCGTTGCGCGACTCGTTGGCGTCGAAGCGCGCACGTCTGGCCGAGGGGCTGCGTGCGGCCGGGTTCGAGGTGCGGTCGTCGGAGGGCACGTACTTCATCTGCGCCGACGTCCGGCCGCTCGGGTACACGGACGGTCTGGCGCTGTGCCGCGAGCTGCCGGCCAAGATCGGGGTCACGGCGGTGCCGGTCCAGGTGTTCACGGACCACCCGGCGGACTGGCAGCACCTGATCCGCTTCGCGTTCTGCAAGCAGGACGCGGTGATCGACGAGGCCGTGGCACGGCTCCACAAGCTGTAGTTGTCCACAGGTGTGGATGAGATTCTCCACACCTGTGGACAACCCACTTTCGGGTGAGACGGGGAGCCTCGGCACGCGGGTTCGACTCCAAATGGCATGGACTCGAACACTGAGGTCGTACTCGCCGCCCGCGCCGGACTGTCCGGCTGGGACGCCCTGGTCGAACGCTACTCGCGGCTGGTCTGGTCGGTGCCCAGATCGTTCCGCCTGAGCCACGCCGATGCGGCTGACGTCTACCAGTGCACCTGGCTCTGCCTGGCCGAACATCTAACGCGCATACGACAGCCCGAGTCGCTTGGCACGTGGCTGGTTCGTACCGCCACGCGTCAGTCGATCGCTGTGCTGCGCACCCGCGGCCGGGAGGTCTCGATCGACCGGTGGGAGCCGGTCTCGGTGCTTCCCCAGCCCGACGAGATCGTCGTGACGAACGACCGACAGCGACGCCTGTGGACCGCGCTCATGACCTTGAACGAGCGCTGCCAGCGGCTGCTGTGGATCGCTGCCCACAGCCCGGAGCTGAGTTGTGCACAGGTTGCCGACGCCCTGGGGATGAACGTGTCGAGCGTGAGCCGGACCCGCACCCGGTGCCTGACGGCGCTGCGCCGGAAGCTGGAGGGCCTGCGATGAGGGACCCGTTGCTCGACGAGATCGCCGACCTGTTCCGCTCGGACGTGCCGCCGCCGGTCGTGGCACCGCGCCCGACCGGTCTGGAGCCGATGGAGGCCGTCGACGAACCCGTGCGCGGACCGTCCCGGCAGCTCGTGTTCCACGCCGGGGCCGGTCGGCTGTACCTGCAGCTCGACGGCACGCGCCTGACCGGCGTGCTGGACGACAAGGGCGTGTCCGTCGAGGTCCGGTCGCCCGCGTCGGCCCAGGCACTCCGCCCGGACGCCGAGGGCTGGTTCCGCGCCGACGTCACGCCCGGTCCGTTGTGCGTGACCGTGCCCGAGCTGGGGCTGACGACGGGGTGGTTCGTCGCATGAGCGCCAGCGCCGATCCGCGGGCCACGATCGCGGCCGCCGAGGTGCGCGGCACGAAGGCCCAGCGTGCCGATGCCCTGCACGACCTGAGCGTCGCGCACGCGGAACTGGGACAGCTCGACGTCGCCGCGCGGTTCGCCCGGCGCGGGCTGCGGCTCACCGGTGAGGCGCGGTTCCACCTCACGCTGGCGTGGGTCGACCTGGACCGGGGACGCCGCAGGCAGAGCCTTCGGCACCTCGACCTCGCCACACCGCAGCTGGGGGGACGTGAGTTGGCGCGAGCGCGGTGCCTGCGCGGGCTGCACCTCTGCACCGAACCCCGGTTGGCGATCGCCGAGCTGACGGCGGTCATCAGGGACCTGCGGCGGTACGGCGACGACCGCTGGCTCGCCAACGCGCTGGTCGGGCGCGGGATCGCCCGGTGCAGCGCCACGAAGCTGACGGCGGCCGAGGCGGACTTCGCCGCCGCGCAGACGTTGCTGCAGGCCATCGGTGAACCGGGGCGGGCCGCGATGTGCCTGCACAACAGGGGATTCGTCGCGATGCTCGCCGGTGATCTGCCGCTCGCGCTGCGGCGGTACGAGGACGCGGCGAAGGCGGGTCTCGACTCGACGAGCCGGCCGGAGGCGCTCGTCGACCGGGCCGAAGCGCTGCTCGCGGCCGGGCTGACCGCAGAGGCACGGCGGGTGCTGACGCCTGCACTGGAACTGTTGCGCCGGTGCGGGCGGCACGTGCCGGAACTGGCGATGCTGAGCGCGCGTTGCGCCCTCCGCGACGGAGATCCGGTGCCCGCGCTGAGGCACGGCGGCACGGACGTCGAGTTCATGCTCGCCGCCGGGAAGCTCGATGCCGTTGCGGCACACCGGTTTCGCGGTCCGGCGCAGACGCGGGCACTCGGGTGGCTCGCGCAGGCACGACGGTCGGATCGGCGGGGTGCGCTCGCCGCCTGCCGGGCCGGACTGCGGGTGCTCGACGAGCACCACGGCGACTGGCCGCGCCGGGAGCTCACCGGGCACGCGCTCGGGCTCGCCCGCACGGCACGCGAGGTGCTGCACTGGTCCGAACGGCATCGCTGCTCGGTTCCGCTGCCGCCCGACGAACCCGAGCTCGCGGAGGCGCTGACGCGGCTGCGGCGGGCGCGGGCGTTCGGGCTGCCGGTCGAGGCCCTGGAACGGGACGTCCGCAGGCTGACGCTCGCCACCGCACGACGTGCGAGGCAGCAGCCGGCCGAACCGCCCGAACTGCCGCTGGTCAGCTTCGTGTTCCACAAAGGACAGATGCGTGCGGTCACCGTGCTGAACGGCCGCGCCCGTCTGCACCACGTCGCCGATCCGGCCGAGCTGGTGCGGCAGGCCAGGCTGGCGCTCAAGGCCGGGCGGGCGGCGCCCGAGCTGCTGCCCGACGTCGAAGAGCTGGTGGTGATCCCCGACGGCGTCCTGCACGGGATGCCGTGGGCCGCGCTCGGCCGCCGGATCCACGTCGTCCCGTCGCTGCGGCACTGGCGTCCGCCGAGCCGTGGTGGCCGACGGGTCTGGGTGGCCGGACCGCGGTTGCGGCACGAGGAAGTGACCGCGCTCCACCGAAAGCACGGTGGCACGATCCTCCCGTCCACAGTGGAGTCCACCTTGCGCGGCCTGGAGGGCGCGGGAATCGCGCACATCGCGGCCCACGGTCACGTCCATCCCGAGAACCCGTTGTTCTCGCACCTGGAACTCGACGACGGTCCGCTGTACGGCTACGACATCGCCAGGATCGCGGACCCGCCGGAGATCGTCGTCCTGTCGGCGTGCGAGTCCGGTCTGGCCCGCGCGTTCCTCGACGCCGGCAGCCGGGCGGTCATCGCGAGCGTGCTGCCGGTGCCGGACGCGCAGGTCAGCGAGGCCATGGCCGAGGTGCACCGCCTCATCGACCACCCCGCCGAAGCCGCACGGGCCGTCGCCCACCTCGGCTTCAGCTGCTACGGCACCGGAACCAGGGTCGCGGCGTGCAGGGCGGCTGCGAACGACGTGCCGGTGCACAACGCCTGGCTGGAACCCACCGTGGCCGGCACGTCCACCCCGTCGACGACGACGTCCACCCACGGGCCGTGACTCGAAAACGGAGCCGAAGCACCCACGGCGATCACGGCGGGCAGGGCGGCGGGCCACCACGGGCGGGCGGAGGCGCCGTTGCCCGCGGCGGCCACCACGTTGCGACCGAAGGAGGCCAGGACCGGCGGGCATTCGTCGTTGAACGAGTAGGTGCCGGACGCGACCAGGACGACGGGCAGTGAACGGGTGGCCCGCAGGGCGGCGGCGAGGGCGAGGTCGTCGCCGAAGCCCGTGGCGGTGAGCACCGGGAACGGGCGGACGGACGCGCCGTGGTGGCGCAGGACGCCCGCCACGAGCAGGCCGTGCGGGGCGTCGGGCGGGGTGTCCAGCAGAGCGACGGTGCCCTCGCCGAGGAGCTCCGGCAGGCGTCCGCCGACGACCGGGCGGGAGGTGCCGATCATGATCGGGCAGGCCAGGTGGACGTGGTTCGGGGTCGCGCCGACCTCTCTGGCGATGTCCACGACGCGGGCCCGGTCGGGTGCTTTCGTGTACATGCGGATGGCGCCCGCGGTGATCTCCTCGTGCGAGTAGACGCCCCGCAAACGCTTGCGCACAGTGGGCGCGTCCGACGGAAGCACGACGAGTTCCCCCGAACGGACCAAACACTCGTTTGGCCCCGTAGGATCATGTGCGAGTACCGGGCCGAGCGCCCGCGAGGCGTGATCGACCAGCTCAGAGAGGCTGTTGACCTGCTTTGGCGCGTCCACATCGGACACCATCCCCCGGCGCGACGCGGTCCACAGGGGAGCGAGGCGCAATGTCACTCGATCCGATGATGACACAGACGGTGTTCATGCCCGATCCGGGCAACCCGGACAGCCGCACCACGACGCCCTTCCGAGTGTTTTGCGCCGAGTTGGTTCGCAAAGCCGCTTACCAGTGCTAGACATAGCTCAACGTCGACCTCCGACGGCGCTGTGCGTTGGCGGTGACCTGAACGGTGGACGGGTGGTGATCCTGTGGCTGGTGGTGGAGTTCGCGCACTGCTGCTGCGGGCCGCTGCGCTCGGCGGGTTCACCGCCGCCGCCTGGTTGCTGAGCGGAACCGACGCGTTCGCCGACACGGAGGACCCGCCGGCCGTCGAGATCACCGCCGAGGCACCCCAGCTGCTGCAGGACCCCGCCGGCTGGGCGAAGGCGCTCACGAACACCGTGCTCGAACGCCACCAGGTGCAGAAGCTCGCGCCGCCTCCCGTGGTGACGCCGCCGCCGCCCGCCGACGACCAGCCCGCCGAGGAGAACGACGGGCCCGTCCTCGACTTCTCCGGCGGCACGCAGAGCAACACCCGGTCCGGCACGGTGACGAACCAGGCGCCGCCCGAGGTGATGAGGGCGAAGGCGCAGGCCCGTGCCGCCGCCAAGGCCGCGAAGGCCGCCGCCGAGGCCCCGCCGCCGCCTCCGCCCGCACCGAAGATCGTTCCGGTCAAAAAGGTCGTGCCGCAGCTGCCCGACCTGCCGGTGATGCACGTCACGAAGACCGAACCGAAGCCGGCGAGCGACCTCAACTGGACCGCACCCGGCCCCGAGGCGCCGCTGCCCGCACCGCAGCAGGCGCCCGTCGTCGCGACAGCCTCCGCGTCGTCCGGCCACACCGACAACTCCGGCGGCACGCGCGGCGTGCTCGCCGTTCTGACGTCGCACAACTCGCTGTTCCCGCCGGCCAGGTGGTCGGTGGAGGAACGCCGCGACGGTCGCTCTCCTGGCAGCCTTCCCGGCCTGCCGAGCACGTCACCCGACTGAGTCAGACGGGACAGCTCTGCCCTCTGCGCGATTTGTGACCGTCTAGTTCCGTCGCGCGCATAACTCCTTCCCTCATTTCCCGTTGTACGCAAGGAACCCAGTCTTCCTGACCTGCCAACCGCGCCCTGGCAGGTCGGGTCTGGTCCGAGTGCCGCGCTGCCCCCGCAGTTCTCGGACCGCACGGGAAAACCTGCGGACGGGGGACGCCAATCCCTGGGACGTTCCCCTCCGCAGGTCGACCCGGTGGCAAGTTCGTCGGCCCGGTCTCCACCGCTGCGGGAGACCGGGCCGACGTGTCTCACGCGACGGGGACCGCGAGGTCCGCGTCCGCCGGGAACCCTGTTCCTGCAACGGTTGCAGCCACCACACCCAAACGGCCGATGGCTTCGCGCAGCACTTCGGGCGATTGCGTGTACGGCACTCGGAGCATGTTCTCGCACCCGCCGTGCACCGCGAACCGAGGACCGGGGACGAGACGCAGGCCGTGGTTCTGCGCCACGACAGCAATGCGCGTGCTCACCGGACCGTCGAGCGCGCACCACACCCCGAGACCACCGCCCGGCACCCTGAAGCTCCACTGTGGACAATGCGCGCGCAGGGCGGCGACCGTCACGTCCCGTTGCTCGCGAGCCTCCGCACGTCGTTGCCGCAGCACGGTTTCCGGCGTTTCCAGCAACGACGCCAGCACGAGCTGCTCGAACACCGGCGTGCCGAGGTCGATCGCCGCCCGCGTCGACAGCAACCGGTGCACGATGTCGGGTGACGCCCTGATCCAGCCGATCCGCAGGCCACCCCAGTGCGACTTGCTCGCGGACCCCAGCGTCACCACCGAATCCCCGCCGAACGCGGCCATCGGCAACGGCTGGTCCATCGGATCAAGCGCCAGCTCCACCAGCGTCTCGTCGACGACCACCGGCGTACGAGCCTTGCGCAGCACGGCGGAAAGCGCTTCCCGCTGCTCGGACGGCATCAGCAACCCGGTCGGGTTCTGGAAGTCCGGGATGAGGTAGGCCAACCGGGGGCCCGCCTGCCGCAGCGCCGCCTCGAACCCGTCCACGTCCCACCCGTCGGCCAGCATCGGCAGCGGCACGGGGATGCCGAACGACGCCCGCACCGCTTCCAGCGCGTTGGGGTAGCTCGGTTGCTCCACCAGGACGCGATCTCCCGGCCCGACGAACAGCCGCAGCACCAACGCCCACGCGTGCTGAGCTCCCGACGTCACCACGATCTGGTCGGCAGAGGTCGGCAGTCCACGTGCGACATACCGGTCCGCGATCCGTTGCCGCAGCAGGAGAAGCCCCCGTTCGTCGTACCCGTGCGACGCGAGGTGCTCCGGCATTTGGCCCATCGCCACGTCCATCGCCACCCGCAACGACGGCAACGCGGGCGGCGCGGCCCGGGAGAGATCGATCAACGTGTCGTCGAAGCCCGTGATCCCGCCACCACCGCCGACCGGGCCGTTGATCCACGACCCGGACCCGCGGCGTGACTCCACGACCCCCTCGGCCCGCAGCTGGTCGAGCGCTGCGGTGATCGTCGTCCGGCTCACCGGCAGCGCGTCGGTGAGCTCGCGCTCGGACGGCAACCGGGTACCGACGGGCAACCGGCCGTCGGCGACCAGCAACTTCAGCGCCGCGGCGAGATCGGCCGAACCCTGCCGGGCACCGCCGCGGCGCCACGACCCGAGCAACCGCGCGAGCCGGGCACCCGATACACGTCCACCTGGTGGGAGCATGAGGCCAATTATCGTGAATTGGCTATGGATTACCAGGCCAATCACAACTCAGGATGGCCACATGGCCACCTTGACCGCGCTCCACCAGGTTCCCGTCCGGATCGCGCCCGCCCGCCGCCTCTCCCAGCTCTTCGCAGGTCTGTGGCTCTACGGCGCGAGCATGGCGATGCAGATCCGCGCGACGCTCGGCCTCGACCCGTGGGACGTGCTCCACGAGGGCCTCACGAAGCGCACCGGGCTCAGCTTCGGCCTGATCACCGCGATCACCGGCGCCGTCGTACTGCTGGCGTGGATCCCGTTGAGACAGAAGCCCGGCATCGGCACCGTCGCCAACGTCGTGCTCATCGCGGTCAGCGTCGACGTGTCGCTCGCGATCATCCCCGCGCCGCAGGTGCTCCTGCCCAGGGTCGTGCTGCTCACGCTGGGCATCGTGCTGAACGCGGTCGCGTTCGCCGCGTACGTCGGCTCACGTCTCGGGCCTGGCCCGCGCGACGGCATGGTCACCGGATTCTGCCGCCGCACGGGCATTTCGCTGCGCCTCACCCGAACCGCGGTCGAGCTGCTCGTGCTCGGCACCGGCTGGCTGCTGGGCGGCACCGTCGGCGTCGGCACGATCCTGTACGCGATCGGCATCGGCCCGCTCTCGCAGCTCTTCCTGCCGGGGCTCACGTGGCGCGAGCGCTCGCAGCCCGCTTCCTGACCTCCGCGTAGGTGACGCCGCGCTCCGCCAGCACCTCCGCCACGATTCCCTTGCCCTGCAACAACGCCAGCAGGATGTGCTCGGCACCGAGGTAGTTGTGGCGGAGGTCGCGGGCCTCGCGCAGCGCGTTCTCCAGCGCCTTCTTGAACGCGGGTTCCAACGGCAGACCGAACCACCGCCGGCGCTTCTCCGACCGCAACACTCCCGACCCGAGCGACCGCTCCACCGAGTCGATCACCGCGTCGACGTCGATTCCCAAGCCCCGCAACGCTTCCGTGTCGGCCTTGGTCAAGCCTCCCTTGCGCCGGTAGTCGCGGAAGGCGGACTCCAGCTCCTCGCGCGACAGGTCGAAGCCCGCCAGCACGGGTGCGTCGAGCAACGCCAGCAGCAGGTGCTCCACGCCGACCTGGCCGGCCTGCGTCCGTTCCGCGTCCCGCACCGCGGCCCGCACGGCCTCACGGGCTTCTTTGGTGAACCGTTCCGCGATCATCATCGACCCCCGTGCTTCTTGTGCACCGCTTGGCGAGAGACCCCGAGCTCCGCCGCGATGTCCTGCCACGACCAGCCCTGGGCCCGCGCACTGCGGACCTGGACGGCCTCCAGATGTTCCAAAAGTCGCCGCAAGGCGCTGACGGCCCGCAACCCGACCCTCGGGTCGCGGTCTCCGGCCGCCGTGGCGAGATCCGTCACTTCAGTCATGATGTCAACGTACGTTGACAACCGGCAGGTGTCAACCCGAGTTGACACGTACGGTTGGACCGTGAAGATCGAGACCGCTGAGCAGGGGGCTCCGGGACGAGTCACCGAGGACCGGATCCGCGTGCTGCCCAACGCGGTCGTGGTGCTCGACGGGGTCACGTCACGCAGGCCGCCGGACCGCAACGGCGGCTGGTACGCCACCCAGCTCGCCGACGAACTGGCCCGGCTGATCACCGACGCCGATCCGCTCACCGACCTGCTGACCCAGGCCATCTCGAACCTCGTGCGACGACACGGCCTCGTCCCAGGCGACTCCCCGTCCGCCACCGCGGCGATCGTGCGCTGGACGGACACGAGCATCGACGCGCTCGTCCTGTGCGACACCCCGGTTGTCGCGTTCGGACAGTCGACGCACGTGCTCGAAGACACCCGGCTCGCGGACCTCCGGCCGGACCCGGACATCCTCAGATGGAGGAACGAGCCGGGCGGGTACTGGGTCGCCGAGGCCGAACCCGTTGCGGCACAACACGCCCTGACCGCGAGCTGGCCGCGGGCCGAGATCGGGAAGGTGATCGCCGCCACCGA
>Ga0070710_10000159_pt1 | contig 31216 bp, 23 predicted proteins | sample LARL52metaG_FD_65454 | JGI IMG/M metagenome (GOLD analysis project Ga0070710, IMG submission 65454) | Corn, switchgrass and miscanthus rhizosphere microbial communities from Kellogg Biological Station, Michigan, USA - LAR L5-2 metaG | ecosystem: Host-associated > Plants > Roots > Rhizosphere ...
GAGCGGCGCAGAGCCGAGCGCCGCGCCCGGTTGCTCCAGGCCGGCCTGGAGCTCTTCACCAGCACGGGCTTCGCCGCCACCAGGATCACCGAGCTGTGCACCGAGGCCGGTGTCTCCACCCGGAACTTCTACGAGGAGTTCGGTTCCAAGGAGGACCTGCTCCGCGAGCTGCACGACCTGATCAACGCCACGGCGTTCACACAGGTCCGCACGGCGCTGACCGAACTGGGAACCGCCGAGGTGTCCACCCGGATCGCCACGCTGCTGGACGTCTTCGTGCGCACCGTGACCGCCGATCCCCGTGCGCCGCGCCTCAACTACGTGGAGGCCGTCGGCGTGAACGCGGAGATCGAGCAGCAGCACGTGCGGTGGGTGACGACGTGGGCGGAGTTCATCGAGTCCGAGGCCCTGCGGGCGGCGGCGGCCGGAGTGGCGCCGCAGCGGTCGTACCGGCTCACCGCGATCGCACTGGTAGGCGCGATCACCGGGCTGCTGCGGGAGTGGCAGGCGCACGAGCCCCCGTTGGCGGTGGACGAGATCGCGACGGAGATCCGCGAACTGATGCTGGCGGCGATCACCCGGCCGTAACGTGAGGGCGTGCAGACGGCTACCCGGCTCGTCACGGCGATCGCCGCTGTCGTCGGCTACGTGGCGTTGCTGCTCGCCATCACCGCGGGCATCGATCTGCGTGAGCGCAACGCCTTCCACGACGCCCCCGCGCAGTACGCCGCGTTCGTCGCCGCATTGGACCGGGGTGACGCCGACGGCACCCGAGCGGCCGCGAGCTGGTTCTACGAGCACGGGTTCGGCAGCAAGGCGGAGGTCTCGATCTCCCTGGGCGCCGGTGCGGCCGACGAGGGCAACGCGGATCTCGCCCGCCGGTTCACCGACGACGTGGCCGAGAAGATCGGGCAGGACCAGCAGGCGCTCGACGACAGATCGGCCGCGGCCTGGGGGCGGGCGCTGCCGTGGCTCGTCGCCGGCGCTCTGCTGACCGCCGCGGCGCTGTTCCTGCGCCGGCGCCGCGGGAAGGCCAACGCCGAGGTCGTCGACCTGGCGCTCCAGTACGTGCCGCCGCGGCCGTGGTGGCGGCGTCCGGTCTTCCTGGTGGTCAACGCGATCGGCTACACGTTCCTGGTCGTCGGGTTCCTCGCGGTGGTGGCGGCGACCCGTTCCTACGAACTTCCTTGGGCGGCAAGAGGTTTCATCCTCGTGGGAGGCATCGCGGCGTTGCCGATCGCCTACTACGTCCTGCGCTACTCGCGCCCCAGAGCGGCCAGAAGCGCGGCCCAGGCGCTGCGGAACGACTGGCGCGCACCGGTTCTGTACCTGCGCGGCTTCGGCGACGACCAGGACGCGGCGGCCGTCGACGAACTGCCCGGCGTGCTGTGGACCGGCGTGGTGAGCATCCACTCGCTGGAGGAACACCTGATCGGCGCGCTCAGGGCGTTCGGCCCGGTGGTCGCCGTGGGCAGGCCGGGTGAGCGGCTGCCGCACCTCGGCGCCGCGCGGTTCTACCTGCCCGGCGACGACTGGCGGACCGGCGTCCTGAAGCTGATGGACCTGTCGCAGCTCATCGTGCTGCGGCTCGGCGACGGCGACGGCGTGTGGTGGGAGGTCGACCAGGCACGGGCCACCCAGCCGCCGGGCAAGCTCGTCCTGCTCGTCCCCGGCAACCGGCCCGACCTCGCCGAACGGCTGGACGCCCACCTGCCGAAGCCCGCTCGGGCCGTTGCCGTGCCCGGCAAGTGGACCTCCGCCGTGGTCGTCTTCGACGAGGACTGGAACCCGCGGGTGCAGCCGGTGGGACCGTTGCCCGGGGAGAAGAACCGGGGCGGCTCGGCAGGCTTCCACGTGGCGCGCGCGATCCAGTTCGCGTTGCGGCGGATCGGCGCCCGCAAGAGGGCGCTGGGACCGCGGACCAACAGCCATCTGCTCGCGGTGTACGGCAAGGTCCTGCTGCTGGCTCCCGCGCTGTTCCTCGTCGTCTACTTCCTGCGACTGGTGTTCCTCTGGTGAGGTCCTACAGCTTCAGGTGAGGCCGGTGGACGTCGAGCCACGCGGCCAGGTCCAGGGCCTGGTCCGTCACCCGCGAGGGGTCGACGAGGTCGAACACGGGGTGGTCACCCGGCAGCTGCGCGACCTGTCGTCCGTCCACAGGGGACGGTGTTGCGGCGCCGGGGATCCGCGCGTTGTAGAGGTACTCGACGAGCCGGTGGTCGGTGAACGGCAGCCGCACCTCCAGGCCCTCCGACATGCTCAGCCGGTCGATGCGGTCGAGCATCACCGGGAGGGTCCGGGTGAGGTGCAGGTAGGCCGACTTCCGCTCCCGCCGACGCTCGTCCGGCTCCCCCGGCAACCTCGCGATCTCGTGGTGCGCACTGGCGAGGCTGTCCGCGAGGTAGGTGTCCAGGTCGAGCGTCCTGAGGACTTCTTCGCGGAACAACGCGCGGTCCAGCGGGCGGTGTCCGCCGAACAGGTCGTCGGCGCCTTCCTCCGGGAGCACGACCCGTTCGCGGGTGGCCCGGAAGATCTCCAGCAGCGGGAAGTCCATGTCGCCCGGTCCGCGCGGCACGTCCCTGATCCGCACCAGTTCGTGCCTTGACGCGGTGCCGGCCGTGCCGATCCGGCGCAACCGGCCGACCGGGACGTCCGCGACGCGCTGACGTGCCGCGGTGTCCTGGCGCAACCGGCGGATCTCCGCGTCCGTCTCCTCGGCGCCGTCCAGGTGCGGCGCGGTTTCCAGGCGCCAGTAGACGTGTTCGGCGAGGCCGGTGCGGTCGACCGTCAGGACCGTGCCGGGCCTGACCTCGTACAGGCCTTTGTAGACCGTGTGGCCGGGTGTGTGGAGGAACAGCTCGCGCAGGCCGTCCGCGTCGACCTCCCGGCGGGTGGCGGGATGCGCGAAGACCGCCTTGGGCTCGCTCCCGAACAGCACCCCGTCGCCGACCGGGTGGTAGTGCAACGGCTTCACGCCGAGCCGGTCGCGCACGAGCACGAGCCGTTGCGCGCGGCCGTCCCACAACGCGAAGGCGAACATGCCGTTGAGCCGTTCCGCGACGCCGAGCCCCCACTCCAGGTAGCCGCGCAGCACGACCTCGGTGTCGGTGCCGGTGGTGAACCGGTGGCCGCGCGCCCGGAGGTCCGCGCGCAGCTCCTGGAAGTTGTAAACCTCACCGTCGTAGCTGATGGTCGCGTGCCCGGCCGACATCGGCTGGCTGCCGCGCGCCGGGTCCAGCGTCGCGAGCCTGCGGTGGCCGAGCGCCGCGTGCTCCGAGGTCCACAGGCCGCCCGCGTCGGGGCCGCGCGACAGCAACGTCGCGGTCATCGCCGCGAGCACGTCGTGCCGGATGGTGAGGTCCTGGCCGAAGCTGACCCATCCGGTGATGCCACCCATGGAGGAAGTGAACCGGTTCCGGCGCTGGCGAACGCCTAGTGCGGTGACCGGCACCGGTGAACCGGGCCGTGGGCGCCGTCCGTAGTCCCTGACGTGAGCCGCTTCGCCGTTTTCGCCCTGGTCCTGTGTCTCGGTGCCTGCTCCTCGCCGCCCGCCGAGGAGGAGACCGCGTCGCCGCAGGAGCTGGAGGCCGCCGCCGGTCCCGTGGCCGGTCCGCCGCAGGTCCTGCCGAACGACATCGCGACGCTGCGGATCGAGCAGTCCGCCGCGCTCGGCCCCGTCATCGCCGACAGCGACCACTACACGCTCTACTTCGACGAGAAGGACGGCACGAACCCGCCGTCGTCGGTCTGCGTCGAGGCCGACTGCATGCTGGTGTGGTCACCGCTGCTGGCCGCGGGCGGCAAGTTCGACGCGCCGGACGTCGATCCCGCGCTGCTCAGGACGTTCCTGCGGCCGGACGGGCTGGAGCAGGTCACCATCGGCGGCCACCCCGTGTACCGGTACGTGGACGACGAGAACCCCGGTGACACGACCGGGCAGGGGGTGGACGGCCGGTTCGCCATCGCTCCCAACGGCTCCAAGGCGGCGCGCTGACGACCCGACCCGGCTGATCCTCCCGTACGGCGCCTCGGCGACCGTGCTGCGGTGGTGATGACTGGGCGAAAGAGCCGTGACAAGGCGTCACGGTCGCAGCACGCGCTGTCCGCGGGGTTGCCGCGTTCGGCCTAGTCGCGGGCCATCTCGACCAATTTGTTCGTCCCGGAAACGCGGAAACCGGTTTCGCGCGGAACCGGTTTCGGCTAGAAAGTGTGAGAGCGCTCCCACAAACGCTGGCGCCGCACGAGTTCTCCCGGAGACCACATGGATCGCGACGACGTGCCCCACCTCGACGCCACGCTGCCCACCTCGACGCGGGTCGCCGACCTCCTGGGGCGCATGACGCTGCCCGAGAAGGTCGGGCAGATGATGCAGCTGGACTCGCGGGAGGACCTGGACGACCACGTGCTCGGCAAGCACGTGGGCTCGATCCTGCACACCTCGCCGGAACGGGTGCTGCGCGCGCACGACCTCACCACGCGGACACGGTTGCGGATCCCCCTGCTCATCGCCGAGGACTGCATCCACGGCCACTCGTTCCACGAGGGCGCCACGATCTTCCCGACCCAGCTCGGCATGGCGGCCACGTGGGACCCGCAGCTGGTCGAGCAGGTCGCCCGCGTCACCGCGAAGGAAGCGTCGGCGACCGGTGTGCACTGGACGTTCTCACCGGTGCTGTGCATCGCGCGGGACCTGCGCTGGGGGCGCGTGAACGAGACGTTCGGCGAGGACCCGGTGCTGATCGGGGAGCTCGCGGCGGCGATGGTGCGCGGGTACCAGGGTGCCGGGCTCGGCGACGAGACCGCCGTCCTCGCCACCGCCAAGCACTTCGCCGGGTACTCCGAGACGCAGGGCGGGCGGGACGCCACCGAGGCCGACCTGTCGCGGCGCAAGCTGCGGTCGTGGTTCCTGCCGCCGTTCGAACGGGTCGCGCGGGAGGGCTGCGCGACGTTCATGCTCGGCTACCAGAGCACCGACGGCGTGCCGATCACGGTCAACTCGTGGCTGCTGGACGAGGTGCTGCGCGGCGAATGGGGCTACCAGGGCACGCTGGTCACCGACTGGGACAACGTCGGCCGCATGGTCTGGGAGCAGAAGCTGCAGCCCGACTACGCGCACGCCGCCGCGGCCGCGGTGAAGGCGGGCAACGACATGATCATGACGACCCCGCAGTTCTTCGAGGGCGCGCTGCAGGCGATCGAGGAGGGGCTGCTCGACGAGAAGGACCTCGACCAGGCGGTCAGCCGGATCCTGACGCTCAAGTTCGACCTCGGGCTGTTCGAGAACCCGCGCCGGCCCGACCCCGAGCGGCAGCGGGTCGTGATCAACCACGACGACCACGCGGCGCTGAACCTCCAGGTCGCGCGCCGATCGCTGGTGCTGCTGCGCAACGAGGGCGTGCTGCCGCTCGGCAAGGGCAGGATCGCGGTCGTCGGCCCGCTCGCCGACGACGCGCAGACCCAGCTCGGCGACTGGGCCGGTTCCTCGGGCCAGGCCGACTGGCTGCCCGGCGGCCAGCCGCGCGAGATGATCACCACGGTCCTGGACGGGCTGCGCGAACTCTCGTCCGACGTCACGTACGCCCGCGGCGCGGACATCCTGACGCTCGAACCGGACCCGGAGGGCGAGACGTTCCCGGACGGCCAGCCGCGTCCGCGCATCGTCCAGCCGTGCCCGCCGGACGATCGGCTGATCGCCGAAGCCGTCCAGGCCGCCCGGGAGGCCGACTACGTGGTGGCCGTCGTCGGCGACCGCATCGAACTGGTCGGCGAGGGCCGCTCCACCGCCACGCTCGACCTGATCGGCGGCCAGATCGCCCTGCTGGACGCGCTCGCGGAGACCGGCACGCCGTTGATCGTCGTGCTGCTGGCGTCGAAACCACTGGTGCTGCCGGACTCGGCCCGCAACGCCGCCGCACTCGTGTGGGCGGCCAACCCAGGCATGCAGGGCGGCCGGGCGATCGCCGAGCTGCTGCACGGCCTGATCGAACCCAGCGGCCGGCTGCCGATCTCGTTCGCCGTGCACGCCGGGCAGCAGCCGACGTACTACAACCAGATCCGCGGCCAGCACGGGTCCCGCTACGCCGACCTCACGCAGGAACCGGCGTTCGCGTTCGGCGAGGGCCTGTCGTACACGACGGTCGAGTACGGCGAGCTGCACGTGGAGACGACGGTGCTGCGGCCGGACGAGACCGTGCGGGCCTCGATCACGCTGACGAACACCGGCAGCCGGCCCGTCCGCGAGACCGTGCAGGTCTACGTGAGCGACGCCGTCACGTCGGTGAGCTGGGCGGACCAGGAGCTCAAGACGTTCCGGCAGGTCGACCTGGAGCCCGGCGAGACCGCGGAGGTCGCGCTGGAGCTGCCGGTCGCCGCCTGCACGATCGTCGACCGGCACGGGCAGCGGGTGGTCGAGCCCGGCGACTTCGTCCTCCTCGTGGGGCCGAACTCGAAGGACCTGCGCCGGGCGGAGTTCACCGCAAAGCCTCAGTGCTGAGGCGGCTGGGCACGATCGTGAGGTAGCGGGGAGGGATCTCCACCGCCTTCGTGATCGCCTTCTTCACCGCCGGGACGAGGTCCGCGTCGACCAGCGCGACCGCGGGCCTGCCCGGCGGGTCGAGGAGCATGCTCGCCCCGCGCGCACCGGCGGCCAGCGCGGCCCGGACCACCGCGTCCTGCTCGGGGTCCGGGTCCTGCGCACGGTGGTACGCCGTCAACGCCGCCCCGAGATCGCCGCCCTCATAGACGTACGGCCTCACCACCTGCGGCCCCGGCCTCCTCACCCGAGTGTCGACGACGAGAAAACGATGAAGGGAACATTCATCCACCTGAGGTGCAGGAAGGTTCCCTTCATCGCAAACGCCGGGGGTTCCGGTGAGGTCGCGCAGGGCCAGGGCTACTGCGGTTCGCAGTGCTTCGCCTGCGGAGAGGCCGCTGCCCTGCGGTAGGTCGATGCTGCACATCAGCGTGGCGCCGCCGGAGCTGCCGGACAGCGGGGCTGCCCACGCTGGAACGTCGTCGGACGGGAGCAGAGCCCGTTCGGTCGGCCGGTTCACGGAGACCAGTTCCAGCCTGCCGTCGTCGCGCCGGTCTCCCGCCACGATGGCGCCCCACTTGGCGTGCACCTTCACCGCACCACCGAGCAGGTTCAGCACGCCCGGCGCGTACCAGACACCTGCCGCGGGCCTGCCGAACGTACGCCGGAACGCGTGCGGCACCAGCCTGAGCTCCGGCGCGATCTCGGGCCGGTCCGCGATGTCGATCATGCTTGCGGTGCCGTCTTCTGCGCCAGCAGGCGGTAGGCGTTGCCGTTGCCGGTGCGGGCCGCGAGGAACCGGTTCACCGTCTGGTCCAGCGCCATCGCGACGAAGAACGCCGGAATCCCCAGCGACCACACCAGGAAGCTGCGCGTGCGGCGCAACCGGACCCGTTCCGGCCGCCACGGCGCGGGCGTGCGGGGCGCGATGTTGCCGAGGAACAGCAGCAACGCGAGGGTGAAGTCGTTGCACAGGTGGGCTTTCGAACGTTCAGTGGCCACTGTGGTCAGTCCGCGGTCGGCGAGCGCGTGCTCCAGGTTGCCGATCGGCATCATGTGCTGGTGCTGCGGCTGGAACCACGGCATCCAGTACTTGCCGAACAACCGCCCGAGCCGCCACTCCGGGTCCGGCAGCTCGATCAGCAGGTAGCCGCCGTCGGGCAGCACGTCCGCGACGATGTCGAGCTCCTCCCACGGGTCCCTCACGTGCTCCAGGTAGTGGTGCATGCTGATCACGTCGTAGCGGCCCTTGAGCTCGCCCGCGAACTCCTTGAAGCTGCCCCGGTAGGCCTGCTCGATCCGGCCGAGCCGGGCCGCGTCCTCGATGGCGGCGCCCTGGTCCAGCCCGTCGAACGCGGTGGACGGCAGGACCTCCTTGGCGCCCAGGCAGAAGTGCGCGTGCCCGGAGCCGACGTCCAGCCACCGCTCGGGTTTCGTGAACGGTTCGACCATCCGCGCCCGGCCGTAGTACGGGTCGGTCTTGCCGGAGAACACCGCCTCGGCCGAGGTCTCGCCGAGACCGTCGTAGAAGTCCCGGTAGTAGAAGCCCAGGCCCTCCTCGGACAGCCGCGGGTTCTGCCAGACGTGTCCACATCGGACACACCGGTCCATGGTGAACGTGCCGGGCTTGCGCTGCACCAGGTCCGTCGCGGTGACCCACCGGCGCAGGTCGGTGCTGCCGCACGACGGGCAGTTGTCGCGCCGGGCCTCGTGGAAGTTGCGGGAGCGGTTCTCCTCGTACCACGGCGTGGCCTGCCGGAGGTGCTCGGCCTGCCGCTTCTCGGCCGTGGACTTCTTGCCACCGGCGGTCTTCAGCCACAGGTAGGGCGTGCGCACGAACCGCGGCACCCACAGGTCACGCGGCCGCAACGGCGTTCCCGCGAACACCAGCAGCGGATGCGCCCAGTACGCGGCCAGCGCGACCAGACCCCACCGCCAGTTCGTGACCAGCGCGGCCACGACGGTCGCGTACCCGACGACCGAGCCCGCGATCCACAGCGACGGCCGCTTGCCGAGCTGCCGCAACGTGGCCGCGCGGTACCCGAGGTCGTACGGACCGGCCTTCAGCCCCGGCGCGACCGCGATCTCGACTCGCGCCCACACGTGGTCCTTGACCCTGCGCACGAACGCCACGAACTCCGTCGGGTCGTCGGGGTTGATCTCCTCGACGAACTGCCCGCGCACCAGCACGGCCTGCGACGCGCTGATCCCGCGCGCCCACTGGTCGTCGGCGTACTTGGCCGGGTCGGCCGCGCCGAGCAGGTCGAGCGCGGCGACCGTCGGCAGGTCGCGCGGCACGAGGTCGACGAGATCGGCGCCGGTCTGCCACGAGCCCTCGGGATGGACTCCGGTGGCGGTGAGAAGCGAGTGCTCGCCCGCGCCCTTGGCGAGCACTCGCAGCTTGGACGCGCGGGACCGCAGGCGCAGGACGTCCAAGAGGACGACCAGCACCACCAACAGGCTCAGGATCACCCGGCCACCACCTTCTCCAGTAGGTCGGCCGCGGCCGTCGCGCCGCCTGCCGCCGAGAACGACTCCCGCACCAGCTCCGCCGCGTGCCCGTACTCCGGCTCGTCGAGCACCGACTCCAGCGCGCTGCGAACGTCCGCGGCCCGTGCCCGCGAGTAGGTCAGCCGCACGCCCGCGCCCGCCGCCACGACCTGGGCGGCCACGGTCGGCTGGTCGTCCCGGATCGGCGCCACGACCAGCGGCAACCCGTGCGCCAAGGCCTCGCACACCGTGTTGTGGCCGCCGTGCGTGACGACCGCGTCCAGATGCGGCATCAGCGCGAGCTGCGGCACGGACGGCAGCATCAGCACGTTGGCGGGAGCGGGCCGGGGTTCGGCGACCATCACCACCTGGACGTCCAGGTCCGCCACCGCTGCCAGCACCTGACCGAGGAACCGCTCGCCCGCCGGTCCGTTCAGGGTTCCCAGCGACACCAGCACACGCCGCTGACCGCTCAACCTCTCCCAGGGGAAGTCCACACGCTCGACCCGGTGCGTCAACGCCGGTCCGACGAACGCGACCTCGTCGGAGAACTCGCCCGCCACCAGCGCCTTCGAGCTGTAGACCAGCACCAGCCGGTCGGAGAACCTGATGTCCCCACCGGCGAAGTCGTACAGCAGGTCGCGCACCCACGCGTCGACCTTCGGCATCGTCCTCAGTGGATTGATCAGCTCCGCCGACGTCGACGCGGACGTCACCCACGGCAGCCCGGCGTCCCGCGCCACCAGCGGTCCGGCCAGCGCCTGCTGATCAGCGACGACCACGTCGGGGCCGAACCGCGCGACCGCGTCCGAGACACCGGGGACCATCGCGTGCCCGAGGGGGATCAGGAACTCCTCCCAGAAGAACTTGAGCACCGCCATCCCGCGCAACGCGAGCCACCGCTCCCGCTTCGCCCGGATGTCGGTCTCCAGCACGTCGTCGATCGCCGGGAAGACCACCGCGCGGTCCAGCAGCAGCGGCGCCAGGGTCCCGGGGTGGCCGACCCACGCGACCGAGTGCCCGCGCGCCAGCAGTTCGCCGCCCACGGACGCGGTCGGGTTGACGTGGCCGGTCAGCGGCGGCACCACGAACAGGAACCGGCTCATGACGGCAACCAGTCCAGCAGCACGTCGAGCAGTTCGGCGGTGGCCTCGCGCAACACCGTGTGGCCCAGCCCGGACACGATGTGCAGGCGGCACGACGGGATCCGCTCCCGCAGTTCCGCCGCCGCCCCGATCAGCTCGGACTCCGCGCCGTACACGCCGAGCACCGGGCACCGCACCTGGGTCAGGTCGAGCTTCGCGCCGGAGCCGAGGTCGTCGATCAACGTCGTCCCGTTGAGCAACGCGTTGGCGCTCACGGCGAGCTTCGCGATCTTGCGCTGGCCCAGCGCCATCAGCTGGTCCTGCGTCCGGTCGAACTCCAGGCCCAGCGCGGCGACGGTGAGCGTGTTCGTGATGTCCTCGAACCACGCGTCGCCGACCACTCCCCCGCACGCCGACTCGACGAGCACGACGCCGCCGACCCGTTCGGGCGCCCGGACGGCCGCGTGCATCGCGACCACCCCGCCGTAGCTGTTGCCCAGCAGGAAGACCGGCTCGGTCACGCCGATCTCGTCGAGCACCGCGACGAGGTCTTCCGCGCTCTCCTCCGGCGTGTAGCCGGCAGGCGGCCGTTCGGACAGCCCGTGCCCGCGCAGGTCGAACAGCACGGTGCCGAACCCGGCCTGGGCCAGCGGCGCGGCGAGCGTGTAGTAGAAGCTGGACAGGTTGTCCATCACCAGGCCGTGCACGAACACGATCGTGGGCGCATCCTCTGGCCCGAGCCGCTGCACGTGGAACCGCAGCCCTCGGGCGTGAACCTCAGACACGCGCCGTGATGTGGTCGACGAGACGGCCCACGGACATCGCCATGATCTCGTCGATGTCCATGTCCGCCAGGAACGCCACGAGGTCGACGCCGTAGTGGGCGTTGAGCTTGTCCGCCAGCGCCACGAACTCGATGGACTCCAGCCCGAGGTCGTCGCTGAACGTGGTGTCCCTGGTGATCTCCACGCCCAGCAGGAAGTCGGGCCCGACCACCTCGGTGATCATCTTGGCGACCTGCTCCAGCACCTCGTCCATCACTTCTCCGTTCGCACGCGGGCGGCGGCTCGGCCCTGTTCCGCGATGACTTCGATCTGGGGCACGGCGAACGCGCCGCGCACCCGAGCCGCCGCGTCCACCGTCAGTTCCACCGGGAAGATCGGCCCGGCTCCGCGATCCCACAGCCACGCGCGCACGGCGTCCTTCACCACGATCACGCGCAGCAGCCAGTCCCGTTGCGCCGGCACGTCCAGCCCGGCGTAGTGCAGCCGTTCGGCGGAGTTCAGGTAGCGGCGCATGATCAGGTCGCGGGTGGCGCTGTCGGACCAGTTCTCGGTCACGTTCAGCCACTCACCGTCTCCAAAGGTATCCACAGTGGACAGCAGCTCGGTGCCGGGCCGCAGCTTCACCTGCCAGATCCGGTCGTCGGTGGTGAACCGCCGGGTGGTCCAGCCGGTGATCCGGCACCACAGCTCGCCGTTCACCGTCAGCTCGGCGTCGGCGACCATCTCCTGGGCGGTCACCGAACGGATCCAGGCCGTGCAGTGGACGTCACCGGTCGGCGCGGGACCGTGGAACGACACCCGTTCGATCCCGGTCGGCAGCACGGTCTGGTCGACCGTGAGGCTGACCTGCATCCAGTGCCCGATCAGCTGTCCCGCGCTGTCCAGCAACGCGCCCGGCGCGGGCAGCGGCGTCAGCACGCCGGCGATCCCGTTGTCCGCCAGGCAGTCGATCTTCGTGACGCCCGCGAACGCCGGTCCGTGGAACATCCAGTTGTCCCGGTACAGCTCGGCCGCGCTGACCGGTGCCTCGCGGACGCCCTCCAGCTCCCTGCCGACCCGCTGCGGCGCCACCGGTGCCATCAGCACGACGCCCTCGGCGTAGTCGCCGACCTTGACCACCACACGGCCAGGACCCTCCGCACGGGCGTTGATCTTCACCGTCGTCGCGGGCAGCGCGGTGAGCCAGCGCTTGGCCCTGACCTCGGCGAACCCGTGCACGGTGCCGCCGGTGAGCCGTCGGGCGGCGTCCGCGAACACCTCCAGCAGGCCGGTCGCGGGCACGATCGGGAACCCGTCGGCGAGGTCCGGCCAGCCCGGCGGCTGCGGGAACACCGAGTGGTCCACCAGTTCCGGCATGGTGCGCAACGAGAACTCACGGGTGAACCCGACCTCGTTCGGCCTCAGCGCGCCGACGACCTCGCGCGCGACCGCGTTGGTGTGTGCCAGAAGCGCGTTGACCGCGGCGGACATCGGGCTGTCGTCGGCCACCAGCACCGGTTCGGTGCCGAGCGGGTCGACCTTGATCTTCGGGGTGCCGAGCCGCAGCTTGACCTTGTGGCTGGTGCCGCGCTTGAGCCCGAACGCCCACAGCGCTTCCGGCGCGATGTCGGCGTTCACGGCGAGGTGCGGCCGGTCCGACAACGTGTCGGCGACGAACCCCGGCAGGCTGCCCTGTCCGATCTGGACGAACGCGCGGAAACCGGCCTGGTGCAGGCGTTCCAGCAACGGGCGGAACTTCACCGGCTCGACCAGGTGACGCAGCACCAGGTCGCGGACCTCGGCCGCGGCCATGGGTTCGAGGGAGTTCGCCGACCACACCGGGATGTCCGACGCGCGGACCGGCAGCCGGTCGAGCATCTCCTTGGCGCGGCCCAGGTACGGCGCGAGCGCCGGGGTGTGGAAGCCGGTGCGGAACGGCATGAGCTGGGCCATCACGCCGTTGGCCTTGAGCTTGGCGAGCACGAGTTCGAGGCGGTCGATCGGGCCGCAGATCACCGACTGGTGCGGGCAGTTGTCGTGGCTGATCGTCACGCCGTCGATCAGGTGCGGCTCGGCGGTGTCGGCCGAGCAACCCAAGGCCGCGTAGGCGATGTCGACGACCGCGACCGCACCGGGGCCGAGCGCGCCGACGAACTCGTCGATGGTCGGGTAGATGCCGCCGACGACCATCGCGGTCCACTCGCCCATGCTGTGCCCGGCGAGCGCGCCGGGCGTGATGCCGAGCGCCATCAGCTCACGGGCCTCGCGGCGGCCGTCCTGCAGCAGCCCGACGGCGTGGTCGACGACCTCGCCGCTGAACTCCCGTTCGAAGCCCGGGAACAGGAAAGCGACCTGATCGGTGCTGGTCAGGAGAGGTTCGTGGGCGAACCAGATGTCGTGCCGGCCCGGCCACGCCCTGCCCTGCGCGATGATCCGCTCGGCGAGCTTGAGCTTGCGGTCGTCCGGGTTGCCGATGGCGAGCCGGAACGCGCGGTCGGCGTTCGAGCACCGGCGTTCCCGGACCGCCCTGGCCAGCTCATCAGCGGTGTCGGCGGCGAAGGTCATGACCGGCTTGCGCGGCTTCGCGACCGTGTGGCCGTCGAGCACGGCGTGGGCGTTGATCCCGCCGAACCCGAACGCGTTCACGACCGCGCGGTGCGGTCCGGCCCACTCGCGGGCCTCCGCGACCGGCGTGAACCTGGTGCCCTGCAACGAGCTGTGCGGCTGTTCGACGTTGAGGGTCGGCGGCAGCGTGTTGTGGTGCAACGCGAGGGCGGCCTTGATCAGGCCGGCCATCCCGGCGGCGGGCATGGCGTGACCGATCATCGACTTCACCGTGCCGATGCCGATCTCGTCGCCGTCCGCGCCGAACGCGTTGATCATCGTGGCGAGTTCCGCGGCGTCACCGGCGGGTGTGGCGGTGCCGTGGGCCTCGATCAGGCCGAGCCCGTCCTCGCGCGGGTCCAGGCCCGCGTTGGCCCAGGCCCGTTGCACGGCGAGCAGTTGGCCCTCGGGGTTGGGGGTCATCATGCTGGTCGCGCGGCCGTCGCTGGCCGTGCCGATTCCGCGGATCACCGCGTACACGCGCTCGTCCCCGACGTCTTCGAGGCGCTTGAGCAGCACCATGCCGACGCCCTCGGACAGCAGCGTGCCGTCGGCGTTCGCGTCGAACGGCCGGATGCGTTCGGTCGGGCTCAAGGCCCTGAGCTGCGTGAAGACGCTCCACAGCGTCGGGTGGTGGCAGACGTGCACGGCACCGGCGAGCATGGCGTCCGCGCGGCCCTCCTGGAGCTCGCGGACGGCGTGCTCGACGGCGACCAGACCGGACGCGCAGGCCGCGTCGACCGTGTAAGCAGTGCCTTTCAGGTCGAACCGGTTGGCGATCCTGGAGGCCGCGAGGTTCGGCACGAGACCGATCGACGACTCGGGCTGCTCAGGGCCGAGCCGGTCCCGGATGGCCTGGCGGACGGTGTCGAGGTCGGATCCGGCCAGGTTCGGGAAGAGGTCGCGGACCACCGACACGACCTCGTCCGCGAGCCGCACGCGCTGGTCGAGGCGCGCGCAGCCGGGCGTGAGGTAACCACCGCGCCCGACCACCACGCCGACCCGGTCCCTGGACGGCAGAGCGGTCTCGCCGCCCGCGTCCGCGATGGCCTCGGCGGCCGTGGCGAGGGCGAGCAGCTGGTCCGGCTCCGCACCGTCCACTGTGGACGGCATGATGCCGAACCTGGTCGGGTCGAACTCCGCCAGGTCGTCGACGAACCCGCCCTTGCGGCAGTAGAACCGGTCGCCGGTGGTGCTGCCCTGGTCGTAGTAGGTGGCCGGGTCCCAGCGTCCGGCCGGGATCTGCCCGATGGCGTCGACGCCGGCGACGATGTTGCGCCAGAACGTCGTCGCGTCGGGGGCACCGGGGAAGACGGCGCCGATCCCGACGATCGCTATGCCTCCCATCGGTAGACCACCTGCACGTCGGTGCCTCCGGCGATCTCGTTCAGCAGCGCCTCGACGCCCTGTTCGGGGTCGATCAACCCGATGCCGCGCCGGGCGTACTCGTCGGCCAGGTCGACCGCCATGCCCGCGCCCGCCCAGGGACCCCAGTCGACGGCGACGACCCGGCGTTGGGTGCCCCAGAACCTGGCCATCCGGTCGAGGGCGTCGTTCGCGGCCGAGTAGTCGGCCTGGCCGCGGTTGCCGAACACGCCGCTGACGCTGCCGAACAGCACCAGGAAGCCTTCGGTGCCAAGAGTGTCGACTGCCTTGGCGCCGTTGACCTTCGTGGCCCAGACCCGGTCGAACGACTCCTGGGTCTTGGCGGTGATCAGCTTGTCGTCCAGCACCCCGGCACCGTGGACGACGCCGTCGATCCGGCCGAACCTCGCCTTGACGTCGTCGATCACCTTGCCGACCGCTTCGGCGTCGGTGACGTCGCACTCGTGGTATCGAACGCTCGACGCCTTGGCGCGCAACCGTTCCAGGGTCTGCCGGACTTCACGTTCGGCCAGCACCTCGCGGGCCTTGGCCGGGACGTTCTCCTTCTCGCCCAGCTCGAACAGCGCCTTCACCAGTTCCGGTTCGGTGCCGGCGTGGCTCAGGCGGTGGTCCTCCGGCGCGATCGGGGTGCGGCCGATCAGCTCGATGTGGCAACCGGTGCGGTCGGCGAGCGCGGTGGCGGCCAGCGCGGTGATGCCTCGCGCGCCGCCGGTCAGCAGCACGACGCTGTCGGCGTTCAGGTCGAGCGCGCTGGTTCCGAGCTCCGTCGGCACGGCTTCGATAACCTGCCGTTTGCCCGCCTGGTAGCCGACGACCGCCGGGCCGGGGCCGATCTCCGCGAGCAACGCCGTGGCGATGTCGCGGTGGCTTTCCTTGGGGTTGACGTCGACCGCGCGCACCACGAGGTCCGGGTGCTCCAGCGCGGCCGTGCGGATCAGGCCGTGCAGGCCGATGTCGGCGGGCAGCTCGTCCGGGGTGTGGTCGAAGCCGAACGTGCCGCCGCCCGTGGTGACCACGAGCAGGTTGATCCCGTTGGTCACGCAGGCCTTGACCTCGCTGAACGCCTCCGGCAACCGGGCGCCGAGCCTGATGATCACGTCGATGCCGGTGAGGTCGGCGGGGAAGACCGGTTCGACGCGCGGACGGGCGGTGTGGCGTTCGAGGAGGTCGGCGAGTTCGAGTCCGATGCCGTTGTCGTCCACGATCAGCACGCTCTTGCCGGTGAGGTCGACGGGTTCGGCAGGTTCGCAGGGCACGACCCGCGGCACCAGGCGCACGAGCCGGCCCGTCCCCGGGACGCGCGGTGGGGCAGCGGCGACGGCCGGTGCGGGGGCTGGAGCCTCCCCGAACCACCCGACGATCCCGTCGATGGTCTTCAGCTGCGCCAGCTCGTCGACCGATCCCGGCGCGCCCAGCTCCTGGGCCAGCTCCCCCACGATCTCCGCGCGTTTGATCGAGTCGATCGACAGGTCCGCTTCCAGGTCCAGCCCCGGTTGCAGCATCTCGACCGGGTAACCGGTGCGCGTGCTGATCGTCCGCAGCACCACGGTCCGCACGTCCCTGGCCGGAGCGCTGACCGGCGCGGCGCCGAACCAGCCGACGATGCCCTCGATGGTCCTGAGCTGGGCCAGTTCGTCGATCGAGCCGGAGGCGCCGAGCGTCTGGGCGAGCTCGCCGACGATCTCCGTCCGCTTGATCGAGTCGATCGACAGGTCGGCCTCCAGGTCCAGGCCGGGCTGGAGCATCTCGACCGGGTAGCCGGTGCGGTCGCTGATCGTCCGCAGCACGACCGTTGCCACGTCCTCCTGCGGCTTGGCCCGCGGTGGTGACGCCTGCGCCTGTTCGATCACGGGCATCGGCGCCGGCACCGCGGGCGCGGTGCCGAGGTAGCTCAGCAGGACGTCGCGCTGAGCGCTGACCGCGTCGCGCATGCCGTCCAGGAACTTCTCGATGATCTCGTCCCGACTCAGCCCCGACCCCACCCGCAGCGTCGGGAACTCGGTCGCGGGCCGCAGCCCGCCGGGCAGTGCGTCGCCGTTCGCGTCCCGCACGAGACCTCCATCCACGTACCAGCCCGGCCGTTGCGGCACGACCGCGGCGGGTTCGGCCCTGTCCTCGAACAACGGCGTGGCGTCCACCTCGACACCGGCGACCGCGAGAGCGGCGAGCGTGCGCAGGAACGTGACGTGGTCGTCGCACCGCAGCGCCTGGTGCGGCCGATCGCCGAGGGTCTTGCCCACCAACGACGTCAGCACGCCACCCGGCCCGGCCTCGACGAAGATCCGCGCGCCCGCCGCGTACATCGACTCGATCTCATCCACGAACCGCACCCGGCCCGCGAGCTGCGCGGACAGCCCGTCCCGCACGTCGGTGTGCGGCTGCGCGGTGACGTTCGACCACACCGGAAAAGCCGTCTCACCAATGGAAATGGCCGACAAGCGCGCCGCGAACCGGTCACGGGCGCCTGCCATCAGCGGGCTGTGGAACGCGGCCGCGACCGGGATGCTCTTCACGCTCAGCCCGGCGTCGCGCAGCACCTCGACAGCGTTCTCGACGGCCTTGGTGGGGCCGGAGATCACGACCTGGTCGGGTGCGTTGTGGTTGGCCACCACGACGTCCGACGGCAGGAGCAACTCGACCTCGGTCAGTGGCGCGGACACCGCGGCCATCGTGCCGGGGTCCTCGCCGACCGCCTCCAGCATCGCCTCGGCCCGGGCCGCGCTGAGGTCGAGCAGGGCGGCGGGCTCGAACACCCCGGCGGCGGTGAGCGCGACCAGTTCGCCGTAGCTGTGCCCACCGGCCAGATCCGGTTTCACGCCAACGGATTCCAGCAGTGCGGTGACCATGAGCCCGGCGATGCCGAGCGTCGGCTGGGCCATCCTCGTGTCGGTGATCTCCGCGCGTTGCCTGGCCACGTCCTCCGCGGTGAGCGCGGCCGGCGGGTACATCACCCGTTCGTAGCGGGAGTCCACGAACTCCTGCAGCCACGGGAACGCCGTGACCAGGTCGAGCAGCATGCCCGGCCGCTGACTGCCCTGGCCGGGGTAGAGGAACGCGACCTTCGGCCGGTCTCCCCCGCGCAGCTGGACGATGTCGTTGGCACGCCAGGCCGTCACGTCCGCCAGTGCCGACCGCAGGCTGTCGTGATCACTGACCACGAACGCGGCCTGGACCGCACCGCTGCCGCAAGCCGCGGCCAGCGAGCGCAACGGGGTCCCGGGGTCGACGAGAGCCGCCAGCCGCGCGGCTTCCCGTTGCGCGGCTTCGGGATTCTCACCGCGGATCAGGAACAGCTCGGCCGGCCACAGGGTCAGGCCGTGGCGCGGTTCGTCAGCGCCGTCGTAGCCCGTGAGGACGGCGTGGAAGTTCGTGCCGCCGAAGCCGAACGCGCTCACGCCCGCGACCCGGTGCTTGGCCGCCCAGGTGCGGTGGCCGAACGCGAACGGGCTGGTCTCGGCGTCCCAGAACGCGTTGGGCCGCTTGACGTGCAACGTGCCGGGCCGCAACCCGGTGTGCACGGCCAGCGCCGCCTTGATCACGCCCGCGAGGCCCGCCGCGCACTTGGTGTGCCCGATCTGCGACTTCACCGAGCCGATCGTGCAGGTGCCGGGCTCGACGCTCGCGAACATCTCGGTCAGCGAGGCCAGTTCGGTGCGGTCGCCCACCACGGTTCCGGTGCCGTGCGCCTCGACCAGCCCGACGGACGTGACCGGCAGCCCGGCCGACGCGTAGGCGCGGCGAAGCGCCCGTTGCTGGCCTTCCGGCCGCGGTGCGGTGAGGCCCTTCGCCCGGCCGTCGCTCGACGCGCCGATGCCCTTGATCACCGCGTAGATCCGGTCGCCGTCGCGTTCGGCGTCGCTGAGCCGCTTGAGCACCAGGCACGCGACGCCCTCGCCGAGCGCGATGCCGTCCGCCGCGGAGTCGAACGTGGCGCAGCGACCCTTGGCGGACAAGGCTTTCACCGAGGCGAACATCTGGTAGTCGTGCGCGCTGTTGTGCAGGTCGACCGCGCCGCACAGGACCATGTCGCTGGTGCCGCCGACCAGCTCCTTGCACGCCACGTCGAGCGCGGCGAGGCTGGACGCGCAGGCCGCGTCGACGGTGTAGTTCGCGCCGCCGAGGTCGAGCCGGTTCGCGACCCGGCCGGAGATCACGTTGCCGAGCACGCCGGGGAACGAGTCCTCGGTGAGCGCGGGCAGGTGGTCGTCGAGGCCGCGGATGCCCAGGGCGGGCAACGCGGTGCGGACCGTGTAGGCGTTCGCGAGGTCGGCACCGGCCTCGGCGCCGAAGATCACCGACGCGCGTTCGCGGTCGAACACCCGCGTCTCGTAGCCCGCGTCCTTCAACGCCCTCGCCGCGACCTCCAGCGCGAGCAGCTGCGCGGGTTCGATCGAGGTCAGCGACGCGGGCGGGATGCCGTAGGCGAGCGGGTCGAAGGCCGTGCGCGGGAGGAACCCGCCCCACTTGAACGGGCTGTCGTAGCGTTCCGGCGACCAGCGGTCGGGCGGGATCTCGGTGACGGAGTCCGTGCCGTTGAGGATGTTCGACCAGAACTCGGCCACGTCGCGGGCGCCCGGCATGATCGCCGCCATGCCGACGACGGCGACGTCCAGCGGCTCCCGTTCTCCTTCTGCGGCAAGGCTCTCGGGCAGCACACCGGAGACGATGTCCTCGTGCAACCGGGCGATCGTGGTGCGTTCGTTCCGCAGCGTCGCGACCTGACCGATCATGAACATGCCTTCGCGGCGTTGTTCGTCCTCGCCGACCTCTTCCAGGCCGTTCTCGCCGCGGACCAGGCCGCGGCTGGCGAGCCGGAGCCGGCCGAGGTTGAGCTGTTCGAGCCGTTCCCAGCTCTCCTGCTTGGACAACCCGGTGAGCTCAGCCCGCGCCTGCTCGAAGGTGCCCACATAGGACGTCTGGGCGCAGCGGACCGCGTGACCGGGCGAGGTCTCCAGCAGTGCGGTGTCCTCGCACTCCAGCGCGACCTGCTGGAACACCGGCTGGATCGCGCCGTGCGTGACGGCTTCCTCGGTGAACAGGTAGGCCGTGCCGACGAGCACGCCGATCGCCGCTCCCCGTGCCGCGAGCGGCGCGGTCATGGCGTCGATCATCGCGGCCGAGCGGGCGTCGTGGATGCCGCCCGCGAACAGCGCGACGACGTCCTTCTCGCGGCCGCGCAGCACGTCGATCTGCTGCTGCCACAACGTGAAGCTGGTGCGAGGACCGGTGTGCCCGCCGCACTCCGAGCCCTCGAAGACGAACTTGCGGGCGCCTTCGTCGAGGAACCGGCGCAGCAGCGCGGGTGACGGCACGTGCAGGAACGCCTCGATCCCCGCACTCTCCAGTTCGCGCGCCTGCGTGGGCGTGCCACCGGCGACGATCGCGTACCGGGGCTTGACCGCGAGCACGGCTTCGAGCTGCCGGGCCCTCAGCTCCGGCGGCGCGAAGCCCAGCAGCCCCACGCCCCACGGCCGGTCGCCGAGCTTGGCCGCGGTCTGCTCCAGCAGCTCGCGGACCGCCCGGCCCTCCATCAGCGCGAGGGCGAGGAACGGCAGCGCGCCGCCCTCCGCGACCGCCTGCGCGAACGCGGGCTGGTCGCTCACGCGGGTCATCGGGCCCTGCGCGATCGGGTAGCGCAGCCCCGGCACGCGGTCGCAGAACGGTCCGCCGGCCCGGAGCGAGCGCCGCCTGCCCGCCTGGGCGACATTGTCGCGAATGGCCCGCTGAATCGCCCCGACGACACCTCCAACGGTGCCAAACGAAGTGCGATTGAATTCCGCGAACGCGCCTTCCTGGCCTATTTCGAGCGTGTTCTGACGAACATGTACGCGTAACCCGCCGTGCACGACCGTGTCGGCGCCGTCCATCGCCCGCACGGCGTTCACAATTTCACCGGAAATATGTTTTCGCGCCTCGGCGACCAGGGTGAGCTGACCTTCCAGCACCACGCCTCGCGCGCCTCCGGCGACCGCCGCGGCGGCCGTGTCCGGTCCGATGGACCCGGCCAGCCAGACCGGCAGATCGGTGATCGCGAGCACCTGCTGGAGCAACACGAACGCGGGCGAACCGCCCACGCGGCCACCCGCCTCGGCACCCTTGGCGATCAACCCGTCCGCACCGAACTCGATCGCCACCACCGCCTCGGCGACGGAGGTGACCACGGCGAGCACGCGCCGTTCGCCCAGCTCAACCTGATTCGGAACGTACCGAACGAGATCAACCACGACCGTGTCGACCACATCGGGCAAAGCACCCGTCAACGGTCCGTGCAGCCGTAGCGCGAACGCGCCCTCGTGACGCTTCGCGACGCGCTTCAGGTCACCGGCGAGGGTGGACCCGGCGTCGAGCACGCCGAGGCCGCCCGCTCGTTCGGCCGCGACCACCAGGGCCGGGTTGGGGGTGCCGAACGGACTCAGACACAGCACCCGATCTCGATCCGACAGCATGTCCACTGCGCTCGCTTCCTCACCGTGCAGGGGGTGGGGAGAAAGGAATTCAGTTCACTACCTACTGGCCAGTACGTTAGTGGGGCTCACCGTACGCACAAACCACAGTCGCCGTCGAGAGGGGTACTGAAACTTTCTCACATGCGTAACCTGACGAATGGCCCCAGATGGCGGGGAGCATTACGCCGGTTCGCGGATGGCGTGGCGTGCTATGGCATCCGCGGCACCGGCGTTGACGATGGCATCGGCCATCAGGTGGGTGACGTCGCCGCGCCACACCCCGCGATGGGCAGCGACGACCGTGCGGTGATCGCGGCCAGAACAGGCCGTTGTCGTGCGGCAGGGCGGCCGACACCGGCGTGATCACGTCCCAGTGCTCGACGATCTTGCCGTCGGCGACCCGGAACAGGTCCCAGTACGCCACCGGCTCACCGAACTCGCCCTCGGACTGCAGCAGCACGAAGTCACCCTCAGCCACGACCTTGTGGACGGTCTTGTAGACGAGGTCGCGGCCCTGCCCGGCCCACTCTGCGGCGGCCGCGCCGAAACCGGCCAGGCCGTCGGCGGCCTCGGGGTTGTGCTGCAGGTAGGTCGCCGTGGAGAGGTAGTCGGTCAGCACCGAGTAGTCGGCGTCCTGCAGCACCCGCTGGGCGAACTCCCGCACCAGCGCGCGGGAAGCCGAGGTGTCGACGTCCGCGGGTGCGGCCTGACCGTCCGTCTGGGACCGTCCGCTCGCCGTCTCCCGGACCAGCGGCGTGAGGGCGTCCCAGTGCTCGGCGATCTTGCCGTCCGCCACCCGGAAGAGGTCGAACCCTCGGGGCCGTCGCCGATGAGCGCGCTGTGCTGGCGGTAGTCCGGCGCGACCCAGCGGTCCACAGCGGACGGATCCTTGTCGCCGAAGAGTTCGCCGGCGGCCCTGAGCACGAGTTCTTTGTTGTCCATGGCAGCAAAGATGTCGCACGGACCGCCGCCGGACGAGGTAGGATCGCGCCCCACCATGGTCAAAAGTGGACAGGTCGAGCAGTTCGGCTTCAGCAACCCCGACCGCGGGCAGCTGGGGCTGGAAGCTCTCGACCTCGCCGTCCTCCGGCGCAGGCTCAGCGAGGACACGCTGAAGGAGGTGCACCGCACCGACTTCCACCAGCTGTTCCTGTTCACCGCCGGGCACGGCACCACCATGGTCGATTTCGTGGACCACCTGGGCGGACCCGGCACGCTGCTGCACCTCAGCCCCGGCCGCTCGTGGTCCTCTTCACGCCCGCGTTCCCGCCCCCGCTGGACGGCACACGGCAGCTGCTGAGCCCGTTCGGGCCGACGATGCTCACGGCGCCCAAGGCGGAACGGGCCGTCCTCACCCGTGCCGTGCAGGACCTCAGGCAGGAGTACCGCCGCAACGTGCTCACGAACGAGCCGGTGGACCTGCTCCGCCAGCTGCTGGGCGCGTTGCTGCTGCGCGTCGCCCGCCTGCCGTCCCCAGAGGACCCCGCGCACGGCGACGCCCGGTTCGAACGGTTCCAGCAGGAGCTGGAACGGTCGTTCGCGGGCAGCCGCAACGCCGCCGGCTACGCGGTCCGCATCGGGTACTCGTTGCGCAGCCTCAACCGCATCTGCGCCGCCGCGACCGGCCGGTCGGCCAAGGCGTTGATCGACGCGCGGGTCGTGCTGGAGGCCAAGCGCCTGCTCGTGCACACCGACCTGTCGTCGGCCGCGATCGGGCATCGGCTGGGGTTCAGCGAGGCCACCAACTTCACCAAGTTCTTCACCCGCGAGACAGGCGTGTCACCGCAGCGGTTCCGGGCTGCCTAGTCCGAGGAAGTGCAGCACGGCCAGCACGCGGCGGTGGTCGGCGTCGGCCTTCGGCAGGTCGAGCTTGGCGAGAATGCTGTTGATGTGCTTGGCGACCGCGCTCTCACTGACCACGAGCCGGTCGGCGATGCCGGAGTTGGAACGCCCCTCGGCCATGAGCGCGAGCACCTCGCGTTCGCGGGCCGTCAGCCGTTCCAGCGGATCGCTCTGCCGCCGCACCAGCAGCTGCGCCACGACCTGCGGATCGAGCGCGGTGCCGCCGCCGGCCACCCGCCGCAGCGCCTCGACGAACTCCTCGACGTCCGCGACCCGCTGCTTGAGCAGGTAACCCACCCCGCGGGTGTTGGCGGCGAGCAGGTCGGCCGCGTACCGCTCCTCGACGTACTGGGAGAGCAGCAACAGCGCGGTCGACGGCCGGGTGCGGCGGATCGACAGCGCGGCGCGCACGCCCTCGTCGGTGAAGCCCGGCGGCATCCGGACGTCGACCAGCGCGAGGTCGGGCCGGTGCTCCTCGACCGCGGCCAGCAGCGCCTCCGCGTCACCGACCTCGGCGACCACGTCGAAGCCCGCCATCTCCACGACCTTGACCAGGCCCACCCGCAGCAGCACGGAGTCCTCGGCGATCACGGCACTTCTCAGCAAGGCAGCTCCACGCTCATCCTGGTCGGTCCCCCCACGGGACTGCTCATCCGGAACGTTCCGTCGACCGACCGCACGCGCTGGGCGAGCCCCCTGAGACCGGTTCCCCGGCCGGGGTCGGCCCCGCCCAGGCCGTCGTCCGCGATCGTCACCCGCAGTATTGCGCCCACCAGGGTCACCGTCACCTCGGCCCTGGTCGCCTCACGCGCGTGCTTGGCGACGTTCGTCAGCGCCTCCGACACGACGAAGTACGCGACCGCCTCCACCGCCGGCGCCGCGCGGCGCGGCAGGTCCACCTGCAGCCGCACGGGCAGCGGGGCGCGGGCCGCGAGTCCGGACAGCGCCGCGTCCAGCCCGAGCTCGTCCAGGACCGCGGGGTGCAGCCCGCGGACCAGGGTGCTGAGCTCCTCGATCGCCTCCTTCGCCTCGCGGTGCGCGGCGTCGATCACCGCGGCCGCGTCCGGCGGCAGGTCCAGCGTCGCCTTGGCCAGGCCCAGGTTCAGCGCCAGCGACACCAGCCGCTGCTGGGCGCCGTCGTGCAGGTCGCGCTCGATGCGCCGCCGTTCCGCGTCCGCGGCGTCCACCGCACCGGCCCGGCTCTCGGTGAGGTCCTCGACCCGTCGTGCCAGGTCCTCCTCCCTGCTGCGGCCGAGCAACGACGGCACGAGCGCGCTCTCCAGCCGCACGGTGACCGCGGCCAGGCGCGGGACGGCGGCCAGCGCGACCACCCCGGCCACGACGACGTACGCCACCGGCACGTAGTCGGCGAGCTCGCTCCGCCACTGCCAGGGCAGCGCGTACACCGCCGCCGCGGCCACCCCGGCCACCAGCAGCCCCACCACCAGCACTTCGAGCGTGCCGAACAGCATCCCGGCGAGGCCGTGGTAGCCGGCCTGCCGCCACGGCCGCCGCCAGCCCGGCCGCGGGATGTCGATGCCGAGCAGCTGCCGGAAACGCCACCGCTGGGCCGCGGTCAGCACCGGCACGCACAAGATCATCAGCGCCAGGTTGGTCCCCAGGAGCACCGGCGCGCTGCTGTCGCCGCCCTCGATGATCTCCCACACCAGGCCGAAAGCGTTGAACAGCAGGACCCCCGTGAGGAGGTGAAGCGGCGCCCCCAGTGCGAGGAAGGACAGGTCGCGGGTCAGGCGGGTGAGCGCTCGCCGCAGCCGGGTCTTCATGATCCAACCGTAGGCGGCCGCCGGGGGTGTACCTGGTGCCACCCCCAGGACGGAAAGCAGTGCGACTGACTCCGGGCTCCGGAAATCAGAGGGTTGAGCACGTGACCTTCACCTCCCGGCTGCTGATCGGCTCAGGCCTCGTCCTGCTGCCCTGGCTCGCCCACCTCGCCGTCACCCTGCCGCCCGCGCAGGCCACCTTCTGGGTCACCCTCGACGGCCTGGAAGCCGCCGCCCTGATCACCACGGGTCTCCTGGTGCGCACCGGCGGCCACCACCGCACGCCCGCGGCCGTCGCGACGGGGCTGCTCGTCCTCGACGCCTGCCTGGACCTCGCCACGTCCACCGGCACGGAACTCGCCGTCGCCGTCGTCATGGCGGGGTTCGCGGAGATTCCCTGCGCGGCGCTGTGCGCGGTGCTAGCGCTTCCACCCAGGACAGAGCTGGTCGAGCGTGTGCCGGCAGATGTCGGCGAAGACCGGGTTGGTGTCGCGGTAGTAGGGCAGCCCCAGGACCGCGAGGTGCAGCGCCCAGCCGCGGGCCCGAACCCACGCGGCGTCGTCGAACTCGCCGAGCTCGCGCCGGAACGCCCGCCTGCCGCGCTCGTCGAGGAACAGCCACGCGGCCATCAGGTCACCGGCCGGATCACCGACCCCGGCGCAGCCCCAGTCGATCACGCCGGTCAGCGCGCCGTCGGTGAACAGCAGGTTGCCGCCGTGCAGATCGGCGTGCAACCAGCGCGGCGGCCCGGACCACGGCGGCGCGTCGAGCGCCTCCTGCCACAGTGCGAAGAGCCGCGGGTCTCCGCCGACGTCCGCGATCCGCTCGCGGATCAGGTCGTCGTGCTCGCCGATCTGCGCGTTGCCGCGGTGCGGGACCCACTGCGCGTCGCCCACCTCGACGTCCTTCAACGCGTGGACCAGCTCCGCGAGACGGATCGGTGTGTCGGAACGGACTTCGGGGACGGTGGCCGTGTCTCCCGGCAACCAGCGCACGACGTTCCAGCGGTGCGGGTAGCCGGAACCGGGTTCGCCCAGCCCGACCGGTTCCGGCGTGGCGACCGGGAGGTGCCGGGCAAGCAGGGACAGCACGGTGGCTTCGCGTTCGGCCTGACCGGTTGACCACTCGCGGTTCGGCAACCGGACCGCGAGGTCGTCGCCCAGCCGGTAGATCGCGTGGCTGGTGCCGCCGTGCTCGACGAGCGTGATCGGGAGGCCGTGCCAGCGCGGGAACTGCGTGCGGACCAGTTCGTCCACAAGGGACAGCTGCATTCGATCACTCCCCGTCGAGGCCCGGCGTGCCATGCAACACCGGGCCTCCGCGAGGCGGCAACCGCTTTTAGGGCCGTCTGGCCTCGATCACCCGCAGGGCACTGGGCGTCGCCCGCGTGCCGGCGTGCCGCAGACCGGCCCGCTCGAACAGCGCGGCGAACTCGTCCTCGTCCCGCTCCCTGCCTCCGACCAGCATGAACATCTGCAGGTCCATGAGCGGCACGAACGCGTGGCCGTCGGACCGCAACGCCTCCACGACGAAGACCCGCGCGCCGGGGTTCCCGGCCTCGGCACAGCGCGACAGGATCTGCACGCACGTGTCGTCGTCCCAGTTGTGCAGGATCAACCGCATCAGGTACGCGTCCGCGGCCGGCACGGACTCCCGCGCGTCCCCGGCGACGACAGCGCACCGTTCCGCCAGCGCACCGCTGCGCAGTTCGGGGTCCGCGTCCGCGAGGGCGACATCGAGGTCGAAGAGCGTGCCGCGCACAGCGGGGTGGTGCTCCAGCACCGCGCGCAGCAGGGTTCCCTGGCCGCCGCCGACGTCCACCAGGTGGTGCACGCCGTCGAGGTCCAGGGCTTCGGCCACCAGCGGGTTGGTGGGGCCCAGCGACAGCGTCATCGCGCGGTTGAAGCTCTCCGCCACCTGGGGCGCGTCACCGAGGAAGCTGTAGAAGTCCTTGCCGTGCACCGAGGAGAACGGCGAGGTGCCGGTGCGCACCGCGTCGGCGAACTTCTCCCACAACGGCCACATCCAGTCCGGTTTGAAGAACCCGCTGACGATCTCCGCGGGGGCGTCGCCGGTGTTCGTCCGCAACAGCAGCGAGAGTTCGTTGTGCACGTAGGTGTACGGCGCCGCTCTGCGGAAGAAACCGAGCCCGTGCAGGGCGCGGAACAGGCGGAGGGTGAGGTCCGGGTCGATGCCGGCCGTGCGCGCGAGCTCCGCGACCGGCACGGGTTCCTCGCCCACCAGGTCGGGCAGGCCGAACTCCAGGGCCGCGCGCAGCAGGTACCCGGACAGCATGTGCTTGAACAGGGGGTCCATCGTCTCGAACACGATGGTCTGGTGCTCCGTCATGTCAGCTGCCCGTCAACGAGATCGCCGTCAGGTCGTGCCACGCGTTGCCACTGGTTGAAAACTAATCAACCCGCCAAGGCCCCACAAGGACTGTTCCGCGCACACCGCACCGGTCTGATCGGTCGAACATCTCTCACCCGGCCCGCCGCTCGGCGAGCCGCACGACGTCCGGCGAGTGCTCCACCCGCACCCGCCCGCTGGACGCGACCAGGTACCCGACCCCGCGCACGGTCTGGATCACGTCCGCCGCGTCACCGAGCTTCTGCCGCACCCGCCGCACGTGCACGTCGACCGTCCGGGCGCCGCTGTAGTTGTCGTTGACACCCCACACCGCCGCGAGGAGGTCACGACGGCGGTGCACGCGATCAGGGTGTTCGCACAGGTGCAGCAGCAGCTCGAACTCCAGCCTGGTCAGCTCGGCGGGTTCTCCCCGCAACAGCACCTGCCGGGTGTCCGGCAGGATCCGCACGTCCGCCTCGTCGACCACGGCCTCGGCGGCCTGCACCAGGCCGGCGTCCTTCAACGCGCCGAGCAGCCGCAGCGCGACGTCCTCGTTCTCGGTGTCGATGGTGATGCTGAATCGCATGGCGGTGTCCTCAGGTCTTCGGAAGGCCTCTGGGGTTGATCTCCGACGTCGGCACGGCCTCGTCGGACAGCCCCCAGCGCTTGAGCACCTCGGCGTACTTCCCGTTCGCGATCAGCTGGTTGAGCGCCTCCTGGACCGGGGCGACGAGACCGTTGTCCTTCTTCGTGGTCACGGCGATCTTGCCCGGCACCGAGGCACCGCCGGAGAAGCTGCCGATCACCTCGGTCTGCCCGGACGTGGCCGCGTGGTAGGCCGACGTCGGGTTCGGACCGAGGTAGGCGTCGATGCGACCGGACTGCAGCGCCAGGTAGTAGTCCGACGAGTTCTGGAAGTACTTGATGTCGGTGGCCTTGAGGCCCGCGGCGACGTTCTTCGCGCTCCAGTCGACGAGGATCTTCTCCTGGTTGGTGCCGGAACCGACGGCGATCACCTTGCCCGCCACGTCCTTCGGCTCCTTCACCCGCCACGCGCCGCCCTTCTTCGCCTCGAACGCCAGCGTGTCCAGGCGGTAGGTGGCGAAGTCGTACTTCTCCTTGCGCGCCTCGGTGACCGTGATGTTGGACAGGCCGACGTCGAACGCGCCGCTGTCCAGGCCCACGAAGAGGTTCTCCCACGAGGAGACCTCCAGCTTCGGCCTGAGGCCCAGCACGTCGGCGACCAGCGTGGCGATGTCGGTCTCGACGCCGATCACGGTCTTGTCGTCGGTGGCGTAGAACCGCAGTGGCGGCGCGGTGCCCGCGGAGCCGCCGATGACGAGCTCTCCCCTGGTTCTGAACTTCTCCGGCACCTTCGAGGCGATCTCGTCGTCCTTCTGCGCCGTCACGCGCTTCTGGTCGGGGCTCAGGTTGACGTTCAGGGCCCCGCCACCGGCGGCCGGCCCGCTCTCGGCCGTGCCGCAGGCGGCGAGAACGAGGGCCAGCGCGGCGAGAAGTGGTTTGCGCACGGCGAACTCCTTGCTAGAGGACCTTGGACAGGAACGCGCGGGTGCGTTCGTGGGACGGGTGGTCGAGCACCTCGGCCGGCGTGCCCTGCTCGACGATCACGCCCTGGTCGACGAACACGATCCGATCGGCCACCTCGCGGGCGAAGCCGATCTCGTGCGTGACCACGATCATCGTGGTGCCGGACCGGGCGAGGTCGCGCAGCACGTCCAGCACCTCGCCGACCAGTTCCGGGTCGAGCGCCGAGGTCGGCTCGTCGAAGAGCACGACTTTCGGTTGCGTGGCAAGGGCTCGCGCGATCGCGACGCGTTGCTGCTGGCCGCCGGACAGCTGGCGCGGGTACGCGTTCTCCTTGTCCGCCAGGCCGACGCGGGCGAGGAACCGCCGCGCCTGCCCGACCGGTGCGACCTCGGCGACGTTCTCCAGCGCGGTCAGGTGCGGGAACAGGTTGAAGTTCTGGAACACGAACCCGATGTGCCTGCGCTGCTTGAGGATCTCGCGTTCCCCGAGCTCGTGCAGCTTGCCGCCACGGCGCTCGTAGCCGACCAGGTCGCCGTCGATGCTGATGAACCCGCGGTCGACCTTCTCCAGGTGGTTGATCGTGCGCAGCAACGTCGACTTGCCCGAGCCCGACGGCCCGAGCACCACCACGACCTCACCGGCCGCGACGTCCAGCGACACCCCGCGCAGCACCTCGTTGGAGCCGAAGCTCTTGTGCACGCCCAGCACCTCGATCACCGGCGGTCTCCTCGGGCGAAGTGGCGTTCGACGTAGTGCTGGCCGATCGAGAGCAGCGTGGTCAGGACGATGTACCAGACGGTGGCGACCATCAGCAGCGCGACGACCCGCGCGTTGCGGCCGTAGATCACCTGGACCTGGTAGAACAGCTCACCGATCGCCATCACCGACACGACCGACGTGCCCTTGAAGAGGCTGATCACCTCGTTCGCGGCGTTCGGCAGGATGGCGCGCATCGCTTGGGGCAGCACGATTCTGCGGAACTGCCGGAACCTCGGGATGCCGAGCGCGGCGGCGGCTTCGAGCTGACCGCGGTCGACGGAGACCACGCCGGAACGGACGATCTCGGCGGCGTACGCGGCCTGGTGCAGCGCGAGGCCGAGCACGGCCGCGCCCATCGGGCTGATCAGCTGCACCGTTTCGAACGTCACGAACTCCGGTCCGAACGGGATGCCGAGGCTGAGCCGCTGGTAGAGGTAGGAGATGTTGAACCAGAACAGCAGCTGCACGATCAGCGGGATCGACCGGAACGCCCAGACGTAGGTCCAGCCGACCGCCTGCAGGAACGGGCTCTTCGAGAGCCGCAGCACCGCGACCACGATGCCGAGCGCGAAGCCGATGACCGTTCCGGCGACGGTCAGCACGACCGTGGTGCCGACCGCGGTGAGGATCGATCGGGCGGTGAAGTAGCGGGCGAACGTCGGCCAGTCCCACGCCGGGTTGGTGACCAGGCCGTGGACGAACTGCGCCACGAGCACCAGCACGGCGACGACGCCGGCCCACCGCCACGGGTGACGGGCGGCGACGACGGGCAGCTTCGCCAGTTCGACGTCCTTTGTGGACACTGGAGTGAGGGTGCCGGAAGACATGGCGGGTCCTTGTCGGCAGGCGGGGCGAGGAAGGGCCGGAGAATCAGCCGGTACAGGCGGCGCTCGACACGCGCCCGTGGTCGATGTGCCTGCGGGAGGACAGGAACAAGGCGAAGTCGGTCATTCCCGCCCTCCCTTCCCTGCGCTCGGATGAGAGCACGTGCAGAACGCGCCTCACGTTAGGGAGCGCACGATCGCCCGGGCAAGGACGTCCACGTGGTGAACAACTGTCGGAAACCGAGGTGATCCCGCGGGGTCGGACCGGTGTGACCCCTCCCGGAAGACGAGCGAATGTTTCGTGTGGTTTGCCTTGACGTGCACGTCAAGGTTTAGCGTTCCGGTCATGAGGATCGGCGAACTGGCCAAGCGAGCCGGCACCACCACGCGTGCGCTGCGCTTCTACGAGTCCCAGGGGCTGCTGGCGGCGCAACGCACGTCCAACGGCTACCGCGAGTACGACGACCACGACCTGCGGCTGGTGAAAGAGATCCAGTCGCTGCAGGCGGTCGGGCTGTCGCTGGAGGACACCAAGCCGTTCGTGGCCTGCCTGCGCGCGGGCCACGAGTCGGGTGACTCGTGCCCCGACTCGCGGGAGGTCTACCGGCGCAAGCTCGCCGAGGTGGACGCCTGCCTGGAGCGGCTCCAGACCGTCCGGGAGTTCCTGCTGGCCAGACTCGCCTTCTCCGATCCGTGCCTCGTATCAGACCCCAAGGAGTTCCAGTGCAGCTGACCGACGCCACGTTCGCGGAGAAGACCCGGACGGGCACCGTGCTCGTCGAGTTCTGGGCGCAGTGGTGCGGGCC
>Ga0070710_10000163_pt1 | contig 30773 bp, 25 predicted proteins | sample LARL52metaG_FD_65454 | JGI IMG/M metagenome (GOLD analysis project Ga0070710, IMG submission 65454) | Corn, switchgrass and miscanthus rhizosphere microbial communities from Kellogg Biological Station, Michigan, USA - LAR L5-2 metaG | ecosystem: Host-associated > Plants > Roots > Rhizosphere ...
AGCGCGTGCGACTCGGGGAAGCCGAAGTTCGCGAACGCCAGCAGCTTCGCGTAGATGCGGCCCGCCAGTTCCTCGCCGATGCCGTTCGCGGCGCAGCCCTCGTAGAAGCGGTCGCGCAGGCGTTCCATGCGGGCCGTCGACCGTTTCGCGCCCATGGCCCTGCGCAGCTCGTCGGCCTCGGCGGCGGTGAAGCCGGCCACGTCTACCGCGATCTGCATCAGCTGTTCCTGGAACAGCGGGACGCCGTAGGTCTTGTGCAGCGCGTTCTCCAGCAACGGGTGGTCGTAGTCCCACTCCTCGTCCCCGTTGCGGCGCCTGATGTACGGGTGCACCGAACCGCCCTGGATCGGGCCCGGCCGGATCAGCGCCACCTCGACGACGAGGTCGTAGAACTCGCGTGGCTTCAACCGCGGCAACGTCGCCATCTGCGCACGGCTCTCCACCTGGAAAACCCCGACGGAGTCGGCTTTCTGCAGCATCTCGTAGACGCGCTGGTCCTCCAGGTCGACGCGGCCCATGTCGACCTCGACGCCCTCGTGGTCGCGGACGAGGTCGATGGCGTAGTGCAGGGCGGAGAGCATGCCGAGGCCGAGCAGGTCGAACTTCACCAGGCCGATGGACGCGCAGTCGTCCTTGTCCCACTGCAGCACCGTGCGGCCAGGCATGCGCGCCTTCTCCACCGGGCACACCTCGCTGACCGGGCGGTGGCAGATCACCATGCCACCCGAGTGGATGCCGAGGTGGCGCGGGAAGTTCTCCAGCTGTGCGGACAGCTCCAGCACCGGACGCGGGATGTCGCAGTCGTCGGTGGTGGTGCGCAGCGGTCCCCACCGGTCTATCTGCTTGCTCCACGCGTCCTGCTGGCCCGGCGAGTGGCCGAGGGCGCGGGCCATGTCGCGCACGGCGGAACGGGCGCGGTAGGTGATGACGTTCGCGACCTGGGCGGCGTGACGACGGCCGTACCTGGCGTAGACGTACTGGATGACCTCCTCGCGCCGGTCGGACTCGATGTCGACGTCGATGTCGGGAGGGCCGTCGCGGGCGGGGGCGAGGAAGCGTTCGAAGAGCAGGTCGAAGCGGACCGCGTCCACGTTGGTGATGCCGAGCGCGAAGCACACCGCGGAGTTCGCCGCGGAACCCCGGCCCTGACAGAGGATGTCGTTGCGCCTGCAGAAGTTCACGATGTCCTGCACGACCAGGAAGTAGCCGGGGAAGCCGAGCTGTTCGATGATCTTCAGCTCGTGCTCGATCTGCCGGAACGCCTTCTCGTCGTGATCGCCGTACCTGCGCCGCGCGCCCTCGTGGGTGAGCTTGCGCAGCCAGCTGCTCTCGGTGTGACCGGGCGGCACGTCGAACGGCGGCAGCTGCGGTGCGACGAGGCGGAGGTCGAACGCCAGCTGCATGCCGAGCAACGCCGCGTTGTGCACGGCACCGGGATAACGGCGGAACCGGTGCCACATCTCCTCACCGCTGCGCAGGAACGCGGCCGGTGCCGGCGGCAGCCAGCCCGCCATGTCGTCGAGGCTGCTCCGGGCGCGGACGGCGGCCATCGCGGCGGCGAGCCTGCCTCGGCTCGCGGTGGCGTAGTGCACGGCATTCGTCGCCACCACGGGAAGTTTGAGGTCCTGCGCCATCGCGAACAGGAGGTCGTTGCGCCTGCTGTCCTCGGGCAGGCCGTGGTCGGTCAGCTCGACGTGGACGCGTCCCGTGCCGAACAGGTCGGTGAGCCGGACGATCTCCCGGTACGCCGCCTCCGGTCCCTGCCTGGTCAGCGCCCTGCGGACGGTTCCCTTGCGGCAGCCCGTCAGCACCACGACCTCGCCGCGGGTGTCCTCCACGACCTGGTCGAGGTCGTAGACGGGCTTGCCCTTCTCCGCGTCGCCGTGGAGGTGCCCGGTGGTGAGCGTGCGGCACAACCGGTGGTACCCCTCCTGTTGACGGGCAAGGAGAAGCAGGTGATCACCTTCGGGATCCGGTTCACCGTTGGCGGGCTTCGAGAGCCCGATGCTCAGCTCGGCGCCGAACACCGTGTGCATCCCGAGCTCCTTCGCGGCCTCGGCGAACCGCACCACGCCGTACATGCCGTCGTGGTCGGTGATCGCGATGGCGTCGAGCTTGAGCCGTTGCGCCTCCTCGACGAGCTCCTCCGGGTGGCTCGCGCCGTCGAGCCAGCTGAAGTTGGAGTGGCAGTGCAGCTCCGCGTACGGCACCCGCTTGCGGGTGACCGCGAGCTCGTCCACGCGCAGCTGGAACCCCGGCGGCGCGGTGTACCGGTCGCGGTGCCGTGACCACCCCGGACCGTCGCCGCCGTCGGGTCTCTGCTCGACGGGTTTGCCGGAAAGAGCGCGTTCCAGCTCCTTCCAGCGGACCGGCGGGTTATTCCACCCCATCACAAGCCTTGCGCGGCAACGGGATCAGCAGCTCCAGCAGCTCCCAGTACCGGTCGTCGTGCATCAGTCGTACACCCCTTCCAAGAACCACCTCTGGTCCCTGCGGATCAGCAGGAACGCCTGGTCGGGCGTCTGCACCTGGACGCGCGCGGCCCGGTGCGGGTCCGGCGCCCACCACCGCTCGTCGACCGGCCACGGCCCGGCCCACGCCGTCACCTCCTGCGCTTTTCCTTTCACCACAAGGCTTCTGGGCCGTGCGGTGAGTTCGAGACGACCGGTCACGCCGACCTCGTCGCCGTGCGCGTCCTTCAGCTCGGCCGGGTCGTCCGCGAGCGTCGCCGGCGCCCTGGTCAACCGGCCGGGCCACGGGTGGTCCGGGTTGCGCACCGGCACCCGCTCGTCGCCCCACGGCACGAGCCTGACCTGCTCCTTCGGCCCTCTGCCGCCGTCGAGCACCGGCATGAGCACCCCGTCCGGGCCGAGCAGGCCCTGGACGTGCAGCAGCGCGCGCACCGCGCGTTCGTCGTCGTGACCCCACAGCCCGAGCTGGAGCGCGGTGCCGTTGACGACCTCGACCGGTTCGAGGGTGAGCGTCCTGATGCCGGCGGTGAGGCGTTCGCGGGTGAGCCAGCCGTCGAGCTGCCAGCGCACGCGGTCCGCGATTCCCCGTGGTGTCAACGGTTCCGCGGCTCGCCACACCCGGTGCAGCTCCTCGTCGTGCTCGGTGCGGGCGTGGATGCCGAGCCTGGTGCACGCGAGGCTTCGGTTCACGAGGTTCTCGTGCAGCCGTTCGGAGAGGATCTTCGCGGCGAACGCGGCCGAGTCGATGCGCTCGACCGGTTCGTCGAAGGTCTCCGCCACGGTCAGCTCCGGCGCGGGCCTGCGCTTGTCGAGCGGGCGTTCCGGCAGGCCGCGGGCCAGGCGGTGCTGGCGCGTGGCCGGTCCGCCGAACCGTGACGCCACCGCGTTCTCCGGCACGTCCGCGAACGCGCCGAGTGTTTTGAGGCCGAGTCTCCGCAACAGGTCGACCAGTTCCGGCGCGTCGAGCTCGTGCACGCCCAACGGTCTGAGGAACTCCGCGGTCCGGTTCGGCGGGACGATCACGTTGCGGTGCGCGGCTTTCGTGGCCGCGAAGAGGCTGTCGGCCACCCCGACCTGGGCTTCCGTGCCGGTCCGGGCCGCGATGTGGTCGACGATGCGTTCGGCTGCCTGCTCGGCGGAGGAGAAGTAGCCGACCGGTCCCCGCGCCGGCACCGCGACCAGGCCCGGTTGCACGACCTCGATGCCGGGCGCGAGCTCCTCGACCGCCGCCGCCACCGGTTCGAAGAACCTGGCGTCGCGCTGCGGGTCGTGCTCGAAGGTCACGAGCTCCGGGCACATCGACTCGGCCAGGCGTTTGCGCATGGCTCTGCGGATGCCCTCGGCCCGTGCCACCGCCGAGGTGGACACGATCTCGTTGCCGTCGAGGACCGCCACCGGCACGTGCTGGCTGGTACCGGTGGCGGTGCAGGCGGCGACGACCGGCCAGTCGGGGCACCAGACCGCGAGGAGACGGGTGTCCTTCACGCAGGACGACCCCTGGTGGTAGCCCGCCTGGAGGCCAGCTCGTCGACCCGGTCCGGACCGGCATCAGCCGGCTCGTCGGACGCGGGCGGGTCACCGGCCACCAGTGGGAGCTCGATCTCTTCTTCGCCGAACGTCAGCACCACGTGCTTGGGCTTGCCCGCCTCGCCGCGACCACCGCTGCGCACGCTGATCTGCTGACGCCGCAACGTTTCCGCACCGTCGTGGAGTGGGTTCCAGCGCACGGACTCCGCGGTGAGCCGCACGTCGGGCGAGGGCCAGGCGCCGAAGGCGATCAGGACGGCACGGCGCTGGCGGGCGCGGGCGGTGAGGCGGCGCGCGAGTGAGGGAGGCAGCGGACAGGCGACGGCCACGAGGTCGATGCCGTCCAGCAGGGCCGCGATGACAGGGCCCGGATCCGCACCGGGCCGCGGGACGAGCACCAGCCGCCGCACCGAGACCCCGAGCTCGGCCGCGGCCAGCACGCCCACCTGCGGCAGGCCGACCACGGCGGCCCAGCAGCCGTCCGCGGTCGCGCCCGCGAGCAGGGCGAGCAGCAGCGATGTCGATCCGCCCACCGACACCGTGCTGCCTCGCCGCAAGCCGCCCCACGGCAGCAGGCCCGCCAGTTCCCCGCGAACCGGCAGCACCCGCCCCGTGGTGTGGTCGGTGGTGGTGCTGGTCAGCTCGCTGGCCGGGTTCACCCCGAGCGCGGCCAACGACGCCGTTGCCGACCTGGACACTCCACCCACCTCCCGTCTCGGACCGTGCGCACCCCTGTGCACGGCCGCCGCGGGAAGTTCGGCGACTTGCTTATTCGAACTCCTGTTCGAACGAACGGGATGATCGTAGCGCGCCTCCGCACCCCCGTGTCAATCCCAGAGCGTCACTCTTTCGGGGGACAGGTGCACGCGGCCGGACGAGGTCATCTACGGTGTCCGGATCACCGGGACTCACTGGGGAAACCGTGAACCAACCACCACACGGGTGGCAGCAGCCACCACCCGGATGGCAGCAGCCGCCGCCCGGCTACGGCTATCCGCCACCGCCACCACCGTTGCCACCGAAGAAGAGCAAGGCACCGCTGATCATCCTGCTGATCATCGGCCTGCTGGTGCTCGGAGGTGGCGGCGCCGTCGCGCTCGTCCTCTACCTCGACGTGAACAAGGACGGCGGCGATCCGAAGCGCGCCGACAAGCTGCCGGCGCTGTGCGGCAACGTCTCCGAGGCCGCGCTGGCCAAGGCTCGCGTCACGAACCCGGACGGGCTCGGTTCGTCCGAACTGGACGAGGGTGAGAACAGCAAGCGCACGATCTGCGAGTGGAGCCAGACCAAGGGCGTCGACGGCACCGGTTACCGCCGCGCAACCGTGTACGTCACGACCAACTTGAACGACACCGACGTCAACGAGATCGTGGCGGACCACATGAAGACCAGGGGCGTGCCCGTGCAGAAGTCGCTCGACGGGCTCGGCGACAAGGCCGCAGCGGTGCTGGTGCGGGAGGACGACTCCGCGATCACGGACATCTGGATCATCGTGCGCAAGGGCAGCACCGTCGTCCAGGTCGACTACACGGGCTGGGACGCGGGCGTCTTCACCAACACCAAGCCGGACGTCCCGGAGTTCGAAGCCGCCGCGAGAGGCCTGGCCGAGGCGATGGTCGCGAAGCTCTGAAAACGATGAAGGGAACCTTCCTCCACCTCAAGTGGAGGAAGGTTCCCTTCATCGACATCAGCGAGGACTCAGTGCGCGAAGTGGCGCGTACCGGTGAGGTACAGCGTCACGCCGTGCTCCTCGGCCTTCGCGATCACCTCGGGGTCGCGGACCGAGCCACCGGGCTGCACGACCGCGCGCACGCCGGCCTCCAGCAGCACCTCAAGACCGTCCGGGAACGGGAAGAACGCGTCGGAGGCCGCGACGGCGCCCTTGGCCCGCTCACCCGCGCGCTTCACCGCGAGGTGTGACGAGTCGACCCGGTTGACCTGGCCCATGCCGACACCGACGGTGGCGCCGTTGTCCGCCAGCAGGATCGCGTTCGACTTCACGGCACGGATGGCGCGCCACGCGAACTCCAGGTCCGCCAGCGTCTTCTCGTCCGCGGGCTTGCCGCACGCGAGCGTCCAGTTCGCGGGCGAGTCACCTTCGGCGTCGATGGCGTCACGCTGCTGCAGCAGCAGGCCACCGGACACCGGGCGCATCTCGGCACCACCGCGGGCCGGCGGTTCGGCCACGAGGATGCGCACGTTCTTCTTGCGCTGCAACACCTCCACCGCACCGTCCGCGTAGGACGGAGCGATGATCACCTCGGTGAAGATCTCCGAGACGAACTCGGCCATCTCCACGGTGACCTCGCGGTTGGCCGCGATGATGCCGCCGAACGCGCTGACCGGGTCGCACTCGTGCGCCTTGCGGTGCGCGTCCGCGATGCTCAAGTCGGACACCGCGATGCCGCACGGGTTGGCGTGCTTGATGATGGCGACGCACGGCAGCTCGTGGTCCCACGCGGCCCGCCAGGCGGCGTCGCCGTCGAGGTAGTTGTTGTACGACATCTCTTTGCCGTGCAACTGCTTCGCCGACGCCAGGCCCACGCGGCCGTCGCCCTGCGTGTAGATCGCGGCGTGCTGGTGCGGGTTCTCGCCGTAGCGCAGCACGTTCGACCGGTTCCAGGTCGCGCCGACCCAGCCGGGGAAGCCCGAGCCCTCGTCGTCGGGCGCCAGCGCGTTGCCGATCCAGGACGCCACGGCCACGTCGTAGGTGGCGGTGTGGCGGAACGCGTCCGCGGCCAGCTTCTGCCGGTCGGCCAGGGTGAAGCCGCCCTCACGGACGTTCTCCAGCACCCATTCGTAGCGCGCCGGGTCGACGACGACCGCGACGTTCGCGTGGTTCTTCGCCGACGCGCGGACCATCGCGGGGCCGCCGATGTCGATCTGCTCGACGCAGTCGTCGGGGGAAGCACCGGACGCGACGGTCTGCGTGAACGGGTACAGGTTCACGACCAGCAGGTCGAACGGCGCGATGTCCATCTCGCGCAGCTGCTGGACGTGCGTCTCCTTGCGCAGGTCCGCGAGCAGACCGGCGTGCACGCGCGGGTGCAGCGTCTTGACGCGGCCGTCGAGGCACTCGGGGAACCCGGTCACCTGCTCGACCGGCGTCACGGGGACGCCCGCGTCGGCGAGGACCTTCGCGGTGCCGCCGGTGGACACGATCTCGACTCCGGCCGCGTGCAGGCCGGTGGCCAGTTCCAGCAGGCCGGCCTTGTCGGAGACCCCGATCAGGGCCCGGCGGACCGGTCGCCTCTCGGCCGGAGTGGTCCCAGGAGTCGTCACGGAATGCTCACCTTTCGTCCGTTCACGGTGCAGCCCTCGCGGGCCAGCCTGCCGACCGTCTCGACGAGCAGCCGGCGCTCGACGACCTTGATGCGTTCGTGCAGGGTCTCTTCGGTGTCGCCGGGTTCGACGACCACGGCCTCCTGCGCGAGGATCGGCCCGGTGTCCACGCCCGCGTCGACCAGGTGCACCGTCGATCCGGTGACGTGCACGCCGTAGGCCAAGGCGTCCCGCACGCCGTGGGCGCCGGGGAACGCGGGCAGCAGCGCGGGGTGGGTGTTGATCATCCGGCCGCCGAAGCGCGCGAGGAACGCCGGGCCGATGATCTTCATGAAGCCGGCGGACACCACCAGGTCCGGCTCGTACGACGCGACCGCCTCGGTCAGCGCGACGTCCCACGCGGCCCGGTCGGCGTGGTCGCGCAGCTTCACGGCGAAGTGCGGCACCCCGGCGCGTTCGGCGCGCTTGAGGCCCTCGATGTGCTCGCGGTCGGCGCCGACCGCGACCACCTCGATCGGGAGGTCGGCGTCCAGCAACGCCTGCATGAGGGTTCCGGAACCGGAGACGAGTACGACGACGCGCGCCGGTGCGGGAAGCCGAAGTTCGGTGCTCAGCGTCTACTCCTGGGCGTGGCGTGTTGTAGCAGCTCAGGGGCAGTTTAGGCCGTCACCGTTCCGGCTTGCCGTCCAGGTCCTCCTCGGCCTCCATGCCGAGCATCTCGTCGAACTCCGCGTCGAGGTCCTCTTCTTCTGCCTCAACGTCTTCCTCGGGTTCTTCGTCTTCCTCGACGACGTCTTCCGGCTCTTCCTCGTCGTCGTACTCGTCTTCTTCGTCGTCGTAGTAGTCGTCGTCTTCGAGGTCCTCCTCGACCTCGAACTCGTCGGAGTCCACCACTTCGAGCTGTTCGAACTGGTCGGTGAGCTCGTCGTCGGAGAACACGACGTCGGAGTCGGCGGCTTCTCCCTCGTCGAAGTCCGGCTCGACGAACTCGGCGTCGTCGGCCGGCACCGCGGGCTTCACCCGCGACCCGGCGAGCCAGGCCACCAGCGCACCCGGCACCAGCACCCACAGCGCCACCATCAGCCCCAGCAGGCCCGCGGGCACCGTCACGGGGTCGAACGCACCGGACGCCAGCCGTCCACCGGCGGTCGCGGCGAGCACCAGGCTGCCCACGGCGGCGGTGACCGCGGCGACCAGCACCGCGCGCAGCCGCGAGCTCGGCCGGTCGGACACCTTGCGGCAGGTCCAGCCGACGAACGCGCCGATCAGCGCCGCGCCGGCCAGCACGGCCGGGCTGAACGCGGACTTCTCCTCGGGCATCGCCGCGAGCAGCGGCACCGGGGGCACCGGCCCGCCGACGAACCGCATCGGTGAGACCTCGACCCCGCCGAGCGAGAAACCGGCGCCCACGACGTACGAGAAGCCGGCGATGATCGCGTTCGGCAGGTAGGCCAGGCACAGCAGGAACACACCGAGCCCGACACCGACCGACGGACCCGCGCCCTCGAACAGCTCGCCGGTCCGCGACCACGAGGCCGCAAGCCCGCCCGCCACCGCCAACGAACCCACGCTGACCAGCGCGAACAACGCCATGAAGCCCGAGCGCAGACCGTGCAGCGCCACCGGGTCGAGCTTGTCGAACACCATCTCGACCAGACCGCAGCGGCGGGCGACCCCGAGCGTGGCGGCGAGACCGGACACGGCGGCGCACCCGAAGAACGCGACGGCGGGCGTGGCGCGCACGAAACCGTCGCCCATCAGCAACGCGATCGTGCCGCCGACGACCGCGTGAGCACCGGCGATGCTCAGCACGACACCGCGCGCCTGCAGCGGTTCGTAGAGGCCGAGCCGGTCGGCCGTGCCCGCGGCGGTGCGGCCGACGAGCAGCATCAGCAACGCGGTGGGCAGCAACGGCAGCACGCCGAGCTGTCCCGCGTCGAAGCGCAACGGCACGTGGTGCGCGGCCAGCCACGCGGGCGCGGCCGCGCTGAGCACACCGGCGGTGGAGAAGGTGGCGTAGGTGGCCGTCGCGGAGACGAGAGCGAGCACCGCGGCCACGGCGGCGTACCCGACGACCACCGATCCGACCGCGGCCGCGACGAGCACGCGCATGCGTTCGGAGCGCGAGAACTCGGGCGGACGCACGGTGGCGACCTCACGGGTCACGTCGCGTTGCAGCACGGGCACTTCTCCACTGTGTCAGGCCGGCTGGACCGTTCGAGTGAGGCACGCCGGGTCATACGACAGAGGTGGTGCCGGAGATCCGGCACCACCCCAGAAGAAGTCCAGCACAGAAGTCGAACACTTACTGCTGCGGTCCGCCGAAGCCACCGGGAGGCGTGCCGGGGGCACCGAACTGGCCGGGCTGCGGCATGAAGCTGGTCTGCTGCGGCGGCTGACCCGGCTGCGCGGGCTGCTGCGGCTGCTGACCGAACTGCTGCTGACCGAACGACGGCTGCTGCGGAGCCTGCTGCTGGGGCGCACCGTGCTGCGGGTGCTGGCCCTGCTGCGGGAAGGCGCCGGACTGCGGGTTCCAGCCACCGGGCTGACCGTGCTGGCCGCCGTAGGGGTTCGCGGGCTTCGGCTCGAACTTCACGATGCCCTCGGCGAGCAGGAAGGCGAGCACGATCGCCGCGGTCTCCAGCAGCGCGACGATGAGCAGGACGATGTCGAGACCCTGCACCGACGACGACTTGATGATGACCTGCAGCTGCAGCAACGTCTGCACGGCCGCGAGGATCGCGGCGACCGGGACGAAGCCCTTCGGGATGCTCGGCAGCACCGAGAGCCCCACGAGCATGCCGGCGGCGAGCAGGTACGTGACGTTGCCGCTGCTGACGTCGTCCGCGAACGCGATGAGGTAGGCGACGAGGCCGAGACCCGCCGCGACCAGCGGGAGGATCAGGCTGAGGTTGATGTTGTTCGCGCCGGGAGCGCCGGGGGCGCCGTGGGCCTGAGGCGGTGCCTGGTGCTGTGCCGGACCCGGCGGCTGCTGTTGGGGTGCGCCGTAAGGCACGGACATGTCGAGGTCTCCTCCAGCCGAGTGATGCTTCAAAACGCTACTTGACGCACATGCTCAGACGATGACCGGATCATGCCGGTTCCGCCACACGAGCGAGGGCCGGACTCCGAAAGTACTCCGGTGTCCGGCCCTCGTGTGCTGCTCTGGAACTACTCGTCAGAGAGCGTTCATGATCTCGCGCATCAGGGCGGCGGTCTCGGACGGCGTCTTGCCGACCTTGACGCCGGCGGCCTCGAGGGCCTCCTTCTTGGCCTGCGCGGTGCCCGCCGAGCCGGAGACGATGGCGCCGGCGTGGCCCATGGTCTTGCCCTCGGGGGCGGTGAAGCCCGCGACGTAGCCGACGACCGGCTTGGTCACGTTCTCCTTGATGTACGCGGCCGCGCGCTCCTCGGCGTCGCCGCCGATCTCACCGATCATCACGATCGCGACGGTCTCGTCGTCGGCCTGGAAGGCCTCGAGGGCGTCGATGTGCGTGGTGCCGATGATCGGGTCGCCACCGATGCCGATCGCGGTGGAGAAGCCGAAGTCCCGCAGCTCGTACATCATCTGGTAGGTCAGGGTGCCGGACTTCGACACCAGACCGATCTTGCCGCTGCCCGCGATGTTCGCGGGGATGATGCCGGCGTTCGACTTGCCGGGGCTGATGATGCCGGGGCAGTTCGGGCCGATGACGCGGGTCTTGTTGCCGGTCGCGACGGCGTGCGCCCAGAAGTAGGCGGTGTCGTGCACCGGGATGCCCTCGGTGATGACGACGGCCAGCTCGATCTCGGCGTCGATGGCCTCGACGACGGCGGCCTTCGCGAAGGCCGGCGGCACGAAGATCACGGTCACGTTCGCGCCGGTGGCCTCCATGGCCTCCTTGACCGAACCGAAGACCGGGAGGACGGTGCCGTCGAAGTCGACCTTCTCGCCGGCCTTGCGCGGGTTCACGCCACCGACGATGTTCGTGCCGGACGCGAGCATGCGCTTGGTGTGCTTGGTGCCCTCGGCACCGGTCATGCCCTGGACGATGACCTTGCTGTGCTCGTTGAGGAAGATAGCCATCGTTCTCAGACCCCCGCAGCCGCGAGCTCGGCGGCCTTGGCGGCCGCGTTGTCCATCGTGTCGACAACGGTCACCAGCGGGTGGTTGGCCTCGGCGAGAATGCGGCGGCCCTCCTCCACGTTGTTGCCGTCGAGGCGGACGACGAGCGGCTTGGTGGCCTCGTCGCCGAGGATTTCCAGCGCCTTCACGATGCCGTTGGCCACGGCGTCGCACGCGGTGATGCCACCGAAGACGTTGACGAACACCGAACGCACGGCCTCGTCGCCGAGGATCACGTCCAGACCGTTCGCCATGACCTCGGCGGACGCGCCGCCGCCGATGTCGAGGAAGTTCGCGGGCTTCACGCCGTACTGCTCACCGGCGTACGCCACGACGTCCAGAGTGGACATCACGAGACCGGCGCCGTTGCCGATGATGCCGACCTCGCCGTCGAGCTTGACGTAGTTGAGGCCCTTCTCCTTGGCCTTGGCCTCGAGCGGGTTCTCCGCGGCCTTGTCGACCAGCTCGGCGTGCGCCGGGTGGCGGAAGGAGGCGTTCTCGTCGAGCGTGACCTTGCCGTCGAGCGCGACGATCTTGTCCTGCGGGTCGCGGACCAGCGGGTTGACCTCGACGAGCGTGGCGTCCTCCGCGACGAAGGTCTCCCACAGCTTGACGATCGTGTCGATGACCTGGTCCTTGACCTCGGCCGGGAAGTTCGCCGCGTCGGCGATCTCCTTGGCCTTGGCCGCGTCGACACCCTGGATGGCGTCGATGTGGATCTTCGCGAGGGCCTCGGGCTTGGTGGCCGCGACCTCCTCGATGTCCATGCCGCCCTCGACGCTCGCCATGGCGAGGAACGTGCGGTTGGCACGGTCGAGGAGGAAGGAGAAGTAGTACTCCTCCGCGATGTCGGAGGCGGGCGTCACCAGCACGCGGTGAACGATGTGCCCCTTGATGTCCAGGCCGAGGATGGCGGTCGCCTTCTCCTCGGTCTCCTCGGCGGTGGAAGCGAGCTTCACACCACCGGCCTTGCCGCGGCCGCCGGTCTTGACCTGGGCCTTGACGACGACGGGCTGGCCGAACTTCGCGGCGATGGCCTTGGCGTCGGCGGGGTTGGTGGCCACATCGCCCGGCAGTACCGGGACGCCGTGGGCGGCGAAGAGGTCCTTCGCCTGGTACTCGTACAGGTCCACTCGGGTCTCCTGCGACGTCGGTGTCGGAACACCGCGCCTGGGTGGTCCTCAAGGGGCCGTGCGAACCCACTTGACGCGGCTGGGCCCAGACACTATCGAGCTGCGGCTACCGCTCGCACGTCACCACTGGTGAGGTCGGTCTCAACGGCGGTGAGGTCGATCACGCGCACGCGCGCGAATACAGGAAAGAGAGCGTTCAACGGGTCGCGCGAGCACCCATCAGGCCCGCCGCGACCAGCAGCGCGGCCACCGACGCGAGCGCGAGCCACGTGCCCGGTGCCGCCACGGCACCGTCGATGGGGCCGCCCGTCAGCGGCAGGTCGAGGGCGCGCACGCCGAGCAGCAGCGCGGCACCCACGAGCGAGGCGGCGCCTCGGGCGGGCCTCGACCGGAACGCGGCGGAGAGCAGCAGGATCAAGACGATGAACGAGATCAGCAAGGCCCAGGAGACCGCGGGATCGCCGTCCGGGATGAAGGTAGGCGACGTGTACTTGTCGCCGCGCACGGTCGGCAGCGCGAACGCGCCCGCGGCGAAGAGTCCCGCCAGCAACACCGCGCCCAGCTCCGCCACCGGCACCTGCTCGCGTTTGCCGACGTCGGTGCCCTCCCGCTCGATCGCGCCCGCGAGGCCCACGCAGACCAGTGTCAGCGTGCCGAGCGGAAGTTCGGCGATCATCAGCCAGAACCCGGCACCCGGTTGTGCCACGCCCAGCTGGTTCGCGGCCAGCACCGGTTCGGTGGCCCCCGCGGCGGCGAGCTGCATGGCGAAGTAACCACCCACCAGCGCCGGGCGCACCACCGCGGCGGCGGACGGGACGAACATGAGGAGTCCCAGCACGCAGAACACGGACCCGGCAGCCCACAGCAGATTCGCGGACGCCAGGTCGGGTGCCACCGCGCCGCTCGCGAGGACGAGCTGCGGGAGGGCCGCGCCGACGAGCATCGCGGCGGCGGAAAGCACGGCGAAGACACCCACGGCCACGTGCACGCGTTGCACGGAGGGCAACGCGGGATCGCGCGTCTTGTCGCGTTTGCCGCGCAGCAGCCGGGCCGTCCTGGCGACCAGGGGCATGGCGGGCAGCACGAGGGCCGCGGAGAACGCGATCAGCGGACCCGCGCTGATACCGAGGCCGGGCGCGACGGTACCGACGGCCAGCGGCGGCACCGCGACGGCGAGCAGGGCGAGCGTCACGCCGATCATCCCGCCCTGGCGGGTGTCCGGGTCGGGAGAGCTGGCCGCGAGAGCGGTGGCGAGCGGTGCGGCGAGGGCCACGAGCAGACCACCGGTCAGGCCGACCACCGGCAGGTCCCACGGACCGCGGTCGAGCTGGAACGGATCGGTGGAGGTGAACGGCTTGCCGAACAACCCGATCGTCGCCCACGCGGCGACGAACACCGGAAGGCCCATGAGGGTCGGCGGTTCCGACTCGTCCGCGGGCATGCCGGCCCGACCGGCCGCCAGCGCACCACCGGCGATGACCAGCACGTGCCCGGCGATCAGCAGCCAAAGCCCTGCCGAGGGGGTGACCGCCAGCAGCGTCGTCGGCCGGAACAGCTCCGGCCGCGCGACCGCCATCGCGTCGACGGCGATCTGGAGATCGCTCGCCAGGCGCCCGACGGCGAAGACGCCGAGAGCGGCGATGAGCCCCGCCGCGACGAACGGCCTGCCGCGGAAGAGCAGCACACCCGCGACGACCGGCGGCGCCAGCGCCAGCAGGGCCAGCAGCGGCCACGACGTGAAGGCGGGTTCCGCGCCTTTGACCACGCCGAGCAGCGGGCCGACGGCGAGGAGGAGACCGCCTGCCGAGGCGAGCGCCCACGAGATGCGCAGCCGAGCGGCGGCCGGGGTCTGGTTCTCGAGCTCGGTTCGAGTCATCGCGGGCGAACCTAGCAAGTCACCTGGTGGTTTCCGCGTCAGCGTGCAGTACCTAATGAGACGAAATTCGTTCGCATGTGGAAAAGACGCGTCGGGTACTCCTAGCCGGTGACTTCATCACTTACCGTCGCTGATGTGAGCGATAACAGCCGGTCGTGGATGACGCGTCTGACTGACGCCGTCCTCGACCGTGCCGGGTGGGGAGTGCACACCGCGCGCGACGTCGCGGAAGAGGTGAAGGTCGCGTTGCGCGCCATGGCCACGCCCGGCGGTCTGCGCGGAGTCGCGATGGAGGCGGCCTGGCTGACCGCGCACGCCGTGCTCTACCCGTGGGGCGCGATCACCGAGCAACTGCGCCAGGACGGCCAGTTCCGGCACTACCGCACCGACGGCCTGTCGCCCCAGCAGCGCGGGCTGATGGTTTCGGCGATGGACGCGGCGGGCACCCCGATCGTGTTGGTGCACGGCATCGGGGACAACCGCTCCGCCTTCGCGGTGCTGTCGGGGGCGCTGCGGAGGCGGGGCTTCGGGGTGGTGCACGCCATCAACTACAGCGTGCTGACGGCGTTGACGGGGGACGTCCGCCGCTCGGCCGCCCTGCTCGGTGCGCACATCGAGCGGATCTGCGAGCAGACCGGCGCCGATCAGGTGCACGTCGTCGGCCATTCGCTCGGTGGCCTCATCGCCAGGTATTACGTACAACGGCTGCACGGCGACACACGCGTTCGCACGCTCGTGACCCTGGGAACGCCGCACCGGGGCACGTTGCTCTCATACCTGCTGCCGACGCCGTTGACCCGCCAGCTGCGCCCCGGTTCGGAGCTGCTGTCGGAGCTCGAAGAGCCCTGCCGCCCGTGCCGCACGCGCTTCGTCGTGGTGTGGTCGGAGATGGACCAGATCATCGTGCCGCAGCGCAACGCCCGGCTGGAGCACTCCTCACTACTCGTCGAGGAGCACCAGATACGTGATTCAGGTCACCTTTCTTTGCCGGTTGACACGAGGACTCTTCACGTAGTTGTGACGGCTATCACTCGATCGGACGACTCTTTGAGTCACCCCATCGCCGCTGGCGGCGAGGCGTGTCGACCGCCCGAAGTGACCGACCGTCACAGTTGACAGTTGAAACCTCCTGGTTGCCGCCTCTTCGGGCGACATAACGAACTGGGGTTTGCCCTCTGAGGCTCCCCGCCGTTACTGTCCCCCGGTCCGTTGTCACGGTCTGATCACAGAAGGACACCGAGTCAGAACCCCGAAATCTGGCTCACCGGGAATCCCCCGCCCGGCAGTCCACCGATCAGGCTCCCCGAAGGCGGAAGGGCAAGCTTTGAGTCACCACCGCTCCCCCGGCGGCCATGAACGCAGTGCTGCGCTCGACGAGGCAGTCGACCGTGCCTCCGCGCGCACCGTCAGCTCCCACCGGCTCCCCCCGCCACCGTCGGCGCTCCGCGGACGCATCGTCGTCGCCGCCGTCGCAGTAGGCGCGTTCGCCGCGGCAGGCGCGGGCCAGACCCTGCAGGCCGCCGCGAAGGACAGCAAGGACGTCCAGCTCGCGAACCACACCGACGGCGCCGCGGCGTTCACCGGCCAGGGTGGCGACACCGTCGGCGCTCCGCAGATCCTCGCGGTCTCCAAGACCACCTCCGAAGGCTCGGCCGAGGCCCAGAAGCTGCTTCGCAGCCAGCAGCTCACCACCCAGCGCGAGGCCGAAGAGGCCGAGAAGCGCCGCCCGAAGTTCGTCCGCCCCGCCGCCGGCGTGTTCAGCTCCGGCTACGGCGGCCGCTGGGGCACCATGCACCTCGGCATCGACATCGCGGGCCCCATCGGCACCCCGATCTACTCCGTCTCCGACGGCGTCGTCATCGAGGCGGGCCCGGCCTCCGGCTTCGGCCTCTGGGTGCGCGTGCAGCACGCCGACGGCTACATCTCCGTCTACGGCCACGTCGACAGCTTCAACGTCCACGAAGGCCAGCAGGTCAAGGCAGGCGAGCAGATCGCCCGCATGGGCAACCGCGGCTTCTCGACCGGCCCCCACCTGCACTGCGAGATCTGGAACCCGGCCGGCCAGAAGATCAACCCGCTGCCGTGGTTCAACGCTCGCGGCGTCACGATCTGATTCGATCCTCCCTGAACTACGGCTCAGTAGCTTTCTCCCGGGGTTTGGACGTTCGGGCGCTGTCCTCGCGTGCCGGACCGGGCCTGGCGCCTTCTGAGGGCTCAGCAGCGGGGCTTGAGCGGGGTTCGAGTTCCGCTGTCGTGTTCGGGTTACGGCGGGGTGCTGAGGTTCGGAGTCATGAAGTAGGCCGTCGCCACCCGCCAGACTGAGCACATGTGCTTGCGCCACCGCGGGCCGCACGCCTTGCAGGCGCCGGTGTCGGTCGGTTCGTGGAGGTTCAGCAGGGTGCGCCAGGCGGCGGTCAGCCTTGCCGTGGCCGGAGGTTCGGCTCGGTTCTCGGTTTCCAGGATGCTCAGGGTGGCGAACACGCGTTCGTGCAGCAGCTGGGCCAGTACGTGATCCACTTTTGGCGCTCCCGCGGGGAGTTGGGTCCTCACGCGGTTGATGATGCCCGGTGGGTCTGACAATTTTTGGCGCTTGAGCTTTGGCCTGTGGTTCTCGGCCGGCTTGCGCCTGTCTTGGGCTGAGCCTGCCATGCGCTGGGGCACGCCTTGGGCGAGTCCTGGACTGAGCTGTCGCTGGGATCAGTCGCCGGGATCAGTCGCCGAGATGGCTGGTGAGTAGGGGCGGTTGTGTGCGGCCGGACCGCTCTCCCGTTCGGTCCGGCCGCACCTCGCCGCGAAGTTCGGCCCCCGCCATCACTTCGCTCCCCTTGTCCGCAGGCGGCTCCCCTTGCCCGGATCGCCCCGAACGGCCCGTGGCTGTGCTGCTTGCGACACCCACATAGACGTACGAGGTTGGGGTTCGTTGCGCTGGTTTTCTGACTTTTTGGCAGATTTCTTCGGGGTGAGTGGAAGTGCTGGTCAGGCGGGGTTTGGGGGGCTCTGAGGGTGGTCGCGCAGGTCCCGTTGGTCGTCGCCCTGGTGCGTTGGCGCCGGACGCTGTGGTTGCGATCCGCGAGTTTGTGGGTGGTCGTCTTGCGTTGGGCGGGTTGGGTTTTAGGGCTTTCGGGGCTCCGGTTGCATTGGTGGTCGCGGTGTGTGGGGTGGCGGTTCCTGAGGGGTGGGTCGGGCGGCGGGTCAGAGCTTGGTCATCGGGACGCTGCCGATCAGCATCAGGCGGACTGTGCCGGAGCCGCCGAAATCGATGGTGGCGGTGGCTCGCAGGCCCGCGCCGTCCACTGCGACCACTCGGCCCAGGCCGTACTTGTCGTGGGTCACGCGGTCGCCGACTTCCAGCTTCATGGCTGGGGCGTCCTTCCAGCCCGGCTTGCCCGGGGCTGGACGGGAGAGGCCTCGGGAGGCTATGCCGCCTGAGGCTGAGCGGCCCCAGGTCGTGGCGGCGGCTGGGGCTGCGCGGGACGGTTCCACTCGGCGCCAGTCGAGCAGGTCCTGGGGGATTTCGGAGAGGAAGCGGGAGGCCGGGTTGGCTGAGGGCTGGCCCCAGGCCGAGCGGACCAGAGCCCTGGAGAGGTAGAGGCGGTTCTGGGCTCGGGTGATGCCCACGTAGGCGAGGCGGCGTTCTTCCGCCAGTTCGGCTGGGTCGCCGAGGGCTCGCATGTGCGGGAAGACGCCGTCTTCCCAGCCCGTGCAGAAGACGACCGGGTATTCGAGGCCCTTGGCGGTGTGGACGGTCATCAGGGTGACGACGCCGTCGGATTCCGCGTCCGGGATCGAGTCCGCGTCGGCCACCAGGGAGACGCGTTCCAGGAAGGCAGGGAGGGACGGGACCGGTTCTGCGCCTTCCGGGAGTTCCAGTTCGGTGAACTCGCGGGCCACGGTGACCAGTTCGTTGAGGTTTTCGATCCTCGTGTGGTCCTGGGGGTCCTCGCTGGCTTCGAGCTCGGTTCGGTAGCCCGTTTTCTCCAGGACGGCTTCGAGGATGTCGGCTACGTCGTCCTCGCGCTCGACCATCTCGCCGAGTTGGTCCATCAGTTCGACGAAGCCCGCGATTGCGTTGCGGGAGCGCGGGTTCAGCATCGGGACGCGGTCGTCGACGGCTTCGCGGAGGGCGGCGGCGAAGCTGATGCGTTCGCGTTCCGCGTAGGCCGAGACGCAGGCTTCCGCTCGGTCGCCGATGCCTCGCTTCGGGACGTTCAGGATCCTGCGGAGCGAGACGGTGTCTTCCGGGTTGGCCAACGTGCGCAGGTAGGCCAGGGCGTCGCGGACTTCACGGCGCTCGTAGAAGCGGACGCCGCCGACCACCCGGTACGGGAGGCCGAGGCGGATGAAGATCTCCTCGAAGACGCGCGACTGGTTGTTGGTGCGGTAGAAGACGGCGATCTCGGAGTTGTTGACCTCGCCGCCGTCGACCAGGCGGTCGATCTCGTTGGCGACGAAGGCGGCCTCGTCGTGCTCGTTGTCGGCGACGTAGCCGACGATCTTCTCGCCCTCGCCGAGGTCGGACCACAGGGTCTTGTCGCGGCGGTTGGGGTTGCGGGAGATGACCGCGTTCGCGGCGGTCAGGATGTTCTGGGTGGAGCGGTAGTTCTGCTCCAGCAGGATCGTGGTGGCGTCCGGGTAGTCGCGCTCGAACTCCACGATGTTGCGGATCGTGGCGCCGCGGAAGGCGTAGATGGACTGGTCCGCGTCGCCGACCACGCACAGCTCCGCCGGGGGGATCTCGCCGCCCGCCTTGCCGACGAGTTCGCGCACCAGGGTGTACTGCGCGTGGTTGGTGTCCTGGTACTCGTCGACCAGGACGTGGCGGAAGCGGCGGCGGTAGTGCTCGGCCACGTCCGGGAAGGACTGGAGGAGCTCGACCGTGCGCATGATGAGGTCGTCGAAGTCGAGCGAGTTCGACTCGCCCAGGCGGCGCTGGTAGACCGTGTAGACCTCGGCCACGCGGCGTTCCAGGTCGTTGGTGGCCTGGGCGGTGGCGGTCTCCGGGTCGACGAGCTCGTTCTTCAGGTTCGAGATGTGCACGGCCAGGGTGCGGGCCGGGTACTTCTTCGGGTCGAGATCGAGGTCGCGCGCGACGAGGGTGATGAGGCGGCGCGTGTCGTCGCTGTCGTAGATCGAGAAGTTCGACGACATGCCCAGGGTCTTCGCCTCGCGGCGCATGACGCGGACGCACATCGAGTGGAACGTCGACACCCACATCGAGCGGGCGCGGGCGCCCACCATGTCGGCGACGCGCTCCTTCATCTCCGCGGCGGCCTTGTTCGTGAACGTGATGGCCATGATCTGGCCGGGGTGCACGTCGCGTTCCGCGAGCAGGTACGCGATCCGCCGGGTGAGGACGCGCGTCTTGCCGGAGCCGGCGCCCGCCACCACGAGCAGCGGCGAACCGGCGTGCTCGACGGCACGGCGCTGCGCGGGGTTCAGGTCGTCGAGCAGGTGGCCCGCGCGGGAAACGGGGGGACTTGAGGGCAAGTCGAACAAGGCGCTCATCGTCCATCCACGGTACCGGGCGGCACCGACAAAACCCGTACCGCCCGACCATGTGTTCGATCCGGGTGTTCGATCAGGTGCCGTCCCACCTGGTGAGCCCTCTCACCCCGCGGACTTGGCGGCCGGGGCGGATCCTGTGCAACACTGGGTCCGTGCGCGCGACGTTCTTCGAGTTTTTCTACGGGATCCGGACTCCGGCTCCCGTGGTCGTCTAGCGCTCAACAAGCCACCACGAAGCCCCGGAGTCCTCGGACCCCGGGGCTTCGTCGCTTCCGGGCCAAGGACTCGATGAGTCGAGAGGTCGTCAAAAAATGGACACCACCACCGAGCCGGACATCAACGAGCTGCGCCAGGAGATCGACCACCTGGACGCCGAGATCCTGCGCCTCGTGCAACGCCGCGTCGAGATCTCCAAGATCATCGGTGCCGCCCGCATGGCCGCCGGCGGCACCAAGATCGTGCACAACCGCGAGATCGACGTCCTCAACCGCTACCGGCCGCTCGGCCCGGAGGGCAAGGATCTCGCGCTGATCCTGCTCAAGATGGGCCGCGGCCCGCTCGGCAGGTAGGCAGGGCCATGGGCCCGGCGTCACAGCACGCCGGGCCAAAAAGGCTCCAGGGCCGCGCGAACGTGGGCGAAGTCCGCGTCCACCAGCTGGGTGTCGTCCGGCACGTAGGCCAGCGGATCTTCGAGCAACGGTTCCGGCAGCCGCAGCAGCCCCTCCACCAGCGCGTGCAGGCACAGTGCGGAGTAACCGCGCAGATAGCCGCCCTCCTGCGTGAGCACGACCCGCGGGCCGAACGACGCCACCCTTCGGCCGATCTCGCGGTAACCGGCCGCGGTGAGGTTGTGGCGGCCGTTGGGGTCGAACGCGGAACCGTCGAACCCGGACGCGCACACCAGCAGGTCCGGAGCGAACTCGCGCAGCAGCGGGAAGGCGATCTCGTCCAACGCGCGCAGGTACGCCGTGTCGCCCGCGCCCAGTGACAGCTCGATGTTCACGTTCCGGCCGTTGGCGCCCACCTCCGACGGCGCACCGGTCTGCGGGTGGTTGGTGCCCCACGAGCCGTGCCGCATGTGCACCGAGATGGTCAGCACGTCCGGACGGTCGTAGAACACCTCCTGCGTGCCGTTGCCGTGGTGCACGTCCCAGTCCAGCACGGCGACCCGCATTCCCCGCCGTCGCGCGGTTTCCGCGACCAGTGCCGCGTTGTTCACGAAGCAGTAGCCGTCCGCCAGGTCCGGCTGCGCGTGGTGGCCGGGCGGGCGTACGAGCGCGTAGGCCAGTGGTGCGCCGGACTCCAGCGCGGCCAACGAGGTTCCCGCCGCCGCGCACGCCGCACGCCACGTCTCGGGTCCCACGATCGTGTTCACTTCCAGCGCCACACGCGTGGAGACCCGCAACGAGTCCAGGTATCCGGCCGTGTGCACGCGGAGAAGCTCGTCAACGGACGCATGGCGTCCCTCGTGCCACTTCAAGTGCGAGGCCACCGGACCGTGCGTCAGCGCGTGCCGGAACGTCCGCAGCCGGGCGGCGTTCTCCGGGTGCGGTTCGGCGACGTCGAGCCACGGCCAGAAGCCCGGCAGCTCCCACAGACCCTCGCCGGCGTCGTGCTCGAGGCAGTCGTCGTGCCAGAACATGTCCACCCGAACCGGATATCAGGGCGATCACGGATGGTCCACCGAAAAATTCTGGAGGCACACTGGACGCATGGGCATCATCGCCGCACTGATCGCCATCGCAGGCCTGCTCGCCGCCTTGGCGCATGACGCGTACCTGGTCTTGCTCGGTTCCGCCGCGAACAAGAAGGGCCTGGCCGGCGCGCCGGTCTCGCAGTTCGTCCGGTCCCGCTGGAGGACCGCCATCATCACGACCGCAGGCGCGGTGATCGGCCTGTTGATCACCAACGGCGACAGCGCCGCCGCCGACGTGATCGGCGCGTTGGTCGCGGGTGGCAGCGGTCTGGCCGCCATCAACGGGGTGCAGAAGACGCACAAGCAGCTGAACAGCGGTCAAGCGCAACTGCCTCCTCGCCAGTAAAACCACACAATCGTGTGTCACTCGTCCTGAACGCCCCCTTTTGGTTGGTTCGGTACCTCCGAACGGCCCTACCCTGGCTGCGTCGCAGAGGGGTGTCGGGATGGACGAACTGCCGGGCAAACATCGTGTCGACGACGGTGTCGCGCAGCCAGACGAACAGTCGCGTCCGGTCGTCGGGGGCGACCGCATCCCGCTGCCCCGCCGCCGCCAGATCGACCCGCTGCAGGAGACCGACGGACTGCGGAAGTTCAACATCGGTCTGGTGCCCGCCTCGGTCACGCCGCCGCGCACCTGGAAGCGCGCGGCCTGGTTCGCCGTCATCTCGTCGGTGCTCGTGCTGGTCGGTCTGTGCGCCGCCGCGGCCAAGCTGGTCAGCGGTGGCGGCGCGGTCGAGACGATCGGCCTGCCCGGCTACCCGTCGGACGTCCCGCTGATCTCCGCGCTGCCCACCGGCGGCACCAGCCCGTCGGCCACGGGTGGCACGAGTCCGTCCGCCGCGAACACCGGCAAGGGTGTGCCCGTGCCGGGCGCGGGGTCCAGCGCGCCGGGCACCAGCGGTCAGGGGCCGTCCACCACCACCAAGCCGAGCGGGTCCGCACCGCCCGTGATCACGACGGTGCCGGTCACGCGGGCCCCGGTCGTCGACGGCACGAAGATCGCCCAGGAGACCGAGCGCTTCTACCGCGAGATGGCGACCAACGCCGACACCGCGCTCTCCATGACCACGGACACCGTGCGGTCGAACGCCAGTGCGCTGCTGGAGGGCAGGCTCGCGGACATCTCGCTGATCGAGGTCAAGGAGATCGCGGTCGATCCGAGCAAGGGCCTCACCGTCAGCCTGCTGCAGGTGACGAAGAAGGACGGCTCGGTCAGCACGGAGAAGCGCGAGCTGAGCTTCACGCTCGGCGACCTGCCCTTGATCAACGGTGAGCGGTTGAAGCTCGGCGGCTGAAAAACCCGAAGGTGGCTAAAGGTCACAGTCCGAGTTACCGACCGTAGTAAGCAGCACCATCGAGCGAATCCGGGCACCGCCGAACGCCACGAACGGTTGAAGTCCGTCCAGATGCTGGCGTCATCACGGGTAGCCACGGTACGTCTTCTGGTGACCACGGACAGTACGGAGGACCAGGCCAGTGCAGCGTCCCGCGACGACCGGCCGGAGACACACCCGCGCCGGCTCGATCAGCGTGGCAGAGCTGATCAACCAGCAGCCCAGCCCGATGCGCATCCCGTCGAACGAGGAAGCCGCCACCGACGCTCTCGTCACCTCACTGCTCGGTCCCACCGAGAACATGGCCGCGACCACGGCCGTGATCCCGGTCGTCTCCGGCCGCCGCCGACGCCTGCGGAGGAACCGCCTGGCCAAGGCCGCCGGGCTGCTGACCGGCGCGATCGTGCTGGTCTCCGCCGTCGCGGGCGCCGCGGTCCTGGCCGGCAAGCGCCCGCCGAACACCGGCGTCCCCGCCACCGAACGCCCCATCGCGTTGTCCGGCGCGAGCGCGTTGCGCCCCGACGTCCTGTCGGCCCAGCTGCCGAACGAGAACAAGCCGCGGCAGACGGCGGCCGACACCCCGCTGCCCCAGCCGTCCGCGTTGCTGCTGGAGACGCCGGAACCGACCACGCCCGAGGTCTCGATCGGCCCCCAGCCGCAGGTGGACGTGGTGAAGCGGTTCTACCAGCTGCTCACCACCAAGCCCAGCTCGGCGGCCAAGCTGCTGTCGCCGGACCTCGTCGGCGCGAACCCCGGGGAGTTCGTCCGGTCCTGGTCGATCATCAAGACGGTCAACGTCGACCAGACCTCCGTCCGGCCGGACGGTTCGGTGCTCGCGGTCGTCTCGATGCAGGAGCTGGACGGCAGCTGGCTGCGCATCGAACAGCTCTTCCGGCTCACCGACACGACCCAGCCGCGGATCGTCGGCACCGAGGTCCTTTCGGCGCAGAGGAGTTAGGCCGCACCCAACCGGCCTCGCCGTTCGCAGTCGAACGGTGACCGCTCGTCGCGAAAACCTAGTTTCCGACGTGAAAATTCCCCCGAAGGGGTTACATCTCGGGTCACGATTCGGTATCCATGTTCCCGCCAGTGCGCAGCAGCGAACTTGGAAGGGTGAACGAGCGGTGTCGATTGAGGACCATCGTCGGCGGCTGAACGAATCGGCGGAGTCGACCGGCCAGCTGTCCGTCGCCGAGCTGATCGCCCGCCGCGAGGCGGAAACCGTGGAGATCCCGGTGATCACCGACGACATCACCCCCGAGGCGTTCGAGCCGACGGTCAAGTTCAAGCCGGTCAAGGCGCCGGGCGGCAAGCCGAGGAAGCAGCCCATGAAGGAGCTGCACATCACGGAGCTGCTGCGCCGTGAAGGCCGTGCCGACGACACGCAGCGCAGCGGTTTCACCGTCGGCAAGCTGGCCGTCGCCGCCAGCGGTGGCGTGGTCCTCTGCGGTTCGGTGGCCTTCGCCGCCTCCTCCTGGCTGTCCTCGCCGAACGAGCGTCCGCTCGCCGAGGTGCGGTTCGACGAGCGCGCCCAGGCCCGCGGCGCGAGCACCGGCACCGAGGGGGTCGTGAAGCTGCCGTCGAACAAGACGCAGCAGGAAGACACCACCGAGACCCAGTCGTCCGACCCGACGACGCCGCAGACCCAGACGCGCGTCGCCCCGTACGTGCAGACCCAGCAGCCGCAGCGCCCGGCGCCGCAGACGCAGCAGCCGACGCAGCAGCCCACCTCCTCCTCCGAGACGCCGTCGGCGAGCACGCCGTCCCCGTCCTCGCAGACGAGCCAGTCGAACACGCCGCCGACGAGCACCACGACGACTCCGCCCCCGCCGCCGGTGAGCTCGTCCACCACCGCGCCCAGCAGCAGCACCGCGCCCAGCACGAAGAACCCGCTGCCCACGCAGTCCAACCCGGTGGACGTCAGCGTGAACCTCGGCCTTCTCGACCCGGTCCTCAACACCGTCGGTGACACCGTCGGAGGGTTCGACTTCTTCGCGCCCGTGAAGTGACGCACAACCCGGTAGCTCAGCAGCTGCCCACGACAGGGGTACCCTGTGCGGGCATTCCGGACGACCGCTGACTACCGCACGAGGAGCACGAGCGTGGGATCTGCTGCCGCAGCCGCAGTCTCGCTGTGTTGCACCCCAGAGGTGGTCTTGTGACGACGTCCGACACCTCGGACGGCCGTCTGATCGCCGACCGCTACCGCTTCCTCGACCGCATCGGCTCCGGTGCGATGGGCATCGTCTGGCGCGCCCACGATGAACGTCTCGGCCGCGAGGTGGCCATCAAGCAGCTGCTCCTGGCCCCCGGCCTGGACGAGGCCGAGCAGGACGAGGCCATCCAGCGCGCCATGCGCGAGGGCCGCATCGCCGCCAAGCTGCACCACCCGAACGCCATCGCCGTGTACGACGTCGTCGAGGAGGACGGCGTCCCGTGCCTGGTCATGGAGTACCTGCCGTCCTACAGCCTCGCCGACGCCCTGGCCGAGGGCGGCCCGATGGACCCGATCGAGGTCGCCAACATCGGTGCCCAGTGCGCGGCGGCGCTGGCCGCGGCCCACGCGGCGGGCATCGTGCACCGCGACATCAAGCCCGGCAACGTGCTGATCGCCGAGAACGGCGTCGTCAAGATCACCGACTTCGGCATCTCGCGGGCCTCCGACGACATCACGGTCACCAAGACCGGCCTGATCGCCGGCACTCCCGCGTACCTCGCGCCGGAGATCGCGAGGGGCCAGGACCCGACGGCGGCCTCCGACGTCTACTCGCTCGGTTCGACGCTGTTCGCCGCGATGGAGGGCGAACCGCCCTATGGAGTGAGCGACAACACCCTCGGTGTTCTGCACGCCGTCGCGGCCGGGCGGATCAACCCGCCGACCGTCGACCACCCGCTCGCCGACACGCTGCTCTACCTGCTGAACTACGAGCCTGCCGACCGGCCGACGATGTCGCAGGCGCGCGAGCTGTTCAACGCCGTCGCGCACGGCAGGTCGCCGTCGTTCAGCGGCCTGCCGGTGCCCGCGGGACCCGAACCGACGACGATGATCGAGCCCGACCGGACCCGCGTGGTCCGTCCGGTGGCGCGCCCCACGGCGCCTCCCCGCACGGCGCCGCCGATGGTGCCCGCGAGCAGGCAGCAGGACAACCGGCCGTTGGTGATCGCCGCGGTCGTCCTGGCGTTGTTGCTGGTCATCGGCGGTCTGCTGGTCGCGTTGGGCGTGTTCGACAAGAACCGTCAGCCGCCTGCCGCACCGCCGGTCTCGTCCTCGGCCGTGGTGCCGACGACGACGCCGACCACGGAGGTGACGACGACCACCCCCGAGGCAACGACGACGCGCGAAACGACGTCTAGCACTACGACGACTACAACTACGACCACCACAACGACGACTACGACGACGACTACGACAACGACGCCGCCGCCGTCGTCGAGCACCACGACGACCACTACGACGACGGCCGTCAAGCAAACGACCTAATCGCCGTTACGTCGTAGAAATCTCGTAAGGTGGGTACCCGCACCGATGGGTGATCTGAACCCATAGGTGTGACGAGCCGTTGAACAGAGAGCAATTGACCGCACAGCGGGGAGCAACTGTGACCGACGATGGCCGATTGGTCGCTGGTCGCTACCGATTGAGCCAGCGCATCGGTAGTGGCGCCATGGGCGTCGTCTGGACGGCACACGACGAACGTCTTCACCGCACCGTCGCGGTCAAGCAACTGCTCTTGCAGCCCGGACTCGCCGAAGCCGACACGGACGAGGCGAAGAGACGGGCCATGCGAGAGGGCCGCATCGCGGCGCGGCTTCAGCACCCGCACGCGGTCGCCGTCTACGACGTCGCCGAGGACGACGGCCAGCCGTGGCTCGTGATGGAGTACCTGCCGTCCAAGAGCCTCTCGGCGGTCCTGTCCGAACGCGGCACGCTCCCGCCGCGTGACGTGGCGTCGATCGGCATGCAGGTCGCCTCCGCGCTGGCCGCCGCGCACAACGCGGGCATCGTGCACCGCGACATCAAGCCCGGCAACGTGCTGCTCGGCGACGACGGCACCGTCAAGATCACCGACTTCGGCATCTCCCGCGCGACCGGTGACGTCACCGTCACCGCCACGGGCATGCTCGCCGGCACTCCCGCGTACCTCGCCCCCGAGGTGGCCAAGGGCTACGACCCGGGTTCGCCGTCCGACGTGTTCTCCCTGGGTTCGACGTTGTACGCCGCGATCGAGGGCGAACCGCCGTTCGGCCTGAGCGAGAACACCATCGCGCTGCTGCACAAGGTCGCGTCCGGCAAGGTCAACCCGCCGCGCAACGCGGGGCCGCTGACCGCGCTGCTGATGCGCCTGCTGCGCGCGGAGCCGGAAGACCGCCCGACCATGGCCGAGGCCCGTGACGCCCTCGCCGCCGTCGCGAACGGCCAGGCCGCCGCCTTCACGCCCGCCGTCGTCGCTCCGACGCACCCGCCGTCGTGGCGCGGCGCCCCGGTCCAGCAGCAACCGCAGCAGCAGGCCGCCACGCGCGCCCTCACGCCGCAGATGCCGCCGCCTCCCGCCGCCACGCGCGTCGACGTGCACACGCCGCCACGCGCCCTGCCGACGCAGCAGCCGCCCTCGAACCACCGTCCGGCCGCGGCACCTCAGTACTCGCAGCGCCCGAAGTCCACGCCGCTGGCCTCGGTGGCGAAGAGCAAGAAGTCGACCATCTTCACCGCGCTCGCCATCGTGGCGGCGGCGGTGATCGGCATCATGTTCGCGAGCATGATCTCGAACAAGAAGGACAACGGCTCCGACAACAACGCCGGCGGCAACACCCAGATCCAGCAGACGCAGGAAAGCACCAAGCCGTCGACGCCCTCCAAGTCGTCGGGCAAGGCCGGCCAGTGGACCGACACGCCGACCGACGACGACAAGCGGGCACTGCTGGAGGACTACTTCCAGACGGCGCCCGGCAAGCCGGACGAGGCGTGGCAGATGGGCAACGCCGCCTTCCAGGGTCAGTACCCCGGCGGGTACGACGGGTTCAAGAGCTTCTGGAGCGGCGTCAAGCAGGTCAAGGTCACCGGTGTCGAGGAGCGGCAGCCCTACTACTTCGTGGTCACGTTGGACGTCACGAAGAAGGACGGGACGAAGTCGTCGATCCAGCGTCAGGTCTCGCTGGAGTGGCGGTCGCCGAACTTCCTGCTGAGCTACGACAAACCGCTCGGCGGGGCGTAGCTCAACTGGCCCGCGCGGCCTTCTCCAGTGCTTCGGCCAGGGCCTCCACGGCGGGGTTCCACGCGGCCTCTTCGCGGTACACGACGTGGATGTGCCGCACCGGCTCGGGATTTCGCACCTTGCGCAGCACCACCCCGGGATGCGCGTAGTTCAGGCCGAGGCGAGGAATCAGCGTGACACCGAGTCCTGCCACCACGAAACCCTGCGCGGTCGCGTAGTCGTCGCTTTCCACGGCGATCTTCGGGGCGAATCCCGCGCCCGCGCACGCGTTCGACACCAGGTCCTTGCACGGCCACGTGGACCCGCAGTCCGCGCTGATCCACGGCTCGTCGGCCAGCTCACCGAGGTCGATCACGCGCTTGCGGGACAGCGCGTGGCCGCGGGGCAGGACGGCGAAGAACGGATCGGCGAGCAGGTGGCGCGCGATCACGCCCTCGGGGGCGGGCTGGTCCGGTTCCAGGACGGTGATGGCGACGTCGGCGCGGCCTGCGGCGAGCTCCTCGAACGGGTCGGTGGGCTCGGTGAGCTTCAGGTCGAGCTCGACGCCGGGACGTTCGGCGCGGAAAGCGGCCACCGCGGGCGGCACCAGTGCGGCACCGGCCGTGGCGAAGTAGCGCACGCGCAGGGTGCCGGCGCAGCCGTTGCGCAACGCGCTCAGCGCGCTCTCGGCCTCGGCGAGCTGCTCGGAGAGGCGGCCGGCGTGCTCGGTGAGGAGCCGCCCCGCGGCAGTGGGCCGGACGCCCCTGCCCACCCGCTCCAGCAGCGGCAGGCCCGCCTGCTTCTCCAAGCCGGCGACCTGCTGCGACACCGCGGACGGGGTGTAGCCGAGGTTCGTCGCGGCCGCCGTGATGGAACCCGTGGTCACGACCGCCCTGAGCACCTGCATGCGTCGCACGTCCAGCATGCGTCAACTTTACAGCGCTGCTTAAAGGTTATGCATAACAATTAAATTGTGTTCATGGGTTCGGACGCGCATGGTCGACGTGTGAACCAGCGCGGAACGTTGATCAGGATGGGCGTGCTCGCCCTGCTGTGGGGATCCAGCTTCCTCTGGATGAAGCTCGCACTGGGGAGCCTCGCTCCCCTGCAGATCTCGCTCGTGCGGACGTTCTTCGGAGCGCTCGTGCTGTTCGTCGTGCTCGCCACGGCGAAGATGACGCTGCCCCGCGACCGCAGGATCTGGGGCCACATGCTGTTCGTGGCGACGTTCGGCAGCGCCATCCCGTTCACGCTCTTCGCGATCGGCGGCCAGACGGTCGACTCGGGCGTCTCCGGGGTGCTCAACTCCACGACGCCGCTGTTCGCGCTGACCATCGGGCTCTTCCTGGGCACCGAGAAGCTGAGCAACGTGGTCCGCATGCTCGGCCTCGGGCTCGGCTTCGCGGGCGTGCTGCTGATCTTCGCGCCGTGGCAGCAGGCCAACAGCATCGCGAGCTGGGGCGCGGTGCTCTGCCTCACCGGCGCCGCGAGCTACGCCATCGGCTACACCTACGCCGGCCGCCACCTGGTCAACACCGGCGCCACCTCGACGCAGCTCGCCGCCATGCAGCTGACCACCGCGATGGGACTGCTCGTGCTCGCGCTGCCGTTCGGCGGCCTGCAGCCGCTGCACCTGCACTGGATCGGCATCATCGCCGTGACGATCCTGGGCGTCTTCGGCACCGGCGTCGCGTTCATCCTCAACTACCGCGTCATCGCGGACGAGGGTGCCACCACGGCGACTACGGTCGGTTACCTGTTGCCCGTGGTTTCGGTACTCCTCGGAGCGATCTTCCTCGGCGAACAACTCAACGCAAGGGTCGTGGCGGGCATGCTCGTCGTGCTCCTGGGCGTCGCGCTGACCCGGAAGCAGCCGGTCGCGGCAGGTCGGAACGTCTCACCAAACGAGACACGCGACCTGGTCAAACGCTGAACGGTGAGACGCACGTCTCCCCCAATAGGATGGTTCCGAGACGAACCGCGTCCTTATCCCGCCGGTTAGCCGTCTCCTCTTTGTGAGCGGACATGGAGACCAGCCTGGGAAGGACATCGACATGAACAACGAGAACCTGAAGGTCACCACCCGGACGACTTTCCAGCTGCTGGCCCCCGGCGCGGCTCCCGCGCCGGTCGAGGCCGAGCTGGTGTACGACCCGGAGGACCCGTACGCGGTCGCCATCGTGTTCCACACGGGCACCGGCCGCGTCGAGTGGATGTTCGCCCGTGACCTGCTGGCCGACGGTCTGCTGACCCCGTCCGGTGAGGGCGACATCCTGGTCCGTCCCGCGTCCGACGACCCTGAGCGCGTCCTGGTCGAGCTGAACGCGCCGACCGGGTTCGCCATCCTCAGCGCGGTCGCCGAGGACGTGGCGGCGTTCCTGGACAGCTCCTACGACGTCGTGCAGCCGGGCGAAGAGGACCTGTGGATCGACTTCGACCGCGAGCTGCAGAAGCTGGTCTCGACGATCGACTAGTTCTCGTTGTCCCAGGTGGTCTGACGGGCGCGGGGCGAGGTGTCGGCACCGACTGGCAGCTCGTCGCCGGAGACCACCGGCTTCTCGGCATTCGTCGTTGTGGGCAGCTGCGACGAAGGCCGCCGACCACTCCGACTACTCGGTCGCCTTGGGGTGCGCACCGGCGTAGTTGACC
>Ga0070710_10000164_pt1 | contig 30733 bp, 23 predicted proteins | sample LARL52metaG_FD_65454 | JGI IMG/M metagenome (GOLD analysis project Ga0070710, IMG submission 65454) | Corn, switchgrass and miscanthus rhizosphere microbial communities from Kellogg Biological Station, Michigan, USA - LAR L5-2 metaG | ecosystem: Host-associated > Plants > Roots > Rhizosphere ...
CCCTGCTGTCACGCCGCCAGCGGGAAGCATTGGCAGCGGCCCAGGCACACAACCCGGACACCCCTGCCACCTCAGCCTGAGGCCCCAAGCAGCGAAACCGGCAAAAGAATCTCTCGGACGAACAGAGGGCGGAAGGGTCGACGTGGGGCTTGGCAAAGCCCGTGATCTTGAAGTCCCGGAGGCCATCTGGGCACCGATCCTCCACATCAACGCCGGTTGCGCTATGCGCGTCCCGGTGCCGCCAACCGGCCGCCGTCGAATGGGGTCTGTCGGCCGGAGGCCGTCCTTGTCCGGGGTGGGTGGTTTGGGGGGGCGGCTTGTGGGCAGGCGGGCAGGGTCCGTGCCCAGCCTGCTGGCGGTCGGGCTGGTTTGAGTGGCTGGGCCGCGCGGTCTGAGGTAGTCGTCGCTTGGCCCGGCTGTGGTGCTGTGATTGGCGGCGAGCTGGCGGTGAGGAGCGGTACCGCCGGACTGGGTAGCACAGGTTCGTGGTCCACTCACAGATGATCAGGCGCCGGCTCTGGTCAGAGGTAGCGACGTTGGCCTTCATGACATCCTCTGGTGTACGTGCTGGCGGTCGGCCCCGCCGCCTACGGCGCGGGTAAGGTCGTGGCCGGTGCGCAGGACTGGGGCGCGCTGGTGGCCGGGCTGGCCATCACCGCCGGATGCGTCGTGCTGGGGGCCAGGTACTATCGCCGCGCAAGATCCGCGGGCTGCCGCGAGGCGCCAACGCCGCAGAGGCCAGCGGGGAATCACAGTGACTGATGGCGTAGCAGACCTTTTCATGGGGCGGCGGCCTGTGCGCGAGGGTCTTTGCCTGCCAGCCCCTGGGGTTGTCTGGCCCAATATCCGGCCGGTGCAGGCGTGAAGGGAACGAGATCTGGGACGTGATAGTAGCTGTGGCGTTCGCGCTGGCCGCCGCGTTCTCCAGTGCGGTCACCCTGATCACCCAGCATGCGACGAGCATCCGGGCGCTGAAGCGGACAAGGGCTGGCGGCTGCCGTTGTACATGGTCCGGCAGCCGCTGTGGCTGCTCGGGTGGGGCGCCGCGGCAGGCACGTTCATCTTCCCGGCCCGGACCCTGTACAACGGGCCGATGTCGGTGGTCCAGCCGGTGCTGGTCAGCTCGGGGCGGAAGCGGCTGACTTTGCGGGCATCTCCGCTTGGGACCGGGCCGGCGGATTCCCCGGCCGTGCCTGGCGCGCTCAGGTAGGCCACGCTGCCCCCGTCGCCCACGGGCGCCGCGATCTTGGCCTGCGCACGGTTGCCGCGGGCCGCATGATGCCCCGCATCAGCCGAGCACCTCACCCCCAGCAGGGTGATGTGCCTGCCGCGGTGCGGCAAGAGCGTGGTGGTAGAGGGTCAGGCCGGTCGACGGGGTGAGGGGCAAGACGATGGCTATGGGGCCGGCGCAGTCCGCCGCGGGAGTGGCAGGCGGCTGCGGCTTGGACTATGAGGCGAACGCGATGCGGGCCACGGTAACCCGGCCGGGCCGGTGGCGCCTCGTCGCCGCCGACTTCCGCTGCCGCCGCGCCGGCGCCCAGCCCCACATCGGCGGTGTGCCAGGCCGCGGCGGACCTGCGGGCATCGGTGGACACCCTCACCCACGTAAAGATCGGCAAAGGTACCGCCGACGAGATCAAGTCCGACCTGGCCGACGTGGAGGCAAAGCTCACTGCACTCACGGCGGAGCTGCATGGCGAATTCAAAGCCCAGGCCAGCGCTGTGAAGTCGGCGCTCAACACGCTCAAAACCGCGGTCTCCGACCTCACCGACCATCCCAGCACCAGCACGGTGAAAGGCGTGACGACCGCACTAGGCGGCGTCGCCACCGCAGCTAGCAGCCTGCTGGCCTCGCTCGCCCCCCAATGCGGGTCTGCGACCACCTCACCCAGCCCGTGAGTGGCGCCTGAGCCCAGTGATTCGGCGGCTCTGGGCCGGTGCTGGCCAGCAACAGTTCATCCCCGGGCGCGATGGGCGGGGCGGGCGCGGAACCGCCCACGGCATGCGCCATGTTCACTGGCGTCGCCCACCGGCGAGGTGGCCGCACTCGGCGCCCCGCGTCAGCCGGGAGCGCCGTGAGCGCGCCGGCCAACTTGCCCGCCCGGGGACCGTTGCGACGGAAGCGTAGGCGAGGTGCCCGGGCCTTTCACGCCTCCGGGCCTAGCTCGTGCGGCGGGTCGTACCACACCGACCGGCACCCCCGGCTCGCGGCAGGCGACCGTGAAGTGTCCCCAGATGGCCCGGTCAGGATGCAGCATCTGGGCGCCCGCGCAGTGGCACTGCTGCCAGGACACCAGCACCAGCCCAGGTCCCCACTCGTGCCCGTTCCCGCACCGCTCGGGGTAGGGCCACCACGCAGGACACCGCACCTCCACCCCTACGATTAGAACACCCGTACGGCACGATCAGGTATGCGCCCCGGCCGGACTCCCGGCTAACCCAGCCGGGCGGTCCAGCAGCTCGGCGAGGTCACGCACGTCCCGGGCCAGCCGGTCCGCGGTCGCGCTGGCCCGCTCGTATGCCTGCCGGTCCCGCCGGGCGGCGGCGCGCTGTTCGCGGGCCGCATCGAACGCCCCTTCATCGCGGCCAGGGCATCGGTGAGCGCATCCTCGGCCGCGGCCAGCCTGCGCCGCAGGTCAGCCAGTTGCCGGACCGCCTCGCGGCGTCCCCGCGCCCCGTCTGCCACCCAACGATCATCGCAAGCAGCCCGGCATGCCGACCCATCGGGCGGGCCCTCCGGGCACCTCATACGCCAGGCATCTCATCGCGGCTAGATGTGCGCGGTCGGCAGGCATGACGTTCTGAATAAATATCCAGGGAACGCTGGCGCTCGGCCCGGCCTTCACGGCGGTTACCGGCCTAACGGAAGAAGCGAGCAGAGGACAGCAGTCAGGAGCAGCAGGCGTTTCCATGCACTGCGATGCGAAGGCGTGTCTTGGGGTGAGGCATGTGCGGTCGGCGCCCGGCGTTTCGCTGCACGCGGTCGGGCGGGCTAGCCTCGCCACGATCCTGGTGGCCATGACAATGGCGTCGACCATCGTCGGTGCCGTCCCGGTGCCCGGCGATCTCGCGTCGTGGAAGCGGCTGACCGCCGCCGGCATCCACAAGTCTAGGGCGCCGTGGCGGTGTTTAAAGGAGTTGGCGGGTCAACGCGGTCCCAGTGACTGCCACCGTGGATCAGCGCAAGCAGCCCCAGCCGTGGGGCGGGCTCTCGCAGCGGGGGGACGGACGTGCCTTGAGGGTCCTCGGCAAGTTCGCTCGCGCTGGTCTGTAGTTCGGGCCGCCGCCCTCAGCCGGGTCTTTGGCAACCCGCCTCAGGCGCACACGGATATTTAGGTCTAGACATTACGGAGGCGTTTTGTGCGCTGATAAGTTGCTGCTGAGTAGCGCGGGATGCCCCGGGAAGGCTATGGCATGGGGGCTGGCAGGGACGAGGGCCGCGGCCTGGCTCATGGAGTTATCGGGTCGGCGCGAGTGGTCGCGTTTGGCGTGAGCAGCGTGGCCCCGGCGGGTTCGGTGGTGGGCGGGCTGCTGATTCTGGTGTCGTTTGCCGGGTTCGCGTCTCCGCTAGTGGTTGTCATCGCGTTCGTTGCGTCGTTGTGCTGTGCGAGCAGCATCGGGGAGTTTGCCCGGCGGCTGCCGTCGGCTGGCTCGCTGTACACCTATAACAGCCGTGGCCTGGGCCAGGCCGGGGGGTTTTTGACCGGCTGGATGCTGGTCTTCGCGTACGCGCTATACGCCCCGGCTGGTATCGCGTTGACCAGTGCGTATGCGTCGCTGCTGCTGGCCACCGTGGTGCACGTGACCGTCGCGCCGTGGGTACTGTTCCTGGTCATCGTGGCGGCAGTGACCCTGGTTGCTTATTTGGGCATTGCTACCTCGTCGTTGGCCGATCTGGTGCTGGCCGCCGGGGAGGTCGCGGTGATCGCGGCGCTGGCCATCACGGTGCTGGTGAAGGCGGGGGCCGCGCACTACACGCTGGCGGTGTTCTGGCCGGCCTCCTCGCCGCATGGCCAGTTCAGCGACATCACCACCGCGATGATCTACGGCATCTCCGCCTTCGCTGGTTTTGAGGCCGCTGCCGCGCTTGGCGAGGAGGCAAGGAACGCGCGCCGGTCTGTCCCCGCCAGCCTCATCGGCATCGTGGTGGTGACGGGCGTCTTCTACTTGCTCGTCGTCTTGGCGGAAACCTTCGGCGCGGGGCGGGGCGGCATCGCTGGTTTCGCCCGGCAGCCCAGCCCGCTGGCTTATCTGACCAGCCACTATTGGTCCCCGTCGGTGCTATGGGCTATTGACCTTGTAGTGGTGCTCACCGGGCTGGGTTTTGTGGTTGCCGTGTTCAACGCGGCTATCCGGATCTTGTTCGCGATGGGCCGTGAACAGGCTCTGCCGCCCTCGCTTTCCCGGCTGTCTGCCCGCCATACCCCGGTGACCGCGATCGGCTGGGTGACCGCGCTGGCGCTGGTCATCGGGCTGCCCCTGACTTACGCCGACGGCGGGCCGCGCGCCTTCGGCTATCTGGCCGGAGCTGCCGCGCTGTCGATCGTGCTGATCTACTTGGCGGTGAACATCGCCACCATCCGTGCCTTCCGTACCGAGTTCCGCGACCAGTTCCGGCCCTGGCGGCACCTGGTCGTGCCCGGGGCGGCCGCGGTGCTGTTCCTGTTCCCGTTGTGGGGGATTCTGCATCCGCGCGCGTACACGCTGGTGAGCCTGCTGCCCTTCCTGGCGCTTGGCTGGCTGTGCGTGGGAGCCATCGCCGCTGGCGTGCTGCGAGCCAGGCGGCCGACGAGGCTTGAGGCGCTGGGCAGGGTGTTCACGCCAGCCGAAGACTAACTTCTACGGTGAGGGACTACGGGACAGACGTGGCAGAAGGCACGACGGCTCAGCATGGCTCCGCCCGGGGCGCCCGGTTTGCGCTGGCCAAATTCCGGCCGATGACGCTGCCTGCCAGCCTGGTCACCAGGTCGGTGCTGCATGACCGGTTGCAGGCCGGAGCTGGGCGGCGGTTGACGGTCGTGGTGGGGCCTGCGGGTGCGGGCAAGAGCGTGCTCCTATCCAGCTGGGCGGCGGCCCGTGTGCCCAGCAGCATCTCCTGGCTGTCATGCGATAGCGCTGATGTGGACCCGGTCCGGTTCTGGGCGGGGTTCATCGAGGCGCCCCGGGGTGTAGCGCCGTGGTTCGGCGCCGACGCCGCCGACCTGCTGGCGATGGATGGGGCCATGTCGGCGGATGTCACCGCGTCGATTGCCAACGACGTGGCGAAGCTGCCCGCGGGTTCGGCGGTCATTGTGGATGACTTCCACACTGCCGCGGCCACGGTCGGCGGGGACATGAGTGCTCTTGTGGATCGGTGGCCAGCCGAGGCCGCCCAGCTGGTGCTTGCCAGCCGCCGCGACCCCCCGGTACGGTTGCACCGGCTGCGGATGGCCGGGGAACTGTGCGAGGTCCGCGACCGTGACCTGCGGTTCTCCCTGGCCGAAAGTGGCGAGCTTTTGGCGAGCTTCGGCGTGGAGGTCGCCGCGGAAGAGCTGGCGCTGCTTCATCAGCGCAGCGAGGGGTGGGCTGCAGCGCTGCAGATGGCCGCGCTGTCGCTGCGCGGCGCCGCTGATCCGGTGCGCATCGCACAGGCGCTGCACATCCGTGGCCACACCATCGCCGGGTACTTCGTCGCTGAGGTTCTCGATCAGCAGCCCGCTGAGGTGGCCCGGTTCATGCTCGACACCTCTATCCTCGGCGAGCTGACCGCGGACGCATGCGTGGCGATCACCACCCAGCCGGATGCGGCGGGGCTGCTGCGCGCCATCGACACGGCACACCTGTTCCTCGTGCCACTCGATGATGAGCGCACCAGCTTCCGGTACCACCATCTGATACGCCAGGTGCTGCGCGCCGAGCTCATTAACCGGGATCCTGTCCGCGAGCAGAAGCTTCAGCTGCGGGCGGCCGAATGGTTCGAAGCCACCGGCAATGCCCGGCGCGCAGCCCGCCACTTCCTCGCCGCCCGGCACGCCGACCGGGCGCTGGCCCTGATGGAGAACCGGGTCGTGCCCGATTTCCTGGCCGACCCGGTCATGCCAGCACCGCTGGACCTGCGCAGGATCGGCGCCGCGGTACTCGCCGAGGCACCCGACCGTCTGCTCACCCTGGCGGCTGACCTGCTGCTTTCGGGTGACACCGTACGAGGTGGCCAGTACCTTGACCTGCTGGAGCGCGCCCAGCCGCCGATCCCTCGCGAGTCCAGGCTCGGCGCACGGCTCATGGCATTCCAGTCCGTCCGTCATGCGCTGCTCGGCGAGGCGGACCAGGCCGTTAGCGCGGCCCTGGCGGCCCGGGCTCTGAGAGAGCAGCTGCAGCTCACCGACGAGTGGAACGCCGCTGCACCGATGATCCTCCCGACTGCTTACACGTGGCTGGAGGACTTTGCCGCGGCCGAGCGGGAGGCAGTGGCGGCTCTTGCGGCACCTGAGCTCACCGAGCCGGTCAAGCTGGTGATGGTGCCCGGTGTGCGGGCGCTGGCATGGTTCGAAGCTGGCCGCCTGAACCAGGCCGCCGAGGTGGCCGGGGCCGCCGAGGCGCAGGCCCGGCGGCTGGGATTCGGCCGGCATTTCTTCGCCGTGGACTACCTGCGCACGCTGGCTGGCCTTGCCCTGGAGCGGCGAGACTTCGACGCTGCAGAGGAGTTCACCGAGCAGGCACTGTCGATAGCTGAGCGGCGGCGCCCCATGTTTGAGTTCCTGGCGCTGCTGGACCGGGCTCAGGTCTGGGCCGTGCGCGGGCAGGTCTACGAAGCACTGGACACCGTCGAGGCAGCCCGGCAGATCCTGGCCGAAACCAAGTCGGTGCTGTTGAAGCGGGCCGATGAGCTCGAAGCGCTACTGCGCCTATCGCTGGGAGACCTGACCAGCCCCGCCCAGCTGGCTGCCGGGCTGCCTCCCGCCTCCCGCGGCCTGCTGCTGGCCAAGATCGCGCTGGCCTCCGGCCACCACCGCACCGCGGCCGAACACCTGCAATCGCCATCGCTGGGTGACTTGACACCGCGCCGCGCGCTGGTACGCGAACTGCTCCTGGCCGCAGCCGCCATTGACCGCGGTGACCCCACAGCCGCGGGCGCCGTGGGCGGCCTCCTCGCTACCGCACGCCGCGAGGGCTATCTGAACACGATCGTCACCACTGCGCCCCAGCTGACCAAGTACCTGACCGGGCACCTCCCCCAGGCCCGGCAAGACCCCTACGCCAAACAGCTGGCCCGGGCCGCGGTGGCGGTCCGCGCTGCCCAAGCCCGCGGCGCGGGGCCCGGGCGCGGGCTCATCGAGCCGCTGACCGAGGCCCAACTGCGCGTCCTGAAGCTGCTGCCGACCAGCAGCTACCTGCAGATCGCAGCCACCCTCTACATTTCACACAACACCGTCAAAACCCATGTGCGAGCGGTCTACCAAAAGCTCGAAGTGACCTCCCGCTCAGAAGCCATCAGACGGGCAGCCGACCTGCGCCTGATCTAAAGACCGCCCATGGTCAGCCGACTCATAATTGGCTAATCTGTGCGCAGCTATCCCCTTGAGATGAGTTCGCATCAGCCGCGCCCAGTCGGCGATCTGGCAGCGCTAATATCTTCCAGCTCAGTCGCCGGAGTGCGGCTGTCTCGGTGCTATATTCCGCTGACGATCACGGGCGTCATGCAAGCGAATTCGCTTTCCCGCATAACTATGCGCCTGTAGTAGCAAAGAGCGGATGCGCGGGGCCACCTACCCTTGACCCGTGACCATACGGCGACGACCAGCAACCCCAAGATGGCAGCGGACGCGCCCGCGCTTGTGATGAAGAAGCTCTCATAGTGGCCCACCACCACGCACCCTATCGAGCATCGGCGGCCATCTTGCCGAGGTATGCCCGACCGTCGCCGGACTCGCTCAGATTCGCACGCTCGCGCCAGCGCCTTCACGATAGCCGCAACCGCGGTACAGCAACGGACGGGTGGAGGATCAGGCAGGCAGCACCTTGGCCGTGCCCCAAGGCGTCGGCAAAGTCGTTCCGGCGGTGACGGGCAAGGCCGCGACACGCTCTCAGGCCCCACCGCGGCCCGGCCCCGGATCATGACCAGCCTGTGCAACCTTATGATCACCATCGTGCGGCTGGCCGGAGCCGCCAGCATCACTGCCGCGCTGCGTTACCACGCCCGCCGGCCCAGTCGCCCACTACAAGCGATCATGAAATGCTGAAGGACTTCGCGGCCCGCGGCTGGCGTGTCCCGTGTGTTGCCGCGTGTTACCGGCGGCTGAGGGTGAGGTGGGTGACGCCGCTGGGGCTGGTCACGGCCTCGATCTGGAAGCGGTCTTCGAGCGCCTCCAGCCCGTCCCACAGCCGCTCCCCGCGGCCCAGCACGATCGGCACCACGGCGATGTGCGCGTAGTCGATCAGGCCGGCGGCCAGGAATTCGCGGATGGTGGACGGGCCGCCGCCGATGCGGATGTCCTGGCCAGCGGCGGCCTGGCGCGCCCGCGCAAGCGCCTCGGCGGGGCTGGCGTCGAGGAAGACAAACGTGGTGCCGCCGTTCATCTGAACCGGGGGCCGCGGATGGTGGGTGAGGACAAAGACCGGGGTGTGGAACGGCGGGTCCTCCCCCCACCACCCGTTCCACTCCTGGTCCGGCCAGGGGCCGTGCTGGGGGCCGAACTTGCCCCGCCCCATGATCTCGGCGCCGATGCCCGGCCCCCAGGCGCTGGCGAAAGCGTCGTCGATGCCGGTGCTGCCGCCGGGCTGGCCTTGCATGGCGCAGAACGTGCGGGTTGGGAAGAACCACTCGTGCAGCCGGGTTCCCGCGTGCCCGAACGGGGCGTCCAGGCTCTGCCCCTCGCCGGTGCCGAACCCATCCAGCGACACTGAGAAGTTATGCACCCGGACCTGCGACACAGTGACCTCCTGACACCTTTGGCTGACCGCGAGCCGGCCGCTGCCGCATGCCCGCCCCAGAAAAGACGATCCGCCAGGCCCGAAGTCATCGCCAGCACCTGGCCAGACAGCGGCACCCGCGGCAGGCCACCGGCCAGGGTTTCATGCTGTCGTTGTCCATACCCCAGTTGCCTTTCGGGCCCCGGATTATGGCGGCCCTGCGGAACCTGGTAGTCACCATCTTGCGCCTGGCCCGAGCATTTCACCGGCACCCAGGGCGCCGGCCCCCGGTGCCGTCCCATCCACGGCCGGAAGACCTGAGCATCGGACCGCCAAACATCATCAATGGCAAGATGCTGGCCGCCGAGAGCCCCGCCCAGTAAGGGTACACCAGCTATGCGACCGGCGGCCGGCCCCCTGTTCACCACGTCACCCAGTCGCTGTTGCGGGCCCTTGTGCCCAATAAACGCAACCTGGAATGAGACGACAGCGTTCGCGGCAACCTTTTCGGCGCCGCAGCGGTCTTACCGACGTGGAGCCCAGCCGCCACGATGGCCTGGCCCAGCTGCACCAGCGTTACTATCCGGAGCTGGTGCGGCTGGCCTTTGCCCTGACCGGTGACTGGAGCCTCGCCGAGGAACTGGGCCAGGAAGCTTTCGTCCGGGCCTGGCGTAGCTGGGGCACCATCCGCCGCAAGCAGTCTGCACCTGCCTACCTGCGCGCGACGGTCATCAACCTGGCCCGGACAAGCCTTCGCCAGCGGCTGCGGGAGATCCGGGCCTGGCGCGACGTCGCCATCCCGCGCCAAGCCGAGGCGGCCGTCAGCCCGGACGTGCTGCAGGCGCTTGCCAGGCTCCCCCCGCGCAAACGGGCATGCGTTGTCCTGCGCTATTACCTGGATCTGTCCGAGGCTGACACCGCCGCGGCGCTGGGCATCTCGGTTGGCACGGTCAAGAGCCAGACCGCCCGCGCACTGCAGCGGCTGCGGCCGTTGCTCGCCGACGGCAGCGCGCCCTCGGTGACGTTCCTGCCTGGTAACGAAGGTGGCCCATGATGGACAACGACCAACTCACCGCGACAAGGATGCGGCTCGCCTTGGACTGGGAGGTCGCCAAACATCAGCTGTCACCCGGCGCGTGGCCGCGGCTGGAGCGCCGGTTGCGCCGCCAGCCCTGGCGGCGCGCGGCGATCGCGGCTGTGTGCGCCGTCGTTGTCGCGATCGCGGCCACGGTGACGCCGTACCTGTGGCACAGCCTGTCGGGTCCGGTCGCCAGCCACCCGCATCCACAGCCCGGGCCGCACCTTGTCACCGGCGCCCGCACCCACGTGAACGGCCTCAGCCTGACGACCGGTTACGGGGCGGTGTGGGTCATTGGCCGAGGTGTGATCTACCGCGTCGACCCGGCCACCGCCAGAACCATGGCCACCATCCCGGCCCCCGAAACAGGCGGCAAACCACCGGGGGGCATCGCCACCGGCGCCGGCGCGGTGTGGGCAACGAGCGCCGGCCGCCATCCCGGCGTCTACCGCATAGACCCGCGGACCAACCGCGTCACGTCCTTCATCCGTTTGCAGCCGACCCCCACCGGAATCACGGTTGCCCACAGCCGCGTCTGGGTGGCCGAGGTCAAGGAGGGCCCAGGCATCGTGGTGCGCATCGACCCGCGGACCAACCGCGTCAGCGGGCCGCCCATCCGGGTTGGCGTCGGCCCCGGCGAGATCGTTTCCGGCGCGGGCACGTTGTGGGTCACCAACTCGAGCCTTGGCATGAATGTGAGCCGCATCGACCCGGCGACCGGTGTGGTGGCCAACGCGCGCGACCGGCAATGGGGTGGCACTGACCGGCTCGGGAACGCCAAGATCAGCAGGGTCGACGCCGTCGGGGCAGGCTCGCTCTGGACCACCAATGTCAATGCGGTTCAGCGCGTCAATCCAGCAGACGGTCACGTGACCGCGGCCATCCCGGTGCCGCACGCGTGGCGCGTGATCTTCTGGCACGGGTTGGTCTGGGCGCTAACCGGGGTGGCGCCTTCCGGCCTGGGAACCGTCGTCGGCATCGACCCGGCATCCAATCGTGTCGTGGTCCATGGGGCACCCTTCCGCGGCGCTCCCCTGGCGATCACGGCAGGCCCGACCGGCCTGTGGGTAGTCTTCGCCAACGCCAGCCACCCCGGCCTGGAACTGGTGCACTTTGTCCTCGCCGCCGGGCCCAACTGAGGCCCGAACCGACGCCCAGGCGGAGCCGCGCCGGCCGCGGCAGCGAGAGTCCCGCCCGTGGCGTCCAGGCCCGACGAGCTGACCGGGCGCCGATGACTTCCGGGCGGCCTTGTCGTCTGTAAGCCTGAACTTTCGGCAGCCGCAGCTAGGCGACGGCAGCGGCCCGGGACAGGCACGTTCCCCTAGCACGCACGGTCCCCAGACGACCCGAGACCAGGGAGTTCTGATCATGCGGAAGCTGATCGCGTTGGTGTTCCACTACTCGCTCAACGGCCTTCTCGCCGACGAGGGCACCGAGTACTACAAGTTCTGCTTCGAGCTGCTGGACCTGAACGACGGCCCGGACCAAGACGAGCAGACACTCGACTTTCTCCAGGGCGCGTACGCGCACATCATGGGCCGCAATGCCTACGAGGGCATGGCCGCCAGCCTCCCGGCGCACCCCGAGCACCCATGGGCGGACATCCTGAACGCCGGGCACAAGGTCGTCTTCTCCCGGACCCTGACGACGGCCGACTGGGCCAACACCACCATCGCCGCCGGTGACACGGCAGAAGAGATCGACAAGCTCAGGCAAGGCGGCGACGGCCACATCGTGGCCTGGGGCGGCGTCAGTCTCTGGCGGTCGCTGATGCGGCTCGACCTGATCGACGAGTTCAACCTGGGCTTGCACCCCTACGTTGCGGACGAGGGCACCCGGCTGTTCGACGACGTCCCCAAGGCCTACCGGCTCGACCTGGTCTCCAGCACGGCCTCCAGTAACGGGGTCGTCGAGCTGCAGTACCGGCGGCACCGCTGACGCGGACGGCGCGGCGGTGGTCAGCGTAGGACCAGAAGATCAAGCCAGTTGGTTCTGGTCTCCGTGCGAGCTGTGCGCTCGGCCTGCTGTACGGCCCTGCGGAGCCGTTCCTTGCCCCGCAGGAACTCCTCCTCGGTGAGGCCGCGCATGTTGGTGTCCGCGCGGCGGAGCTTGTCCGCCTGGTCGAGGAACCCGGTAAGGCTGATCAGTGTCTCGGGGACCTGCTCAAGCGCGTCGCGGCGGAATCCTGCGGTGGCGAACGCCTGGCATACCCGCTCAAGGGAGGGAAAGGTATTGACCGACCGGGTCTGGTCGTCGTAGCTGATCCTGGCCATCCTCTGCCTCCGTACTGTCCCTGCCGTCGCGTGGTGCCCGGACACCGATCGCCAGACTCGCAGCCCATTGTGCAGCGCGGCTCTGATACAAGCCGAGCGGTGCGCCGCCGCCGCCGTCGTTCCGCAGGTGAGCGATCACCTGCCTGCGTTCAGTCGGTGCGCAGCAAGGGCTGGGTCAGGCAGGTGGGGCCACCGTCGCCCTTCAGCGAGATCTCCGAACCGTCGTAACAGTGCACCTCACACCCGTGCCGCTCCAGCGCCCGCTGGGTGACCGGGTTTCCCCCCAGCATGACCACCTGCCGCGGCCGGACCGCCAGCACGTTGCAGGCCATCGCCGCATATTCGCCGGCATCCACCGCGACCACCGCCACGCCGCGATCGGCCAGGGTTTCCATGAGCGCGACCGGCGCCAGTGGCGGGTAAACCACCGCCAGGTCGTCGGCGACCGGCGAGAGGAACGACATCAGGTGCAGCACGTGCTCAGGGCCGAGGTCATGCGGCAGGTCCACGGACACCACCGTGACCCCCTCGGCGGCCATGATCGTGCGCATCTGGGCCACGCCCGCCGCGTTGGTCCGGTAGCTGCGGCCGATGATCAGCGTCTGCGGATCCAGCCAGACGAAGTCCCCGCCGTCGGCCCGCGCCGCGCCGTCAAGCCGCGCCACCACGGGCACGCCTGCCGCCTCCAGCGCCGTGCCCAGATGGCCGGGTTCCGCCTGCCGGGCCGGCTTGGCCATCTGGAACACCACGCCACCGCGCTGGGTGACCAGTCCGGGATCCCGGATGTAAGTGGCGTCGACCAGCCCGTCGACCGCGCCGGCGACCTCGACCTCGCAGCCAAGGCGGGCGAGCAGTTCACAGAACGCCTCGTGCTGCGTCATCAACAGCCCAGGATCAGGCTGTCGCCAGGCCGCGGCGGCGAAATCACCCACCGTGGCGGGCCGCCGGACAAGTACCCGGCGCAACGGCAGGCACATCGAACTGACGCCATACCGTAGACCCGGCCCACCGGCGTTCTGGCTGGCAACCATGTCGTCACCTCCTGCAAGGCGGTCCAGTCGGCTTACGGCCCGGCGGACCGTACCTGGCAACCTAGCCGCCAGGCTGGGCTGGTGACGGAATGGCGGGCAGCCTCCCGGTCACTGGCGGCCCGCGCCGGAGTCGTCCACGCCGGCCGCCAGAAGCAGGCGTTACTTGCGGTAATGCGGTTCCCTGCCAGGGATTGGCTTGGCGATGAGGGCGACGGGGATGAAGAAACAGATCTGGGCGATCGCCAGGGTGAGCGTCCACAGCGCCTTGTCGTCGTAGTGGGCGGATGCCTTGGCGTACAGCTCGTCTGAGACCCGCTCCCCGGACGGATTCGGGGTGAGGACGGCCTCGACGAGTTCCAGCGCGACCCGTTCGGCGTCGGTGAAGTAAGGAGCGTCCCGCCATGACGCCACGGCCGTGATGCGCTCCTGCGTTTCCCCGGCCTTGCGGAGGTCGCCGGTTTGCCGGACGGTGTGGTAGGTGTTGCCGACGATCTGCCCGGCGCGGAGTTGCACCAGGCTGATGGTGGTCTGCGGGATCGAGCCGTTCAGGGTGACCTTGAACATGCCCCCGGCGATTCCCGCCAGCTCCGGGAAGAACTGGCTGGGGTCGGGCAGGCGCGAGGTGAGGCTGTCTTGTTCGGTGATGGTGGGCGTGGACATCGGGAGGTCTTCCTTTCGCAGCTCTCCGCGGTGCTTACGGTGTCTGAAATGCCCGACGACACGGCCCGCCGGAATGTCAGGCGGCACACGAGCCTCACAGTCCGGCGCGATATCTCGTCGGACCGGTGGAGGCAGATGCGATCAAGGGAGTTGCCGGCACCATGACCACCCAATCCGGGCCCGGGTACGGCCGGCCGGAGGCGGGCCTGAACGCGATCATGAGCGAACGGCGCCAGCTCATCAATCTCGCCTACCGGCTGCTGGGCTCGCTGGCCGAGGCCGAGGATGCCGTGCAGGAGACCTACGCCCGCTGGTACGCCATGTCCCGGCAACAGCAGGACGCCATCGAATCCCCCGGCGCCTGGCTGACCACGGTCGCCAGCCGCATCTGCCTGGACCTGCTCGGCTCGGCACGAGCCCGGCGGGAGCGCTACGTGGGCGAATGGATCCCCGAGCCGCTGCCCGCACCGGCCGAGTGGATCAGCGGGCGGCCGGGCGGCGCCGCGGCCGACCCGGCGGACCGGGTCACCCTGGACGAGTCGGTCAGCATGGCCTTCCTCGTCGTGCTCGAGTCGATGACCCCGGCCGAACGCGTCGCGTTCATCCTGCACGATGTCTTCCGCTACCCGTTCGCCGAAATTTCCAAGATCGTCGGCCGTACCCCGGCGGCATGCCGCCAACTGGCCTCCTCAGCTCGCCGTCGCGTCCGCACCTCGCAGGCCGCCGCGACCCCCACAGCCAGGCAGGCCGGCATCGTCGCGGACTTCAAGCGGGCGTGGGAGGCCAAGGACATCGGTGCCCTCATCGGCCTGCTTGACCCCGACGCTACGGCGGCCGGCGATGGCGGCGGCCTTGTCAGAGCCGTGCTCCGCCCGATCGAAGGCGCCGGGCAGATCGCACGCTTCTTCGCCGACCGGGGCGATGCGGCATCCGGCCTGACGATCCTCGAGCGCACGGTCAACGGCCAGCCCGGCCTGGTGGCTCAGTTGGACGGCGACACCGTGGCGGTGTACGCGTTCGACCTCGCAGACGGCAAGATCAAGCACATCTGGGCGGTACTCAACCCCGACAAGCTCCGGCCCTGGACGGGCTGACGCGCGCCACGGTCCGGGCCGGTGAGTCCGGGCGCCCGGTGCGGTGGGTGACGGGCGCGCCCGGGACTAGGTGGCCCCCCGGAAGCGAAACGAGCCGTCCCGGACTTACGCTCGCCAGGCCCTAGGACAGGAGGACCTGGCATGAACCCACACGACTCCCTGGCGCGGCGCCTGCTGGCACGGGCCCCGGGCAGGCTGGCCACGCTGGCCGCTGCGCTGGCCGTTGCCGTCGTGGCGGCGGCGGGCGTGACCGCCGCCGCTGGCTCGACCACGCCCGCGGTCACCTCGTCGTTCTCGTTCAAGCTGGTGCCCGCCACGGGCATCGCCGCGTGCTTGCCCAAGGCGGCGGGGCACGTGAAAATCACGACGGGATCGCTCAACGACACGATGGTGGTCAGCATGAGCGGCATGCCGGCCAACACCGGCTTTGACCTGTTCGTCATCCAGCAGCCCGCCAAGCCGTTCGGCGTCTCGTGGTACCAGACCGACATCCAGGCCAACAGCACCGGCGCCGGCAGTGCCACGGTGCGGGGCGTGTTCGACTCCGAGACCTTCTCGGTGTCACCCGGGGGGACCACCACGTTCGCTCCCACCCACCAGTACCACCTGGGCCTGTGGTTCAACGATCCTCAGGTGCCGTTCAATCTGGGCTGCGAGCCGGGCGCCACGTCGCCGGTCATCACCCCCTTCAACGGCGAGCAGAACGCGGGCATCCAGGCGCTGAACACCTCGAACTTCCCCGTCGCCGCGGGCCCGCTGTCGCACGTCCACCGCTGACGCGGCTGACACGTGGCGGTGGAGCTACCGGGCCCGCCGCCACGTGTCAAAGCGGCTAGAAGGGACGGCCCCACGCACGGCCCACGGTGAGTGGGTCGGTGACGGTGATGCTCGGGTCCGCGGCGATGGCCTGGAGGATCTGCTGGTAGTCCGAATAGCAGTACCGCACGGTGGTGTTCGTCCAGTGCAGGGCCGGGTCGGAGGAGGTGCAGTCCCAGCGCATCTTGTTAAGCGCGTACTTCGGGTTCTTGCCGGTCACCAGCAGGTAGGCCTGGAGCGTGTACCACTGGCCCGGCTTCAGGGCCTCAATCCGCGCGATGATCGTCGAGGGCAGTGTGTACCGCCCGTTCTGCACGTGGACGGTGTAGCACGGCTGCGAGGGATCGTTGCAGGGGCCGCCGACAACCGCGATGGTGTACTGCCAGTACGGCGGCGTGGTCGCTTGGGATTTCATGGTGACGCCATGCTTGGCCTGGTCGTACTGGCGGCCCCAGTCGAAACAGGTCGAGCTGTACTGCGTTTGCAGGTTCACGACCGCCGGGTTCTTGGTGTACGAGCCGGGATAGGCGATCATCCCCGCCGCGCCGGGCAGCCCATGGGCCTTGATCGTGGCCTCGCTCCCGCAGGTTTGCGCCTTCGCCTCAGCCGGGGTGAAGTTCTCTATCTGCTGGAGGGTGGGGTACGTGGCGGTGTGGGACACAAACGACCAGCCGTAGTTCTGCGCAAGGTTGGTCGCATCGGCCCACGACGCGGTCAGGTCGTCGTTGTAGTGCGTGCAGTTCCTCGTGGTGTCACCGGTCTTTTTCGTGACCAGCGTCCCGGTCCCCGCCATGCCCAGCGACTGCAGATACGGCGCGACCGTCCCGTCCAGCGTGGCGATGTCGGCGTCGTCCTCCACGCAGTTATCGGCCGCCGAGATCTCACTGCGCGAAAACAGCAGGGTGACGAACGGCCCGGGCGCTGCGGCATGGAGCGCCGAGGCTCCCCCCGCGCGCGGCGCCTGCGCCGGGCCGCCAGCGGCCGACGAGGCGGCAGGCACGAGCGCCACCGCCGCGGCCACAATCGCGGCACTCAGCAGGCCCACGCGCCGCATCCCCACTCGGCCAGTCTCCCCCGTCATGGTGACCACCTTCCTAGCTGGGTGTCTGGTTGCTGTCGCAGATACTCACCGCGCGGCGCCACTGCGGAACGAGACCGTCCGGGTGAGCGGACCCGATGACGACTGCTGCGGCGTAAGAAGCTGGAGCGGGCCCTTGCTGGGAACCTGGCCGTTAAGCACCAGGAAGGAACTCAGGCCGTCCTTGGTGTAGTCGATCGGGTAGGCCCGGGTGCCACCGCCGGTGGTTGCTTCAGGGACCTTCATCGAGGTGAAGCCGCCCTTGGCGTCGCCGAGCAGCAGGAAATCAGGCGCGTTCTGGCCTGCGACCGTGCCGCCGACCACGTAGATGTCCGGATTATTGTCGCCGTTGACATCGCCCACCGCGAGCGACACCCCGCCCTTCAGCGTGAGGAGGGTCTTCGGCGCGCCGAACGTCCCGTTAGCGTTCTGGAGGCGCTCGGCAAGCTGGTTCCTGGTGAGGGTGATGAGGTCGGGGAGGCTGTCGTGGTTGACGTCGACCATGGCGGCGTCCACCGCGTTGACCGGGGCACCGAGGATCGAGGACACATCCTTGAAGCCGTGGCCCTGCTGGTTCTCGAACAGGTGGAGGCCGCCCTCTTCCCCGCAGACCAGCAGGTCCGGCCAGCCGTCACTGTTGTAGTCGACGGTGTGCGCGCACAGCGATCCGATCTCGAGATCGAGCCCCATGGCCGGGTCGTCGACAAACGAGCCGTGCCCGGAGTTGATGAAGAACCGGTCCATCGACGGCATGCCGTCCGGGCGGAGCGACTCCGTGCCGTAGAAGATGTCCGGGAAGCCGTCGTTGTTCGCGTCCAGGGCGGCGCCGTACCGGCCGCGCCCCCACGGGTCGGACACGTTCCACTGGTAGGCATCGTTCACGAACGACTGGCCGGACTGCTGGATGAAAAGCGCATTCGACTTCACCGCGGAGCCGCGGTCGGCCCCGACGCTGCAGAATATGTCTTCCTTGCCGTCCTGGTTGAAATCAGCGGCCTGGCAATCGTGCCGATCGATGATGGAACTGAAAAAGCTGGCATCAATCGGGCTGAACGTGCCGTTCTTATTGTTGATCCACAGGTTGGCTGGATGCCAGTGACGCGCCGCGAATATGTCCGGCCAGCCATCCCCGTTGAAGTCGGCAACGGACGCGCTGAAGGTCCAGTCCACCGGGCTGCCGATGCCCGCTGCCGACGCCTGATCGGTGAAGATGACCGGGATCGCTGTCGTCGCCGGGGGCGTCGGCGGCGGCGGGGTCGGCGCGGGGCCGACGCCCGGGATGGCCGGCACCGGGGGAACCGGCGCGGGCGCCCGGGTGGGCAGCGAGACGGGCCCGGAGGCGCAGTTCGCCTGTTCGACAAGTTCGTTCGGGCCCTCCCGGCCCACCAGGATCAGGCTCGACCCCGTTGAGCTGGCGGCAAGGCCGATGATCTCGTCGGCGGCCGTCGGGGCGTCGGCCGAGACCGCCGTCGTCCATGCCGTCCCATTGAAATGCACCACGAGCGTCTCGTTGAGCTGCGTGCCCGCGTTGTAGTAGGTGCCGGCCGCCCACACATTGCTTGCTGAAACCGCCGTTACCTTCCGCAGCGCCCCCTCGCCGGCAATCGGCGAGTTACTCCACCTGCTGCCGTTCCAGTGCAACGCCAGCGGCCTCTCGGCGCCGCCGTCGTTGTAGTAGCCCACGGCCCAGACGTTGCTTGCCGACAGCACGCTGACCCCGGTCAGGACCGACTCGACCTTGCCCGGCGACGGCACGCCGCCCGCACCGCTCACCGAGACCCACTTGGGCGAGGGCTTGGTCGTGTCGTAGCGCAGCACGAGCGGCTTCAGCCCGCCTGAGCTCATCCGATAGCCGACGGCCCACAGGCCGGTCGCCTGCGTCCCGCCGACACCCATGAGCGTGTTATCCGTTGCGGCAGTCCCGTCATTGGGGCTCGTGACCGTGGTCAGCGCCCCACCCGAGGCGTGCTGAATCAGCGTGTGCCGCGTCCCGTTGGCCGTGAGCTGGAAACCGACCGCCCACGCGCTCCCGTTCGCCAGGGTGTCGACACCGGTGAAGAGCGCGTCGCTGGTGGAACTCCCGGGCGCGACCAGCGACCACTGCGTTCCGTTCCAATGCAACGCCAGTGGCTTATATGGCCCGGACTGCGTGTATCCGACGGCCCATCCCGCACCGGAGATCATCGAAACGCCATTGAGGGCGTTATTCCCGCTGCCCTTATTCGGAGAAGCGACGACCGACCATGCCGACCCGTTGTAACGCTCGATCAGGGTCCGGTTCGCGCTCCCCTGAGAGCTGATATCGCCGGCGGCCCAGGTCTGGCTCGCGGACACCACGCTGGCACCGGTAAGCTCGCCGGCCGGGGCCGACGCGCCTGACCCGCGGTTCAATGAGCCACACGTCGAGGCATCAGCGCGGCCAGCACCGGCACCCAGCACCGCCGACGGCACCAGCGCGAGAGCCCCCAACGCCGCAACCAGCCCCATTGCTGATCGACCGCTCCCCATTTACCTGCTACCTCCTAGGGATTACCCGCCACTCCCGACAGCAGCAGAATGATTATCCGATCCTGCCGACGAACCGAACCAGAGGTACATCGTGCGGAATTACCGAAGTCATCCCATAAAGACGACGCATTGGACGGGCACCTGGATGACAGTGGTCGGCAGGTCGCGGACTATATTAACGAGTGGAAATACAGGGAATTCTGCTCGATCCGCTGCTCATCTGACGCCGACGGAACGTTGGTGCCCCCGGCTGGCCCTGCCCGGTCCCGCGGGTCGCCCGGTCGCCAGGGCCGGAATCACGGCGTTTCGCCGCACCACTCTCCTACCATTGGCGTCGCGGGGAGAGGAGCGCCGATGTTCGTGCTGGCGGTTGCGCTGACGGTGTTGCTGCTGCTGGAGACGCTGCCGTCCGCGGTCGCCGGGCTGACCAGGTACCGCGCCGGGCTGACCCGGCTGGACCAGCTCACCCGGCTCGGGCTGCTCGACGGCCGGAATCTGTGGGTCGCCTCGCTGCTCGGCGTCGTGCACCTGGCCGGCAGCGCCGCGGTCATCACCGGCCTGTTCCTGCCCGCGGCCGGTGTCGCCGGCGGTGGGCTGGAAGCTGCGGCATTCGGCTGGGTGCTGTCCCGGCAATTGCGCTACGGCGACCGTGGCCGGGCGCTCTTCGCCTACCTGCTGTTCACCTCGCTAGCGCTCGCGGTGCTGATCGTGGACGCCCTGCGCCTGTGAGGGGAGGGATGCGGGTGATGGACCTGACCGTCAGACCGCTGACCGCCGAGCGGTGGCCCGCGCTGGAGGACCTGTTCGGCAGGGCCGGGGCGTCGAACGGGTGCTGGTGCATGTACTGGCGGATCGGCCCGCGCTACCGGGAACGGCCGCGCGAAGACAACAAGCGCGACCTGGAACGGCTCACGCGGTCCGGGCCAGCGCCCGGCCTGCTCGCCTTCGACGGTGACACCGCCGTCGGGTGGTGCGAGCTTGCCCCGCGCGCCGATCTGGGCTGGCTGGCCCGCAGCCGGTACTTCCGGCCCGTGGATGATCTGCCCGTGTGGTCGGCCCCCTGCTTTTACGTGCGGCGCACCTATCGCGGCCGGGGCGTGATGGGAACGCTGATCGAGGCGGCCGTCGGCGTGGCGGCCTCGGCCGGCGCCCCGGCACTCGAGGCCTACCCGGTCGACACCACGGTGCCGGGCCACACCCGCAACCTGTTCCCGGGCGTCGCGTCCGTGTTTGCCCGGCACGGGTTCCAGGTGGTAGCCCGGCGGCGGCCCGATCGCCCGGTGATGCGTAAAGTCCTCAACACATCAGCCTGACCGGCCCGCTAAGCGAGCAGTTCGGCCACCAGGTCCGGCGGAAGGCCGTGTGTTTCGTGCAGGTACGCCAGGTCCGCCTCGGTCAGCGGGCGGCCGGAGCCGAACTGTGCCAGCACCTTGCGCCCGCGCGTCAGCAGGCCCGCGAACCGGCGCTCCTCGGCCCTGAGCACCTCGCCGACCGGGCCGCTGCCCGCGGGCTGCCCGAACTGTGCCAGGGTCTGCTCCAGCAGCGAGGACGGCAGGTCGCCCAGCGTCCTTGTGCTGTCGGCGCGCCAGAGCACGGTCAGCGCCCGCCGCAGCAGCCGCCGCAGCACGTAGCCGCGGCCGCTGTTTGACGGCCTGACGCCGTCGCCGATGATCACCACGCTGGCGCGCAGGTGGTCGGCGAGCACGCGCATCGAATGCTCGCCGGGCTGCCACATGCCCGCCAGCGTGCTGGTCCACGGCTGGAAGACATCGCAGTCGAACACCGACGGCTTGCCCTGCAGGACCATCAGCAGCCGCTCCAGGCCCATGCCGGTGTCCACGTTGCGCTGCGGCAGCGGTTCAAGGCGGCCGTCGTCGTGCCGCCGGTAGCGCATCGACACGTGGTTCCACAGTTCCATCCAGCGCTCGTCGGTGCCCGGGGTGCCCCGTGGCCGGGCGTCACCGGTCCAGACGAAGATCTCCGAATCGGGGCCGCACGGGCCGGTCGGGCCGTTCGACCACCAGTTTTCTTCGGTGGTCAGCTCCACCGGCACACCCAGCCCGGCCCAGGTGTCCAGCGACCGGAGGTCGGGGCCTGCCTGGTTGTCACCGCCGAACACGGTCGCGTGCAGCCGGTCCCTGCCGATGCCCAGGCCCTCGACGAGCAACTGGTAGCCCCACCGCAGGGACTGCGGCCCTTCGTAGTCGCCCAGCGACCAGGAGCCGAGCATCTGGAACATGGTCAGGTGCCGGTCATCGCCGACCTCGGCAAGATCGGTCGTGCGCATGCAGCGCTGCACGCTGGTCAGGCGCCTGCCCTGCGGGTGGGGCAGGCCCTCCAGGTAGGGGGTCAGCGGGTGCATCCCCGAGGTGGTGAAGAGCACCGGGTCGCCGCCCGGCGGCACCAGGGAACTGCCCCGGAGCACCCGATGGCCGCGATCTGTGAAGAACTCAAGGAACGTATTGGTCGTCTCGGTCACGTTCATGGCATGGATCCGTTCTCGGCTATGGGACCAAGAAGGGACCGCTGGCACGGCAACGAGGCAACGGGCAGCACGCACCGGCGGACCGTTCCCGGTCGCCAGCGTGTGTGAGGAGATTGAGGTCAGGCAGCGGCAACCGGCGGGCTGATAGCTCGCGCGGTGCAGGTAAGGCCGACCTTCATGCGCCTCACTATAGGCGCGGCGGTGCGCGCCGCTCAAAGGCTTATTCGGCGAGGCGCTCCGGCTGCTGCTCGGCGAAGGCTTCGTGGCCGAGGTGGGCCAGCCAGCCGCGGAACACCCGGTGGAGTTCGTCCGCGCCGCGGATCGGGCCGGCCGGGGCGGGCAGGCCGGCCGGGTACAGGACAAACGGATGGGTCTGCTCGCCGCCGAGCCCGCCGTGCGACCCCACCAGGTGCTCGAACGCCGCCACCTCCTCGGTCTGCGGATCCCACATCGAATTGACCATGATGTCGGCGCAGTGCGGGTAGGAGTCGGTCCGCAGGACCTGCCAGCGGCCCGAGGCACCGAACGGCTCCAGCGGGTCCTGGCCGACCACGGTCTGGGTTTGCAGCACCTGAAGGCCGTCACGGCCGATCACGACCGGGCCGTCCTCGTCCGAGCGGACAAGGATGAACCCGACCCCGGGATGGGCGATGAGCGCCGGTACCAAACGGGGGTAGCTTTTGCCGATCTCCTCCAGGGACAACCGCCCGGGTTGTTCGGTCAGGTAGACCAGGCCGAGGTTGCCCGAGGCGAGCACGACCGCCTCCGCCGGCCCGCCGGCCGGTGCGGCATCGCGCTCCTGCCGCGGGGTGCCCGGGCCGGCCGCGGTACCGCCCACGGGCGGGCTCTCGCCCACCGGCGCGGCATCGGATGCCAGGGCGGCGCGGCGCGGACCGGTTTCGCGACGGTCGCGCAGGACGCGCTGCAGCGCCCTGCCGATCCGGCTGTCCTGTGAGGTCACGTCGGCAGCGGCGGCGCCGGCATATCCCCAGGACTCCTCCCCCGCGACCCGCGAGGCGCCGATCTCGGTCACGGTCCTTTCCTGCATCGCGTCGCGGACCAGGTCGCCGAGGCTGCACCCGTACCGGTCCTCGAACGTGGTCCCCTGGCTCTGGCCGTGGTCGGACAGCACGACGAACCGGTAGGGGCGCGGCGCGTTCGCGGCGGCGCGCTCCAGCCGCCCGAGATCCCGGTCGAGCCGGCGGAGGGTGTCCAGGGCGTCGTAGCGTTCGGGGCCCGAATGGTGCGCGACCTCGTCGTACCCGACGAAGTCGGCGTAGATGACCGAACGGCCGACGTACAGGTCGCCGATGAGCGTCTGGGTGGTCAGGTCGCGGGTGACCACGGTGGCAAAGGCCCGCAGGAACGGGTACAGGCCGCCGCGGCGCACCCGCGGGCGGACGTCGTGGCGCCGCTGCCGGGAGGCCTGCACGAGTTCCCGCACGATTTCGGCGCCGAACCCGGCCAGCGTGCGCAGGGTGTTGTAGGGGTCCGCGAAGTACCCGTAATAGCCCTGGCCCACCCGGCCCCGCCTGCGCCCGGCGACGCTCATCGTCAGGATGTTCTGCGCGGCATCGCCGGTGTAGAGGTTCCCCCGGCCGACCCCGTCGGCGTGCAGCAGGCCCCGCCCGTCCGAGTGACGCCGCTCGATTTCCGCCGCCGAGCGTGGGTGGTTGCTGACGAGCCTGGTGCCGGTCTCCTTCTCCAGCCACCGGAAGGCCGGGATGTCGAAGGTGCTGCCGTGCAGGATCCCGCACTGGCTGGCACCGGTCTGGGAGGACCATCCGGTCTCCCAGCCGAGCAGCCGGTGGCTGCCCGATGCGAGCCAGCGGGCCAGCGTCGGGGCGTTGCCATCGCGGAGGGCCCGCCTTAGCACCGCCAAGCCCAGCCCATCAATCTGGATGAAGACCACCCCGGGAATGTCGGTGGCGCCCTCCGGCCGGATCCGGCGGGCCGCACGGCGGATGATCCGGCGGTAGTAGACATCCTCGTCGTCCAGGGTCAGCAAGCTGGTCAGGATCGTGTTGGCCACGGCGAGCACCAGCGCGACGGCGATCGCGGTCCCCCAGTCGTGCACGTCGATGCCCGGCAGGAGGTAGGCGACGATGACGACCGCTGCGCCGTTGAGCACGATGGCCGCGAGGCCAAGGGTGAGCACGGCGAGCGGCAGCGCAAGGTAGGCGAACACCGGCCAGACCAGTGCGTTGATCAAGCCAAGCAGCGCCGCGGCCGCAAGAGCGGCGCCAGCGCCGGTCACCGTCAGGCCCGGCAGCAGCCAGCCAAGCAGGACGAACACCGCCCCGGTGAACAGCCACACCACCACGATGCGCACCACAGGATGCCCGCCCGGCGGTCTCTGGCGGCGCGGCTGCGGCCGGGTCCCGGTTCGGTGTTCCATGGTCATGCCAGCCTCACCGCTGGCCGGGGCCCGCGGATCACTCCTGACGGGTCATTCAGCCCGTACCCCTCCTGCCTCCGCCCTCCGCTTCGCGGTCGGACCTCATGAATGTAAATCTGATGCCCCTCTAGGGGCTCTGGGCGTCACATTTCATGCCCCGCGGCCGCGTGCCTGCTCGCCGTGCTGACGCTGACCGTGTTGGCGGTCATGATGGCGGCGATGGCGAGCCAGCCGGCCGGCCCGGGTGACTGGCCAAGGACGACCAGGCCGGTCAGCGCCGCGAACACGGGGTTGACGCTCATGAACACGCCGAAGAACCGGGCCGGGACCCGCCGCAGCGCCAGCGTGTCGGCGACCATGGGCACGGCCGAGCACAGCAGGCCGGCCGTGGCCGCCCGGCCCAGCGCGGCCGCCGTGAGCGGGTGGCTGGCAAGCGCCCAGATACCGACGGGGACATACAGCAGGGCGGACAGGCCGGCCGCCGCCGCCGGTCCCTGCGAGCCCGGCAGCCGTGCCCCGGCAACCCGGTTCACCAGGATGTACCCGGCCCAGCAGGCGGCGGCCAGCAAGGCCAGCAGGATCCCGGCGTAGTCCGTGCTCGGCTGCGGCCTGGCCAGGACGGCGACCGCGGCCCCGGCGAGCAGGGCACAGCCGAGGTCGATGGCGCGGCGTGAGGCCAGCAGGGCCACCGACAACGGGCCGAGGAACTCCAGGGTCACCGCCAGGCCCAGCCCGATCCGGTCGACCGCCGCATACAGCGACAGGTTCATGGTGCCGAAGATCAGGGCCAGCGCCAGCACCGGGCGCCATTGGCCGGGGGTGAACGAGGTGAACCTCGGCCGCGCGGTGGCCAGCAGCAGGGCACCGGCGACCCACTGGCGTACCGCCACCACCCCCACGGGCCCCAGCACCGGGAAGGCCAGCGCGGCGGTCGCCGCACCCCACTGGTTGGACGCGGCGCTGCCGGTCATCAGCGCGACGCCGGTGAGCCGGCCGTGCCGCCCGGTGGCAGCACCGCCGGCCGGGGCGGGCCGCGGCCGCGCGCGTGTCGAGAGGGTCATGGCAGGAGCATGCGCCGGTCCGACCCATACGCAAAATGCATGAATCAACACAGCTATACGCTTTGGTTATGGATCTGGAGTTGCGGCACCTGCGCTGCCTGGTCGCGATCGTGGACTCGGGAACCTTCACCGATGCCGCCATCGAACTGGGCATCTCGCAGGCGGCCGTGTCACGCAACCTCATGGCGCTCGAACAGGCCCTCGGCGTCCGGTTGCTGCACCGCACCAGCCGCAGCATCACCCCGACCACCGCTGGCGTGCACGTCCTCGCCCAGGCGCGGCAGATTCTCGCCGCGGCCGTCAACCTGGTCGCCGAGGCGACCACCGGGCATACCACGCTGCGCGTCGGCCATGCGTGGTCGGCCATGGGCCGGCACACCCGCGAGTTCCAGCGCCGCTGGGCCACCCGCTATCCCGGCGTCGAACTGCACCTGATCCGCACGAACTCCCCCACCGGCGGCCTGGCCGAGGGCCTGTGCGACATCGCGGTGCTGCGCACCGCCGCCGACAGCAAGCGCTTCGCCAGCGCCATCGTGGGCTACGAACGGCGCTATTGCGCCCTCGCGGCCGACGACCCCTGGGCCAGGCGGCGCTCCCTCAGGATGGACGAGATACCCCAGCGCACCTTGCTGATCGACCGGCGCACCGGGACCACCACCCCGGACCTGTGGCCAGCGGAGAGCCAGCCCCGCGTCCGGGACACCCGCGACATCGACGACTGGCTCGCGATCGTCGCGGCCGGTGGCGGCATCGGCATCACCCCCGAAGGCACCACGGCCCAGTACCGGCGGGACGGCGTTGTCTTCCGGCCGCTGCGCGACGCCCCGCCGATCGCCGTGCAGGTGATCTGGCGGCGCCACGACCCGCATCCGTCCACGCATGCCGCCATCGCCCTGCTGACCGAGCTGTACCGCCGCCCGGCGTGACGTGCGGACAACCCAGCCTGTGATCCGACGACTGATCCGCGATGCTTGCAGGTAGCGTCGCCTTTTGTTACTGAATGAGACGCAATTTCACCTTATGTGGATAATTGCGGTAGCGGGCGGCCAGGCATCGGATATTCCTGAGTTGGGACGACCGGGCTTTTCCGTCAAGATTCCTTATACGTCACTAAGTGGACGCGGAGATGTTCCGCCAAGTTTGCTTGTGGTGGGCGCGGCCAGCCGGGACGATATGGGAGCGATGGTCGTCAAGCATCACGGACCGGGACTCTGGCGGCAGGAGTGTCGATGATCAGGTGGAAGGCAAAGTTAACATTCGGGGCCGCAGTCACCGCACTCTCGCTGGCCGGGTTCATCCTGAGCCCCGCCAACGGCTCGGTCGCCGACGTCACCCAGCTGCATCCGGCGACGGGCGTCGGCTCGTGCACCCTCAAGAACCCTCATCCCAAGCTCGCCGTGCGCAAGCTGGATAAGCGCGTACAGACGTACCGGCCCGACAACTATGACTGCGACGGCGCTGAGTTCGCCAAGCCTGGCGTCCAGTTCCAGCGATTCCCGCAGCCGCGCAACTACCACATCACCAACCGGAAGGTGGTCCGGCTGGTCCGTGTGTGCCAGCTCAGTACCTGCAGCATGCAGCGTCGGACGGTATGGGAGCCGACCCAGGCGATCAACCCGCTGGCCCCGTACTTCCCGCCGTTCACGCACTTCGTGCTCCTGCTGCGGGAGAATCACACGTTCGACGACTATCTGGGTGACTGCGCCACCACCATCCAGGCCGGCTGCATGGGCCAGGTGGAGAGCACGAATCACATCAGTCAGGTGCCCGATCTCCACGCGCTTGCCAAGCAGTACGCGCTGATGGACGCCTACAGCACCGGCACGCAGCCGCCGAGCGGCCCCAACCACTGGTGGCTGTTCACCGGCCAGTCGTCCTCCAGTTCGCAGCAGCAGTCCTACCCGACCGCCACCGGAACGGAGTTCGACCGCTTCCTAGGCAGTGACACGGGGCCGGCCGGGGAAGGCACCAACCCATGCACAGCGCAGACAGGCACGGGGACCGGCAGCAGCCCATACACGTTCGTCATGAACGGGGACTTCTACTGGATGCTCAACAGCGGCAGCGGGTACTGGCGCAATCCGGCCACCAACAAGCTTGAGGTGCTGCCGGTGGACCGCCCGGGAACGACCGTCCCGGACGAATTGCACTACAACGAATACACCTGCAGCGGCACCAACATCCCCGACCAGACCGTCGGGAACGACTTCCTGAGCTTTGTGTCCGCGCACGGCTTGCCGGCGTACTCCTACGTCGAGCTCTTCAACGACCATCCAGGCAGTTTCCAGGACATCCCGACGAACGACTCCGTGACCAAGCAGATCGTCGACTCGATCATGAACAACTCGTCCTATAAGGACAACACGGTCATTGTGATCTCGGAGGACGACACCCAGAACGGCAACAATGGCCCGGACCATATCAGCAACACCTATCGCGTGCCGACCGTTGTCGTGGCCTCGCCGCTGTACATGAAACAGGGCTACATCACGCACGTCGCGTACTCGGCCAGCAACACGCTGGCCGTGATGGAACGCGTCATGGAGAATGTCCACCCGGGCATCATCGACCCGAACGACAGCCTCGGCCTCTCGACGTTCCCCATGACGACCGCGGACCAGGCCGCCTTGGCCGACCCCTTCGAGGCCCTGTGGGCCCAAGGCTCCGTCCCGCTCACGGCCACGGCTTCCGGCACGCCAACGTCGGGCAACGCTCCGCTCAACGTGTCGTTCACCGGCTCGGCCTCGGGCGGAACGGCCCCCTATACCTATAGCTGGAACTTCGGCGACGGATCCGCGGTGAGCACGACCCAGAACCCCACCCATACCTACAGCGCGGCCGGGACCTACACAGCGACGCTTACGGTCAAGGACGGTGCCGCTCCGGCCAATACCGCCACCTCGACCGTGACCGTAAAGGTCAGCGCCGTCGGCAGCCCGCTCAGCGCGACCGCGAGCGCGCTGCCAACCTCCGGCCAGGTCCCGCTCAACGTGTCGTTCACCGGCTCGGCCTCGGGCGGAACACCGCCCTACTCCTATAGCTGGAACTTCGGCGACGGGTCCGCGGTGAGCACGGCCCAGAACCCCACCCACACCTACAGCAACGCCGGAAACTACACCGCGACGCTCACGGTCACCGACAGCGCCTCTCCGGCCAACACGGCCAGCTCGACTGTCTCGATCACCGCCACGCCCATCGCTGGAACGCCCCCAGGACCGCCTACCGGGCTGACCGGAAGCCCAGGCAACGGCCAGGTCTCGCTGAGCTGGACGGCTCCTGCGAACAACGGCGGCGTCCAGATCTCGAGCTACCGCGTGTACCGCGGCACGACCAGCGGCGGCGAGACGCTGGTGACAACCGGCGGATGCAGCGGCCTGGGTGCCGTGACCTCGTGCACGGACACCGGCCTCACCAACGGCCAGAAGTACTACTACGAGGTCAGTGCCGTGAACGCCCTCGGCGAAGGCAACAAGAGCAACGAGGCCACGGCCACGCCCACATCCGGGAGCTGTGCGGCATCGCAGTTGCTCGGTAACCCAGGCTTCGAAACCGGGACGGCGGCACCGTGGTCGGCGAGCTCCGGCGTGATCAACACCAACACCCAGGAACCGCCACACAGCGGCTCGTGGGACGCCTGGCTGGACGGTTATGGAAGCACGCACACCGACACGCTGTCGCAGACGGTCACGCTGCCGGCCGGGTGCTCTACCTACAACCTCGGTTTCTGGTTGCACATCGACACGGCGGAGACCACCACGACCACGAAATACGACACGCTGAAGGTGCAGCTACTCAACAGTTCCGGCACGGTGCTGTCCACGCTGCACACCTACTCCAACCTCGACCACAACACCGGGTACACCAAACACAGCTTCTCGCTGAGCGGCTACGCCGGGCAGACCATCACGCTGAAGTTCACCGGCAGCGAAGACTACGAACTGCAGACCTCATTCGTCATCGATGACACCGCGATCAACGTGAGCTAACTCAAGATCCGCGAGCTGACCGCGCGAGGCGCTGGGTAGCAGTACCCGGAGTGGATGACCAGGCCGTGCGGGCTGAACTCGCGGGCGGTCAGGGGGCGGGATGGTGAAGCCGACCGTGGCCGTCACGCTCGTCCCGTGCGGCGTCGGTGCGCCCGCCGCTTCGTATTGGAACCATTAACGGTATTGTTCTCAATTGTGATGCCAATCAGTGGATGCGGCTAAGGGGCATGGCATGGAGAGCATCGAAGAGTTCGCGACGCAGCAGTTGGCCGCCTGGGAGGTCCCCGGCTGCGCCATCGCGGCCGTCAAGGACGGGACCGTGGTGCTGGCCCGCGGATGGGGCAAGCGCGACCTGGCCGCGGACCTGCCGGTCACCCCCGACACGCTGTTCGCCATCGGGTCAACCACGAAGGCGTTCACCGTGTCGACGGTCGGCGCGCTCGTGGAGGACGGGCTCCTCGACTGGGACCGCCCGCTCCGCGACTACCTGCCCGGACTGCGGCTGCACGACCCCGTGGTGACCGATCGCGTGACCATCCTCGACCTGCTGTCCCACCGGTCCGGCCTGCCGCGCCACGACCTGGCCTGGCTGGGTCACCCGGACCTGCCCCGCGCCGAACTGGTCCGCCGCCTGCGATTCCTGCCGCTGAGCAGGGATCTGCGCCAGAGCTTCCAGTACTGCAACCTCGGCTACACGCTGGCAGGACACGCCGTCGATGTGCTGTCGGCCACGCCCTGGGAGGACTATCTGCGGTCCCGGCTGCTGGCGCCGCTCGGGATGGACCGCTCGAACCTGTCCGTCGACGAAATGAACGCCGACGCTGATCATGCCAGTGCCTACGAACGGCGCGAGGGCGTGGTCGTGCCCGTGCCCGCACGGGCGGTGACGGCCATGGCGCCGGCGGGCGCGATCAACTCCTGCGCGGCCGACATGGCGAGGTGGCTGCTGGCACAACTGGGCGGGGGGCAGCTGGACGGCAAGGCCGTCATGTCGGCCGACACGGTGACGCGCCAGCGCACGCCGCACATGCTGATGCCGGAGGACCGGACCTTCCCCGCCTCCACCCGCTACGCCTATGGGCTCGGGTGGATGATCGGCCGCTACCGCGAGCACCGGCTCGCCGAGCACGCCGGCGGCATCGACGGGTTCCTGACAGAGTGCATGCTGCTGCCCGACGACGGCATCGGGGTGGTCGTGCTGACGAACACCTCCTCAAGCGCGATGGCACCGGTGCTCGCCTACCGGGTGCTCGATGAACTGCTCGGCCTCGAGCCGATCGACTGGTTCTCCGCCTTCAAGCCCCGCTTCGACGCAGCCCTCGCCGGGAGCCGGGAAGCGCGCGGCGCCCGCCACGTGGTCGCCGACGCACCGCGGC
>Ga0070710_10000165_pt1 | contig 30573 bp, 29 predicted proteins | sample LARL52metaG_FD_65454 | JGI IMG/M metagenome (GOLD analysis project Ga0070710, IMG submission 65454) | Corn, switchgrass and miscanthus rhizosphere microbial communities from Kellogg Biological Station, Michigan, USA - LAR L5-2 metaG | ecosystem: Host-associated > Plants > Roots > Rhizosphere ...
GTTCAGCACGCCGGGAACCGGCGATAGCGAGAACATGCGGTCCCATGACGGCGGCCCGAAATCCTGGTCTCCCGGCGTGAACCGGCGGGGCAGGTGCGCCTGCTCCCAGGCCAGTACCGCTTGCGGCTGGCCGGGTGCCCGCCAGAAGGAGACGCTGTCTACCAGCGTGGTGGAGACGAGGGTGGTGATCGGGGACTTGAGCGCATTGGGCGCCTGCTGCAACCGGCGCGCGCCGGGAGGGACGGCAAAGGCCTTAAGAATGGCTGCCGCGTCGGCGACGGCACGCTCCCGCGGCGTCGGGGAGGCCGCCGCTACCGATCCGGTCGCCGGATGCGTAGCGCCGCACCCCGCCACCGCCATGGCCGCGCAGGCTGCCAGGACGAGAAGCGGCGCGCCCGGCACGCGCTGCATAGATGGCCGCATACTTCTTGGACGCCCCCCGGGGCACCATGGTTCCGCCGCCCTCCGCCAGCGGGTGCTCGCGCCGGCTGGCCGCGGAGACTGACGTGGCGTAGCGGTATCCGTGTGTTGGGTAGTTATGGCCCGGTGGCAGGCGGGTGTGGTGCAGCCTTATGCACCAATAGCACCCGGCTGGGTGCCTGCCTACGGCTTGGCCGCCGTGGAGCCCGCGCTGTGCCGGGCCCTGGCGGCAGGACGCGGGCCGGCCGCCGGGTGGCGGCTGCGCGGCCCCAGTGCCAGAACGAGGGGGGCGATCGTGTCCACCATGCGCGTCCGGCACTCCGAGTCGTCCCGGGCACGCTCCGGGGCGGCTCAGCGCCGGAGGCGGTCATCGGCCCGGGGCACGATCGCCCTGGCTGTCGCGATGGCCGTGGCGGGCGTGGTGGCGGTGGTCTGCACCTGGGCCGGCGTGGCTGAGCTGCGGGGGAAGGCATCACCCTGGGCGGGGTTGTGGCTGGCGAAGGCGGCCGACGGGGTGGCGGCGTGGCCGGACTCCTGGGGCGGCCGGCCACAGATCGTTGGCGCCGCAGTCGCCGACAGCCCCGGGGGGAGCTACCGTAACCCGCTGCGCGGGGTCCACGGGCTGGTCGAAGAGCGCATCGACGACGGCGTCGACTTCGCCGGGGCGGGCCCGGTCTACGCTCTCGGCAACGGGGTCGTCACCAGCGCGGACGGGGCCAACTTCGGCTGGCCCGGCGGGGGATGGATCACCTACCGGCTCACCAGCGGGCCGGGGGTGGGGCTGATGGTGTACGTGGCCGAGGACATCGTCCCGGCCGTCGTGGTCGGCCAGCGGGTGTCGGACGCCACCGTGGTCGGCACCATGTACGACGGCGGCGACGGCATCGAAACCGGGTGGGCGCAGCCAACCGGCCTGTCCGCCGAATCGGAACTTCCGCAAGCCGGCGGCATCGGCGGGCTCGGCCCGTTCCCCACCAGGGTCGGGCTCAACTTCGACGAACTGCTCCAGTCGCTGGGAGTGCGCGCCGCGCCCAACCGGAACCAGCCCCCGCACGGGCTTCTCCCGGCCGGTTACCCGTCCAGTTGGAGATAGCCCGTGATGCGGCGCGGGGGCACGCCCGGAGCCTGAGCACCGGGCAGCGCCCCCAACACCTGCTTGCGCGTTCGTCACGGCCAGCCCGGCCCTGGGGCAGGGCCGATTGAATCAGCCGTTATAGCCGATCGTGATGTAGTCATCGCCTGTGGTCGCTCCGGCGCCGTACCCGGTGACGAACACCTTGTTCTCCGTGGGGCTGACGGCTACCGAGTTGGCCTGGTCGGTCGCGCTGCCCGGGCCGGTGTAGCGCTTGACCCACAGCTGGGCGCCGGTGCCGGCATCGTAGGCGACCGTCGCGTAGTCGTACCACGACGCGGTCCCGCCGAAGCTCTCCCCGGTGACGTACACGGTCCCCCCGGCGTGGCTGACCGCCACCGAGGTACCCCCGTCGATGTCATTGCCGGGGCCGTTGTATCGCTGGGCCCACAATTGCGCGCCGGTGGTGGCGTCGTAGGCGACCGTGGCGTAATCAGAGTTTGATGCGTTTCCAGCCGCATGGCTTTGCCCGGTGACGTAGACCGTCGCACCGGTGGGGCTGACCGCCATGGAGTTGGCGTAGTTGTAACCGCCGTAGGGGCCGCTGTAGCGCTTGACCCACCGCTGGGCGCCGGTGGCGCCGTTGTAGGCGACCGTGGTGTAGTCAGTGCCCGAGTGACTGGTCCTGTGACTGTTGCCGGTGACGAACACCGTTTCCCCGCTTGGGCTGACCGCGAGCGACCAGGCCTCGTCGTCCACATGGCCGGGGCTGTCGTAGCGCTTGATCCACAACTGGGCGCCGGTAGCGGCGTTGTAGGCGATCGTGGCGTAGTCGTCGGAGGTGTTGGTCCCGTAGCTGAAGCCGGTCACGTACACCGCTTTCCCGTTGGGGCTGGCCGCTATCGAGTTGGCCGCGTCGGTGCTGTGCCCCGGGCCGTCGTAGCGCATGACCCATAGCTGCGCGCCGGTGGCGGCGTCGTAAGCGACCGTCGCATAGTCGCCGAAGCTTTCGCCGGTGACGTACACCATGTTCCCGGTGGGGCTGACGGACACCGAGCTGGCCCCGTCGCTCCCGCTGCCGGGGCCGTTGTAGCGCTGGACCCACAACTGTGCGCCGGTGGCCGCGTCGTAAGCGACCGTCGCGTAGTCAGAGCTGGTGGCGGTCCCACCGTCGCTCTGCCCGGTGACGTACACCGTCCCTCCGGCGGGGCTGACCGCTATCGAACGAGCGCGGTCATCGCCGTTGACCGGGCCGTTGTAGCGCTGGACCCACAACCGGGCGCCGGTGGCCGCGTCGTAGGCCACCGTCGCGTAGTCATAGACGGTGGAGATGGCCCCCACGGCATGACTTTCCCCGGTGACGTAGACGGCCCCGCCGCTGGGACTGACCGCGACCGAATTGGCGTGGTCAGCCCCAGCCTTGGTGCCGTTGTAGCGCTGGACCCACGCCTGCGTGCCGGGGCCCGCCGCGGCATGCGGCGCAGCCGCTGCCGGCGCACGTCCCGAGGTCTGGGTGGGCGTACCCGCCGCACTGGCCCCGCTCACCCCGATGATGCTGAGGGCAACGGCCGCCCCCGATGCGGCCGATACGCGAATGATGCTCGCGTGCATGAAGAAGATCTCCCTTTCACGGTGCGCCCCGGCTCCCGCGCGGCCCGGTGCCCAGGTGCAGCGATCCCGTGCCCCGCCGGCGTTCGCTGTGATAGTCCGGGTCAGCCGCTCTGGTCCGGTACACCCTATGTTGGGCGATGTACCGGGCGATCCCGTCAGTGCCAGGATTGCGGCGAGGGTCACACCAGGCGAAGAAGGTGGCGATGACAGACATACCGTTCGTGATCGGGTCCGGCGTCAGTTGTGTCGATGGAGCATGTGGCGAGGTGACCCGGGTGGTCATCAACCCGGTCAGCCGTGAACTCACCCACCTCGTGGTGGAACCGGCCGGCCGTAGTGGGCTCGGCCGGCTCGTGCCCCTCGAACTTGTCGATGCCACCGGCGGCGGGATCAAGCTGCGCTGCACAATGGCGGAATTTGAGAAGCTCGACGCCGCCGAGGAGACGCAGTTCGTGCCGGGGACCAGAGGCTATGCGGCCTACGGCCCGGAACAAGTGCTTTCCCAGCCATGGCTGAGCCTGGGCGGGTCCACCGGGGTCGAGGGCGACGCGGTCTCCGGGATCTCGGAGACCGTCACCTACGACGCCATCCCCGTGGGTGAGGTGGCGGTGCGCCGCGGCGATCGCGTCCACGCCACCGACGGGGAGATCGGCCATGTGGAAGGGCTTGTCATCGACCCCCGCAACCACCACGTGACTCACGTGCTCCTCCAGGAGGGGCACTTGTGGGGCCGCAAGGAAGTGGCCATCCCGATCAGCGCCGTCACCGGGGCCGACGACGGTATCCGGCTCAGCCTGGCCAAGAACGACGTGCGGGACCTGCCGCCGGTGGACATCGAACACCCGGCCTGGTAGGCCCGGCCGCAGGACGTGCTTATTGCCCGTGGGCTTGCGAACGGGGCCGCGACCCGGATGCCGACGTAGGCCACGATGGTCACCGCCACGACCGCGGCCGAACCGATGATGGCCTCGCCGAGCCGGCTCTGCGCGTTGCCGAACAGGGAGATCAGGTAGGGGCCGATCGGCTGCGCCCACATCTGGCTAGGTGCCGCCGGTCTCGTCGCCGCCTGGCGGTGCCACATCCAGCGCGGGGTTCGTATCGAAAAAACCAAACGGGCTGAGGGCGAAACCGGCCCGCTCGACCGGCATGACCGGCCAGTCCTCGGGGCGTGGAATGTGATGGCTGCCGAGGGTGTACCACAGCACGATGTCGGTGTTCTCGATAGGCCGGTCCGCCTTGGTCCACTCCGGGAGCCCGGCCCCCCCGGGATGCTGGTTCGGGTAGTCCCCGGCGGGGAAACGCTCGTCCTGCGCGAACGGCGTCACCCACAGGTGCCTGGTCGTGAACGCGGCCCGCCGGGCGAAAGACGAATCCTCGTGCGCGAACGGCACCACGTTGCCGCCGGGGACCAGCCTGTAGCCGACCGGCTGCCCCAAAGCGTTGACGACGTTCGGGTTGATCACCAGCCAGTGCCGGCCGGTGAGCGGATCGATCAGCCGTTGCGCCTGCGATTCCGACCGCAGCAGCGTGCGGCGCGGCCGGAACGCATTGCCATAGGGGTTATCAGGGCCTTTCGGCGCCGCCTCGGTTTCGACCTCGAACACGGAGTTGCGGTCGCCGTCGACCGCCATGTCGAGCCGGACGCCGAAGAAGTGCTGGTGGTGCGCGGCAAGGGTCTGCGGGGCGACGACCGTACCGTAGTCGCTGGTCTCGCCCGGGGGCAGCGCGGCGGTCAGCACGATACCGGTCAGCTTGATTTCCAGCTCGATCGTGGCGTCCTGGTAGAAGTACCAGTAGAAGGCGTATTCGTAGTTGCCGGCGGTGATGATGAACGACACGGCCAGCCGGCGGCTCCTGCGCGTCTCCGTGTGGCGCAGGCCCGCATCAAAGTGCTTCCAGAGGATCCCGTCATCCTCCTCATGCAGGCAGATCGCGTTCTTGACCAGGTACGGCTTGCCCTGGTCGTCGGCAAGCTGGACGTCGAAGTACCGGATCTGCCCGAGGCAGTCACACCCCTGCTCCAGCGAATTCGTCAGGATCCCTATGCCGTATTCGCCGATGTCGAAGGCGTTGCGCCAGCCCTGGAAGGGCCTCGGGTCACCGTAGGGTATGACCAGTTCGGCGACCGAGGCGCGGTGGATGACCGAGCGCAGCCGCCCCTGATCCTCATAGCCGATCGTGTGCAGCACGAGGCCTTCGCGTGCGTTGAACCCCAGCCGGAAACGCCAGTTCTGCCAGCGCACCTCCCACCCATCCACCTGGAAACTCACACCCGCTGGCTGCCGTAGCTCGATGGGTGTCAAGCCACCACGGTGGGTGCTGCGGCCGGCCGTGTAGCTGCCGGTGCCCGGGGGGAGTGGCACCACCCCGAGGTCTTCCACCCGGACAACAGACATGTCGTCAAGATCCACAACTGCGTGCAGCCCGTGGATCGGCTTGGCGTACGGGTTGTCACCGGGACGGGCCCGGTAGAAGCACAAGGCCCAGACCAGCCGCCTGCCCGCATCCTCCTCCCGGGCGAAGGTGCCGATTCCCCACGCTTCCACCAGTACCTGATCCGGGTCGTGGATCCCTCGCTTCCGAAGGCCCGCGCGGAAGCCCGGGTCGGCCCTGACCAGGCGCTCGCATTCGGCGTATTCGCCAAGGGTGACCGGGGCCCGTGCACCCGGGACCGGCTGCCAGGACAGGACGGCCCCGGCGGTGATGGACACCACCGCCTCATAGGTCATGTGCTCCCGGGGGTCCCGGGCCACGATGAAGGCCTCGCGCTCACACTCCTGGCCGGGACGGAACGAGACAACCTCCCCCTTGGCGGGTTCGCGGAGGCTGACCGACACGAAACGCATCGCCGGGCCAACGTGCCCGTCGGCGGCCAGGATGCTGACCGCCTGCCTGATCTCATCCCCGGTCAGCGGGTCAAGCAGATGATGCGCCCCATCCGTGCCGGCCCCACCCGCCGCATCCTGTGATGTCATCCGCACTCCTCAACGACGCCCGGCGCAAACCTCCCCCAGAGCATTACAGGGAGCGGAGGTACTCGCCGACGCCTCCCGCTCCGGCTGTCGCCGACGCCGGCCTGGCATTCGCTCAGCTGCGGTAACGCCTGCTTTTTACCGTTCCGCGGGTCTTGCGGCCGGGCCGCTGGCCGCGGGGCCGGCCGCCACGGCAGGATGGTCCCCATGGCAACCGTCCGTTCCGGCGTGCCCGGTCACGACGATGGCACCGCGTTCGTGCGCCTGCGCCGGGGCAAGCTGGTCGATGGCCCGGCAGGACAGCGGGTGTGGGACAACACGGCCGAGGGCCCGTATGAGGTCGTCTGCCCGGGGTGCGGCGACGATCCGAGCCGGGACTGGTCGGAGATCTCCGCGGAACTGCGCCGGGTCCGGGGCCAGTACGGCACGAAGGAAGGGGCCGAGGCCGCGCTCATGGATCACATCGGCATGCAGACGCGCTGACAACTCAGGTACCTGCTCGCTGGTCCTAACCGCTCTGGTGCCTGCCCGCCGCCATCACGGCTGCCACGAGACCGCCGCCGGGGCGGTGGCCGTGCTTGCCTCCTGCTGGCGCCGCGGCCAGGGCTGGATGAACATCCAGCCACACACCCCGGCCAGTGCTATGACGAGGGCGAAGTAGATCCAGAACGCCGCGGTGAGGCCGCTGGTGATGGTCAGGCCGAGTTGGGCGGCGCGGCTGGCGGAGATTCCGAACTGCGCCGGCGAGATGCCCTGGCTGAGCTGGATCAGTGCGGAGATCGCCTGGGCCGCCATCGGGAGGAGCGCACCGGCGAGTAGCGCGGCGCCCAGCCGGGCGGGCTGCCACAGTGCGGCGGCGGCGGCGACCGCGACGAACGCCACCATCACGGCGACGTTGCCGAAGATCACCGGGCCCGGGTTGGCGAAGATATTGCCCGCGGTCACCGTCTGGATAACTTGCGCGGGCGTCCGCAGCGTGTAGCTATCCCATGACGGGGCGAACGCGACGGCCACGCCGGCCGCCAGCAGCGTGGTGACCGCCAGCGTCACGGCCAGGCGCCCGCGGCGGGCCGGTTGCCAGCGAGGCGCGCCGACCAGCCCGGGTGGCCAGGCGGCCAGCGCGGCGCCGGTGGTACACAGCAGCCAGCCGATCAGCCCCAGGACCAGGCCTGCTCCCAGCGGGCTGCCGCCGGAGATCACCGTGCCGAGATCGGCGAAGAAGTAACCGAACGTGACGACGCTGGCGCCCAGCCCGAGCAGCGTGCCCATCCGCCGCCAGGTTCCCCCGGCCATGATCAGCAGCCCGCTGGCCAGCCAGGCGGCCAGGTAGATCACGTGCGGTACGAGGTTGGCGGGTTCGCTGGCCAGGCTGGCCCCCGACAGGTACGCCGGGAAGAGCCCGGCGATCCCGCACGCCACACCGGCACCGAGCAGTCCAGCCGCGGCGATCGAACGGCCCTGGCTGGCCACCGGGACGGCGGGCTTGCTGAGGTGCACGATGGCCGCAGGGTGCTCGATGGCGGTGAACCGGGACCACGCCGCGGCCCATCCCTGCGGGGTCTCCGGCCACTGCTCCAGCGGAAGCCCGGGCCGTCCCGTCACGGGCCAGATCCCGTAAGCATTCCGCCAGCGGCCGAGCCGGTAGTTCGCGCCCCGGTACCAGATGGTCACGTCGTCCTGCACCGTACCCCACCCTTTCGCTGCTGCTCAGCATCACCGATTGCCAGCTCCTTGCTCCGCCCACCGTAGGAACATGATCTGAAGGCAAGCTGCATGCCGGGTCAATGCTCGCTGTCCGCCGGCGCGGGTGCGGGCGCGGGGCCGGGGTGCGCTGAGCGGTCTTTACTCAGCCTTTGTTCGGCAAGGATGCGGCATTTGGCTGTCCCCGGCCGGGCTGATGGCGCAGGCTGGTAAATGCGGGACGCTAGGCATGACTGAGGCTTGGGCCGCTCCAGGAGGTTGGATGCGACGCCTGTTGATCTTTGTGTTGCCAGGTTTGGCGCTGGCCGTTGCCGGTTGCGGCCCGGCGGGCGCACCCGGTCAGGCGGCCCGGCAGGCCGCGTCGTCCCATGCGGCCGCGGCCGGCGGGGCGCCGGCCGTCCAGTCTTCCGCGTCCGCCTCACCGCCGTCGTCGGCGTCTGCGCCGCAACAAGCCCTGAGGCCCGGGATGAGGGGGCCGGCGGTCAGGCTGCTGCAAAAGCGGCTCGCGGCGCTGAAGTATTACCCGGGCCGGGTGAACGGCCGATTCGGCAAAAACACCCTTGAGGCCGTCTGGGCGTTCCAGGAAACCCAGGGCCTGCACCCGCGGAACGTGGTGGGCGCCGCGATGCAGCGGGCCCTGGCCAGCCCGCGTCCGCCCAAGGTACTGGTTCCCCACGGCGGCCGCCTGCGGGTCGAGGTCAACCTGAAGAATCAGGTTCTCGTCCTCTACCGGCACAATCGTGTCGCGCTGGTCAGCCACGTATCCAGCGCCGGTGGGTATTACTTCTGCTCGCCGAACGGCTGCGGCAACGCGATCACGCCGACCGGCGACTTCACCACCCTTTCGTTCATGCCGGGCCGGGTGAGCGTGCCGCTCGGCGAGATGTACAACCCCGTGTTCTTCATCGGCACCCTCTACGCGATCCACGGGGATACCCAGGTGCCGCTCCGGCCGGCCTCCCACGGCTGCGTGCGGATCCCGCTCGACGTCGCCGCGTTCTTCCACACGCTGGTGCCGACCCCCGGCACACCGGTGTACATCCGCCGCTGACCGGGGCCCGCCCGGCTGGCGCCGGGCTGGACGTGCTGCGCCGCTACTCCTGGTCGTCTCGCGGTACCACCCAGAGAAACCGCTGTCTTACCGTGGATGTATGACCGCATGGAGCCACCTGCCGCCCGCGCTGCCGCCGCATGGCACGGTGCTGGCCTGGGCGCGGGGCTGCCGGTGCGATGAGTGCGAAGGCGAGTACAAGCGGCTGGTGTCCGAATTGGCACGACGCGGGCCGCTGCGGCTGCCGGCTTCGCCGGAGCCCCGCAAGCTGGACGCCGACACCCTCGCCCGGCTGGAACCGGCGGTGAGCCGGTTTGAGTGCCCCGTGTGCGGCGCGTTGCGCCATGAGCGGTGCCGCAACCTGGCGTTCCCCCAGCATTTCGCGCCGACTCATCCCGAGCGCAAAATCGGCCTCGGTCAGGCCACGTAGCGCAGCTTGAGTTCGTCGGCGTGGCCGGCCAAGACACCCGCCAGCAACAGGACGGCCACACCGTGCCTCATGTCCCGATCACCTTCTGAAGGAACGGCAGTGCCACGGACGGAAGGGAATGCCCGGAGACATTGTGCGGCACGTTCAGCCAGTAGCCGTTCACGAACCGGCTGGTGTCCTGGTAGGCCCGCCAGAGCTGGCCGGCTGTGCCGGGCCGGCCGCTGGGGCTGGTGCTCAGCCCCATGAGCAGCTTTGCTCGCGGGTTGATGTGGTGGAGCAGGGTGGCGGCAACCTGAGCATCCTGGGAGTAGGTGGATGTGCCCTGTATCAGCTGGTCCTGGATGTCCAGGTAATCGGCGTAGCGGCCGCATTTCATGAGCCCGGCCCGGACGAACTGCCGGAACCATTCGCCGTTCGCGGGCCGGGGCCCCGACAGATCGAACCCGGGACTGGCGATGTACTCCAGCCGGTTCTGGTGCAGCAGCCGTGCCGTCAGTCGGCAGTACCGCACCGGATCTTCCAGCTCAGCCACCGGGGTGCCGGTGGATCGCTCGTTGTCATACACAACGGCCCTGGTGTCAGCCGCGATGTGGTGGTTGGCGAGCGCCATGGCAAGGCCGGCATAGCTGCTGAACACCTGGATGCGGGTGGCGTTCGCGAGCGGCTTCGCCCTGGCCCTGGGGGTCGACACCAGGTTCCGCGGCTGGTTCATGAAGTCCAGCAACGTCCGGCTGGCCCCGGCGGCCTGCATATCCAGCACGGCGCGGTCCAAGAGCATCAGGGCCGGACTGCGGGGTTGACGGCGGGCTGGCGCCCGCTCGCCGTGGGGGCGGCTTGCCCGCCGAGGGCGGTCCGGCCGATGGGTTTTTGGCCCAGGGCTGTGGTGCCGTGAGTGATGTGCCACGTGGGTGTGGCTCGGGACCCACTTCGGCCGGTATTCAGCGGGTGCCGCCGGCGCTCTTGAAACGGGCCGCGGGTGGCTGTGCGCGACGCCGGTGCCGATGGCCACGACCCGGGCACTGGGCGGCGCACTGCCGCCCTGAACCGCAAGGCGGGCACCTGCCGCGATGGGAGCAACGACTACCGCGGCTGCGATGAGTGCGAGAGGAGCGGCCAGAGCCCTTGGCCGCACGCGACGGCTAGGCTCTGGCATGCTTGCGTTCCGGCATCGCCGTGCCCAAGATCCGTTGTAGCTGCTGTTATTTCGCAAGCTACACGCCCTGAAGCGGATCTACAATAGGCCAGCAAATTGCTGAGCAAAGCAGAGCCCGCGATAAGAACTGCATTGAAGATACAGCCGCAAATTGCAGCCATTGAGCAAAACACCGGCTCGGGCAGCGCGAATTAATATCGGATACGCCGCTGGCCAAGGCAGCGTTTATCGCGTGGCCGCCGGCCTCTGCGGGTCGGCAGAGGCGGGGGAAGGTGGGCGCGGCACTAGGTGTCCCCGCATTCCCCGGAGCGGATCGTCCGGGGTCAGCGCTATCTTGCGGTGCATGACAGCGACCAACGATCCGGCCGGCCCGGCGCCCGCACCACCGGGGGAACCGGCAGAGGCGCAGTTCGGGCCGCACCGGTTCGACGCCGGTGAAGGCGGTGGCAGCGAGCGGTTCCGGGGTGCCCGGTTCGAGGCCGAGGACTTGCGCGGGGCCCGGTTCACCGACTGTGACCTGACCGGCGTCACGATCCGGGACGGCTGGCTGGTCAACGTGAGCATCTCCGGCTACGTCAGCAATGTCACGGTCAACGGCGTGGACGTGACCGATTTCGTCAACGCCGAACTGGACCGTCGGCACCCCGAGCGGGTGCAGTTCCGCGAGGGCCAGACGGCCGACGACGTCCGCGCACTATGGGACACCATTGAGCGCCTGTGGGCGCAGGCAACCGAGCGGGCCGGGCGGCTGCCCGCCGAAGCGGTGGATCGGCAGGTCAACGAGGAGTGGTCCTTCGCACAGACACTGCGCCACCTGGTCTTCATTACCGATGCCTGGGCCAGCCGGACGGTGCTGGATGAGGAAATGCCCTACCACCCGCTCGGCCTGCCGCAAAGCTGGTACCCGGCGGCGGACGCGGCGGCGATCGGCATCGACCTGACCGCGCAGCCCGGCTACGCCGAAGTCCTGGCCGCCCGCGCCGACCGGATGGCCGTGATGCGGCGCATCGTGGCGGGCCTGACCGACGACAGCCTGGGCCGGCCATGCCAGCGCTCGCCGGCTCCCGGTTACCCCGACGAGGAGCGCACCGTGATCGACTGCCTCGCCGTGGTGATGGACGAGGAGATCGAGCACTACCGCTTCGCGGTCCGCGACCTAGCCGTGCTGGAGGCCAGCTAGACGATCAACCGCGAGCAGGAAGGCCGTGGAGGTGGCGGCGGCGGTTCTGCTGCCGATCCGTGGGGCACGGTGCGCCGATGAATACACGCAGCAGCCTGGGCGCCAGACGTGATCTCGATCAAGTGAGACGCAGGGCGGCGCCCGTAGCTGAGCCGGTGCCGCCCTCACGGGGACGGCGCGGCTGGGAGGCTCACGCAGTGGGGCACCGGCCCGGTGATGATGCCCCCGGCCCCCACCGAGCCGCTCTGCCGGTCGCCGCTGAACGCCAGGATCATCGTGTCTCCGGCCGGGATGCTTCCCTTGATCTTGACCGAGACATGGCGATGTCCCTGCTTGTTCACCCCGGCTTTGACCCACACCGCTGGGTGCGGGGCCGGATGGGGACGCGGCAGCGACCCGATCGGCCGGCAGTCTGGCCGCACCGGGACGACCACCACCCGCGCGTGCATCCCATGCAGGGCCGTATTGGCGCCGGCCACGCCGGACGCGTTGTCGACCGATACCGATACGGTGCCGCCCCATCGCGCCCACCTCACCGGCGGCGGCCGGCTGCTTGACAGGGCAACATCATAAGTTCATAATCTCAGCATCCAATAAGGTTGGCCTGGATGCCCCGGGTTGTCGCCCCCGGTCAGGGCGCTCTACCTCGTCCGGACAACTGCCGCCACGGCCGTACCGCGGCGATCTCCCTATCGGCCGCCTTTGGGTGGTGGTCACACCGCCTGAGAGGAGTTGCGGTGAATGGCCAGCGCGTAACAGAAACTTCGATCGGGCGGCGCAGGTTCCTCCAGGCGGGCCTGGCAGGCGGGGCAGCCCTCGCGGTTCCCGGCCTGCTCTCGGCCTGCAGCAGCTCCAGCACGACCAGCGCGACCAGCGCGACGCCGGCCAGCTCAGGGGCCATCAAGCGCGGCGGGACAATGATCGCGGGATTTGTCGGTGGCGGTGCGAACGAGACCCTGGACCCGCAGCTCGCGACCGCCGACATCGACTTCGCCCGCGGGCTCAACCTGTTCGACCGGGTGACGCACTTCATGCCCGACCTGAGCGTGCAGAACCTGCTCGCCGAATCGCTGGAGCCGAATACGGCGGGCACCGCCTGGCAGATCAAGCTGCGGTCGGGCGTCACGTTCCACGATGGCAAGCCGTTGACCGCCGACGACGTGCTGTACTCCTACCGGCGCATCATCTCAAAGAACCTGATAGGCGCGAGCCGGCTCACCTCGATCGACATCGCGAACGCCAAGAAGACCAATGACCTGACGGTTGTCCTGCCGCTCAAGCATCCGTTCGCCGACCTCCCGGCGATGCTCGCCGAGGTCTATCTGTCGATCATCCCGGATGGAACCACGAAGTTCACTCAGCCGAACGGCACCGGCCCGTTCAAGTTCGAGAGCTGGAGCGCCGGCAACTCAAGTCTCTTCAGCAAGAACGACAACTATTTCATCAGCGGAAAGCCGTATCTGAGCACGCTCAAGCTGGTGTCGATCGAGGACAACACCTCCCGGTTGCAGGCGCTGCAGGCCGGGCAGATCGACGCCATGGTCAACGTGGAGTTCGTGCAGGCCAAGGCCCACGCGAACGACCCGGCGATCAAGCTCGTCATCGCCGACACCGACTATGTCGTGCCGATCTACGTGCGCACCGACCGGGCGCCGTTCACCGATAACAGGGTCCGGGAAGCGCTTCGCCTCGCCGCCGACCGGAGCCAGCTGCTCAGCGACGTCTACCTCAACTACGGCTCGCTGGGCAATGACCTGTTCGGGCACGGTGTGCCCTACTACGACACCAGCATTCCCCAGCGCCCGCACGATCCAGAGAAGGCGAAAGCGCTCCTCAAGCAGGCCGGCCACGGGGATGGCCTCAACATCACGCTGTACACCTCCACCGCGGCCCCCGGGATGCTGCAATCGGCGCAGGTCTACGCCGCGCAGGCCAAAGCGGCCGGGATCAACATCAAGCTGTTCCAGACGCCGGCGAACACCTACTACAGCGGGCAGTACTACCTGAAGGTCGCCATGGGCCAGACCAACTACCAGGGCATCATCCCGGTCATGTGGTCGGACGCACTGCTCTCGACCGGTCCGTACAACGAGACGGCGTGGAAGAAGCCGGAGTTCGACAAGGCCTTCTTCCAGGCCGAGGCCACCCAGGATGAGGCAAAGCGGCAGCAGATCTTCAACAGCCTGCAAGAGCAGCTCTGGAACGATGGCGGCTATATCATCTGGGGCCAGAACAATACGATCGACGCGACACTGCCGAACGTCCACGGAGTCAATCCGAGCAAGTACTACCTCCTGGGCGGTTGCGACTTCAAGAGCTTCTGGATCAGCTAGGCGGGCGGGTGAGCGTAGGCACGACCGCGGTCGGGTGGGACGCCGAACCGTCCGGCCAGCACGAGCCACGCGCTGGAACCGGGGCATGGCGTGCCCGCCACCCCCTTGCGGTGTTCGTGCTCCGCCGGGTGGCCGTGGGACTGCTGCTCCTGTTCGCCCTCTCGGTGCTGGTGTTTCTCGGCACGCAAATACTGCCAGGCGACGCGGCGGCCTCGATCCTCGGCAGGAACGCGACGCCACGGGCGCTGGCGATCATGAACCGTACCCTGGGCCTGGACAAGCCCCTCATCACCCGCTACGGCCTGTGGATCAGCGGCATCCTGCACGGAGACCTCGGCCGTTCGCTGGTATCGGGCGAGCCCGTGTCCTCGATCATCGGCTACCGGATCGTGAACACGCTCATCCTGGCCGGCACGGCAAGCATCATCATGATCCCGCTCGCGGTTGCCCTGGGGGTCCTGGCCGGCCGCAAGCCGGGCGGCGCCGTGGACAACGTCGTGTCGTCGGGGTCGCTGGCGATGATCGCCGTTCCCGAGTTCATCCTCGGAACCTTGCTCATCTACCTGCTGGCGGTTCAGCTGCACTGGCTGCCCGCCGTCTCGGTCGTGCTTTCCGGAGGCCCGCTGACCAACCCGAAGATCTTGGTGCTGCCGGTGCTGACCCTGGTGATCGTCGGCAGCGCGTACATCATCAGGATGGTACGGGCAGGCATCGGTGAGGTGATGCGGTCCGACTACATCGAGATGGCGCGGCTGAACGGCGTGCCCGAGCGCCGCATCGTGCTGCGTCACGCGCTCCGCAATGCTCTGGCACCGACGGTGCAGGTGATAGCGCTGACCCTGCAATGGCTTGTCGGCGGCCTGTTCATTGTGGAGACGGTCTTCGCCTACCCGGGGATCGGGGCGGAACTCGTCCAGGCGGTGATCGCCAGGGACATTCCCGTGGTGCAGTCGGTCGCGCTGCTGACGGCGGCGGTCTACATCGGCATCAACATCCTCGCGGATGTGCTGATCGTGCTGCTCGTGCCCAAACTGCGGACGGCAGCGTGATCGCCGTCGGCCAGCGCCTCGGCGCTCAGCGCAGGCTCCGGTTCGCGCGCTCCTGGTCGGGCAGGATCGGCCTGGCCCTGACGGTGTCCGTCGTCGCCGTCGCCGCCTTCGGCCCCCTGTTCGCCCCGCACGCGCCGACCGCCCTGGTGGGGCCCGCCTACGCGGCGCCGACGGGGCAGTTCCCGCTGGGCACCGACGAGCTTGGCCGCGACGTGCTGAGCCGGGTACTGGACGGAGGGCGCAGCGTCATCGGCTATGCGCTCCTCGCGACGGCCCTGGCCTACGTGGTCGGCGCGGGTATCGGGCTCGTCGCCGGGTACACGCGGTCACTCGCCGACCCAGCGCTCATGCGGCTGATGGACGTCCTCCTGGCGTTCCCGCCGTTCCTCCTGCTTCTGGTGCTGACCACCGGCTTTGGCTCCAGCCCGGCCGTCCTGGTTCTCGGCGTCATGTCCATCCACGTCCCGGGCATCGCAAGGATCATCAGGGCCGCCACGATCGAGACCAGGGGCCGTGGCTACGTCGAGGCCGCGGCCGCCCGCGGCGAGTCCCGTCGCGCGATCTTGCTGCGGGAGATACTGCCCAACATCACCGGGACGGTGGTCGCGGACGCGGCCCCCCGGCTTACCGTCTCGATCCTGCTGGTGGCGAGCCTGAACTTCCTGGGCCTGGGCGTTCAGCCCCCGAACGCGGACTGGGCGCTGATGATCAGCGAGAACCGCCCGGGTATGACCATCCAGCCCTGGTGTGTTGCGGTGCCGGCGCTGCTCATCATCGGGCTCACCGTGGGCGTCAACCTGCTGGCCGATGCCGTCGCCCGGGCCCGCGGCACCTCCATCGACGAGGAGCTGGTCCGGCGGTGAATGGCGAGCCGCTGCGCGCCGGCCCGGGCCCAGTGCTGCAGGTGAGCGACCTGCGGATCGAGCTTGGCAACGGCTTGCCGGTCGTCGAGGACGTCGACCTTTCACTCACCCGGGGCCGGATCCTCGGCATCGTGGGCGAGTCGGGCAGCGGCAAGACGACCACGGCCCTCGCGCTGCTTGGCTACACTCGCCCGGGTGCCCGCCTGGCGGCCGGCAGCGTCGTCGTCGGGGGCCGCGAGCTGACCGGCCGGCCAGAGGCCGAACTCCGGCAACTGCGCGGCACCCTGGTCTCGTACGTCCCGCAGGATCCCGGCACGGCGCTGAACCCTTCGATGCGCATCGGTGTACAGCTAGCCGAGGTGCTGCGCGCGCACTCGCTGTCAGCGACCGATCAGGAGATCCGCACGGCGCTCGGGCGGGTACTGCTGCCGGATGACGTTGAGTTCGCACGGCGCTTCCCACACCAGCTCTCCGGCGGGCAGCAGCAGCGTGTCGCCATCGCGATGGCACTGGTATGCCAGCCGTCGCTGGTGGTGATGGACGAGCCGACCACCGGACTGGACGTGGTCACGCAGGCCAGCGTCCTTGCCGAGGTACGCAGGCTGCGCGACCAGTTGGGCCTGGCGATCGTGTACGTCTCGCACAATCTCGCCGTCATCGCGGAGCTGGCTGACGAGCTGGCGGTCATGTATGCGGGGCGGATCGTGGAACAGGGGCCGACCGCGGAGGTGCTGAGCACGCCGAGGCATCCGTACAGCCGCGGGTTGGTGGCCTCGATCCCGGACTTCCTCGAGCGCCAGCAGCTTCGGGGCATCCCCGGCGTGGCCGTTGGCATCGAGTCCCGCCCGCCCGGGTGCGCGTTCGCGCCACGCTGCCCGCAACGGGTGGCAGCGTGCGAGGAGGCTGTGCCGGCCCTGACCGCGATACCCGGCGGGCGCCTGGTGCGGTGCATCGAATGGCAGCGGACGCCGCCGCTGGCGCCTGTTCCCCCCCAGCCAGCCGGACTTCAGGCGCTGGGCCCGGCACCGCTGCTGGAAGTGCGGTCGCTGCGCGCGGTGCACAGATCCCGGGTGAGCGAGGTCGTCGCGGCCGCCGGCGTGTCGTTCTCGGTGGCGGCCGGCGAGACCGTGGCGCTGGTGGGCGAGTCGGGAAGCGGCAAGACCACGATCGGGCGCTGCATCAGCGGCCTGCACCGGCCCGCGGCCGGGCAGATCCTGCTGGACGGCAAGGTGCTCGCGGCCGATGCGAGCGCGCGTCCGAGGGAGGCGCGGCGCCGGATCCAGATCATCTTCCAGAATCCGTACGACTCGCTGAACCCCAAGCACCGCGTCCTTGACGAGATCGCCCGGCCCGCCCAGCTCCTGCTGGGGCTATCGCGCACGGCCGCCGAGGGCAACGCGCGGGCGCTGCTGGAGCGGGTGCAGCTCTCACCCGGCATAGGCAGGAGGTTCCCGGCCGAACTGTCCGGCGGAGAGCGGCAGCGGGTCGCCATCGCGCGCGCGCTCAGCGCCCAGCCGTCGCTGCTGATCTGCGACGAGATCACCTCGGCGCTGGATGTGTCCGTTCAGGCCACGGTCCTGGAGGTACTCGCGCAGTTGCAGGCCGACCTCGGGCTTGCGGTGCTTTTCATCTCCCACGACCTCGGCGTGGTCGCGAGCATCGCGGGCCGGGTGCTGGTTCTGGAGTCCGGCGTGGTCCGCGAGCACGGGAGCCTCGACGCCGTGCTCGGCGCTCCGCGTCACGACTACACCAGGCGCCTCATCGGTGCTGCGCCACGGCTGGGCCAGCCAGCGCCGGGCGGGCCGATGGCCGCCGGTGCGCGGGCGGCCGACGATCCGGGTCCGGAGCCGGTTCGCTGACCGGCCCGCCGCAGGCAGCCTCACGAACGGGCTTCGTGCTCCGGCCAGTCCTCTCCGCACCGGTCCGCGCAGGCCAGCGCGGCACCGATGATCCCGGCGTCACGGGCGAGCGCCGCGGGGACGATCGGCAGCCGTGCGGTGGCCTCGGCGTAGATGAGCGGGCGTGCCGCGGCGGCCACCCGTTCGCGGAATTCGGCTACCAGCCCTAGCCCGCCGCCGATCACGACGGCCTCCGGGTCAACCGCGTTGACGAGCCGGGCCAGCTCGGCGCCGATCACGCCCGCGGCCCTGGCTACGACCGGCTCGTCGGCCGCGCACGCCAGGACATCCTCTGCCCGGGCCTTCCCGGCCTGCGCGGCGAGCTGGTGGCCGCCGAAGCTGAGCTCCACCATGGGGGCGCCGACGACCAGCGCGTTTCCTCGCGAGCCCCGCCACGGCCGGCCACCGATGACCAGCGTGTGGCTGATGCCCGTGCCGATCGAGAGGTAGAGGAAGGAGGAAAGAGCACGGCCTGCGCCCAGCCTGGCCTCGCCCAGCGCCGCCGCGCGGACGTCCGACTCGATGTGCAGCGGGCCGATTGGCGCGAACGCCGCGGGCAGGTCATCGCCGCGCCAGTCCCAGGCGGCCGCCGTGGTGATCTCTCCGTCAGGCGTGATCAGCTCCGGGATACCCAGACCTACGGCCCGCACCGGGAACAGGCGGGCCAGGCCGGTAGCGAGGGCGAGGCAGTCAGCCAGGACAGCGGCCCCGCCGCGCCCGGCATCGGCTGGCACCTGCTGGCGGCGCAGAAGCTGGCCGCTGGTCACGTCGACGACCCCCGCCGCGAGCTTGGTCCCGCCCGCGTCGATCCCGATCAGCAGAGTCACGGGAGATACGCGGGAGCAACCCCGAAAACTGCCCTTGCCGTGACCGCGCCATAGTTGCGGTACTCGTGGGCACATCCGTGTGGGAGGTAGCAGACGTCGTCCGGCTCGAGTTCGAAGACACTCACCGCGTCTTCCTGCCACGCGCGCACGGTGAGCCGACCGGCGACAACGTAGAGCACCTGGTCGCCGCCGTGCGTATGTACGGCGGACTTCTGGCCCGGGTCGATCTCGGCCACCCCGGCCGTCAGGTGCTCGGTACTCGCGAGCAGCCCGACGAGCACGCCCAGGTCCCGGCGCCATACGATGTCCCGCTGGTCGAGGCGCCGCAGCGTGCCAGGCTCGGAGCTGGCAGGAGCCAGCCGCCCGAGCGCCGAGTCGTCAGCGTACCTGCTGCCGTCCAGGTACGGCCGGCTGCGCGCGTAGGCGCCGGATGCACCGGCCGCGGGCGGCGGGGCGAACAATTCAAGTACCTGCAATGGGCCACCGCCGTGCGCGAACGCGTGGTGCCAGGTATCGCGCCGGAAGAACACGCTTTCGCCCGCCTCCAGCCGCTGTACCTCACCGGTCTCCGGGTTCGCGATCACCATGATGCCGTCGAGGACATACAGCAGCTCATCGGCGCCGAACACCGTCCGGTGGTCGGGTGAATGGCGGAAGGAGCCCTGCGGTTCCAGGCCGAAAACCAGGGCATGGATGAGGCCGCTGGAGACATAGATCCGGTCGGCGACCTCCCCGGAGCCCGGGTCGCCCCAGATATGCCGCACAGCCGACCTGCTAGAAATGTGCGTGGGCTTGCTGAACGCCGGGCGCGGTGACGGACGGTAACTGCCCTCCGAGGAGATTCCCTGGTCAGCGGGGGCGGACGAACTCAGCGTGGCCTCCTACACTTCCTTGACAGGATAAAATCATAAACTCATAATAGCGGGGAAATGAGGCGATCTCAACAGGACTTGATCGAGGCCGCAGGCACGCTCGAACGATGGCGGGAGCTGACTGAGAGCTTCGCCTTCGCCAATGCGAGCATGCCCCTGCACGCACGAATCAGCCAGCTTCTCGTCGACCTTATCGAGAGCGGCGAGCTGGCACCTGGCGAGCAGCTTCCGCCCGAGCGCGACCTGGCCGAGATGCTGGGCGTCTCGCTCGCGCCAGTACGCCAGGCCATTCTGGACGCGGTGAACAAGGGTCTGCTTGCCAGGGGACGAGGCCGCGGGACGTTCGTGCGTGGGTCGGGCCTTGACGAGAAGATCTCGATACTGCACTCATTCACCGAGAGCATGCGCGCCCAGCACGTTGAAGTGGACACCCGGGTGCTGCGCCAGGAGCAGGTACCGATGCCCGCCGAGGTGGCCCAGGCGCTCGACGTGCAGGAGCCGACGGCCATGCTGCTCGAGCGGGTGGCGATGGTCGGCCGCGAACCCGTCGCGCTCTTGCAGGCTTACCTGTCGCTGACGGCCTACCCCAAGCTCATCGACGCTTCTTTCGCCAACCGTTCGTTGTATGAGACTCTGCGCGATCGATACGGAACGGTGGTAGCCAGCGCCGACAGCGTTATTGAGCTGGCCCGCAGTACTTCCGCCGAGGCCGAGCAACTGGGCATAGCGGTGGGCGAGCCGCTGCTGAGCGTCAAGGGCACCGCGTTCGGCGAATCGGGGAATCCCGTGGAGTACTTCCGCGTGCTGTACCGGGGCGACCGGGTCCGCTTCCACCTCGAGTCACACCGGGAAACGGACCGGGTTGTCCGGCTGGTCGGCGGCGCTGAGGACACCGCCGCGGACGGCAGCCCCCAGGCTGGGCCGGCCAAGGGGCACCGGGCGTGACGCCGGTGCGGCTTGCCGTCATCGGCGCCGGCGACGTAGCACAGCGCGACTACCTGCCGGAGGCGCACCGGCTCGCGGGGAAGGCTGAGATCGCCATGGTCTGCAGCCGCAGGCCGGAGCGAGCCCGCCAGGTTGCTGAACGGTTCGGCATACCTGCCTGGGCATCCGATTACAGGGAGGCCCTGTCCGGCGGCTTCGATGCCATCGTGAACCTCACGCCGCTGCCCGCGCATGAGCCGATCACCCGTGCCGCGTTGCAGGCCGGCCTGCATGTGTACACGGAAAAGCCGCTGGCGGCCACCGCCGAACGGGCGCGAGCGCTGGCCGCGGAGGCGGCGGACCGCGGCCTGGTGCTGGTCTGTGCGCCGTCGGTGCTGCTGTTCCCGCAGGTCGCCCTGGCCCAGGGGCTGGTCGCCTCCGGCGAGCTTGGCACGATCGTCTCCGCGCGGGCGCACGCACTGGGCGGGGTGCCGCCCTGGGAGGGATACGAATCGGACCCTACGCCGTTCTTCAGCGCCGATGCCGGGCCGCTGGTCGACATGGCGGTGTATCCGCTGCATGCCCTGACCGGCCTGCTCGGGCCGGCCAGGCGGGTCGCAGCGATGGCACGGCAGACACGGTCGAGCTTCACGATCACGGCGGGGCCGCTCAGCGGTGAGGTGATCCCCGTGCAGGCCGAGGACCACTGGCAGCTTGTCCTGGACCTCGGCGACTGCGTCGCCTCGGTCGAGGCGAACTTCGCCACCACGGAGAGCACCGCCGCCGAGTGCGAACTGCGCGGTGAGGGCGGCGCGGTGGCCTTCAGCCTGCTCGATGTCGCCGCCCCGGTCAGTGTGCTGCGGCCGGGCGGGCTGCAGTGGGAGGAACTGTCCGGGCTGGGCCAGCGCAGCTCGGGACCTGACCACATCCTCGGCGTGGAGCACCTGGTCGACTGCATCGCGACGGGACAGGAACCGGTCGTCTCGGCGTCGCACGCCATCCACGTCCTGGACATCATCGCCGCAGCCCGGCGCGCCGCTGCCACCGGCCGCACGGTCACCATCGAGCCGGCCGCCGGCCTACGGCTGCCGTCCTGGCCCGTTGCCGGAGCGGTGCGATGACCGCGGCTGCCGGGCCGCTGCGTCTGGGCATCGTCGGGGTCGGCGCGCTGACCCTGCGCGCGCTCCTGCCGCACCTCACCCAGGACGACCTCGGTGGCTCCGTGACGGTGCAGGCGCTCTGTGACCCGGTGGCGAGCCGGGCGGCCGCCGCGGCCAGGCAATATGGGATTCCGCGAACGTACTCGGCCATCGAGGATCTCGCGGCTGACGCACGCATCGATGCGGTCAGCATCGCCTCGCCGATCGGACTCCACGCCGGGCACGTCCTGGCCATGCTGAGGGCCGGCAAGCACGTGCACGTGAACAAGACGATGAGCACGACCGTGGCAGAGGCCACCGAGATCATCGAACTGGCTGACCGCAGCGGGCTGCGTGTCGTCGCCTCGCCCGGGGAGATCCTGCGTCCGCAGCTCACCCGGACCAGGGAGCTGATCGAGTCGGGCGCGATCGGACGGCTCAGCTGGGCCATATGCGGCTGCGCCTTCGGCCGCTATCACGAGTCCGAGGAGCCTGAGCGGCTGGCCGGCGGCACGCCCATCGACCCGACCTGGTACTTCCGCAAGCCGGGCGGCGGCCCCTTGTATGACATGACCGCTTATGCCCTGCACGGGCTCACCGCTGTGCTCGGGCCGGCGGCGCGGGTCACGGCGATGTCCGGCGTGGTGCTGCCGCGGCGCGAGTTCGCCGGGCACCAGATCGACGCCGACATGGACGACAACACGATCGCGCTGGTCGACTTCGGGGCGGGCGTCTTCGCCGTGGTCCACGGCACCGCGGCCGGCACGGTCATCGAGGATTTCGCCGCGGCCCGCTTCTTCGGAACCGACGGTGAGATCGCCGGCCTGCTGCTGAACGGCGAGCCGTTCGACTTCCCGGGACGTGAGCTGACCACCAGCGCGCCGACCTGGGACTGGGACGTACAGATGAGGGTCTTGCCGCACGTGACCGGGCCCCATCGGCAGATCCCGGAGTCGCACGTGTTCGAGGACGTCATGCAGCTGGTCGACTGGGTACGCGACGGTGTACCGTCCCCCGTCACCGCCGAGCACGCCCGGCACGTGATCGACATCATCGAGAGCACCTACCGGTCAGCGGCCAGCGGCCGCACCGAATCCCTCAGCACGACCTTTGACCGGGCCGCGGGACCGCACGACACCCGGGCACCGACGACGGCGCGATGACCGTGGCCAGCGGCCATCCGGCTGCGATACAGCTGACCGTGGGCGAGGCGCACGCCCTGGCCATGGGCGCGCTGATCGCCGCCGGCGCGCCCGGTGAGGTGGCGGGCGCCGTCGCGCGGCATGTGGTCGACGCAGAGCTGGCCGGCCATCCGAGTCACGGGCTCCGCCAGGTTCCCCTCTACTGCGCCAGCGCCGGGCGCCCCGGTTTCGACCTGCGGGCCATGCCCAGGGTCGTCGCGCGGCGGCCTGCCCTGGCCACCATCGACGCGGCCGGTGGCCTCGGCTATCTTGCGCTGGCGGCCGCCGTCGACATCGCCGCCGCTGCCGCGCGGGAGCACGGCATAGCCGCCAGTGCAGTCCTGCGATGCGGCCACGCCGGCCGCGCCGGGGCGTGGGCGGAACGCGGGACCAGGCAAGGCTGCGTCACCCTGGTGACCCTCGGCGGCGCCGACCCACCCTTCACGGTGTCGGCCGCGCCGGGCGCGAACCCGGCACTGCATACCAACCCCGTCACGATCGGAGTACCCGGCGATGGCACGCCGCTGCTCCTGGACATGGCGACCAGCATGATCGCCGAGGGCAAGGTGCACGTGGCGCTGGCTGCGGGCGCAAGCCTGCCACCTGGCTGCATCCTCGGCCCCGACGGCCGGCCGGCCACTGATCCCGCCGCCTTCGTCCGCGGTGGCAGCCTGCTGCCTGCCGCCGGGCACAAGGGCTTCGGCCTGTCCGCGATCGTCGAGGCGCTCGCCGTGTCGCTGACCGGGGCCGATGGCGCCGGCCTGCGGCCGCGGGAGGGCGCGCTGGTGGTGTGCATCGACGCGGCCGCCTTCCGGCCTGCCGAGGGCGTGGCACGTTCGGTGGAACTGCTGCGTACCCGGGTCCGCCGCTCCGGCTCAGACGGCGAGGTGATGGCGCCGGGAGACCCGGAGGAACGCAACCGGGTGGCCTCAGGCGGCATCATCACGGCCGACCCTGCCGTGGTCGCCCGGCTGCGCGAGCTCGCGCGGGCGCCGGGCGGCCGCGAAGAGGCGGGCCGCCCGTGAGAATCACCGGAGTCGAGACGTTCCTGGTCCCGCCCCGCTGGGTGTTCGCCCGCGTGGACACCGATGAGGGCGTCACCGGCTGGGGCGAGCCCGGCGGCGAGGCCCGGCCGCGGGCCGTCGTGGCCGCGGTGCGGGACCTCTCCGACTATCTGGTCGGGCGGAACCCTCTGGAGGTCGAGCGGCATTGGCAGGTGATGACTAAGTCGGCGTTCTACCGGGGCGGCCCCATCCTGTCCAGCGCTGTCGCGGGCATCGACCAGGCCCTGTGGGACATCTCCGGCAAGGCGCGCGGAGTCCCGGTACACGAGTTGATCGGCGGCCCGGTACGCGACCGCATGCGCGTCTACGCATGGATCGGCGGCGACCGCACCGGTGACTACGCCCCTGCCGACATCGCCCGGGAGGCGCGCGACCGGGTCGGTGAAGGCTTCACCGCATTGAAGATGAACGCCTCCTCCCAGATGCAGCCGATCGACACCCCGGCGCAGGCCGAGGCCGTGGCGGCCCGGCTCGCCGCGGTACGCGAGGCGATCGGGAGCGAGCGCGACATCGCCGTGGACTTCCACGGCCGGATTTCCGCGGCCATGGCCAAGCGCTTGCTGCCGATGCTGGAGCCCTACCAGCCGATGTTCGTGGAAGAACCGTGCCTGCCCGAGTTCCCCGAAGCGCTGGCCGAACTCGCACGGCACACCTGCATCCCCATCGCCACCGGGGAGCGCCTGTTCTCCCGCTGGGACTTCAAGCACGTCATCGGCAGCGGCGTCGCGGTGATCCAACCCGATCCCTCGCACGCGGGCGGTATCTCCGAAACCTGCCGCATCGCCGCGATGGCCGACGCATACGGGATCCTGCTCGCGCCGCACTCAGCGATCGGCCCCATCGCGCTGGCCGCGTCGTTGCAGGTCGACTTCGTCGCGCCCAACGCGATCATCCAGGAACAGGGCGTCGGCTACACCGAGCCCGGCCGCACCGGCGGCGACATGCTGGACTACCTCCTCGACCGCTCGGTCTTCTCCTACCAAGACGGGTTCGCCGCGCGGCCGACAGGACCGGGCCTGGGGCTGGAGATCGACGAGGCCGAGGTGGCACGTGCGGCGCACAGCGGGCACGAGTGGAACCCGCCGCCGTGGGCGTATCCGGACGGCTCGCGGGCGGAATGGTGATGGCTGCCGCACCCCGCGTATGGGTGGGCCCGGCCGACCATGACGACCTCAGTGCTGCCATCCGGGCGGGCGGCGGCGAGCCCGTGGGGCTGCGGTACGCCGAGGCGATCGTATGGGCAGGAGACGCTCCGGAGGAACTGCGCGCCGCGCTCAGCCCCGCGATCCGGTGGGTGCAGCTGTGCGCCGCCGGCGTCGAACAGTGGCTGGACGCCGGGGTCATCGACGGCCGGCGCGCGTGGACCTCGGCTGTCGGCGTAGCCGCAGGGCCGATCGCCGAACACGCCGTCTGCCTCATGCTCGCCGCGGCCCGTGACCTGCCACACCGGATCACCGCGACCAGTTGGGGGCCCGGCGGTGGACGGCAGCTGGCGGGCACCACGGCGGGCATCGTCGGCTGCGGTCACATCGGCACGGCGCTGATCGGCCTGCTCGCCCCCTTCGGCGTTCGGACGATCGCGCTTACCCGGACCGGGCGCACCATCACCGGTGCCACATTCTCCCTCGGCCCGCTGGGCCTGGCCCGGCTGCTGACGGCCAGCGACTGGGTCATCGTGACCGCGCCCGCGACGCCCGCCACAATCCGGCTGATCGGCGGCCCGGAGCTGGCCATGATGCGGCCCGGAGCGTGGCTGGTCAACGTGTCGCGCGGGCAGATCGTGGACACAAGCGCACTGCTGACCGCGCTCGCCGAGGGCTGGATCGGCGGCGCGGCCCTCGATGTCACCGAGCCCGAGCCGCTGCCGGCCGGGCATCCGCTGTGGCACGAACCCAACGTCATCATCACGCCGCATGTGGCGACGACGCCGTCGATGCACGGCGCCGCGCTGGAGCACCGGATCCGCGACAACGTCGCGAGGCTGCGGGCCGGCCGTGACCTTATCGGACTCATTGACCTGGACAGGGGTTACTGATGGTCGAAGCCGCCCACCAAGGGAAGGGTTCCATAGTGCGTGACCTGGCAGGCAAGAACGCGGTCGTGACCGGTGCGGGCCGGGAAGGCGGGCTGGGCGCTGGCATTGTGGCCGTGCTGGCCGGGCGCGGCGCCAGCGTCGCGGTAGCGGACCTGGACGTCAGCCACACCGGCGAGATCGCGGCAATGGGCGCGGCGGAAGCCGTGCCCCTCGATGTACGGTCGGCCGATTCGGTCCGGGACGCGTTCGCCGAACTGGCGCGCCGGCTCGGCGGCATAGACATCCTCGTCAACAACGCGGGTATCGGCGCGGGTGACGACGAGCACGGCTGGCATGTCACCTTCGAGGTGAACTTGCACGGAGTGGTGCGCGCCTGTGAGGCAGCGCTGGAGACGATGCGGCCCCGCCGCCGCGGCAAGATCATCAATATTGCGAGCATCTCCGGTCATCACGCTCGCGGCCCGGCCGGCTCCTACGGCGCCAGCAAGGCGGCCGTGCTGCGGTACACCAAGGGCCTGGCGGTCGAGGAGGCGGGGCACGGGATCAACGTCAACGCAGTGTGCCCCGGCGCGGTATGGACCGACATGCAGCGCCTTTCATTCGCCAGGCCCGCCGAGATCGACGCCGCGCTGGCCGGCCTGGACCCGTATGCGGCGTTCGTCGAGTACTACCGCCCCCTGATACCGCTCGGCCGGGTGCAGGCGCCCGAAGATGTCGGGTACGCGGTGGCGTTCCTGGCGTCGGACCAAGCGGCGCATATCACGGGGCAATGCCTCCACGTTGACGGCGGGGCGATCAGGGATTGAGCGGCCGGATCCATGAAGATCACTGAGATCACCGTCGAGTACTACAGGGCGCCGCTGCCCGCCGCCATCTCGAACGCCAGGTACACCTACGCAACCAGCGAACGGTGCATCGTCAAAGTGACGACCGACGAGGGCATCACCGGCGTTGGCGTTGGCGACGGGGGCACCGGGCTGGCGGGTGCGCCGCAGATGATCGCCGGCACCGTGGAGAGCCTGCGCCCGGTCCTGATCGGGCAGGACGCGCTCGCGGTGGAGCGGCTGTGGCAGCGGATGTGGAATCCCAAGCTGATCGGGCGCAGGGGGTTCACCACCCGGGTGATCAGCGCGGTGGACATCGCCCTGTGGGATCTTCGCGCGAAGGCGTTCGGCGTGCCGGTCGGGATCCTGCTGGGCGCGTGCCACGAGCGAATCCCGGCGTACGTCGCCGGTGGCTACTACGCACCGGGTAAGGGCCTGCGTGACCTGGCCAGCGAGATGGCGGGGTACGTCGAGCGAGGTGCGCGGGCCGTGAAGATGAAGGTCGGCGGCGCTGCTCTGGCCGAGGACGTCAAGCGGGTTGCCGCGGTGCGCGCGGCAGTGGGCACCGGGACCCGTCTCCTGGTCGATGCGAACAACGGCTACAGCGTCTACGAGGCGGTTCAGGCTGCCCGCCGGCTGGAGGAACTCGACGTCTACTGGCTGGAGGAGCCGGTGATGCCCGACAACTACCGCGGCCTGCGTGAAGTGGGCCGCGCCACGAGCATCCCGATGGCCAGCGGCGAGAACGAGTACACCCGTTACGGCTTCCGCGATCTGCTGGAGCACGGCCAGCCCGGGATACTCAACCCGGACGTTCAGTTCGTCGGCGGGGTCACCGAGTTCATGAAGATCGCCGCGCTGGCACAGGCGCATGACATTCCTGTCGCCCCGCATGGCTACCACGACCTGCACGTCCAGCTCGCTACCGCGATTCCCAACGGGCTGCTGGTCGAGTACAACCCGCCGGAGTGGGATCCGTTGGTCGCGGCATTGCAGGTCAACGGGCTGGTGCTGGCCGACGGATACGTCAGCCCGCCGGGCGGGCCGGGATTCGGCTTGGTCATGGACGAGGTCGCGCTGGCCGCCTACCGGGTGCTGTAGGCGGCGGGTGTAAACGCGCACGGCATCTCGACGATGCCGTTGAGAAACATGGAACGGAGGGGAACGGCTTTCCCGATGATCTCCAGGTCGGGCAGCCGCCGGAAGAGTTCCTCGAACATGATCCTCAGCTCGAGCCTGGCCAGATGAGCGCCCAGGCAGAAGTGCGGGCCACCGCCGCCGAACGTGACGTGAGGGTTTGCCTTCCTGGCGATGTCGAACCGGAGTGGGTCAGCGAACGCGGCCTCGTCGCGGTTCGCGGAAACATAGAACATGACGACCTTGTCGCCCGCTGCGATCGGCTGCCCCGCGATCCGCGCATCTGCCAGGGCAGTCCGGCGGAAGTGCATGACAGGGGTAGACCAGCGGAGCACCTCTTCTATCGCGCTGCCCGCATAGCCGGAGTAGCTGCCGGCCCACCGCCGCCGCTGACCGGGATGCCGCGTGAGTGCCAGCATGCCGTGCGCCAGAGCGCTCCCCGTCGTCTCGACGCCGGCCGTCACCAGCAGCTCGAAGTACGTGCCAGCCTCGTCCTCGGTGAGCGGCAGGCCGTCGATCTCGGCGTGCACGAGCGCCGTGATGAGGTCGTCGGCCGGGCGCTCGCGGCGTGCCCTCTGCAGCGGGCGGGAGTATTCGATCAGGTCGAGTGCCGCGTTCAGCGCCTCGTCACGAGAGCCGTTCTCCATGTCGCCCAGGGGAACCGAAAGCCGGGACAGGCGCGCGACCTCGCCCCGGTCCTCCTCTGGCACGCCGAGAAGGTCACAGGTCACGGCCACCGGCAGGGGGTCCGCGATGTCCGCGGCGAAGTCACACTCGCCGCGGTCGGCGACGGCGTCGATGATCCGAACGGCAGCCCGGCGGATCACCGGCTCAAGCCGCGCGACCAAGCGGCCGGAGAGCGCTGCGCTGACGATCCGCCGGAGCCGGCCGTGCTGCGGGGCGTCCATGTCCAGCATGCCGCTGTACGTCTGGGCGACTTCCTGGGGCAGGTCGAAAAGCTCGGTCCCCAGCCCGGACGCAAAGGCGCGCGTGTTCCGGCTGACGCTGCGAACATCCGCATGCGTCAGTACCGCCCAATACCCGCGGCCGCCCGGCGACCAGGCCGTGGCGGGCTCCTCCTGCCAGCAGACCGGCTCGTTGGCCCGCATGCTGGCCAGCACGTCATCACGGTCCGGGCGGTACCAGAAGGCCGGCTCGGACAAGCGCGCGGACCCGACGGCTCTGCTGGGCTCGGCCCCATGCCCGAGCCCGCCGTCGCTGAGCCCCACCAGATGCCTGCCAATCCCAAGAATGAAAGATTATAATCTCAGAACTATTCAAACGCTGCAAGAGCCCGCCTTCTGGGTGGATGGCAGTCTCGGAGGTACGGATGAGCAGGCGCGTGGTTGTGACCGGAGCGCGCGGCGGCGTCGGGCAGCGGACGGTCAGCGCCCTGCTGGCCGCGGGTCACGAGGTGGTGGCCACCGACCAGCTCGCACCGGCACCCGACTATCCGTGGGGTGAGCAGGCTCTTTACGTCCAGGCTGACCTGTGTGACGCCGGCTCGGCATTCGCGGTGGTGTCAGGGGCCGACGCGGTAGTGCACGCTGCCGCGATTCCGACGCCTGAGTTCCACCCGCCGCACGTCGTGTTCGCCAACAACATCCTCTCGACGTTCAACATGATCGAGGCAGCAGTCGCCCGCGGTGTGCGGCGGTTCGTCAACATCTCCAGTGAGACGGTCCCGGGTTTCATCTTTTGCTCACGGCCGCTCGATCCGGTCTACCTGCCGGTTGATGAAGAGCACCCGGTCACGCCGCAAGATCCGTACGCTCTAGCCAAGGGAATGGGCGAACAGCTCATGGATGCTGCGGTGCGCAGATCGGAGATCTCCTGCGTGTCCGTCCGTCCGAGCTGGGTGGTTCACCCGAGGGACTACGCACGGTATCTCGCTCCCGCCCAGCGTGACCTGGCACTGATGAAGCGCAATGGCTGGAGCTACGTCGACGCCGACGACCTGGCCGAGGCGCTGGTGCTGTCCGTCACGGCGGAGATTTCCGGCCATCAGGTGATTTACATCGCATCGCCGGACAACCTTGCGGGCCGGCCGCTGTCGGAGCTTGTGCGGGAGTTTTACGGCGATGCCGTCGAGGTCCGGCCGCATGCCCGTCCCGATGCTTCGGGCATATCGTGCGACAAGGCACAGCGGTTGATTGGGTACAGTCCGACGCGGTCGTGGCGGGACTATCTCGGCCCTGGGAGCCAGGCCTAGCGCTGGCCAGACGTCTCCGCGAACTGAACGGTGTAAGGCCTGGCCGCCTGCAGGTGGTCTGGCCTGTCTACCAGTGCTTGTTCAGCCAGTCGGCCAGGATCGGCGTCCCGGCCATGAGCAAAAGCATCAGGTAGAAGAATGTCGCCGTCCCGGCCAACGCGACTCCGCCAGGGGAATCGTGATCCGGCCCGCTCGCGGGCAAGCTGAACGCTACCAGCCATATGCCGGCACAGACCGCGGTGGCCACCGCGAGCACCCTGCCGGGCCGCGGAATGCGCGGCTCGCCCTGCACCCGGGCGACCTGGGGCGGCTCCGCTATGGTCAACCCGGCGGGCAGGTCAGCGGTGATTGCGGCCAGCTGCGCGTAGGTCCGCGCCGCGAACGTCTGGCCCACCCGGAGGTCGAGTTCAGGGGCGGTCGTTCAGATCGAGGAGCCTGCCGTTCTTTGACAGGTCCGGGTCGGTGCATGCGGCGAGGTTGAAACAGCAGGGCCGTCTCTTCCCGCTCTCCATCTTCGAGATGCTCACGTCGACCCGTCGTCTGCGCGTGTCAGGGTTCTTCGTGGCGTTGACCCAACGCACCCATTCCCAACGCGCCATCGGGGTGATCTCGTTCCACAGGTTCT
>Ga0070710_10000166_pt1 | contig 30487 bp, 26 predicted proteins | sample LARL52metaG_FD_65454 | JGI IMG/M metagenome (GOLD analysis project Ga0070710, IMG submission 65454) | Corn, switchgrass and miscanthus rhizosphere microbial communities from Kellogg Biological Station, Michigan, USA - LAR L5-2 metaG | ecosystem: Host-associated > Plants > Roots > Rhizosphere ...
GTATCCACCCTCTAACCGTGCGTGACATTCGTTGGGTTCGCCCGGTTGCGACCTCGGCAACACTAACACCGCATTCTGTTACTGGAAGATCAGCGAGACAAGAAGTGTTAGATGGGCGGCATACTGGGTAATCATGAAGGTTCCGTACGGACGGCGCCGGCGGAGCCGCTCTCCCCGGCTCACCTTGCTGGACACGACGACCGTCAGCGCGATCGAACCGGCGCACACCACGAAGGCCGGCGGCATGATCGATGGTGTCCAAACGAGTGCGGTGAGGAGAAATCCCCAGCCGACCGCGCTCGCGCCGATCGCCATCGCGCGGCGGGCCACGCGATCACCGAGCACGACCGGCAGCGTGCGCCGTCCGGCAATGCGATCCCCGGCGGTGTCGGAAAGGTCCTTGGTCGCCCCGCCGAATCCCATCCAAAGTGCCATCGTCCCGCCGAACAGCAACAACGGCGGACCGATCTCGGTCGCGCCGCCGGCATACCAGCCGGAAAGATAGGTCAGGCCGCCCAATGCGACCACCGCGCCGAAGGATCCCGGCGCGCTCCTTTTCAGCGGGCGCGGCCCCGTGGAATAGGCGATGCCGACCGCGAGGTGCAGCACCACCAGCAGGCACACGACCGGCGAGATGAGCGCCGCGCCGGTCACGGCTGTCCCCGACAACGCCACGACCACGGATTTCGCCTGGTCCACTGAGAGGGTTCCGCGTGCGATCGGCCGGACTGACCCGTTCTCCCGGTCCTCGGCGACGTCCGTGACGCCGTTGAGCAGATAGATGGCCCAAGTGGCGGCGACCCAGCACCCCAACACCCCAGCGACCATCGGCCAAACTACTCCATTTGTGTGGTTACCGGCGAGGAGGGTCGCGCAGGAGAATCGGAGTGCGAAGATTCCCTGCACCATCGGCCGTGCTTCCTTCCAACACAGGCGCAGTTTTGTCGACATCGCTTGCCTGCGGACGCCGGACTGTTCGGTCAGGTACATGAGGACGAGCCTATCGAGGCGTGGTGCGCCCGGCGCGTTCACGAATTCGGCAAATACCGGTGCGACCATGGTCGTAGCGGCACTACGACCATCCGCACATTGTCGTCGTTCCCGGTGCACCCCACTTGAGGGCGGGTGACGGTCGTCCTAAGGTCGGCAATACGAGATCCGGTCTGCAGGAAAGGCGAAGCCAATGCTGCGAGAAACCACAGAGGCCGCTGTCACGGCGCGATTCTTCGGCGATTTCTCGGTGCACGTGTGCGGTCGCCCGGTCGAGCGCTGGCGGGCGGGCAAGGCTCGCAGCCTCTTCCAGTACCTGCTGGTGAACCGCGGCCGCGTGGTGACGAAGGACAAGCTGTACGAAGTCCTCTGGCCGGCCCAGGAATGGTCGCCGACGGGCAGTTCCCTGAAGGTCGCCATGCACGGTGTGCGTCAGGTCCTGCAAGCCACCGACGCCGATCGCCCGGCCGTGGAAATCGTCAACCGGGACCACGGCTACCTGCTCCGGGCCGACGACGTCTGGCTGGACCTGGACGAGTTCTCGTCGGCGATCGACACCGCCCGCGCGGCGGAGCTGGCCGGCGACCACGCCACCGCCCTGCGGCACTACTCCCGCGCGGTGGACCTGTGTCCCGGCGACTTCCTGGCCACCGAGTCCGGCGACTGGATCGACGAGCAGCGCGCGTGCAGCAAGGCACTGATGCTGCAGGCCCTGCACTACCTGCGCGCCGACGCGCTGCGCAGGGGAGATCGGCTGGCCGCGGTGCGGTTGTGCCAGCGCCTGCTGGCCGTCGACCCGTACCAGGAGGAGCTCTACCAGACCCTGATGGTCGTGCACGGCAGGAAAGGCGAGCTCGGCCAGGTACAGACCTGGTACGACATCTGCCTGCGCCGCCTCCAGCAGGACCTGGACGTCGAGCCGACCGAGACGACCTACCGGATCTTCGCCCGCGCCATCCGGGGCGAGCTGCGCGAACAGGCGCTCGTGGCCTGACCGAGGAGGAACGTTGCGATGGAACCAGAAGTACCCGATGTCGAGCTGCTGATCCCGCACCAGATGACCGATCTCGAAGGCTGGGCCCTGGCGGGCCACCTGCTCGGTCCGGAGGCGGAGGCGGAGCCGAACATCCTGCGGGCACTGGACTGATCACCATCCACTGTGGACTCGCGCACGCGTGCGCGAGTCCACTCGTCGGTCACAGGCGATACGCGGCGACGGTCAACCAGCGGCAGCGGAATCCCGGAACGCCGTTCGGCCGGCCACCGCCGTCACCGAGGTCAGCGCGTGCGGGCTTCGCTCAGCCGGGTCGCGATGGCGCGTGCCGTCGTCGACACGCGTTCGGCGCCCAGGCGGTGGCCGGTCTCCTGGTGGAGTTCGAGCGCCTCATCCGCGTACGCCGCGGCCAGTGTGCAGTTGTCCCGCGCCAGCTCGGTCTCGGCGAGGATGATCGCCGCTTTGCCGTGCAGGATCCGGTAGCCGAGTTCCCGCGCCCGGTCGTACGCGCGCTTCGCCGCTGGTGCGGCCTCGTCGTGTCCGGCCAGCGCCGGGTGCGCGTCGGCGAGGCCGACCAGTGCGTCGGTGAGGCCGTAGTGGTACGGGTTCGGGCCGTCGGCCAGGCCGGTCGCCTGCCGGTGGTGCGTGACTGCCGCCCTCGGCTGTCCTGAGCGGACGGCGATGCGGCCGACCGCGTTGAGGATGTCGACCTCGTTGTGGGCGCGGCCCGCGGTGCGCACGAGTGCCAGCGCCTGCTGCCCGAGGTCCGCCGCCCGCGCCAGGCGGCCCTCGGCGGACGCGATCTCGGCCAGCTTGCCGAGGCCCTGCGCCTCGCGGAAGCGCGAGCCCAGCTTCCGCGCCATCGCGAGGGTCCGGCTGTACAGCTTCTCCGCGTCGTGCAGGTCACCGCGCAGCCAGGCGGCCCACGCGAGGCAGGCGAGCGCGTCCAGCTCGCCGAAGACCGAGCCGTTCCGCTTGGCGAGGTCGAGCGCCTCACCGAAGTCGCGCTCCGCCGCGCGGAGGTCGCCCGACTCGTTGTGCATGTGGGCGAGAATCCGCAACGCGTGGACCATCCCCTCCTGCGACCCTTCGGCACGCCAGATCTGGATGGACCGCTCGCTGTACCCGAGCGCTTCGCGCCGGCGGCCGAGGCCGAGGAGCGCGTGGCCGCGTTGCCCAGTGCCTTGGCCTCGCCGGCGCGCCAGCCGATGTCGTGGGCGAGCGTCGCCGCTTCCTGGCTGTGGTCGAAGAATCCCTGGTCGTCGCCGGCATTCCAGGACGCCGCGGCCAGGTTGACGTGCATCGCGGCCTGGGCCTGCCGGTCGCCCGCCGCTGTCGCGGCGGACAGTCCGCCTCGCGCGAACGCCCACCACAGGTCGTTGTGGTAGGTGCGGGCGAGGAAGAACCCGCGGGTCGCGTCCTCCAGCCGCCACGCCACCGCCGGCCTGCCGTGCGCGGACGCGCTCTCGATGATCGCGCCGAGGTTGGACAGCTCGTTCTCCAGCCAGGTCCACGCGCTCGCGGCGTCCGCGAACACCTCCCGGCCCGCCGGGCCGGACAGCATCGGCACGTGCGGGTAGAGCAGTCGCGCGGCGGCCTCGGCCACCGCCACGTACCAGTCGTACAGGCGTCGCAACGGTTCCCGTCTGTCTGCTTCGGACACTTCGCGGGCGTAGAGCAGGACGAGGTCGTGCAGCCGGTACCGGCCGGGTTCGTGCGACTCCACGAGGTTCGACCGGACGATGGTGTCGAGCATCCTGGTCACGTCCGCCTCGGGTGCATCGAGAAGCACGGCCACGGCGGCCGGCGTGAAGTCCGGGCCGGGGAGCAGTCCACCAGTCGGTAGGCTGATTCGCCGGGTGCCAGTGCAGGTCGATCCGTTGTGGACGGTCAGCTGCCGTTGTCGACGTGCCGGCGCGCATTGGCCTGCAACGCGTCGTCGTACGTGATGCCCTGGCCGCTTTCGGCGTAGCGGCGCGGTTTGCGGCCGGACGTCCGGCGGAGCACGGTGAGGCTGTTCTGGGTGAGCTTGTGCGGTTCCAGCAGGTTGACCATCTCCAGCTCACCTGGCCGGGTCCGCTGGATCCGGGCGAAGTAGTCCAGGATGGCCTCGCCCTCCGGATAGGTCATCAGGTAGTGCAGCACCACGAGGCCGCCGTCCGGGTTCACCAGGTCCCAGAAGTGGTCGAAGAAGTACAGGCACTCCCAGGCGTCCACCCACGCCAGGTCGATCGGCGTCAGGTCCGGCGGCAGCTTGTCCTTGCAGTCGTGCAGGTCGGCGTTGACCACGGTCACCTGATCGGCCAGGCCCAGCTCCGCCAGCACGTCCAGTACCTGGCCCGCTGACGAGCTCTCGATCGACAGGTTGTCCACGGCCACGAACCGGGGCTCGAACGGCTCCAGGTAGAACTCCGGCGTGAGCAGCGCGGGTTCGCCGTACAGCCATCGGTCGTCCAGCTGGTCGCCCGCGGTCACGTAGGGGCGTGACTTCTCCGCCAGCGCAACGGATTCCGCGCGTACGTCGGCCGCGACCCCGGCGAGTGCCGCGGCCAGGAACGGCGTGGTGTACCCCATGCCCACCTCCAGCACGCGGCGCGGCCGGTGAAACCGCACCAGCGACGCCAGGAGCGGCGCGACCACTTCCGTGCCCATGCCCGGGACGCGCAACTTCTCCACCGCGGCAAGGAAAGTGGCGTCTGGCACGTACCCGGTCATGTCTTGGCTCCCTGCTGTCGGTCGGAAGGTCACGACGGCTACTGCGAGGACCGGCCGGACCACTCTCGGCGCAGCAGCCCGTACACGACGAGATCGTGCGCGGCACCGTCGAGGAACAGGTGCTCGCGCAGCACGCCCTCTTCGGTGAAACCCAGCCGCCGCGGTACGCCCCGGCTGGCCGTGTTCTGCGCCGCGCAGCGGATGACCACCTTGTTCAGCCCCAGTTCGGCGAAGCAGTAGTCGAGCAGCACGGCGATGGCGTCGGTCATCACACCGCGCCCGCCGGCCCGCGCGGCCAGCCAGTAGCCCAGTTCGACGTGCCGGCCCATGTCGTCGACTGGCCAGAACAGCACCCCGCCGACCAGTTCGCCGGCCACCCAGATGCCGGTCCAGGGCGTGCCGAACTCCGCGTACCGGGCGGTGCCCCGCGCGATGAACTCACGTGCGTCCTGCTCGGTCCGCATCTCCCGGGCCCACGGCAGCCAGGTCTCGAAGTGCGCTCGCTCGGACTCGACCAGCGCGAGCATCGCGGTCGCGTCGTACGGCGCGAGCAGTCGCAGCTCGCCGGTGGCGAAGTGATGGGAGAACAACCGGAATGGCTTGCTGTCGCCAGGTTCGCGCACCGGCTCGTCGAATCCGGGATCCTGCTGGTTGATCACCATGAGGCTGTGTTACCTGAGTCCGTTTTGTCAGAGAATACTCGGCTTAGCCACGTCCAAATGCGTCCGGGCGACTGTAGCAGTGAGTCCGCGTGTCGACAAGTGATCGCGATTTCTGCCGGTTGCGCTATGCTCTACTGCCCATGTGGCCCCGTTATGGGCACCCGAACGGCGCAATTCCCCGTTCCCCGATCGGCGGATGGTGGAATACAGGGGCGTCACCTAGCCTGACTTCGGGGGATCAAGGGGAATGGGGGGTCGGGGGCTTGCTTTGCTTGGGGGTTTCATTACGATGAGTTGAACGCACTGGCGGAGCTGTGCGTAATCCGTCGCCGTGTAACGGTGTTCTCATTCATGTGGATCGGCCCATTGTGTTCGACGGGCTGTATTTCTGCACGGAGGTGTTTCGGCGTGCTTAGGGGTGAGCGCGGTGTCCACGCGGTCGTTGCTCGATGGGTGCGTGGTCGGCCGGATGCTCCGGCGGTGCACGACGTCACTCACGGGGTGACGCTGTCCTATGTCGAGTTGTGGGCTGCGGCGGGCAGGGTCGCCCGGATGCTCGCCGCGCACGGTGTCACTGCCGGAGGCGTGGTCGCCGTCGCCTTGGATCGGTCATCCGAGCTGGTCAGCGTGCTGCTGGGGATTCTGCGGGCCGGTGCGGTCTATCTCCCGTTGGACCCGCAGGCGCCCGCCGACCGCGTCCGGACCGTGCTCGCCGACGCCGCCGCCCGGTACGTGATCGCGAGTCCTGGCCGTCGCGCGGAATTGCCTGGTACCGGTGGTCCGATCGTGCTGGACGTGCCCGTCGACGGGCCCGCCGACTTCATCGACTCGGCCGCGGGTGGTGATGACCCGTGTTACCTCATGTACACGTCCGGGTCCACCGGAATTCCGAAGGGTGTCGTTGTTCCTCATCGCGCTGTTGTCCGTCTGGTGACCCGTGCGCACTACTGTGTGGTGTCGCCGGGGGATCGGTGCGCGAATACCGCGAATCCCGCGTTCGACGCAACCACCTTCGAAATATGGGCGGCTCTTGCCGCCGGTGGCACCGTGGTGGTAATTCCGTCAGTCCTGGAGATGAGTTTCACGGAGTGGGCGGACCTGGTGCGGCGCGAACGCATCGATACGATGTTTCTCACCACATCGGTGTTCCACACGGTGGCCAGGGAGAATCCGGCCGCGTTCGCAACGGTCGGCAATCTCGTGGTCGGCGGTGAGCAATTGGAAATGCCGGCGGTGCGCGCTGTGCTCGCCGAAGGCCCGCCGCGCCGCCTGGTCAACGGTTACGGCCCTACTGAGACGACGACTTTCGCGGCCGCGTTCGACTGCACGCCTGCGGGCCTCGTCGGTCTGGACCGCATCCCGGTCGGTTTTCCGCTGCAGGACACCGGTCTGCACATCCTGGACGACCAGCTGGACCCGGTCGCGCCGGGTACGGTCGGGGAGCTGTGCGTGAGCGGGCCCGGGGTGGCCCTCGGCTACCTGAACCGCCCCGAGCTGACGGCCGAGCGGTTCGTCCGTGAGCCGAGCACCGGGACGCGCATCTACCGCACAGGTGATCTGGCCCGGATGCTGCCCACCGGCGCGGTCGAAGTCCTCGGCCGCCGCGACGACCAGGTGAAGCTGCGCGGCTTCCGGATCGAGCTCGGTGAGATCGAACAGGTCCTGCTGGCTACCGGCCTGTGTGACAACGTTGTCGTGCGCAAGATCGGTGACGGCCCGGCCGCGTTCCTCGCTGCCTTCGCACTGCCCGCGCGATCGGCGCCGCAGGCGACTCTCGTGGCCGAGTTGACCGCCGCGGTGACCGAACGACTGCCCGCCTACATGGTGCCTGCCCGCTGGCAGCTCCTGGAGCGGCTCCCGCTCGGCCCCACCGGCAAGGTCGACGTCGGCCGACTCGTGGCGCTGCTCGACACACCCGGCACGGCTGCCGGCCCGGTGGCACCGGCGGGAGAGCTCGTCGACGCGGTCCGGCGGATCTGGCTGGACGTGCTCGCGGTCCCGGACGCCGGTCCCGATGACAACTTCCTCGACCTCGGCGGCAACTCGGTGACGGCCGTGCAGGTCGCCGCCCGCATCCAGCACCACCTCGACCTGCCCGTGGAACCGGCCGACGTGCTGCTCGCCGACTCCCTGGCGGATCTCGCCCACCGGCTGGGTGCCGGGACTGGAGTGGCGTCGTGACCACGGATGCCGGGCTGGACCAGATGACCGCGCCGACGTCCTTCGCCCAGGAACGCCTCTGGCTGGTGGACCAGACCGCGCCGGGCTCGGTCACCTACAACGTGCCCCTGCTGAACCGGTGGCTGACGCCCGTCGACCCCGTCGCGCTGGGCACGGCGCTGGAACTCCTGGTGGCGCGGTACGAGGTGCTGCGCACCACATATCACCTGGTGGACGACCAACCGGTGCAGCGAGTGCACCCGGCCGGCCCGGTGCCGGTCGAGGTGCTCGACGCGGGGTCGCGCGAGGAGGTCCAGGAGCAGGTCGCGGCCTGGGCCCGGATGCCGTTCGACCTGACCGCCGGGCCGCTGCTGCGGGCCGTGGTGTGGCGTGGCGCCGACGGCGGTGACCTGATGCTGCTGGTGCTGCACCACATCGCGGTCGACGGCTGGTCGCTGGCTCCGCTGTACGAGGACCTGGCCGCGTACTACCGCCGGGCCACCACCGAGCTGCCGGAACTGCCCATGCGGTACGCCGATTTCGCCCGCCGCGACCGGGAGTCGTTCGGGCAGGCTCGGCGGCAGGGGCTGCTGGCCGACCGGGCCGCGGAGCTGGCCCGCGACGAGGAGCTGCTGCTGGCCGGAGTCCGGTCGAACGCGGACGGTGCGGAGGGTGCGCGACCGGGCCGGCAGCACCGGTTCGCCTTGCCGGCCGAGCTGTTCGCCGACGTGACTGGGCTGGCGGGACGACTGCGGGCCACCCCATTCGTCGTGTTGCACGCGGCGTTCCAAGCAGTGCTGCACCGGTGGTCGGCACGCCGTGAGTTCACCATCGGCGTCGTCACCGCCAACCGCACGCATCCGGACGTGGAGCGGCTGGTCGGTTTCTTCGTCAACACCGTGCCCATGCGCTGCGCGGTGGACCCGGACGCCACTTTCCGCGAGCTTTGCGGTCAAACCCGCGCGGAGTCCTACCGGTCCCTGACCTACCAGGAGATTCCGTTCGGACGGCTGACCGCGGCCGTTGCCGCGCTTCGGCCCGGCGGGCACCACCGTCTGGCCACGGTCGGGTTCGCCTGGCAGAACATGCCGCCACCGCGGCTCGACCCTCCGATGTGGACGGCTCCGGAGGTGCTGCCGACCGGCACCGCCAAGTTCGACCTGCTGCTGGTGGTCGAGCAGCGCGAGGACGGTGTGCTCGGCATCGTCGAGTACGACACCGACCGGTATCCGCACGAGGTCGCCGAAGGCGTGGCCCGCGACTACCTCGCGGCCCTGTCCGCAGCCGTGGCCGACCCGGACCGCCCGGTCGGCACGATGCCGATGTCAGCGGCAGCAGGGCACTCCGAGCTTCCCGAGCCAGTGGTCCCGTCGCAGTCATCGGCCCCTGCGCGCACCGAAGCCACCGCCGAACCCGCCGCGCTGCGGGCCTCGGTGGAGTTGTTCACGCAGGCGCTGGCGGGCTCGGGCCTGCGGGTGGATCCCGGGCCGGCGGCGAACTTCTTCGCGCTGGGCGGGAACTCGTTGTCCGCGGTGACGATGCTGGCGCAGGCGAGCCGGGCACACGGGATCCCGTTGTCACCGCGCGACTTCCTGGCCGATCCGACCGTCAGCGGACTGGCGGGGCTGCTGTCCGCGGGCGCCAGGACCGCCACGCCGCACCAGGTCGTGGAGCCGGCGCAGGCCACGTCCGCGCAGCAGCGGTTCTGGTTCCTCGACCGGATCGCGGCGCTGCGCACCGCCTATCTGATGCCCGCTGTGGTGGAACTCGACGGCACGGTGGACGTGGACGCGTTGCGTGCGGCAGTGGACCAGGTCCTGGCGCACCATCCGGCGCTGCGAGCCCGGTTCACGTTGGACCGCAAGCTGCGCAAGGTCTGCTACCGCACCGACGGGGCACCGGCCACGGCCACGGTCACCGACGCGGCCGGCTGGTCCGACGACCAGGTGCGCGAGCACGTCGCCGCCGCGTGCTGGACCGGTTTCGACCTCGCCACCGACGCTCCCGCGGCAGCTGAGATCATCCGAACCGGGGATCGGGTGCTGCTCGTCCTCGTGGCGCACCACATCGCCGCCGACGGCACGTCCCAGCGCCTGTTGCTGGACCAGATCGCCGCGTCCTACCGGGCACGGCTGGCGGGCGACGCACCTGTCCTGCCGCCGGCCGCACACCCCGCCGCAGCGTCCATCGAGGACAGTCCGGCTGACGATCTCGTCGCCTGGCTGTCCGGTGCGCCGGTGGACGTCGACCTGCCGCACGACCGGCCCCGGCCGGAGATCCAGCAGACCGCCGCCGCCACCGTGCGCGTCGAGCTCGACCCGGCGACCACCGCCCGGTTGCGCGGCCTGGCCACGGAGTCGGCCGGCACGCCGTTCCTCACCACGGCGGCGCTGCTGGCCGTCACCCTGGCTCGCACGAGCGTCCAGCGGGACTTCTTGTTCACGTTCCCCTGGGACGGCCGGGAAACACCGGAAGCGCTGGGCACCGTCGGCATGATGGTCAACACCGTGCCGCTGCGCGTCGACCTGCGTGGCAAGCGCACCTGGCGGGACGTGCTCAGCGCGGTCGCGGCCAGCGGCGCCGTCAGCTACCGCAACGCCGGTGCCTCGCTCGACGCGGTCGTCGGCGCGCTGCACCCGGACCGGGACCTCGGCCGGCCGCCACTGACCCCGGTCTACCTGTCCGGGCGGGAAGACCGGCAGACCCTGCCGGGGTTCGGCACGCGGACAGCGCGGTCGCTGCCCCTGGATCCGTTGCACATCAAGTACGAGCTCGAACTGGTCGTCGTCGAGAACCCGGACCGGCTGGCGTTCGAGTTGTCCTACGGCATCGCCCTGTTCGACCGGTCCACGGCCGCCGCACTGGCCGATCGACTGCTCACCACCGCGCGTGAACTCGCCGCGAATCCCGACGCAGACCCGTTGAAGGAGTCCAGGTGACTGACACCCCCGACACCGCCGCCGACGCACTGCTGGCACAGGTGCGCGAGGCGTGGGCGGACGTGCTCGCCCTCGACAGCGCCGACACCGTCCCGGTGGACACCAACTTCTTCGATGCCGGAGGCAACTCGTTGCTGATGGTGATGCTGTGGGAGGAACTGCAGCGCCTCACCGACGGCGTGCTGCGGATGTCCGACCTGTTCCAGCACTCCACCGTCCGGGCCCAGGCCGTCCTGCTCGCCGGGGGTGCGCCGAGCTCACCGGCGGACACCGGTGCCGTGGACCGCGGCAGGCTGCTCAACCGCAACGCCCGTGCGGCCGCCGCGGCCGTCACCGACTGACCAGGACAAGGGGAGGCCTTTCTCGTGTCGAGTGACGTCGACATCGCCGTGGTCGGTGCCGCCTGCCGGTTTCCGGACGCGTGGAACCCGCAGCAGTTCTGGGACAACATCGACAACGGTGTGGTGTCCATGCGGCAGCTCACCGACGAGCAGTTACGCGCCGGCGGGGTGCCAGAGGAGCGGCTGAGGCTGCCGGACTACGTGCGGGTCGGCACCACGCTGCCGGGAGTCGCCGAGTTCGCCGCCGAGTTCTTCGGCGTCCTGCCGGCCGAGGCCTCGGGGATGGACCCGCAGCAGCGGATCTTCCTGGAGAACTGCTGGGAGGTGCTGGAGAGCGCGGGTCACCCGCCTCGGCAGGGCGGGCCGGTGACCGGGGTGTTCGCCGGCAGCGCGGCCGGCACGTACTCGGCGGCGATGCTCGCCGCCGCGGTCAACCGGATGGGCCTGGCCGACGCGGTCGACGACATCGACCTGACCACCGGCGGTGAACCCGACTTCCTCACCTCCAGGGTGGCGTACAAGCTCGGCCTGCGCGGACCGGCGATGAGCGTGCAGACCGCGTGCTCCTCCGCGTTGTACGCGGTGCACTACGCGACCCTGAGCCTGCTGTCCGGGGAGTGCGACATCGCGCTGGCCGGTGGCGCCACCGTGCTGGAGCCCGTGCGCGGCTACCGGTACTGGCCGGACGGCGGCCAGTCCGCGGACGGCTACTGCCGCTCGTTCGACTTCCGCGGCACCGGAACCGCCTACAGCTCAGGCGTCGGCGTGATCGCGTTGCGCAGGCTCAGCGACGCGCTGGCGGACGGGGACAACATCCTCGCCGTGCTGCGCGGTACCGCGGTCGGCAACGACGGTGCGCTCAAGGCCGGGTACGCCGCGCCCAGCCCGGCGGGTGTCGCCGACGTGGTCAGCGCCGCGCTGCGGGTCGCCGACGTGCCCGGCGACCTGTTGCGTTACGTGGAGGCGCACGGCACTGCGACGCCGTTGGGAGACCAGGTCGAGCTGGCCGCGCTGACCACAGCCGTACGCGCCACGACCGACCGGACCGGCTTCTGCCGCCTGGGTTCGGTCAAGGCGAACATCGGGCACACCGGCCCGGCGTCGAGCATCGCCGGACTCATCAAGGCGGTGCACATCGCCCGGACCGGTTCGCTGCCACCACATCCGATGTTCGAACGCGCCAGGGAGCCGGGCGTGCTCGCCGAGAGCCCCTTCACGATCGACACCACCGCCGGCACCTGCACCGACCCGGACCGCCACGTGCTGGTCAACTCCATCGGCTTCGGCGGTGGCAACGCCGCGGCGGTGCTCGCTCCGCCGCCCGCTCCGGTACGGCCGTCCGCACCGGCCGGTGACCGGGTGCGGTTGGTGCTGTCCGCGCGCACCAGGGTGGAACTGGACCGGATGGCCAAGGCACTGGCCGATGTCGTGGCTACGGGTGAGGTGCCGCTGGCGGACATCGCCCACACCCTGAAGGTCGGCAGGCACGATTTCGCCGAGCGCCGCGTGGTGACCGCGGCACCGGAGCAGGTCGCCGCGGCACTGCGGCTGCCCCGGCCGCCGCTCGCCCGCACGCTGCGCACCACCGAGCGCCGAGCGGTGGTCGGGCTGCCCGACGACGTGCCCGCCGCGCTGCTGGCCGGCCTGCGTGCCGCGCTGCCGGACGCGTCGTTCGTGGCTTCCGGCGAGGCGCGGCCGGCGGAAGGGACGTTCGTGATCTCGGCTGGGCCCGGGATCGAGGAGCCGGCCGGCTGCGCGGTCGACCCGGCGGGCGAGCCCGGCGAGGTGCTCGACGCGGTGCTGACGTCGGCGTGGCTGCACGGCGTGCGGGTGCGCTGGTCCGCGCTGTCCGGTGGCCGCGGCCGCCGGGTGGTCCTGCCCACGTACCCGTTCCAGCGCACCCGGCACTGGGCGTTGGACGACCTCACCTTCGACCGGCCCGCCCAGCCCGAACCGCGTTCCGCCACCCCGGCACCTCTGTCCGATGTGGACGATCTGGAGCAGGACGTGCTCCGCATCTGGCGAGAGCTGTTCGGCTCCGCCACCATCGGCCTGGACGACGAGTTCGGCGCGCTCGGCGGCACGTCGCTGCTGTCCGTGCAACTGGTGCTCGAACTGCAGGAGCGGTACGCGGTCACGGCCAACCTGCACCGGGCCGGCGGTGCCAAGGCGACCGCCCGGCGGACCGCGGAGCTGGTGCGCGGCCTGATCACCGACCCGGAGGCCGAGCAGCCGCGCGCCGACCGGATGGACACCGCCGACGACAGCCTGGTGGACGCCGACCTGCAACTGCCGCTCGGCCCGGTGTCTCCCGGCCACACGCGGGGCCGGGACGTGCTGCTCACCGGCGCGACCGGTTACCTGGGCGCGTTCCTGCTGCACGACCTGCTGTCGGTGACCCGCAACCAGGTCTACTGCCTGGTGCGGGCCGAGGACGAGGTCACCGGCATGGCCCGGCTGCGCGCCGCCGCCGCGAAGTTCCTGCTGCCGCCGCCGGACCCGGAGCGCGTCCGGGTCGTTCCCGGTGACCTGCGGGACATCACGGCCGTCGCCGAGCGGTATCGCGACGGCGAGCTGAACAGCCGGATCGGGCACGTGCTGCACAGCGCGGCGCGCGTGGTGTTCACCGAGCCGTACCGGGACGCCCGCGAGGGCAACGTCCTGCCACTGGCCGCCCTGCTGACCTGGATGCGCGCCAACGGCATCCAGGACCTCAGCCACGTGTCCACCGCGGCGGCCACGGCGCCCGCGATGGGCTCGGACCGCATTCTGGAGACCCGGGACCAGCCGCTGGACCCGCGCCTCGGCGGGTACGGCGTGAGCAAGTGGGTCTGCGAACGGCTGGTCGACCGGGCCGATCAGGAAGGCACGCGGGTCCGGGTGTTCCGTCCCGGCCTGATCATGTCGTCCCGGCAAACCGGAGCGGGCAACGCGCGGGACCTGATCTACCTGGTGCTGGCGAGCGGCGTGGCCGTGGGCGCGCACCCCGTCGACGACCGGACCCACGACCTGGCGCCGGTGGACGTGGTGTCCCGGGCGATCGTGGAGCTGGCGCTGTCGCCCGGCTCGGTCGGCCGGGCGTACCACCTGACCGGCGAGAAGTTGTACACCCTGCGGGAGATGTTCCAGCTGCTCGGCGACGCCGGGCTGCCCACCGAGCCGGTCCCGCTGCATCGCTGGCAGGAACTGGTGCGAGAACGCGCCCTCGCCACCGGCAACCCGGTGCTGTCCACCGCGGCCGTGCTGGAGATCGAGGGCAACGACCCGGACGCCCCGGCACCGCAGGCCGCCAACTGGCAGCCCTGGTTGCGCCGGGCCGGCCGCGATCCCGGCATCGACGGGCAGTTGCTGCGCGACGGCCTGACCTACCTGGCGCGCTCCGACGAGCTGTTCGGCGCGCTGCTGCCCGACCTCGCCGACCCGGCCCGCGCACTGGCCACCGTGGAGGAGTCATGAGCGACAACGATTCCCCGCGCCCGATCGCCGTGCTCGGCGCGGGCGTGATGGGCACCGGCATCACCACCCTCGCCCTCGGCAACGGCATTCCCGTGGTGCTGGTCGACCTGTCCGACGACGTTCTGTCCACCGCACGAGCGCAGGTGCGGCAGCAGTCCCGGCTCGCCACGATGATGGGCGCGTTCCCCGGCGGACGTGCGGCCGGTGAGCTGACCACCACGACCGACATCGCGGACATCGCCGGTGCGGCAGCCGTGATCGAGTCGGTCACCGAACGCGTGGACCCGAAGGCCGCGGTGCTCGCCGCCGCGTCCGCGGCCGTCGTACCCGGCACGCCGATCGTGTCCAACACGTCCGCGATCCCGGTCGACGAGATGGCCCAGTGGGTGGCCCGGCCGGAGGACTTCCTGGGCGTCCACTTCATGAACCCGCCCTACCTGATCCGCACGGTCGAGCTCATCCGCGGACCGCGCACGGGCGACGCGGCGCTGGCCGCCGTGCGCGGACTGCTGGACACCCTCGGGCAGAAAGCGGTCCTGGTCGGTGACGGCCCCGGTTTCGTGATCAACCGGATCCTCCAGCGGATGATCAACGAGGCGGCCCGCATCGTGGAGGAGGGCGTGGCGGACGCCGAGTCGGTGGACGCGGCGTTCACCGGCTGCCTCGGTCACCGCTCCGGGCCGCTGGCCACCGCGGACATCATCGGCCTGGACAACGTCGTGGACTCGCTGTGGGTCCTGCTGGAACGCACCGGCGACGAGGGCTACCGGCCGTGCGAACTGTTGCAGCGCAAGGTGAAGGCCGGCGAGCACGGCCGCAAGACCGGACACGGATTCTACGAACACGGACCGCACGGAGGTGCGCGATGAGCACGCAGCCGACCGCGAACGCAGGTCTCGCCGAGCCGGAGATCCGGGCCGGTGTGGGGGCGTTCCTGGCCGACCGGCTGAAGGGCCCGGTCGAGCCGGACACCGACCTGTTCGCCACCGGTCTGGTGTCGTCGTTGTTCGCCCTGGAACTGGTGGTGCACCTGGAGCAGGCGTACGGCATCGCGGTGGACGGGCCGGATCTGCGGCTGGACAACTTCCGGACGGTGGACGCCATGACCGCGTTGGTGTTGCGACTGAGCGGGAGCACCGATGGATGACCAGGACGCCCGCACGCTCGTGGCGGAGCTCGTGGCCGGCCAGGCCGGCGCCTGGGACGTCGCCGGGGAGCTGCCGCTGGACGTGGTCCGCGGGCTCGCCAAGACCGGCCTGCTGTGCCCGGACGTGCCGGCCGAGTACGGCGGCCTGGGCTGGACCAGCCTGCGCTCCGGTGAGCTGACCGCGTTCGTCGGATCCCAGTGCTCGTCGCTGCGCAGCCTGATGACGTCGCAGGGCATCGCGGCCTGGACGATCCGCCGCTTCGGCGACCAGGCGCAGCGCACCGAGCACCTGAGGCGGCTGACGTCCGGTGAACTGGCGGCGGTCGCGTTCAGCGAACCCGGTGCCGGCAGCGACCTGTCCGCGATGGAGACGACCATCAGCCAGGACGGCGGCGACGCTGTCGTGTCCGGGCACAAGGTGTGGGTCACCGGCGCCGCCTACGCGGACACCGTCGTCGTGTTCGGACGGCACGGCACCGGCTTCGCGGCCGTGCTCGTACCGGTCACGGCCGCCGGCGTGGAGATCACCAGGGTGCCGGATCCGCTGGGCTGCCGGGCCGCTGGGCACGCCGACGTCCGGCTGTCCGGCGTGCGGGTGCCCGCCGACCGGGTGCTGAGCGCGGCCGGGTTGCCGCTGGAATGGCTGATCACGTCCGCGCTCACGCACGGCAGGCTGTCCGTGGCGTGGGGCTGCGTCGGCATCCTGCGGGCGTGCCTGACCGAGACCACCCGGCACGCCACCACCCGCCACCAGTCCGGCCGGCCGCTCGCCCAGCACCAGCTGGTCGCGAGGCACCTGGCCGAACTGCTGGCCGCCGAGCAGTCCGCGACCAGGGTCTGCCAGCACGCCAGCCGCTGCTGGGACGAGGGCAGCCCGGAGCAGGTCCCGGCCGCCGTGCTCGCCAAGCACGTGGCCGCGACCGGCGCGGCCCGCGGCTCGGCGGCAGCGGTCCAGGTGCTCGCGTCCGCGGGCGCGCAGGACGGCCACCCCGTCGCGCGCGCCTACCGGGACGCCAAGCTGATGGAGATCATCGAGGGCAGCAGCGAGATCAGCCAGCTGCTGCTGGCCGAGCAGGCCGTGGCGGTGTGGTCGTGAGCGACGACATCGGGATCGGCCTGATCCGCACCGTCCTGCCTGACCGGTTCACCGAGGTGACCGCGCTGCCCGACTTCGGCATGCTCGGCCACGACGAGGCCGCGTTCGCCAGGGCGTGCGGCATCGCCACGGTCGGCGAGTTCGCCGATCTGTCCACTGTGGACCTCGCGGTCCGGGCCTGCCAGGACCTGCTCGCCGACCGGCCGGACGAGCCGGACGTGCTGCTGATGGTCGGCGCCAGGGCACCCGAGGTGCTGCTCGGCTCGGACGTCTGCCACGTGCAGGCGGACTGCAAGCTGACCGGCGCTTTCGCGTTCGCGGTGGACGGCCTCGGCTGCACGGGCTCCAGCGTCGCCTGGGCCATGGCGCGGGACCTGCTGCTGGCCCGGCCCGAGCGCGACAGCGTGCTGATCACCCACGCCAGCAGGCCCACCGGCGTCGACCGGATCCGCTACCCGGTGACCGTGATCGGCGACGGCGCGTACGCCATGACCATGGTGCGGGGCGGTCGGCCCGTGCTGCGGGCGCACCGCGAGGCCACCGACGGGACGTTCCACGACCTGTTCCGCGTCGACTACAAGCAGGCGCCCTGGTACGAGTGGCGCGAGGAGTGCCGGTCGCCGGACCTCTACCGGTTCGAGCTGGCGCTGCACAGCCGGACCCGGCTGGGGCGCATGGTGGACGAGGTGCTCGCCGAGCGCGGTCTGACCAAGGACGCCGTGCGGGCCACGCTGATGCAGAACGTCACCGCGTCCGCGTTCGACTTCTACCGATCGCTGCTGGGCATGGAGATCCACCCGGTGTGCGCGGCGAACCTCGCCCGCTACGGACATCTCGGCGCGATGGACGTCGTGCTCAACCTCGACGCGTTGCTGCGCGCGGGGGAACTGGACCGGGGCGACCACGTCCTGGTGCTGAACAACAGCCCGGTCGCCGCGTGGGCGGTGAGCCTGTGGGAGATCTGAGCGGGGGTTTGACGAACATCGAAAGCACAGTCAAGTGCCTGGTGTGGGACCTGGACCAGACGCTGTGGCGCGGCGTTCTGCTGGAGGACGGCGAAGTGGTCGTGCCCGACGAGATCCGGGCCGTGGTCCTCGAACTGGACCGCAGGGGCATCCTGCAGTCGGTGGCCAGCCGCAACGACCACGACCACGCCTGGGCGGCGCTGGAGCGGACCGGGCTGGCCGAGTACTTCGTGCTGCCGCAGATCGGCTGGGGCCGCAAGTCCGACGCGGTGCGCGCGATCGCGGACGGGTTGTCGTTCGCGCACAGCACCATCGCGTTCATCGACGACCAGCCGACCGAACGCGCCGAGGTGAACCACCACCTGCCCGAGGTGCGCTGCTACCCGGCGGAGGACGCGGCCGGCCTGCCGGAACGCCCGGATTTCACGCCCTCCGCGGTCACCGAGGACTCGCGGCGGCGCCGGGCGATGTACCAGGCCGGTTTTCAGCGCGAGGCGGCGCGCGCCGAGTTCACCGGCGCGGACGAGGACTTCCTGCGGACCCTCGACCTGCGGCTGGCCATCCGGCATGCCAGCGAGGACGACCTCGCGAGGGTGGAGGAGCTGACTCGCCGCACGAGTCAGATGAACGCGACGGGCGTGCCGTACTCGGAGGCGGAGCTGCGCGCGCTGACCACGAGTCCGGACCACGACGTGCTGGTGACCACTTTGGACGACAGGTTCGGCCCGCACGGCGCCGTCGGCATCATGCTGCTGCACCGGCTGCCCGGCGTGTGGCAACTGAAGCTGCTGGCCACCTCGTGCCGGGTCGTGTCGTTCGGCACCGGCGCGGTCCTGTTGCGCTGGCTGACCGGTCAGGCCTTCACCGCCGGTGTCCACCTCGTCGCCGACTTCCGGCGCACGGACCGCAACCGGATGATGGAGATCGCCTACCGGTTCGCCGGCTTCGCCGACGACACCTGCCCGTGCGCGGTCGAGACCGCCACCGCGGAAGGCGTCCAGTTGCTGCACCTCGTGCCCGACTCCCAGCAGCCGCCGACCACCATGACCGTGGACGCGCCGGAACTCGCCCAGCGAACGGAGGAACCGGCATGACCGGCCCGGTCACGCTCCACGACCACTTCGCCGGCTCGGTGCGGCGCTGGCCGGACGCGGTCGCGCTGGAGGTCGGCGGCCGGTCGCTGACCTACCGCGAACTGGACCGGTGCGCCGCCGGGGTCGCCGCGCGGATCATGGCCGCGCACGGCGGCCGTCCGGACCGGGTCGGGCTGCTGGCCAGTCGCAGCCTGGTCGCGTTCGCCGGGTACCTGGCCGTGCAGCGGCTGGGTGCCACCGTCGTGCCGATCAACCCGGGGCATCCGGTGTCCCGCAACGCGAAGATCGCCGAGTCGGCCCGGTTGGACGTGCTGGTGACCGAGGAGGCCGGCGACCAGCCGCTCGCCGCGAAGACCGTGCTGCCGCTCGCCGAAGCCGACGTCGTGCCCGGTGACGGACCGCATTTCCCGGCCCGGCCGCAGGACGTGGCCTACGTGCTGTTCACCTCCGGCTCGACCGGGCAGCCCAAGGGCGTGCCGATCCGGCACCGCAACCTCGTCCCGTACGTCGGGCACAACATCGACCGCTACCGGATCGCCCCCGGCGCGCGCACATCGCACACCTTCGACCTCACCTTCGACCCGTCGGTGTTCGACCTGTTCGTCACCTGGGGCGGTGGCGCCACCCTCGTCTGTCCTGATCGGACGGAGCTGCTGGAACCCGTGCGCTACCTGGTGGAGCGCGGCATCACGCACTGGTTCTCGGTGCCGTCGGTGGTCTCCGTCGGCGCTGAGCTGGGCAACCTGCCGACCGGCCTGGCGACCGGCGTGCGGTACAGCGTCTTCATCGGCGAACAACTGACCCTCCGCCGGGCCGCCGCCTGGCACGCGGTCGCCCCCGAGTCGGTGATCGACAACGTGTACGGCCCGACCGAGCTGACCGTGGCGTGCACCGAATACCGGCTGCCCGCCGACCCGGACGGGTGGCCCGTCACGCCCAACGGCACCGTCCCGATCGGACCCGTCTACGACTTCCTCGAACACGTGGTGCTGGACGACGACGGCAGGCCTGCCGCCGAGGGCGAGCTGTGCGTGCGCGGACCGCAGCGTTTCGACGGCTACCTCGACCCCGCCGACAACCGCGGCCGCTTCGTCGCCGACGACGGCACCGGCCGGTTCACCGCACTCGCACCGGACGCGCCGATCGGCGCCGCGGCCTACTACCGCACCGGCGATCGCGTCCGTGCCGACGCCACCGGCCTGATCCACCTGGGTCGGCTGGACCACCAGGTGAAGGTGCGCGGCTACCGGATCGAGCTGGGGGAGATCGAGGCGGTTCTGGGCCGGTACCCCGCAGTCGCGGATGCCGTCGTGCTCGCGCTGCGCCCGGCCGGTGACGAGGAGATCGTGCTCGCCGCCTGTTACACGGGAACCGAAGTGCCACAACGGGATCTGGTGCGCTGGTTGCGGGCGCGGCTGCCGGTCCACATGGTGCCGAGGCGGTTGGTGTACTTGTCCGCGCTGCCGCTCAACCCCAACGGCAAGACCGACCGCGCGGCACTGGGCGAGTTGTTGTCGGACAGCGTGCCGCGGTCGGCCCAGCTCGTCGGGGAGGGCTGATCCATGATGTCGTGGAAGGACTTGGTGCCCCCTGCGGGGCCGATCCGCACGCTGTGCGTCAGCCACTTCTCCAAGACCGCGGCCAACGGTGTGCTGATGGCCATCGCGGTGCTGTACTTCACGCGCAGCGTCCACATCAGCGCCGGCCAGGTCGGTGTGGCGCTGAGCGTGGGCTCGGCCGTCGGACTGCTGGCCGCGATCCCGGCCGGTCGGCTGGCGGACACCAGGGACCCGCGCAACCTGACCGTGGTCCTGCTGTGCCTGCTCGGCCTGTTCGTCTGCGGCTACCCGCTGGTCGGCGACTTCGTCGGCCTGCTGATCGTCAGCGCGTTGGTGCTCACGGTGGAGACCGCGACGGACGCCACGGTGAACGCGTTGATCGCCGGACTGCTGCCACCCGACGAACGGGTGCGCGCCTCGTCGTACATGCGAGCCGTGGCGAACTTCAGCGTCGTGATCGGTGCCGGTGCCGGAGCGGTCGGGCTCGCTGTCGACACGCAGGGCATGTACCTCGGTCTGCTGATCACCGCCGGTGTGCTGTTCGCGATCGCCGGTCTGGCCTACCTGAAGGTGCCGAAGGTACCACCGGTGCCGCACGTGGCGGGCGCCCCGATCTGGCCGGTGCTGCGGGACGGACCGTACGCGGTGGTGTCGCTGCTGAACACCGTGCTGATCATGAACTCCGGCCTGCTCATCGTCGCGCTGCCGATCTGGATCTCCGCTCACACCACGGCACCGGCGTGGCTGTTCCCGCTGATGGTGATCGTCAACGCGGTGTCCGTGGTGTTCCTGCAGGTGCGCGTCAGCCGCGGCAGCGAGGACGTGCCCGGCGGTGCGAAAGCGCTGCGTCGCGCCGGGCTCGCGCTCGCCGCGTGCTGCCTGCTGTTCGCGGTCACCGGCTGGTTGCCGACCTGGCTGGCCGTGGTGGTGCTGCTGGCCGGTGCGCTGGTGCACGTCACCGGCGAGATGCTGCACGCGGCCGGCGCGTGGGCGCTCGGCTTCGGCCTCGCCCCCGAACACGCCCAGGGTCAGTACCAGGGCCTGTTCGCGTTGTCCTCGCAGCTCGGCCAGATGGTCACGCCGGCACTGGCCGCCGTGCTGCTCACCGGTCTCGGCGCGGCGGGCTGGCTGGTGTTCGCCGTGCTGTTCGCCGTCACCGGTGCCGCCGCGCCCGCCGTCGCCCGGTGGGCCGCCCGGAGCAGGACCGTTTCCCCCGCGGCGGAATCCGGCACGCTGGCCGCCAGCCCGATCCAGTGAGGTGCGCTGTGGACTTCAGCCTGTTCTACTTCGCCAACGACAGCCAGGCCGTGCAACGGGACCGCTACCAGCTCCTGCTGGACGGCGCCCGGTTCGCCGACGACAACGACTTCACCGCCGTGTGGACGCCCGAACGGCACTTCCACCCGTTCGGCGGCCTCTACCCGAACCCGGCGGTCACCGGCGCGGCGCTGGCGACCATCACCGAACGGGTGCAGATCCGGGCCGGCAGCGTGGTGGCGCCGTTGCACCACCCGCTGCGCATCGCGGAGGAGTGGTCGGTGGTGGACAACCTGTCCGGCGGCCGCGTCGGGTTGTCCTTCGCCTCCGGGTGGCACGCCACCGACTTCGCGCTGCGCCCGGAGAACTACGCCGATCGCAGGCAGCGCACCGTCGAGTACATCGACCAGGTGCGCCGGCTGTGGCGTGGCGAGCCGGTGGAATGCGTGGACGGTGTCGGCAAGACGTGCGAGCTGGCCGCGTACCCGCGGCCGGTACGAGCCGAGCTGCCGGTGTGGCTGACCAGTGCCGGTGGTGTCGAGACGTTCCGGAACGCGGGCAGGGCCGGGGTCGGCGTGCTCACGCACCTGCTCGGCCAGGAACCGTCCGAGCTGGCGGGCAAGATCGCCGCGTACCGCGAGGAAATCGCCGCCCGGCCGGACGCCGACGGCTGGCCGGGGCATGTCGTGCTGATGGTGCACACGTTCCTCGCCGACGACGAGGACACCGCGCGGGCCGTGGTGCGCGAGCCGCTCCGCGACTACCTGCGCAGCTCGCTGAACCTGCTGCTGGGCTCACAACTGGACGGCAAGCGCCGGGTCGATCCCGCCGCGCTCGCGCCCGAGGACGTCGACTTCATCGTGGACCGGTCGTTCGACCGCTACTTCGACGACGGCGGCCTGCTGGGCACCGTGTCCAAAGTGGACAAGATGGTGGAGCGGTTCGCCGCGCTCGGGGTGGACGAGATCGCCTGCCTGATCGACTTCGGCATCCCGGCCGGCACCGTGCTGGCCGGCCTGCCGCACCTGAACCGGCTGCGGTCGCGGCACGCGCACGTGCCCGCCGCGGCGCGCTGAACCGGCCGTCCTGACAGGAAAGGGGAGGGCACACCGATGGTGGGCATCGTGGACTTCGAGGTCGGGCTGCCGAGCGGCCGCGTCACCGTGCCGTGGATGGCCGAGCGGTCCGGCCGGCCGGAGGCCGACGTCCTGGCGTGGACGCACTGCGCGCAGATCCCGGTGTTCGACGAGTTCGAGCCCGCCTGGGAGCTGGTCGCCGACCTGGCTCGCAAGGTGCTGGATCGGGCCGGCGTGCCGCCCGAGCGGGTGGACCAGGTGATCGTGGCCGGGTCGGGGGAGTGGGACTTGCCGGCGTGGTCGCCGGCCGCCAAGGTCGCGGACGAGCTCGGCATCACCGCGGCGCACTGCTTCGAGGTGGTGAACTTCTGCACCGCGTCGGCCACCGCGGTGCAGATCGCCGCCGACGCGATCGCGTCGGGCCGGGTGCGCAACGCTCTCGTGCTGTTCGGCGAACGCACCAGCCGTTCCGTCGACTACACCGACCCGGAATCGGTGTCGATGTTCAACACCGGTGACGCGGCGGCCGCCGTGCTGCTCGGCGCGACCGGCGTGACCTTCGAACTGCTGCGCTCGCGCACCAGGACCGATCCGGCGTGGTGCGACTTCTACTCCGGCGAGTACACCGACCGCGGCGTGATCACCCGGCGCCGCGGCCGGCAGCTCAACCTGGCCAAGGTGTACCTGGACAACTACCTGGCCCTGGTCGGCGACACGCTGTCCACTCTGGACTGGGCGGCGGCGGACGTGGACCACTTCCTGATCAACCAGATGGACCGGCGGATGCACGAACGCCTGGTGCGCAAACTCGGCATCCCCGTCGAACGCAGCGTGTTCAACTACGAGCGGCTCGGCCACATGGGCTGCGCCGACCCGTTCATCGCGCTCGCCGACCTGCAGGCGGCCAACCGCCTGCGGTCCGGTGACCGCATCCTGATGGCCACCAGCGGCACCGGCTTCAGCTGGGGTGTCACCGCGTTCCGCCACAACTAGGCCGTGTCTCGAGCGAGGAATCCGTGCTCCCATTTGACAGTGACACTCCCGGTGGGCCGACAGTGCTGCCGGACCTCATCGACCGCGCGGCCCGGCGCTGGCCCGACCAGGTCGCCGTGTCCACGGCCACCGAGCGCCTGACCCACGCGGAGCTGGCCGCGGCCGGTCGCCGTGGCGCGGCCTGGCTGCACGCACTGGGCGTGCGGCGGGGCCAGCGAGTCGTGATCGTCGGACCGTCGTCGGTGCTCCTCGCGGCCCTGGTGTACTCGGTGGCCCGGATCGGCGCGGTGTTCTGCCTGCTGCACGAGCAGACCAGGGGCCGGCCGCTGGAGCACGTGCTGTCCGACGCCGAACCGGCGCTGCTGCTGGCGGCGGACCCCGAGGCCCTCGCCCTGGCCCGGGACCGTGGTATGTCCACTGTGGACCTGGACGCGGCCGCGGCCCACGTGCTCGCCGGTGACGTTCCCGCTGAAGTGCCCGTGGTGCCGCTGGCCGTCGACCCGGCGTGCCTGATCTACACGTCCGGCACCACGTCGGCACCCAAGGCGGTGGTCAGCACGCACGCCCAGATGGTGTTCTCCGTGACGGCCATCCAGTCGGTGCTGAACTACCGGGCCGACGACATCGTCTACTGCCCGCTGCCCCTGTCCTTCGACTACGGCATGTACCAGCTGTTCCTCGGTGCCGCCGGCGGTGCGCACGTCCGCCTCGGCCGCGCCGCCGAGGCAGGCCCGCCGTTGCTGCGCAACCTGCTCGACGCGCAGGCCACGGTGCTCGCGGCCGTGCCGTCCGTCGCCGAGAACCTGGTGCGGCTGCTGGCCCGCCGGCCCGAGCGGATCCCGCCGTTGCGACTGCTCACCAACACCGGCGCCGCCATGCCTCCGGAGACCCTGGCGGAGCTGCGCGCGCGCATCCCGTCGCTGCGCGTGCAGCTGATGTTCGGCCTCACCGAGTGCAAACGCGCCACCATCATGCCGCCGGACGGCGACCTGGAACGGCCGGGCTCGTCCGGGCGTGCGCTGCCCGGCACGGAGGTGTTCGCCGTCAGTCCGGCAGGGGACCGGCTGCCGCCTGGTGAGATCGGCGAGGTGGTGGTCCGCGGGCCGAACGTGATGGCCGGGTACTGGCGGCACCCGGAGCTGACCGCGGAACGCTTCCCCCTGGCCGAGGGGCTGTTCCCGCAGCTGCACACGGGCGACTACGGATGGCTGGACGAGGACGGCTACCTGTACTTCGTCGGCCGCCTGGACGACCTCTACAAGGAACGCGGTTTCCGGGTCAGCGCCACCGAGGTGGAGGCGGCCGCCCGCCGGGTGCCCGGGGTGCAGCGGGCCGCGGTGCTGCCACCGCTGGACGGTGAGCCGGCCGTGGTCGCCGTCGTCGGCGACGTGACGCCGCAGGACGTGCTGGTCGGACTGCGGGACGAGATCGAGGAGTTCAAGATTCCCCGCCGGTGCGTGGTCGTGGCCGAGTTGCCGTTGACCCGCAACGGAAAGGTGGACCGGAAGCTGCTGCGCGCGGAGGTGGCCCATGGCTGACGCAGCCGTCGCCGCGCAACCGGTGGCCGTCGTGGTGGACGCGGGGTTGGAGACCCCGGCGTACGTCTACGACCTGGCCGAGGTGCGCGCCAACACCACCCGCCTGCGGGCGGCGCTGCCCCAGGACACCGGCCTGTACTACTCGCTGAAGGCGAACCCGCATCCCGCGGTGCTGACCGTTCTGCGGGCGGCCGGTGTCGCCGCCGAGGTGTGCTCGCCAGGCGAGCTGACCGCGGCGCTGGCCGCCGGCTGGCCGGCCGATGCCGTCCTCTACACCGGGCCCGGCAAACGGGACCAGGACGTGACCGCCGCGCTCGCCGCAGGTGTCCGCGAGTTCTGCGTCGACTCGCCGGCCGGCCTCGACCAGCTGGACAGGCTCGCGGCCGGAGCAGGCGTGTCCGTGCGGACGTTGCTGCGGCTCAACGACGACCTGCCGGCCGCGCGGCAGGGGCTCGCGATGACCGGGGTGCCGTCGCAGTTCGGCGCCGACACGAGCTGGGTCGCCGAGCAGCCGCTGTTGTTCGGCGACCGGCCGAACGTCCGGGTGCACGGGCTGCACCTGTACATGGGCACCAACATCACCTCGGTCGAGGACCTGGTCGCCCAGTTCGAGCAGTCGGCCCGGACCGCGGCCGAGATGTCCGCCGCGCTCGCGCCGTACGTCGCCGGTATCGACGTCGTCGACCTCGGCGGCGGCTTCGGCGCACCGTTCGCCGCCGCCGGCCCGGCGCTCGAACTGACCGGTCTGGCCGGACCGCTGACCGCCCTGCTGGACGTCCACCTGCCGGGGTGGCGGACCGGCTCCCCGCGGGTGGTGTTCGAGTCCGGTCGCTACCTCGTCGGCACCGCGGGCACCCTGGTCACCAAGGTGCTGGACGTCAAACGCTCGCACGGCAGGGACGTGGTGGTCCTGGAGTCGGGCATCAACCACCTGGGCGGCATGTCCGGGCTGGTCCGCCTGCCGCGGCTGAACCCCACCCTGGCCGTGCCGCGGACGGGTGCGCAGGCCGGCTCCGAACCGGCCATCGTCACCGGGCCGCTGTGCACCCCGCTGGACTGCTGGTCCCGCTCGGCCCCGCTGCCGCCGGTACGTCCGGGGGACGTCCTCGCCGTGCCCAACGTGGGCGCGTACGGCCTCTACGCCAGCTTGATCGCCTTCCTCGGCCATCCCGCGCCGCTGGAGGTCGCCGTGGACGGCGGCGAGCTGACGCACGTGTCCCGTCTTGAGCTCACCAGGAAGGAATGAACGCCGTGGACCCCCGGTTCGTCGCTCTGCTCAACGAGAACCTCCCCCTCGCCTCCGGTCACGAGCTGGCCGAGGACAGCCCGTTGCGCGACCTCGGGCTGGACTCGATGATGGCCATGGAGCTGTTGTTCGGCATCGAGGACACCTTCGGCGTGTCCCTGTCCGACGACGAGCTCAACGACACCACCTTCGCCACGGCCGGTTCCCTGTGGCAGGCCGTGCAGACCGCGGCCCAGACCACGCGTCACGGCGGGTGATTCCGCGTTGCGGCGGGCGGCGCCATCGGATGTTCATCCGAGTGCGACGGCGAAGTCGTGCGTCGTTCAGGAGTGCGGCAGAGAGTCCAGCGGTGTTCGCCGGGAAGGGGAGAACTGTGAAAGCTCGTCGGATCTCTGTCGTCGCCGCGAGTCTCACCCTGGCTGCGTTCGGGATCGGGCCGGCCGGTGCCGCGGTCACGCCCGATCACGCCGGCGGGTACACCTTCGCGGTGATCGGCGACATACCCTACGGCGCCGACCAGATCGCCAGGTTCCCGCGCGTGGTGCAGCAGATCAACGATGATCCGCAGGTGCAGTTCGTCGACCACCTCGGCGACATCAAGAGCGGCTCGTCCGTGTGCAGCGACGAGTACTTCACCTGGGTGAAAGCGCAGTTCGACAAGTTCGCCGATCCGCTCGTCTACACCGTCGGCGACAACGAGTGGACCGACTGCCACCGAACCAACAACGGCGCCTACAACCCGCTCGAACGTCTGGCCAAGATCCGCTCGGTCTTCTTCCCCGAGCCGGGCCGCACCCTCGGGCAGCACCCGGCCAGGGTGATCTCGCAGGCAGCTCAGGGCATCCCGGAAGACGTGCGCTACACCCGTGCCGGCGTGGCGTTCGCCGGGCTGCACATCGTCGGCAGCAACAACAGCCTGGCTCCGTGGACCGGCAGGACCGGCCCGACCCCGGAGCAGACCGCCGAAGTGCTCACCCGCACCGCCGCGGTGATCCAGAGCATCCACGACACGTTCGCTCAGGCTCGCACCGAGCACAACAGGGCGGTTGTCCTGCTCACGCAGGCCGACATGTTCGACCCGACGGTTCCCAATCCGTCCTATGAGGACTACTTCGCCTTCCAGCCGATCGTGCAGGCGATCGCCCGTGAGTCCGCCGGCTTCCACGGCCCGGTGTACCTGTTCAACGGCGACAGCCACGTCTACAACGACGACCAGCCACTCGCGGCCGGCTCCAAGTGGCTGTCCTTCTACGGGGTCGACCAGCCCGTGCACAACCTGACGCGCGTCACGGTCGACGGTTCCACCGCCGTGAACAACTACCTGCGCGTCACCATCGACCCTCGCGACCGCGCCGTCCTGAGCTGGACGAGGGTGCCGTTCACCTCGTGACCGCCGGCCGGGTGCCGCCGTACCTCTACGCGTGGCGCCCGGCGGCATTGCGGGTCGGCAGGCGATCCGATCGACCGGGCTGATCCGAGCATCCGGAGGCTGAGATGCCTGGCCGGGCTGTCGTCGTTGCCTGTCGGCGCATGGAGCCCGTGCCGCCCGGCAAGCTCCCGTGCCGTGCTGCTCACCAGGCACAACCGATCGGCTCCGTACCGCGCGCTGCTGAACGCGTGGTGAATCGCGCGACGGGAAGTGGCTGAGTCACCCGGAACACCGCGTGAACGAATCCCCGATTCACACATGATTCCACGCTTTTGTTAATTACCAACGGTTTCGTGCACGTCTCGACCTGCCTACCGTGCGATCTGGCCCACGTGATCACGCCTCCTTCGTGGCCGACCGCTTCGTGCTCGATCCGTCGATCAAAGGAACTCCTGATGCGTCATTCCTCCCTGCGTGCCCGATCTTTCCTGTTTGCCGTCGCCGTTTGCACGGGTGCCGCGGCGCTGGTCGCGACACCCGCCTCCGCAGCGCCCAACGCGCCGCACGCGGTCGCGTTGTCCTGCTCGACCGGCTATCTGCCACTGCCGGACCCGTCCTGCACCCCTGGCGCCACCAACCCCGACGTCACCCAGGACACGATCGACCAGACCATCTGCGTGTCCGGCTGGACGCGCACGGTCCGGCCGCCGGCCTCCTACACCAACGCGCTGAAGGTGAAGCAGATCGCGGAGTACGGCTACGACGACACCAGCACCGCCGACTACGAAGAGGACCACCTGATCCCGCTCGAACTCGGTGGCGCGCCCCGTGACCCGCGCAACCTGTGGCCGGAGCCGCACTACGGCGACCGGACCGCCGCCAACAAGGACGCGATCGAGAACGCCCTGAAGAAGGCCGTGTGCAACGGCCAGGTCGCCCTCGTGGATGCGCAGAACGCGATCGCGACCGACTGGACGACGGCCAAGTCCGTCGTCGGCATCGGCTGAGGAGCCCGATGATGCACACCCGCCTGTCCGTGCGGTGATCAGCGCAGTCTGCTCGGGCGGAGTGCCTGCAACACCCCCCGTGTTGCAGGCACCACGGCAAGGAGTTGAAGGTCACCGAACGTTCGTCACCACGACGCGGGCCACGTCCGATCCGATGCGTTGGCCCGAGAGGTGGTCGATGCGGCTGTGCACGCCGGCGAAGATCCGGCTTTCCCCAGCCTCGTCGGCCACCTGCTGGAACGTCTGGAAGTGCCGGACGGTACCCGGCAACACCTCGGACGTCACCGACAGCATCCGGCGAGTGCCGAGTTCGTGTCGAAGGATCGTCGCGCCCGCTTGGGAGATCACGCTGTGCGCGCCTGGGTACGCCGGGTCGGCCGGGGTGGTCGCCAGGCTGTTCCAGGCAGGGTTGGCGGTGGTCGCCGGGTTGCCGTCGGTGTCGGCCAGCCGGACAGCGGTGATCGGTCGCCAGATCCGGTAGTGGTACTTGGCGTCGTAGAAGGCGATCACGGCGTCGGCGAACGCGAGGTTGAGCCGGGCGAACACCCGCGCGGCCCTCGCGGTGGAGACGGTGGTCAGCGCGGACTGGGCGATCTCGTTCCAGTAGTTCCAGATCGGCGCGGCCCAGAACTTCGCCTGCGCGGTCTGGTCGGCGGTACGAGCCGCGCTGGTGTCCTGCCCCAGCAAGGCGACCTCGTTCGCGGCGGTCCCGTACCGCGCGCTCGTGAGGTCCGGGTAGCGGCCTGGCCGGAAAACATTGGCCCGGACCAGCACGAACGGCCGCACGGCCGGCCAGTGGGTGAACACCGCCGGTGCGAACCCCGGCGGGGTCGGGCGGTACTGGCCCGGTTCGCTGCCTGGTGGGATCGCGGGTGGCGTGGCCGTCGAGCCGTCGTTGGCGCGTGCGCGGAGGATCTGCTGGGCGGCCTGCCTGCCGGCGTGGATTCCGGTCGCCGGGTCGTGAGCGGTGGCCAGTTCACGGGCCAGTTGGGCGGCGAAGTCGGCGGCCATCGCCGGATACAGGTTCGCCAGCACGTCGTGCGCTGCCTGGGACGCGGCGGCCTCGTGCGATCGGGTGGTGGTCACGGCGTCGTGCATGGCCGCGTGCATCATCGCGAAACTGCGCGTGGGATGCACGGTCGCGGGATGCGCCCCAGGAGTTCGGACAATCCGCAACAACGTGCGGTTCCAGGCGATTACCGGCGTGCTGGTGGCCGGTTCGGCGAGGACGGGCAGGCCGGTGGCGGCCAGTGCGGCACTCGTGCCGCCGATGACGAGAAAGCTCCTGCGGGAAAGTGGTGTGGTCACGCAAGGGGATACGGGCGGAGGTTACGTGTAACCCGGCTGCGTATCCATGGGCAAGGGGTGGGGAGGGTGACACACGTGGCTCAACGGTTCCGCGCCCGGCACGACGCGCCCGCAGACGCCGAGCAGGGTCCACCGCGCTTGCGTGTGGTCGACATGGACGCGTATCCGGACTGGGACGCCATCTACCGGGACAACGTCGAGCGCGTCTACCGGCTGATGTACGCGAAGGTGGGCAACCGACAGGATGCCGAGGATCTCACCACGGAGGTGTTCGTGACCGCTTTGCGGCCTATGCATGCCTCAGCGAGCGTGGGCGAGGTCCGCGCATACCTGTTGGCGACCGCACGCACGGTTCTGGCCACGTTCTGGCGGCGCACACTCGGCCGGGAGATCACCACCTTGGACGAAGAACGGGACGTCGGCCTGCTGACCGACGACCCGCCCCCGGAGGACACCGGCGCATCCGAGGTGGACCGGATCCTGGCCGAGCTGCCCGACCGGCACCGGCGCATCCTGCAGCTGCGTTTCCTGGAGGGCTGCTCCATCAAGGAGGCCGCGGTGGAGCTGGGGATCAG
>Ga0070710_10000167_pt1 | contig 30282 bp, 27 predicted proteins | sample LARL52metaG_FD_65454 | JGI IMG/M metagenome (GOLD analysis project Ga0070710, IMG submission 65454) | Corn, switchgrass and miscanthus rhizosphere microbial communities from Kellogg Biological Station, Michigan, USA - LAR L5-2 metaG | ecosystem: Host-associated > Plants > Roots > Rhizosphere ...
CTGAGTCACATTCCGCTGGCCTGGCCCTGCCTGTCCGGTACCCGGGCTGAGCGGCGGGGCAACCACGGGCCCGCATGCCGTCAGGATGTCCCGGCGGCACGGGCTGCGTAGGGCCCGTTAAGAGCTTGGCGTCGGAGACGCAGAGGCCGCCGCCGAGGGCGTGGGGGTCGCGCGCACGATCAGCGGCGCGGGCGAGAAGGTGCCGTAGGACTCGGTGCGCGGCATCACCGGGACCTTGATCGACACGAAGCCTGCGTTCTGGAACTGCAGGTTCAGCCGGATCCACTGGCCGCCGTTCAGGGTCCGGGTGAGGTGCTCGAGCACCACCCGGGGGGACGGGCCGGTGAGGAGCAGCGACTGCTGCCGGCCGAGTGCGATCCCGCCCGCGGGCACCAGGACCGAGGCGGCTTCGCCGGGTGCCTTGATGCTGATCAGCCGGTCCGGGGCACCGTCGTTGGCCAGGGCGAAGAACACGCCCGCCGAGGCGCCCCGGGGCAGCGTGAAGCCGGGTGTCGGCCCGAGCACGAACATGTTGTTGATCCGGAGCGTGTTGTCCACGATCGCCGACGCCCCGGGCGTGGGCTGATGCCACTGCTGGGTGGGCGCGTTGTTGCCGGCCTCACAGCCAGCGACGGCGGGAATCAGCCCCACGGCGGCTACCGCCACCAGGCCGCGAAGCGACAGAAGGCCGCGCCTGCTGCGGATCACTGTGTGCTCTCCTCCGGCTCGAACGAGCACGTCTGCGTCGCGGGAAAGAGTATCGGCTCCGGGCCGCGGCGGTCACAGCAGCCCCTGGCAGACTCACCCGGACGGCGCGCCGCTCGCGGCCGGCGTCGGCCTCTCGCTCGCACTGGCCGCGGCCGGCGAGGCGCTCGCTGGCACCAGCCGCTCCGGGCTCGCCGGGCTGCCGCCCGTGGCCAGCGCGCGCACGTCATTGTCGAGCTGGAAGCCGTGGCCGTGGTCCTGGACCAGCACGGGCTGCGCGGTGCCATCCGGGCGGACCACGACGGCCGTCAGCGCCGCCACCTTGTAGGGCGTGGGCAGCAAGTCATTGCTGTCCTCCAGGGCCAGGGTCTTCCCGAGCCCGAGGTGGGCGGGCAAGCCGGTCACCTTGGCGTGGCGCACGCCCACCAGGTAGATCGGCGCCCCTGCCTGCGACGCCGCGACGGTGAGCTTCTTCAGGTCGGCCAGGCAGCCGCAGCCCGGCGGGATCAGTGCCAGCACTACCACCGGCCCGGGAAGGGTGCTCACCGGCGTTTCCTGGCCCGCTTCGAAGAGAATGGTGTTGACCAGCGCCGCCCCCGGCTGGGTGGGCGTACGGGTACCGGTGGCTGGCCGCGGCGGCCGCAGCCCGGCCGTGGGCTGCCTGGCGGTGAACACGGTCAGCAGCGTCGCGGCGACCAGCGTCAGCGCCAGGCACCCGGCGAGCAGCGGCAGTACCATGCCGTCCCTGGTGAGCGGCCCGTAGAAGCGCTTGGCCAGGTGGCGCCTGCGCCGAGACCTCAGCTCGCGGTGATATGCCAGCACATCCCTGGCGAGTTCCCGGGCATCATCGGGAACCTCGATGTCGACCGGCGGCAGGCCATAGTCGTCCCGCCCCTGGTCGCCGCCAGCATTCACGCACATCTCTCCTGCACGAGCGGCCTGATTCACCTCCAGTATGAGCCCGCCGGGCGGGTGACGTCACCGGCAAAGCCCTGCCCATCTGTCTTCGGCCGGCGGGTATCGGCGCCCAGGTCACGCTGGGTGGCACGGGCGATCACCACCCGGGGTATCGCCAAGGACACATTGAGCCAGCGTCCAGCCGGGAATCAGCGTGGCCCATGCTGGCCTGCATCTCTTTCAGATCGGTTAATTGCCTCCTTGACCTGCATGTTTACCGTCAAGGCAGGCCATTGGACGGCGGCCGTCGTGGTAGCATTGGCATAGCGGAAGGGGTATGTGCCACATGACTTTCAAGGTCGGCGACACGGTCGTCTACCCCCACCATGGGGCTGCTCGCATCGAGGAGATCGAAACCCGCACTATCAAGGGTGCGGAAATGACCTACCTGGTCCTCAAGGTTGATAAAGGGGACCTGACAGTGCGCGTGCCCGCGGACAACGCCGAACTGGTGGGCGTGCGCGATGTCGTCGGGCAGGAAGGTCTTGAGCGGGTGTTTGAGGTGCTCCGTGCACCGCACACCGAGGAGCCGACCAACTGGTCACGGCGGTACAAGGCCAACCTGGAAAAGCTCGCCTCCGGTGACGTGAACAAGGTCGCCGAGGTCGTGCGTGACCTGTGGCGAAGGGACAGGGAACGCGGGCTTTCCGCGGGCGAGAAGCGGATGCTGGCCAAGGCACGGCAGATTCTGGTAAGCGAGCTTGCCCTGGCCGAGAAGACGAACGAGGACAAGGCCGAGGCACTGCTCGACGAGATCCTCGCATCCTGATCCAGCGGCCTTTTCTGGTGCTGGTATCACGTGCCCGATGCTCTGTTGTCCAATGATGGGCCCAGGGTGGGTGTCGGAGTTGACGTGCACCCACTCGCGGCGGGGCGGCCGCTCTATCTGGCGGGCCTGCTCTGGCCTGGTGAAGTCGGGCTGACCGGTCATTCCGATGGGGACGTGGCGGCGCACGCCGCCTGCGATGCCCTGCTGTCCGCGGCCGGCCTCGGCGACCTCGGTGCCAACTTCGGCACGGCCGAGCCGCAGTGGGCCGGGGCGTCCGGTCCCGCACTGCTGCGCGCCACAGCCGCGCTTCTCGCCGGTGCCGGGTTCGCCGTGGGCAACGTCGCGATCCAGGTGATCGGGAACCGGCCACGGATCGCGCCGCGGCGGGCTGAGGCGCAGAAGGTGCTGTCCGAGGCCCTCGGTGGCGCACCGGTCAGCGTGTCGGGAACCACCACGGACGGACTCGGCCTGACCGGCCGCGGCGAGGGCATCGCCGCGGTGGCCACCGCACTGGTGACGCGCGCCTGACGCGGCCCGCCTCATGCGGCCCGCCTCATGCGGCCGGCCGCATGAGGCCGGCCGGCGGTCACTCCTCGGGCGGGGTCGGGGTGCTCCGCATCCGTTCGAGGCCCGGGCTCTGTGCGGCCGCCGGTTCGCCATCGGCATCGGCATCGTCCTTGGCCTGGTCCCCGGCTGGAACGCTGTCCGCCGCGGCATCCGCCTGGCTCTCCTGTGGCGCGGCATTCGCCTGGCTCTCCTGCGCCGCGGCGTCCACCTCGCCCTCCTGCGCCGCGCTTTCCGCCCGCCCGGCCTGGCCCGGCTGCGCCCCGGCATCCGGCTGGCTCGCCCGGCCCTGCTGGCTCGCCTGGTCCGGCTGCGCCCCGGCGTCCGTCGGGCCGTCGCCCGCACCGTTGTCCGCGGCGGTACCCCGTTGCGCCGCCGCATCACCGCCCCCGACCGGCTCGTCCTGGCTCACGTACCCGGGGTCCACGCCGGGCCCACCGGCATCGCCGTGCGGCGAGTACTCGCCCTCGTCCCGGTAGCTGTCCGGATGGACGTAGCCGGTCTCCTCGCCGTAGCTCACCGGGTCGCCCTGGCTGGCGTCGTCGTCGATCCCGGTGTCCCCGGCGTCGTAGGGCGCCTCGATGGCCGGCGCCTGCCCGGCTTTGGGCCCCAGCAGCATGTCCAGCGCGGAGAGGGGCTGTGGCAGCGCACGGCTTTCCGCCCCGGCCGCCGCGACTGCCGGGGCGGCCGCGCCTGCCGCGGCCCAGGTCACCGCCGACCGCCCGGCCGCGGTGCCGTTGGCCTCAGCGGACTGGCCGCCGGTGCCCGCCTCTACGGCCGCGGCGGCCCTTGCCTCCTGCCTGGCCACCACCGTGGACCGGGCCTTGCGGAAGTGCCGGAGCATCGTCAGCAGCAGGCCGAACGCGAGCAGCAGCAGCACCCACGGGGTGATCGCCACGGCGGCGCGCGAGGCACGCTCGGGCAGCGCCGTGTTCGTGGCATGCACGGCGTCCCCGATGGCCACGGCCGCGAGCAGCAGGATCAGGCAGGCCCACGCGTAGAAGCGGCTCCACCAGCCCGCTCCGCGCAGCGCCATGGCCGCCGCGCCCGCGACGACCAGCATGGCATCGAAGATGACCGGGTATAGCTTGGCGAGGCTGGGTGACACCCCGGCCTGGAGCGCGACCTCGTGTATTCCCGAGTAGGAGAGCACAAAGGCGGCGGCGGCCAGCAGCACCACGCCCGCGATGACCGCGGTGAGCGCGGCGAGGCGGAGCTTGGACTGCGGGTCCGCGGAACGGGGGGGCCGGCCAACAGGGTAATTACTCATCGGGGGCTGGTGGTCCTTCCTGCGGCACTGCTCGGGCGCAAAGCACCCGCCTATAGTCGAAACTACAGCGCCTTTATCGGCTCGCAGGGGGCGCCGCGCCGCACGGAAAAGCCTTACGGCACGGGCGCAGGCGCGCACGGCAGCGGCCAGAAGGCGAGGGCCGCCGGCCGTCCGGCCGTGCGATCTTGGCGTCAAAGGAGACGATATGCCGTACTACCGGGTGGCCGGGGAGATTCCCGGCAAGCGCCACGTGCGTTTCCGCCGCCCCGATGGCGGCTTGTACTCCGAGGAGCTGATGGGCGAAGAAGGCTTTGTCTCCGACTCCTCATTGCTCTACCACGTGTACCCGCCGACGGCGATCGTGAAGAGCGAGGGAATCTCCGGCGCGCAGGCCGGCCAGGCCGCGCCGAACCACCCGCTGATGCCGCGCCATGTGCGCACCACCGACCTGCCCCGGGGTGGTGACATGGTGCTCGGCCGGCAACTCCTGTTCGCCAATGACGACGTGCGGATTTCCTTTGCCGCCGCGGACTCCGCCGGTGAGCTGTACCGGAACTCCGCCGGCGACGAAGCCATTTATTTGCAATACGGCAGCGCGCGGCTGGAGTCCGTCTACGGCTCGATCGACGCCGTGGCCGGTGACTATGTGGTGATCCCCCGCGGGACGATTCACCGATGGCTGCCTGGCGGGGAAGGCGCGACCGCGCTCACCGTGGAGGCCGCCGGGCACATCCGGCCGCCCCGGCGCTACCTGTCCCAGTACGGGCAGTTCCTCGAGCACGCCCCCTACAGCGAGCGTGACCTGCGCGGCCCGGACGGCCCCCTGCTCGCCGAGGGGGAGGACGTGCCGGTCGTGGTGCGGACCAGGGCCGGCCTGACCCGGCTCACCTACGCCAGGCACCCGTTCGACGTGGTGGGCTGGGACGGTTGCCTGTACCCGTTCGCGCTGAACATCGCCGACTTCGAACCGGTGGTCAAGCGGACCCACGCGCCGCCGCCGGTGCACCAGACGTTCGAGGGGCCGAGCTTCGTCATCTGCTCGTTCTGCCCCCGGCCGCTGGACTTCGACCCCGAGGCCGTGCCGATCCCCTACAACCACCACAACGTGGACTCCGACGAGATGATGTTCTACGTCGCCGGGGACTACACCGCCCGGCAGGGCTCCGGGGTCGGGCTCGGCTCGATCACGCTGCACCCCGGCGGGTTCACCCACGGCCCGCAGCCGGGTGCCGTCGAGGCCGCGGTCGCGGGGCTGGCCGAGGGCAAGACCACCACCGACGAGACCGCCGTAATGATCGACACGTTCCGGCCGCTGGGCATCGGCCCGGCCGCCCGCCGGGCCGAAGACCCCGAGTACGCCTGGTCCTGGGCCCGCGCCGCCCGCCGCTGACACGGCCCGGGCCGGGCCCGCCAGGTCCAGCCACCTGGGCGGGCCGCGGGGCCAGGGTGCGAGCGCGCCGACGGCTAGAACGACATGCCGGGGACCGGCAGCCCGCCGGAGTGTTCCTGGCGGAATCCGTGCGGCACCGTCACCCGCAGGTTCGCCAGGTTGGCCGCGGTCGGGCGGAGCCACCGGAAGTCGCCGGTCAGCGTTCCCGGCCCGGCGCCGCGCTGGTCGAGCCAGTGCCAGGTCAGCCGCATCGGGAGGTAGGTCGCCGGGCTCACCCAGAGGGTCTCCGAGTAGGGGCCGTCAGGTTTCACCGATACGAGCTTGATCGCGTGGGCCGCGCCGAGTTGCTGCCGCCCGGCGATGCGGTAATGCCCGCATGACAGTGCCGCGCGGATTTCCGCGGGCCAGTCGACCGTGCTCCCCACCGGCGGCGGAAGGTAGGCGCTGCTGCAGGCGGCGGGAGGCGCGCCGGCCGGCAGTCTCAGCCGAAAGGCCGCGTGCCACCAGGTCTTCGCCCGGTAGTCGATGCCGGTGCCGCTGCCTCGCATGAGCACCGACTTTGGTCCCGCCAGCGACCGGGCCGTGGTGCCGCTCGCATCGAAGACCGGCCTGCCCGCGGCGTCGAGTCCCTGTTCGCGCAGCTGCCCCCGGTAGGACCAGATCATTTCCTGCGCGGCTGTCGGGCCCGCCTGGCGTATCACCGTGCCCGTGCCGCCCCCGTTGAAGTGCACGCTGTTGACCTGGGTCAGGCCGAGGCCGTAGTGGTGGCCCACCGTGTGGATCTCCTCGATGAGGTTCTCCCGCTGCGCCACCGCCAGGGCACGTTCGGTCTGTCGGAACACGTAGGAGGCGTCCCGCGCCGTCAGGCGGGGCGCCGCAGGCCGTGCCGCACCGCCCGGCACGGTCACGGCCGTGACGGCCACGCCAGCGGCGGCAAGTGCCGTGCCGGTGGCAACCGCGGCACGCAGCGCGATCGACCGCTGGCGATGGCGATGGAACGCCCGGTCGGCCAGGCCGGCCGGGACCCGTTCCCCCTCCGTGAGCCGGTCGATGCTCTCGTGCAGCAGGTCCGCGACGTCAGTGTTCATGTTCTTTCCTCCGTGAGCTGTTGCTGGGGGCCGGTCCATGAGGCGGTGAGTTCCCGCAGCCGGTACAGCCCGCGCGCGGTGGCCGATTTCACGGTTCCCTCGGCGCAGCCGAGCAACTCCGCGGTTTCCGCCTGGGTCAGTTCCTCCCAGTACCGCAGGACGAGCACCGTCCGCTGCATGGGCGGCAACTGGGCCAGGGCCCGGCCGAGCGCGTCCCTCAGGTCCACCGTGTCCACCGCCTCGGTGCCGGTGACGCCGTCCAGGCCCGCCTCCAGCAGGGACCGCTTGCGCTGCCAGGCCCCCCGGCGCCGCCAGCCATCGGCGGCCAGGTTGTACAGCGTGCGGCGCAGGTAGCCCTCCGGGTCGCTGCGAACCGTGGGCCAGCGGCGCAGCAGCCGCTCCAGCGCGGCCTGGAGCAGGTCCTCGCCTTCCTGGCGGCCACCGCCCAGCGCGATCGCGGCACGCATCAGATGGTCGCCACGCTCGGCCAGCAACCGTGCCACGTCCTCCCGGCCCAGCCGCCGGGGAACGCCGGCGCGATCGTCCTCGCGTGCCACGCCACCACCTCCTCGCCCCCAAGGACGAAGGTGTGCCCGCCACCGTTCCGCCACACGGACGCTTCCATGATCACGGACGATTACCCCGCGAAAAACGCAAGGGATCGTCCGTGATCATGGAAATCAGGGTTGCAGGCGGGGGCGGCGGGGCCAGGGTCGGTTGGCGGCGGGCTTGCGGGGTCGATTATCGGCCGGCTGGTGGGACCGACGGCGGTAGCCTTGGCGGCGTGACGCTCCGCCTCCATGACACAGCAACGCGCTCCGAGCGCGAGTTCTCCCCGGTCGAGCCAGGGAAGGCTTCGCTGTACCTGTGTGGCGCCACGGTGCAGGCACCGCCGCACATCGGGCACATCAGGTCCGGGGTGAGCTTCGACATCCTGGTCCGCTGGCTGAGGGCGAGCGGCTACCAGGTCACGTTCTGCCGGAACGTCACCGACATCGATGACAAGATCCTCCGGGTGGCCGCCGGCGAAGGCGTTCCCTGGTGGGCCGTTTCGCAGCGCAACGAGCGGGCGTTCAGCCGCGCCTACGACGTGCTCGGCTGCCTGCCGCCGGAGGTGGAACCACGCGCCACCGGCCACATCCCGGAGATGATCACGCTGATGCGGCGGCTCATCGACGGCGGGCACGCCTACGCCTCGGGCGGTGACGTGTACTTCGACGTCCATTCCTGGCCGGCCTACGGCGCCCTGTCCGGGCAGCGCCTTGACCACATGCGGCCCGCCGAGGACACCGAAACCGCCGAGAACAAGCGTGACCCGCGGGACTTCTCCCTCTGGAAGAGAGCCAAGCCCGGGGAACCCGCCTGGGACACGCCCTGGGGGCCGGGCCGGCCCGGCTGGCACCTGGAATGCTCGGCCATGGCGACCAAGTACCTGGGCCCGACGTTCGACATCCATGGCGGCGGCCTTGACCTGGTGTTCCCGCACCACGAGAACGAACTGGCCCAGTCCTGCGCCGCGGGCGACGGGTTCGCCCGGTACTGGATGCACAACGGGCTCGTCGGGGTGGCCGGGGAGAAGATGAGCAAGTCGCTCGGCAACTCGCTGCTCGTCGACGCGATGGTGACCCAGGTGCGCCCGGTGGAGTTGCGCTATTACCTCGGCCAGGTCCACTACCGGTCCAACATCGAGTACTCACCGGAAGCCCTGGACGAAGCGGTGACCGCGTACCGGCGGATCGAGGGCTTCGTGGTCCGCGCCGCGGAACTGACCGGTGACACCCAGGACCCGGCCGGCGTGGGGCGGGACGCCCTCCCCCCGGCCTTCGCCGCCGCCCTCGACAACGACCTCGGCGTCCCCCAGGCGCTCGCGGTCGTGCACGAGACCATCCGCGACGGCCACAACGCGCTGGCCGCCGGGGACCACGTCGCAGTGGCGGCGGCGCTGGCACAGGTCCGGGCCATGCTCGACGTGCTCGGGCTCGATCCGCTGGCCGCCAACTGGGCCACCCCCGGCGCCGACGACGACCTGCGCGCCGTGGTCAAGGCGCTGGTCGGCGTGGCGCTGGACCAGCGGCAGGACGCCAAGGACCGCAAGAACTACGAGGCGGCGGACGCGATCAGGGACAGCCTGCGGGCCGCCGGAGTCCTCATCGAGGACACCCCGGACGGCCAACGGTGGACGATCAAGCGATGACCACGGGACACCTACCCCGGATCCCGGTTTCCTGCCGGGCGGCGGCATGAGCGCAGGCGCCCAGCGGCGGCCCGGGCGGACCAAGTCCGGCAAGCCGCGCGCGGGCACCGGGGGCAAGGGCCGGGACAAGCTGGAGGGCAAGGGGCCGACCCCGCCGGCGCACCTGCGCCCCGGGCATCCCGCGCAGCGCCGTGCCGAGGCCGCCGGGCGCGGCGGGTCCAGGCCGGCCGGGCGCCCCGGACCGAGTGACGGGCCACGGGGCCCGGCCGGTGGCGGTGCCAGACCGGGCAGCGGCCGTCGTCCGGCAGCGAAAACAGCGGAACGTGGCGGCGAGGCGCGGCCCCGCGCGGAAGCGGCCGGCCGGGCGCGGGGCGCGGGCGACGCGGCGGAAGTGGTGGCCGGCCGCAACGCGGTGCTCGAGGCGCTGCGCGCGGAGGTGCCTGCGGCCGCGCTGTACGCCGGGCCGCGGCGCGACGCCGACGACCGGGTGCGCGAGGCGGTGGACCTGGCCGCCGCGGCGGGCGTGCCCATGGTCGAGGCCGGCCGGGCGGAACTGGACCGGCTCACCGGCGGGTCCGTGCACCAGGGCCTGGCGCTGCGGGTCCGGCCCTACGCCTACGCCGCGGCCGAGGACCTGACCGAGCGCGCGCGCGCCGCGGGGGTCCCGGCGCTGATCGCCGCGCTCGACGGGGTCACCGATCCACGGAACCTGGGCGCGGTGGCCCGCTCGGTCGCCGCGTTCGGCGGACACGGCCTGCTTCTTCCGGCGCGCCGATCGGCCAGGGTGACCGCCGGGGCGTGGAAGGCGTCGGCGGGCGCGCTTGCCCGGGTGCCCGTGGCCCAGGTGCCCAACCTGGCCCGCGCCCTCGCCGCCTACCAGCAAGCAGGCCTGTTCGTGGTGGGCCTGGACACTGGCGGGGACACCCCGGTCACGGACCTGTCGGTCGCCGACTCGCCCCTGGTGCTCGTCGTCGGCTCGGAGGGCCGCGGGCTGTCCCGGCTGGTCGCGGAACGCTGCGACGTGCTGGCCCGGATCCCGATGGCGGCGGACACGGAGTCGCTGAACGCAGCGGTCGCGGCGGGTATCGCGCTGCACGCGGTGGCGGCGAGCCGGGCCGCCGGGTCCTGGTAGCGTGCCGGGCGTGCAGGACGTGACCATGGCGCGGGCCTCGCGGGCCGGCCTTCTGCGGCGGCTGCGCGAGGAGTACCCGGTGTTCCGGATCTCCGGCGCCCGTGCCGTCCCCGGCCCCACCGGCGTGCGGCTGGAGTTCGCGTTCGACGCGGGGGCGCTGCGATTCAGGCCCGTCGTCGAGGTCACCGGGCTGCTCCCGGACGAGGCCGGGCGAGTGGCCACGGTCACGGCGCAGCGGATGGTCCGCGCCCTGGCCATCATCGAGGCCTTCTCCTACTGGAAGGCGCTGTGCAGCCCGGTCATCGAGGTCGCGCTCCCGGCGCCCGGCGCCGCCGAACTGGACTGGTGGCAGGCATTCTGGCCGGGGGCCATGGGGGAGTTCTTCTACCGCAACCAGATCGACTACACCGCGCCGGGGTTCCTGGTCATCCGTGGCCCGGCGGGCGCCGATGGTCCTGGCGGGGACGCGCCGGGCGGGGACGCGCCGGGCGGGGACGCGCCGGCAGGGGGCGCGCCGGGAGGGGACGTGGCCGCGCCGGTGGGGCCTCCGCTCGTGCTGTTCAGCGGTGGCAAGGACTCGCTCGCGCTGGCCCGCGTCGTCTCGGCCAGCACCGGCGCCGCGCCCGTCGATTTCTTCCTGTACAACCCGGGCGAACGGCTGCGCGGCCTGGCCGGATCGCTGGCGTCGGGCGGGCGCCTAGTGGAGGTGCACCGCGCGATCCTGCCCGAGTTGCTGGCGCTGAACGCGGCGGGCCACCCCAACGGGCACACGCCGTTCTCCGCCTACCTGGCGTTCGCCGCGATGCTTGCCGGCTACCTGCGCGGCAACGGGCCCGTCATGGCAGGCAACTCGCGCAGCGACGACGAGCCGAATGTGCGGTCCTACCTCGGCCGCCCGGTGAACCATCAGTGGACCAAGAGCTACGAGTTCGAGGCCGCGGCCAGGTCCTACCGCGACCGCTGGCTGCCCGGCGCACCCGGCTACAGCAGCCCGCTCCGGCCGCTCTATGAGGTGCAGATCATCGCGTCGCTGGCCGGCGACGTGGACGCCTACCTGCGCACGGTGAGCTGCAATCAGGCGCGCGGCGGCGGCTGGTGCCGGTCCTGCGCCAAGTGCGCGTGGGTGTTCCTGGCGACTGCCGCATTGTTTGGCCACGATCTTGCGATACGCAAGACCGGCGGTGACATGTTCGCCGATCCAGCGTTGTCCGGGGTGTACCAGGAGATGGCCGGCCTCACCGGGGTCAAGCCCTTTGAGTGCACGGGCTCGGAGGATGAGGTCAGGGCGGCCATCCAGGCGGTGGGCCACGGCCAGCCGCCGGATACCTACCCGGCGCTGGCCGCGTGCCTGCGCGATCCCGCGGTCGCTGGTGCTCGCCCGCTGGCCGCGCTGCTGGCCGACTGGGGCCACGACGAGCTGGTTCCCGCCACCCTGCGCGGCCAGGTCGCCGTGGCCCGCGCCGAGGCCGCCGCGCGCGGCTAACCGGGACCGCCGTGCGCAGTAGGGCCGGGTCGGCGTGCGTGGCTGGGCGGGACCAGCCAGATGTGTCTGGCCGCGCGGGTGGTCCGGGCAGTATCGTTCGCTATGTGAACGTTCGGGAGGACTCGGCCGGGCCGGCGCGCCGCGCCAGGCAGGATGGTGCGGTGGACGGCCGCCGCGAGGCCAGCCCGGCCCGGGCCGCGCCTGGCCGCCGGACCGACTTTGTCCAGTCGCTGGACCGCGGCCTTGCCGTGATCCGGTGCTTCTCCTCCGAACACCCTTCGCTGACGCTGTCCGAGGTCGCCGAGCGCACCGGACTCACCCGGGCCGCCGCCCGGCGGTTCCTGCTCACTCTGCAGGAACTGGGCTACGTAGGCAGTTCCGGGCGGCAGTTCTCGCTGCGGCCCCGGGTGCTGGCACTCGGTTATGCCTACCTGTCGTCGTTCAGCGTGTCCCAGATCGCCCAGCCGCACCTGGAGGACCTGGCCGAGGAGTTGCACGAGTCGTGCTCGGTGAGCGTGCTCGACGGCGACGACCTGGTCTACGTGGCCCGCGCGTCCGCGAACCGGATCATGACCATCGCGCTCACCGTGGGTACCCGGCTGCCGGCGTACCCGACCTCCATGGGCAGGATCCTGCTGGCCCACCTGCCCGAGCACGAACTCGACGCGTACCTGCGCCGCACCACGATGCGCAAGCTCACCGAGCAAACCATCACCGACGAGGGCCGGCTGCGAGAGGTGCTCGCGGAAGCGCGCAGCCGTGGCTGGGCCGCGGTGGACCAGGAGCTTGAGGCGGGCGTGCGCTCGATCGCGGTCCCCATCAGGGACAGTTCGCGCAAGGTCGTGGCGGCCATCAACGCCAGTGCCCACGCGGCCCGCGTCCCCATGCGGACGCTGGAGAAGCAGTTCCTGCCCCGGCTACAGGAGGCGGCGCGGCAGATCGACTCCGAACTCGCCGCCCGCATGTCCACCGGCGCCCGCGTCCGTTAGCTGCGCCCCGGCTGGCTCACGCGGTTGAGGCGGGCCGCCGGGCCACGAGCACCGCTGCGATGCCCAGCACGATCAGCGCAAGCGGAATCGGGCACCACCAGTGCTCCCAGAAGGCGGCAAGGCCGTGGCCGCTCTCCCGCCCGGCCCAGAACACGCCAAGGAGCAGGAAGATCGCCCCGGCGACCTGGCCAATCCGACGCATGGCCCAAGACTATCCCCGGGCCCGGGGGTCAGCCGGGTGGCCGCCGCCGTGCCCGTGGATGTACCCAGCCAGCCCCGCCTCGGTGAACTGGGAATGTGCGGCGCCCGGTACGGCGCTCTGCCCCGCCGGGTACCGCCGCGAGATCAGGTCCGCCTGGACCTCCTGGAGGTGGGCTGGCTGGCCGGCCGAAGGCCCGGCAGCGGGGGCGGTAGGCACGGTTACCCCGGCCAGCACGTCGTCCGTGCGCGGGGCAGTAAGGCTGAGCACGTCGCCAAGGCCCGGGGCGACGGCGTCCCGGGCGGACAGCGGCGGCAGGTTCCAGCGCTCTTCCACGGTTTTCAGGGTCGAGGTGTGGTCAAAAGGCACGGACCCGCTCGGCACGCGGAACACCGTCCCCGCCGTGATCAGCGGCGACACCAGCACGGTCGGGACGCGGACACCGAACCTGGTGAAGTCGAACCCGAACTCGCCCGCGTTGTTGTCCGGCGGGGTGGCGCCGGACGGCGGCGGCACGTGGTCGTAGCACCCGCCATGCTCGTCGTAGGTGATGATCAGGATCGTCTGCTCCCACCCGGGACCGCCGCGCAGCGCCTCGTACACGTCGTGGATGAACTGCTCGCCGAGGGCGACGTTGTAGTTCGGGTGCTGGCTGTTCCCGGTGGCGCTCCAGTTTGGCTCGAGGAACGTGTACGGGGGCAGGGTCCCGGCCGCCGCGGCGCTGGTGAAGTCGCCGAACATGCCGAAGTGACTGGCGGGTGCCGAGGCGATGTCGGTAAAGCTGGACTTGGTGAGCGGTTCCGCGTCGTAGCCGTAGATTGCCCAGCCGAGCTGATGGGAGTCGAGCAGGCCGAAGATGGACGGCGAGGTGAACGTGCGCGTCTTGTCGTCCATGTGGCCCTGGCTGGTCGCGGCGCAGGCGAAGGCCCGGTTCGGCAGCGTCTCGGTGGGCACCGAGCAGTACCAGTAGTCGCAGACCGCGTACCCGCGGGCCAGCGCGGACAGCACCGGCAGCGCCTCGGGCGTGAAGCAGCCCATGATGTCACTGGCGGTGGTGCCCGGGACGATCGACCATCCCGACGTTCCCTCCCAGTTGAGCGTGTATTCGAAGTCCTTGACGAAGCCCTGGTTGGCGGGAACCTGGCCGCTCGGCGGGGTGGCGGTGCTGCCGTACAACTGGCTGTTCGTGGCCATGTAGCCCTCGCCGGGGTCCGCGCCCGGCATGAAGTAGGCGTTCGCCATGGTCGGGTCGATCTTGAAGACGGTGACCGGATTGCCCGAGCCGTCAGGGTTGGACTCGGTGCCGGTCAGCCCTTCGAACGGCTGCCCCGTGGGCGACACGTTCCCCTCGGCGCTGTACAGAAAGCCGAGCATGTGGTCGAACGACCTGTTTTCCAGCATGAGGACCACGACGTGCTCGATCGCGGACAGGCCACTACCTGGCATGATTTGCCTCCTCGCGGGGCTCACCCGGCAGTGGTTCCCCGCCGCCCCGCGCCAAGTATGACCGTGCCGCCGGCCGTTCGTGCTTCGAGTTACCCCGCAAACACGCTTTCCTGGGCCGTGCGTGTCCGTGCTTTCCCACTCAGGCCGCCATCGCGGCCGGGCGGGCTCAGCGGACGCCGCTCGGCCGGAACTGCACGCTGATCCGCGGCCCGGTGACCCGTGTGCTCTTGGGCACCGCGTGCTCCCAGGTCCGCTGGCAGCTCCCGCCCATGACGAGCAGGTCGCCGTGGCCGACGTCATGGCGCAGCACCGGCCCATTGCCGTCGCGCGGCCGGAGCAGCAGCGGCCGTGGCGTGCCGAGCGACACGATCGCCACCACCGTGTCCTCGGTACTGCCCCGCCCGGTCGTGTCGCCGTGCCACGCGACGCTGTCCCGCCCGTCCCGGTAGAGGCACAGTCCCGCGGTGCACAGCGGTTCGCCGAGTTCGGCCCGGTAGTGCTCGCTGAGCGCATCCCTGGCCAGGATGAGCACCGGGTCGGGCAGGGCCTGTCCCTCAGCGTAGAAGCACAGCAGCCTGGGCACGTCGACCACCCGGTCGTACATCATGCGCCGCTCCGCGCGCCAGGGCACCGCTTCGGCCAGGCGCTCGAACAGCGCATCGGCGCCGGTGACCCAGCCCGGCCGGAAATCCACCCAGGCGCCGTGGGAAAGCCGCGTCCGCCGCATGGCCGGGGCCAGCAGCCCCAGGCCTGCCTCGTCCGACTCGTCCAGCAGCGAGCCCTGAAGTGCGGTCTTCACCCCACTGAGTATAGTCATTCTCGAATTCATATTCGAGGGTTACTTTGTTGCCCGTTGCGCCTGGCGCGATGTGCCGGGCGGCAACGCCGCAGTACGCCGGGCCCGGGTCGTGCGCCGGGCGCGTCATCGTGCCCGCAGTCCGGCCGGCGTCACAGTACGGTGAGCGCGGCACCGAGCACGCACAGCGCGCCACCGAGCCAGACTCGCTTCCCCGGCCGGTCCCCGGCTATGAGGATGCCCAGCAGAATGGACAGTTCCCTGATCGTCGCGACCGGTGACGCCGGAGCCCGCTGGTAGGCCAGCAGGACGAGCAGATACGCGGCGACCGAGCCGACTCCGATCCCGGTCCCGGCCCGGGCCGCGGCACGAAGCCGGGCCCAGTCGACCCTGGTGGCGGCGAGCAGGATCAGGGCCTGCACCGCGGTGACCGCGCCCAGGTAGCCGACCGCGTTCGCAAACCGCACCGCGCCGGCGTCGATGACGGAGTAGATGGCGATGGTGACGCCGGTCAGCGCCGCGAACGCCAGCGCGGTGCCGCGACCGCGGGCCAGGCCCGCCTGTGAAATAACCGCGAGGCCGATGCCGAGTCCCAGCGACCCGCAGACTCGCGCCGCGTTCAACGGCTGGCCGAGCACGGCCGCACCGCCGAGCGTGATGAGGAAGGGGGCGACCCCCCGAGCCACCGGGTAGGTGAAGGAAAGCTCGCCGCGCCGGTACGCGGCCGCCAAGCAGGCGAAGTAGGCGGCCTCGGCCGTGCCAGAGGCGACGGCGGACGGCCAGACCCGCACCGGGGGGGCTGCGATCGTGGCCGGCATCAGCAGGATGGCCCCCACCGCCGCGCCGACCGCGGCGGCGGCCAGGCGATCCTCGGCCCCGTGCAGCACGCGATTCCAGGTCGCGTGGAGCAGGGCCGCCGCGAGCACCAGGGCGAACGCGGCCCCGCTCACTGCGGCCTGGGCGACCCGGCCGCGTGGTCGGTGGTCATCCCCTCACCCTAGGACGGCACAGCAGGTCAGCGGGATTTACCGGCGTGCCAGGCGGAGCCGTATCAGCCGGGGGAGCCTGCGAAGTGTGCCGCCGCGTCGACACCGGTGCCCACGGCATGCCCGGGAAGACGGACAACCGGGCCGCTGTAGCGCATCCCGCCGCGGACGAACCGCTTGGGCATGAGCAACGGAGTATCGAGGTCGACGTAGGAGAAGAAGGGATGGCTCGCGGCCGCCACCGCGGCCGAGAATGTCATTGACACTGCCGTTTCCACCATGCCGCCGATCATTCCGGTCATCCCTGCCGAGCGGGCGATTGTTATTATGTCGAGCGCGTCGGCGACACCACACTTCATCAGTTTGACATTGATCGAGCTGATGTCTCCGGTCTCCGCAACGCGAATGGCATCCCCAGGACACCGGACGGACTCGTCAGCACAGACAGGAATGCCATGCTCCCGTTCCAGCTCTGCCAGGCCGGTGATGTCAGGCGCGGCGACCGGTTGTTCAACAAGGATGACTGCCGCGCCTGCCCCGGTCACACCTTCCAGGAATTTGTGAGCCTGTGAGCGGGAAAATCCCGCATTTCCATCTACTATGATGGAAAGCTCGGGTGTTGCCTGGGAAATAGCCACCACGCGCGCGACATCCAGTTCCCAGTCATCGGCGCCAACCTTTACCTTTACGGTCTTGAATCCGGCAGCCTCGGCGTGATGTGCAGATTCCACACCGTGCCTGACGTCGCCCACTCCGATAGTGATGTCGGTCATGAGCTCACGCGGGAGTCCCCCGAGAAAGGCAGGCAGCGACATGCCGAGGTGGCGAGCCAGGGCATCGACGACCGCCTGCTCGACGGCGCACCTCGCCGCGGCCGCCCTGGGGAGGAGACTGCGCAGGTCAGTCGCGAGAACCCGCCAGCCGGCCGCGTCGCGCCCTGTGACGGTCGCGACCATCGCTTGCAATGCGGCGAGCGTGCTGGCTTGAGTTTCCCCGGTAACCACCTCGAACGGGGCGGCCTCGCCGTACCCGGCCGAGCCATCCTGCAGTACGACCCGCACCAGCACGTTCTGTGCTGTGGCAACGGCCCCCTTGGAGATGGCGAAGCTTTCGGTCAGCCGCACGGCGATAGGGGCTATGTCCAGTCTCGCGATCACACGTGCACGCTCTGCTGCCGTGCTGCCTTCCGGCCCGAACCCGTGCGGTGCCGCCATGGCCGTGACCTCTGCTCCTACCTGGGATAATACCCCCTTGCAGCGGATCGCCTATGCTACAACGCAGTCCAGGTGACGAGGTGCTGGCCGCCTCGCAGGCCGCCGCGGGGGAATTGAGTTCTACAGGTATCCTTTAAAACTTGCCAAAAGATAAGTGGGACATTGATGGTATCGCTTGCGCTACTGCTCGGCGGTCCCTCGCCGGAGCGAGGCATCTCCCTCAACTCCGCACGTTCCGTCGCTGACCACCTCGTGGGCACGGATGTACAGCTCAAGGAGGTCATTTACTTCGATCGCCATCTGCGCGCGTACCCCATTTCGCGGAGCCTTCTTTACTGCAACACCCCTTCGGATTTCGACTTCAAGCTGACGCTGGATGGCAGCGCGCTAGCCGAGGAAGAACTCGTCGCCCGTCTCCGGGGGGTGGATCTCATCTTCCCGGCCATCCACGGTGCCTTCGGCGAGGATGGGCAACTCCAGGCCCTGCTCGAGTCGGCCGGGGTCCCGTTCATCGGAACAGGCGCCAGCGCCTGCCGGGTGGCGTTCGATAAGTTCCGGGCAACGGACACGCTGCGCGCCGCGGGCATCGGTGCCGTCCCCGGCATCTTGGTCACAACGCAGCAATCAACTGCGCTGAGAGCCCGGGCGCTCCTCGGCGCATTCCCCGAAGCCGCCAAGGTTGTCATCAAGCCTGCCCAAGGCGGTTCCAGCATCGATGTTCATGTCCTGGCTGACCGAAGCGCGGGCACCGACATCGTCGAGGGCATGCTCAGCCGGTACGGCCGCGTCGTCATCCAGCCGTGGATCACCGGCACCGAGATGACCACCATTGTCATGCAAGGGCCGACCGGGCCGGTTGCTTTGATTCCTCTGCAGATTGAGCTGAGGAATCGGTTGAGCGACAACGATATATTTGATTACCGGCGGAAGTACCTTGCCAGCAACGACTCGCATTATTATTGCCCGCCCGCCCAGGACATGGCGGTTATCAAGGAGATTCAACATGTCTCCGAGCGGGCGTTCTCATTGCTCGGCCTCAGGGACTTCGCCAGGATCGACAGCTGGCTACGGCCGGACGGCGAAATTCTCGTCTCCGAGGTAAATCCCATCAGCGGTATGGAGCAGAATAGCTTCCTCTTTATCTCCGCCGCGCAGCTTGGCATGAGCCATGCGGACATCCTGCGCTTCGTCGTTCAGACCGCGGCCAGGAGGATCGGAATCGCGGAGGCTGGCCGGAGACCGGTCAATGCCGGCGCTTCCGCGGCGCGCCAGCCCGTCCGGGTGCTGTTCGGCGGCAAGACGGCCGAGCGGCAGGTGTCGGTCCTGTCCGGTACCAACGTCTGGCTGAAACTGCTCGGCTCGCAGCGCTACCAGCCAGTGCCCTACCTGCTGGATCCCGATGGCTCTGTATGGCGGCTGTCCTACTCGGCGGCGCTCCGCCACTCTGTCGAGGAGATCGTGGAATCCTGCCGGGACGCGCAACGACTCGACGACGTCCGCAGCAAGCTCGCGTCCTCGATACTCCAGCGGCTGGTCCTGTCCGGGGATGACCTTAGTTCACCCGTGGTGCCGCCTGTCCGGCTCACCATGAAGGAGTTCCTCCGCCAGCATGACCTGGTGTTCATTGCGCTGCACGGCGGCGAGGGTGAGGACGGCACGCTGCAAGAAGTGCTCAACTCCCACGGCGTGCGTTACAACGGCTCAGACGTGGCCGCGTCACGCTTGTGCATGGACAAGTACGAGACCGGGAAGATCATCGCAGAACTTGCCCCCGAGGGTATCTACACAGCACGACGGAGCCGTGTGTCGCTGCTTGATGCGCTCGCGCGGGATCCGTCCGAGTTGTGGCAAGAGATCGCGGCGGCCTGCGGATCGTCCCGTGTCGTGGTGAAACCCGTCGACGACGGTTGCTCGGCGGGCGTAGCGCCGCTTGGCTGTGCGGAGGATCTTGCGCAATACCTGCACCTGATCGACAGCGGCGCATCGCGACTGCAGGGAGATTCGTTTTCCCTGCTGACGGCCGGTCAGATCATCGAGTTGCCCACCACGAGGCAGACCCGCCTGCTGTTCGAGGAGTACATCGAGACCGATGACATCCGGGTCGATGACACCAGCCTTGATACCTCGAGCGCGGCCAGCCTCATCTGGGGCCAGGAACGTGACACCGGCTGGGTCGAGGTAACCGTTGGAGTGCTCGGGAAGAAAGGCTCCATGATGGCCATGAATCCGAGCATCACCGTGGCAAGCAGCGGCATCCTTTCGCTGGAAGAGAAATTTATGGGCGGCACCGGTGTCAACATCACTCCGCCTCCGGCGCCGCCACTTGGCCGGGTCCGCCCCGAGGCCGTGCGCATGGCGAAAGAAAGAATAGCCCGCGCGGCGAATGCTCTCGGAATGGCTGGCTACGGACGGATAGACGCGTTCATGCACCGGGAGACCGGAGAGATCATCGTCATAGAGGCCAACTCCCTGCCCGGGCTGACCCCTGCGACCGTGTTCTACCATCAGGGGCTCGCGGAGGAACCGCCGCTGTCACCGCGCGACATTCTGGAGATGATCGTCGACCTGGCTGATTCACCGCGGGCGTAGCCGGCGGCCGCTGGGCCTGCGGTCCTGACCTGCGGCAGGCAGGCCGATCGCAGGCCAGGCACTAGTAAGCTTGGTGGCCCGGCCGAGCGGCACCCGTCGTTGCCCTGCCTTGCAAACCGTTGTCCAGCAGCGCGGTCGTCGCGTGCCGCTCGAAGCTCGATGGCTCGGAGGACCCCCTGTGGATGCAGTCAGCATCGCCGACCTGGCCGACATCGTTGGCGGCAGCGTGACCGGCTGGACACCACAAGACGATCTCGTCCGGCATGTGACCATCCACTCCAAGCACATCATGCAAGGAAGCGTCTTCTTCGCTTTGCCTGGCGCGCGGACCGACGGTCATAAATTCGCGCGCGATGCGCTGGCAAACGGCGCCGTCGGGGTGGTACTCCCAGAGAACCGGGGGCAGGCACATGACTATGGCGGCCCCGTTATCCAAGTGCCGGATCCGCTGGAAGCATTGCAGCAACTGGCTAAATGGTGGCGCGCTCAGCTGTCGGCGACAGTTGTCGCGGTCGTGGGCAGCAGTGGCAAGACGGTGACGAAGGATGCTCTTGTCCAAATTCTAGGTGCCGACCGGCGCGTTTTTGGCACACCAGGGAGCTTCAACAGCAAGGTGGGGGTTCCGCTTGCGCTCCTGGATTGCCCGGCCGACTGTGACGTCGCCATCCTCGAAGCGGCGGCGACCGAACCAGGTGAAATGTCTCTCCTCCGGGACATCCTTCGTCCCGATCACGTGGTCTTCACCAACCTCGGTACGCGGCACGCCTCAAGCTTTCCTGGCCCGGAGGCGCACGCACGGGAGCTGATATCCATCACCGGGGGCGGCCCGCAAGGCTGGCTGGTCGTCGGCGATCCGCAGCCCGTGGTCCGGAGCGTGGCCGGGGGCCTGGCCGCCCGCAGCTACTACCGTGGCGACGCCACCGGGATACCTGCCTTTACGGTCCTGGAAAGCGACCCAAGGAGCTCGCTGGTCCGGGTCAGCTTCCCCGGTACGGCCGATGGGCACGTCGTCATCCAGACGCCGTTCGAGGAAATCCTCATGGATATCGAGGTAGCACTGGCTGCCTCCTGGCTGCTCGGCGTGGAACCGGGCACCGCGCTCCAGGCTCTGAGCGACTACGTGCCGACCGAGACCCGGATGGAGGTCTGGCAATCACCCGAAGGCTGGACCGTGGTGCGCGACGTCGCGACAACAGATGCCGTCACGCTGGGCACCGCACTGCAGGTATCCCGTCGCCTGGCACGCCAGTCAAGCCGGTTCAGCGTCGTACTGTCCGACCCCCTGGGATCCTGCAAGACCGAAAGTGTGCATGCCCTGGGCCGCACCCTTGGCAGCTCACAGGTGGACAGCCTGTGGGCGCTTGAGTGTGCCTCGCACCGGGGGATCGGGGAAGCGCTCAGCGCGATGGGCTCCGACGTGGAAGTTCGCTACTTCGCCAGCCTCGAGGCGATGCGCCCTGCCCTTCGTGACAATCTCGGCAACGACGATATCGTCCTGATCGAGTCCCCCAGGGAACGCTCGCTCGCGGACGTGACCTCAACCCTGATAGAGCCGCTCGCCCCCACCAGGCTCTATATCGACAGGGCCGCACTGGAGAGCAACGTCATCGCGTTCCGCAGGCTTGTCGGGCCTCAGGTTCAGCTTCTCGCGATGGTCAAGGGCCTGGCGTACGGGACGAACGCAATCCATGTCAGCAGGTCACTGCAAGCCGCAGGTATCGACCAGCTCGGTGTGGCAACGGTGGATGAGGGCGTTGCCTTGCGGCGCGCCGAGGTGTCACTGCCGATTCTCGTCACCCTCGCCACATCAGCGGAGATGGACAAGGTCATCAGGAATGATCTGACTCCGCAGGTCTATACGCCCAGCATGCTGGACTCGGTGATTTTCCATGCCCAGATGAGCACCCGCCGCCAGCCGCTGAGAATTCATCTGGAAGTTGAAACAGGCATGCACCGGACGGGGTTCCAGCCGGACGATGCTATCAAGGCGCTTGAGCGCCTTCGCGGTGAGCCGTCAGTGAGCCTGGCCGGGCTCATGACGCACTTTGCCTGTGCGGACGATCCTGACGAGGACGAATTTACGCTGGCGCAGATCGCAAGATTCACGGAAGTGGCACGTGCCGCGGAAGAGCTTGGATTCAAGGACTTCATCAAGCACGCGGCAAACACGGCCGGGGCCATTCGCTTTCCGGCGGCACGCTTCGACATGGTGCGCGTCGGCATTGGCCTTTACGGGGTCTACCCATCGCCCGGGACCGCGCAGCAGATCAACCTCACTCCTGTCGTGGCACTGGTCAGCCAGATCGTCGAAATCCAGGATCTTTCCGAGGGTGACCGCATCGGTTATGGAGGGACCTACCGAGTGTCCGCGGGAGGGCGGCGTGTCGCCGTCGTGGCCGCCGGTTACCATGATTGTGTTCCCCGATGCCTGTCAAATTTCGGCTACGTTTCTGTCGATGGCCGGAAGTGCCGCATCCTGGGCAGGGTATCCATGGACTCGATGGTCGTGGATGTCAGCGACTGCCCGGGTGCTGCAGTCGGCAGCGATGTGCTGATTTACGGCCGGCACGGAGGGGCGAGCGTGTCCATCGAGGAAGTAGCAGCGGCAATGGACACGATCCCGTATGAGCTCCTTTCCCGGGTGCAGCCGCGGGTGCTGCGGGTGCTGACCCAGCATTGATCGGCTGCGGCCTCGACCGTACGCGAGGCCGCCGCCGGCCGATTGACCCTCATCGCGCACCGCCCGCCGCTCCAACCGCTCGAATCCCAGCGCATGACGAACCGGCGGTGCCGGGAAAGGCGTCACGGTAGGCTTGCCGGATGCGAGAGATCATTGACATCCTGCAAGCCGATGGGCGCGCCACCCCGGAGCGCATTGCGACCATGACAGGACTCGACGCCGATAGCGTGCGTGATCAGATCGCTACCTGGGAGCGGGAGGGGATCATCAGGCGATATAAGGCCGTGGTCGATCTGGACCGGATGCGCGAGATCACCGGTATCGAGGTGATCACCGCGCTGATTGATGTATCGGTCTCCCCGGAGCGTGGTGTTGGCTTCGACGACGTGGCCGCACGGATATCGCAGTTCCCCGAGGTCCGGTCCGTGTACCTGGTATCCGGCGCCCAGGACCTGCGCTGCGTCGTCACCGGCCGCAGCATGCATGATGTCGCCGATTTCGTTGCCCAGAAGCTTGCCACCATAAATCGGGTAACCGCCACCGCGACACATTTCGTACTGAAGACGTATAAGGATGACGGCGAACTGCTTATCGGGGCCACCGAGGACCACCGCCTGAGAGTGGCGCCATGAGGCCACTGAACCCGGCCGTCGTCGCCTGCCCACCATCGGGGATTCGCCGCTTCTTCGATATAGCGGCCAGCATGGAAGACGTCATCTCGCTGGGAGTGGGCGAGCCTGACTACGCGACTCCCTGGCGAATAAGGGAAGCTGGAATATTCGCCCTAGAAAGCGGCATCACCACCTACACGTCGAACGCGGGACTACTGGAACTTCGCGAGGCCATCTGCGCGGACCTCGATCGTCGCCACGGCCTGAGTTACCGGCCGGCAGACGAATGCCTCATTACCGCTGGCGTGTCGGAAGGGCTCGACCTGGCGCTACGGGCCTTGCTAGCCGCGGGCGACGAGGTGCTGATCCCGGAGCCTTGTTATGTCGCGTATGGGCCGTGCGTGAGCCTGGCGGGAGGCACGCCTGTGCCCGTTGCCACGAGTGGGGCAGACGGATTTCGCCTGCACGCTGACCGGGTCGCCGCCGCCATTACACCAAATACAAAGGCGATACTGCTCAGCTCGCCGGCTAACCCGACCGGGGCCGTCCAGTCACGTGAGGACCTGGCTGCCGTGGTCGAATTGGCCGTGCGGCATGATCTTTACCTGATCTCTGACGAGATATACGAGAGGCTCAGCTACCTTTCGCCACATGTCTGCGTCGCCGCTCTGCCGGGCGCGCTCGAGCGAACTATTCTGCTGGGCGGTTTTTCGAAGGCTTACGCCATGACGGGATGGCGCGTCGGATATTTGTGTGCCCCTGCACCCATATCGGAGCTGGCCTGCAGGATCCATCAGTACACCATGCTCTGCGCGTCGCATATATCGCAACTGGCCGCCCTGGAGGCTCTGCGCACCGGCGAAGCTGACGCGGATGAAATGATCGCCGACTATGATCGCCGCCGCCGCATCTTTGTCAAAGGCCTCTGCGAAATCGGCCTGGACTGCCCGGAGCCCGGCGGCGCATTCTATGCGTTCCCATCCATTAGCAGCACCGGCCTGACCTCCCAGGAATTCGCCGAGCAGCTCCTCTACGACGAGCACGTTGCCGTGGTTCCTGGTGATGTCTTCGGCGCGTCGGGCGAAGGATATGTCCGGTGCTGCTATGCGACGGCCCTGTCGGAACTAGAGGAGGCGCTGGTCCGGATCGACCGTTTCCTGGGCAAGCTTCCTACTGCCCCCGCCGCGCATTGACCGCTTGCGGATAGCGATGCCATGCCGTGTGGGACGGCTGAGTGGTGGCCGGGGGGCCCGGGGCCGGGCGCGCTCCGCCCGGGCGGCATCCGTCCTTCTCCGGCCACTGCCTGACGGGGCCGGCCTGGGCGGATGAGCGACATCGGGCCGGTGCTCATATTGGCGGGCGGGCTGTCCCCGGAACGGGGCCTGACCGAGACGAGCACCTTGCCGATGGCCGTCGCATCCGCCGGTATGCGGCCTTGACCGCTGTTGTCGCTCTCCGTCATCATCGTTCGGAGGACCGGGGCAGCTCTCCGGATCTGATCGGTGGGGGGACTTTCGCGATGAAGAAATCTGGCCGGACAAGAATATCACCAAAGGTCGCGATCGAAATAGGTTACACCGTTCTGGTAGTAGCGGTATTCGGCGTTTCGGGCTACCTCTACCTGCGGATAGGCGTGGAGAACCTGTTTCATTCATTAACATTCCCCGGCAAAGTAATCGGCGCGGTCCTCTTCACGTGTTCGATTGTGATTTTGGCTGGGGCGCCAGCAATCCTGCGATACCAGCAGCTGGCCTGGAGAAGTGACGCGACGCGATATCAGTACCTGGTTTTTGGCAGTGATGTGAGCGGAGGCAAGAAGCCGGAAACCGGCAGCATCCAAACGTCGGGCGGCTTCGTCGTGGCAGCCGCCGGTGTATTGCTCACGGTCAGCAGCATGCTACTGATAGTCCAAAGGTATGTTGGTCACGTAAACCCCTGGTGGATTTGTTGGCTGGTGTTGGTAGCTTGTTCTTCCTTGGTGCTCTACCGTGCCCTGAAGGCAGGGATCCGGCTGCCGAACATCAATCGGCTGGTTGGTGGCCTGTCCCTCGCCCTGCTGATATCGCTGACGAGCATCGCATACACCGATTTCTACCTTCCGTCTGAGGCGGCACCGCTTCTGTCCGTATCAGTCGCGATCAAGCCAGCTACTATTGACAAGCACCACAAGGCAGCCATCATTCCCATATCGATGGTGGTCCGCAATTCACAGAATGTTGGTGTTTACCTGCTTGCCGCCTACTACGACGTCAGCGGCCGCAAAGAGACCATGTCTCATCTGAGCTGGCCTAAGCTGAGAACCGCGGATAGCAAAGCTCAAAAGCGGGGGCGGCCGTTCCGCCGGTTCGTCACCGACAAATCCTACGACCTGCTGCAGGAGGGCCCCATCGGCGACCACAGCGAAGAGTTTCTGAACCCAGGTGACTCGTTCACCGTCAGCGACACTGTAACTATCCCGGAGCCTACCCGCTATGACGCTATCGAGGTCGCCTATCAGATTCTGATCATGCGGGACGACCGGTACCAGCTCGACCCCGACTTCTGGGATCACGGGACCGCCGTCTGGGATGACAAGACCGCCTGCCATGCTAGGAAGACTCTCAAGGCTAAGAAGACCCTCAAGTATGTCTACTGGCAGGGAGATGTCTCTGAAAGCAGTCCTTTGCAGCAGATGCTGACAGCTTCAAAAGAGGTCTGCGTCGAGCACGATATTCCCACCCTTCATTCTTCCAAGCCGTATACACCTAAGATCAGAGGGCAGATCGAAGACGCGGCTACCAAAAGCCGCATTGATGCCCTAACCGAAATCAAGAGCTACGGCTTCGAAGTCCAAGGCGGGCCATTTATTACCGCCATACCTGCCCAGCTCAAGATCCCCATATACGACAAAGTTAAGGCCAGGTCACGGTGAAGTTGGCCCGGGCCTGCTAGCTCTTGCCGGCGCTGACGATGACCACGCCTGATAGGTGCTCGGGGCTTACGCGGTAGCTGGGCGAAACGATTCGCTCATAGAGCAAAACTCTGGCGTTGTTTTCTTCTGGCACGCGGGCTCAGTGACGGACGCGGTAGCGGATGTGGGTGGCCTGCGGTGGGGCCGGCCGGACTCCCCGCCCGCGAAGTACCGCTCATGCAGCCGCATGAAGCCGTCGCCGCCGGGGTTGCCCGGTTGGTCGTTCGGACCGGCGATGTACCCGTCGAGGGACATCGACATGTAGAGCACCGATGCTGACACTCCGGCCTCCTGTGATCTCGATCCAGCCTGTCTGAACGTGCTGTAGACGCGGTATGGCGGCATTTCTCATCGGCCACTCGCCCGCTCTGTCATCGGGTCCGGCCAGCGCCCCGACTAGCTTGACCTGGGCCTGGCTGCCCGGGACTCCCCCGGCGGGGAGAACTCACGAGGGTGAAAGAGGCGAACCTCGCCAGTATCAGGCACCGTTGCTATCGTCGGCGGGTGGAAGTTCGGTCCCTGGGGTATCGCACCGACTTGGCGATCCTGGCGCTCGAAGGCAGCCAGGTCACCGATCGCGGTGATCACCTCGTCATCCGTACCCTGCGCAATCCGGACTACTGGTGGGGTAACTTTCTGCTGCTGCGGGACCTCAAGCCCGGCTCGGGCGGTGGCTGGATGGCCAGGTTCGCCGCCGAGTTCCCGGACGCGCAACACACGGCTCTAGGGCTGGACGAGCCGGACGTCCGCGCCGTGGACCCCGGTGAGCTCGCCGGGATGACGATGGAGCGGAACGCGGTCATGACGGCGATGTCGGTGCACGCGCCGCCGCACCCGAATACGGAGGCGGCCTTCCGGACGCTGGAGGGCGACGCCGACTGGCAGCAGTCGCTCGAGCTCACGGCTGCGGTCTACGCTGGTGAGCCCGGCGGCGACGCTGGGTTCCTGACCGCGCAGCTAGCCGCGAAGCGGGCGCTGACCGAGGCGGGCCACGGAGCGTGGTCCGGCGCTTTCCTCGACGGCACACTGGTCTCGCAACTGGGCCTCATCACCGTTGAATCAGGGCTCGCACGCTACCAGAGCGTCGAGACCCATCCCGCCGCCCGCCGCCGTGGACTCGCCGGCACCCTGGTCTGGCACGCCGGTGCGACCGCACTCACCGGCGGCACAAAGACTTTGGTCATGGTCGCCGAACCCGATGACGCCGCCATCCGCGTCTACCGCTCCGTCGGCTTCACCGTCACCGAACACCAGCTCAGCTTCATCCATCAGCCAGCCCAATCATGACCGGCAAAGGTAAGACCAGCGATCAGCCTGCTCAGGAACTGATGGCCCAGCCCGCGATAAGGCCCTTGTTGTTCGAGACCCTTGCCAGCACGTCCGCGGACATGCTCACGCCGCGCCCATCCGGCCGGACCATCGATGAGCAGTCATGAAGCAAGAAAGAACCTGCCGTCTCGTCGTAGCCGTATACCAGCACCAAATGCCCACCCCGCAGGGAGCTGTCAACGCTCGCCGCATTGATGGATAGAATCGCGTACATTCCCTCGGTTAGCGCCTCGGTGATCTCGCCGATACCTAGCATCCTCATGACGTGGCAGCGTATGCCGAGGCTTTCCGCGAGCTCGGCCAGGGGATAATGAAATGCACCCTGGATGGTGCCATGCTCGCTCACCGTGAACGTGCCATTCGCTGCGGCCATCATAGTAAGCTGATAGAGGCTCAGGTTGCTGGTGACGCCAATAGTGTCACCAACCATCTTCAGGCAGCAGATTCCGCAGATCTCAGGAATCCAGCGCTGATATTCCAGCCGGCTGGAGCCAAATGCTATCCACGGCTCGGTGTCGTCCGGCCGTCTCTTTGGCACATACACGGGTACCGGTGGCAAATGATTTCCGTTCGTTTCATACGGAACCGTGGTGCTTTCTACGCGTCATGAAACGCGGATATCGCCTCATATTAGCAGTGCCGGGCGGCCGGCGACTGCTGGCCGGATCACCCGCGGGTTGTTCCGGTGGCCGGCCACGGCGGCCGGCCGCCAAGGCATGGTCACGTCGGCCCGGTCGCAGTGGCCCCGCTGTCGCCAAGCGCGACGGATCGACTGAGCGCCGAAGAACTGGTAATGCCACGGTCGCCTGCGACCTTCCCACGGTCGGTAGGCGGTGGACGCCGGATCTGGCCTCCAAGCTGCTCTGGCTGTGTAACGCCACGGCATGCAATTCCAGGCCCGGGCAACGTAATCCGCCGCGCGCATATCCGCGCCTATGCACGCCGTTGTGCGCACATGATGCGCATGCGCGATCGGATGGACGAGCCGGGCGGGCTGTTCGTACACACATGGCCGGGCGTGACCCCGGCCGCATCTGCAGCGATCGCCACTAAGGGCTCGCAGAAAAATAACCCGTAGTTTCCTGGGATGCGGCATGCTGCTGTGGTATGGGCGGCGATGAGGAACCGGGGCAGGTGCTGGCGGCGAAGTTCCAGGCGATCTTCCCGCACCTGGATGAGCGGCAGCGGCGGCTGCTGATGGGTGCTGAGGCCCGGGCGCTGGGGCATGGCGGGATCCGCGTGGTGGCCCGGGCCGCCGGGGTCCGCGAGGCCACGGTGTCGCTGGGTGTGGCTGAGCTGGACTCCGGCGCTGAGCCGCTGGGCCGGGCTCGCCGGCCGGGCGGGGGACGCAAGCGGGCGGCCGATCTGGATCCGGGGCTGCGCCTGGCGCTGCAGGCCCTGGTCGAGCCGCAGGAGCGGGGTGATCCGATGTCACCGCTGCGGTGGACGACGAAATCGACCCGCAAGCTGGCAGCGGAACTGACCCGGCAGGGGCACCGGGTCGGTGCTGACACCGTCGGTGATCTGCTGCGGGAAGAAGGGTTCAGCCTGCAGGGCAACGCCAAGACCATTGAGGGCCGGCGGCACCCCGACCGTGATGGGCAGTTCCGTTACATTAACGAGCAGGTCAAAGCGCATCAAGACAGCGGCGACCCGGTAGTCAGCGTGGACACCAAGAAGAAGGAACTGGTCGGCGAGTTCAAAAACGCGGGCCGCGAGTGGCGGCCCAAGGGTGAGCCGGTGGCCACCCGCACCCATGACTTTCCCGGGGACAGCGCAGGCAAGGCAGTGCCGTATGGGGTCTACGACCTCACCTCAGACACTGGCTGGGTGAACGTAGGCACCGATCATGACACCGCCGCGTTCGCGGTGGAGTCGATCCGCCGCTGGTGGAAGGCCGTGGGCAGCGGCGACTACCCGGCCGCCCGGCGGCTGCTGATCACCGCGGACGCGGGCGGGTCCAACGGATACCGCACCCGGGCGTGGAAGGCTGAGCTGGCCGGGCTGGCCGTGGAGACAGGGCTGGAGATCACCTGCTGCCACTTCCCGCCCGGGACCTCCAAGTGGAACAAGGTGGAGCACCGGCTGTTTTCGGCCATCACGATGAACTGGCGGGGCCGGCCGCTGACCAGCCACGAGGTCCTCGTGCAGACCATCGCCGCCACCACCACGGCTACCGGCCTGCGTGTGCGCGCTGAACTGGACACCAGCGCCTACGACACTGGAGTCAAGGTCAGCGACGCCCAGATGGGCGCCTTACCGCTGACCCGCCACCACCGGCACGGCGACTGGAACTACACCCTCCGCGCCGAACCCTACGAGCAGATCAGCGGCGCTCCCGATCCATTTGACCGGCCCAGTCCCGACCTGGCCTGGCTCTGCCATCCGGTGCTGACCGGCCTGCCCGCCCCGCACTGGGATGCCCTGATCACCACGCTGATGACCCTCCACGGCCAGCAGCGGGAAACGAGCCTGGACGCCCGCCGCGGTCACCGCCCCCGGCTGACCGCCCCCGGCACCGGCCGCCGCCCCGTCCTCACCCTGGCCGACCGGCTCCTGGCCACCGTCCTCCACCAGCGCCTCGCCCTGCCCCAGGTCGCCATCGCCGCCCTATTCAGCGTCCGCCCCGAAACGATCAACAAACGCATCCGCGACATCCGCCAGCTACTGGACCAGGCCAGGCACACCATCCAGCCCGGTCCGCACCACCTCGCCAGCCTGGATGACCTATACAAGCTCGCGGCCGCAACAGGCATCAACACCCCATCGGAGATCAAGACAGCGTGTTAATGATCTGCGAGCCCTTAACTACCCGGCATTGCCGCTAGCCCACCCTGGACTCACTCACCGCAATCGCCTACCGCCACCAGCGGTAGGCCGCAGAGTCGTGTCCGCTCAGGCGTTCTGGCACGCCTGTGCAGCCGGGCAGCGCCGCGCCGCC
>Ga0070710_10000169_pt1 | contig 30067 bp, 23 predicted proteins | sample LARL52metaG_FD_65454 | JGI IMG/M metagenome (GOLD analysis project Ga0070710, IMG submission 65454) | Corn, switchgrass and miscanthus rhizosphere microbial communities from Kellogg Biological Station, Michigan, USA - LAR L5-2 metaG | ecosystem: Host-associated > Plants > Roots > Rhizosphere ...
GTGCCCTTGAGGTCGGTCGCGATCACCACGAACGCGCCGTTCCGCAACCGCAGGACGAACGGGTCGCGCAGGCCGCCGGTGCCCGCGGTCGGTGTCACCACCGGGTTGTTCTGGTTCAGCGGCATCCAGTCGAGGCCGTCGGAGCTGACGGCCAGGTGCAGTCCGTAGTCGGCGGCCGCCATCGACGGCGACTCGGTGAAGTACGCCATGGCGTAGCCCGAGTAGGTGGCCTGGGCCTGGGCGAACCTGGTGCCGAGGGCACCGGCGACCGCGGCTCCCGCCGCACCTGCGAGCAGTCCTCGTCGACCGATCATCGCCAACCCGTCCGTCGGCCGAGCAGCCGGAACTTCCCGCCATCAGGGTGTTAGCGTTCACATCCACCTGACGGCAGTGCGGGGGCTCCGATGTTCGGGGGTGAGTGGCCGCTGCTGCGTGCCGGGTCGCAGTATGGTGCCGGGGAGCCGCGTCTTCAAGATGCGGCTCTCCGGTTTCACCGATCACACTTGCATCCGGTTGGTGTTAGCGCTCACTCAGGTCGGCTCAGTGCTCCAGCAGGGAGACGCTGGTCCGGTAGCCGGAGTCGCCGACGTACGGCACCTGGCGGCCGATGCCGATCGTGACGGACACGTCCTTCCCGGCGATGTCACCGGTCGGGAAGTAGCGGCTCGGGATCACCCCGCCGGGGCACCAGCTGCGCGGGTTGCTCGTGGTGTTGTTGCGGAAGATGCCGGGGTTGCCGTCCGGGCTGTACTGCTCCAGGTTCGCGCAGTCGACCGCGGTGGAGAACGAGCCCACGCGGGTGCCGTTCACCGCCACGGTGACCGTGGTGTTGGAGTACTCCTCGCCGCCCGCCGCCGAGCCGTAGCCCGCGATCACCAGCGCGATGTCGCCGCGGTTGCCGGTCGCGGTGTGCCGCACCGGGCCCACGGTGATCGAGTTCGTCGTCTCGCGGACACCGGAGATCATCCCGGTGACGTCGTGGTCGCGCGCGGTCAGCCGCGAGGAGGAGATCAGCGACAGCGAGTACTTGAAGCCGACCGCCTTGAACTCGGGGGTGAGCTCGGAGTGCGAGTCGCACGGGTCACCGCGGTACGGGTTCGAACCGCCGCCGATGCCGAGGTAGACGTCCTTGTCCGGGTCCGCGAGCGCACCGGCGTACGGCCCGAGATCGGTGTCCGGGAAGGTGTAGTTCGACTTGGTCCCGCGCCAGTAGTCGCTGAACGGGGTGATGAAGTCCTGCAGGGTCACCCTCGGCGTGGCCGCGGTCGGGGTGGTGCCCTTCGGCACGGCGACGTAGAAGACCGTGCCGATCCGGTCGTAGTTGTCGCACTGCGCGTGGTAGCTGACCCGAGCCCGCAGGTCGTCACCGATCAGCGCCTTCTCCGCGTCGGTCAGCTTCCTGGCGAACTCAGTGCCGCGGTTCCACATCAGCACACCCGCGGGCGGGGTGTAGCCCGCCGGGTCCGCGCTGGTGTAGATGCCGAACTGCGGGATGTGGTCGAACACCGCGATGCTGCCGCCGCCGGGGTCACCGGAGCTGGTGCCGAGCACCTCGAACTCGTAGATCCGGGCGGCTTGGTCGGTGCTCTGGGTCGGCGTGGTGACGACGAGCTTGGCGTACCGGGCGCTGGTCGCCGTGATCGGGTGGGTCGTCGTGCTCGCGGTGTTGTCCGTGACGGTCACCGCGGTGGTCCAGGTGGTGCCGTCGGCGGACAGCTGGATGCCGAACGCCCTGGTGTTGTAGCTGACCGGCTCACCGCCGGCACCGGCGTGCGCGATGGCGAAACCGGTGACCGACGCCGTGGCGCCGAGGTCGACCTGCAGGTACCTGGTGGACGCCGCCGAGCACCACTTGTCGCTGTTGCCGCCGGTGGTGCTGCCGTTGACGGCCTTCTCCGGGCCTTCGGTGCTCGCGCACGCGGCGGAACCGGTCGCCGGTCTGTTCAGGGCCAGGTTGGTGGCCGCGGTCGCGGGCGGTGGGATGACGAGCAGGGAGGTGATGAGCAAGCCCGACGACACGATCGCCCGGGCCGTCTTCAGCTGAACCGTCATGTGCGCCGATGCTGCCGAGCCCGTGCCGGTGCGCGGTAGAGCCGTTCGTCTGCCAACCACTGGTCCACTGTGGACCGGACCGCCACCCGGCGGGGTCGGCTCCAGCCGGGTAGCTGAGGGGTTCCGGACGCCCGGCAGCTGGGCGGAGCGGCCGCGCGCCGGAAGACTTCGGTGCAGACCCCCACCCGAGGAGACAGCGCGATGTTGAAGCGGATGCTGAGTGCCTTCGGTGTCGGCGGCCCGTCCGTCGACACCGTGCTGGACTCGCCCCACGCCATGCCGGGCCAGGTCGTCACCGGGCAGGTGCGCATCCAGGGCGGCAGCGCGGACACCGAGATCAGCCAGGTCGTGCTGTCGCTCGTCCCGCAGGCCGAGCTCTTCCGGGTGGTCGTGCAGCAGGGGGTGCTGGTGCCGGCGGGTCAGCTGGTGTCGATCCCGTTCGGGCTGCCGATCCCCTGGGAGACCCCGATCACCGCGCTCGGCGGCACGCAGCTCGGCGGCGTGACCGCGGGCGTGCGGACCGAGCTGCTGATCACGGGCGCAGCGGACGAGCGCGACCTCCGCCCGGTGGCCATCAGCCCGTTGCCCTCGCAGGACGCGGTGCTGGAGGCGGTCGGCCGGCTCGGGTTCTCCTTCCGCGGCACCGACGCCGAGGTGCCGCAGAAGCTCTCGTTCCTCCCGCCCGCCCGGTTCACCGGGCGGATCCGCCAGGTCGAGCTGATGTTCGTCACGAACGCGCAGGAGCTGCAGGTCGTACTGGAGGCGGACCAGCTCGGCGGTGACCTGTTCGGGCGTTTCCGGGTCTCGCACCAGGAGGCGCTGGTCACCGACTGGACCTCGGCCATCAGCGGCTGGCTCGCCCAGGTGGCCGAGTTCGCCGGTCAGCCCAACCAGCTCGGCCGGAGCAGCGGACCCGGCGTCGGAGGCATGGCGTGGTCCTGAGCGAGATGACCGACGAGTTCTTCGGCGACGAAGACTGATCCCCACCAGAGTCACCCGAGGAGCACCAGTGGCCATTTCCGGAATCTTCAGCGCGCTGATCATCGGCCTGATCATCGGCGCACTCGGCAGGCTGGTCGTGCCGGGCAAGCAACGCATCCCGCTCTGGCTGACCATCCTGATCGGCATGGGCGCGGCGTTGATCGGCACGTTCGCCGCCACCAAGCTCGGCGTCGCGCACACCCGCGGCATCGACTGGATCGAGCTGATCATCCAGATCGCGCTCGCGGCCGGAGGTGTGAGCCTGGCGGCCGGTCTGTACCGCCGCGAAAAGGTCTAGCACCGCCCCAAGAACCTGCACGGCAGGAGACGCCACCCCTCCTGCCGTGCAGCCCAAAATCGCCGGACGTTCGCTTGTCCGGCAACGGGAAAGCGCTTTCACACGGGTGATTGACGGCGCGAACGAGCCTCCCCTACGTTGCGATTTCGGGATTGTTTTCCGGAAAGGCGGGGGATCATGCGCAGACGTTCGTTCCTCGGCGCGACCGTCGCGGCGGTCGCGATGTCCGGCACCAAGGCAGCGGTCGCGGACAGCAGGACGAGTTCTCGCTGGGTCAACACCTGGGTGTCCATGCCGCAGCTGTGCGAACCCGGCAACATGCCGCCACCACCGTTCACTCAGGACAACCTCGTGCTGGCCGACGCGACGCTGCGCCAGACCGTCCGGGTGACGATCGGCGGCCGGCGGATGCGGTTGCGCTTCTCCAACGCCTTCGGCGGCGCGAACCTCCCGATCACGGCGGTCACGGTCGCCCTCGCGACGAAGCCGGGTGCCGGCGCGGTCGAGCCCGGCAGCACGCGCCGGGTCACGTTCAACCGGCGGTCCTCCGTGGACATCCCGGTCGGCGCGCTGGCCGTGTCGGACCCGCTGGACTTCGCGCTCAAGCCCGGCACGAACGTCACGGTGAGCGTGTACCTCGCCGACGGGCAGGCGTCCAGCTCGATCACCGCGCATCCCGGTTCCCGCACCACGTCCCACCTCCTCGCGGGCAACCACGTCGAGGCGGACGACCTGCCCGGCGCGACGACGACCGACCACTGGTACTTCCTCAGCGGCATCGAGGTCGTCGCCGAGGCGTCCGGGGTCGTGGTGATCGGCGACTCGCTGACCGACGGCCGCGGGTCCACCACCAACGGCAACGACCGCTGGCCCGACCGGCTCTTCGACCGGCTGCAGGCCGAACGCCGCGGGGTCGCGGTGCTCAACCAGGCCGCCGGTGGCAACCGGGTGCTGCACGACGGTCTGGGCCCCAGCGTGCTGGCCCGTCTCGACCGGGATCTGCTGGCGCAGAGCGGTGTCGCGTGGCTGCTGCTGTTCGAGGGCATCAACGACATCGGCACGGCGACTCCCGACGAGAGCTCCCAGAAGAAGGCCGCCGAGGACCTGCTCGCCGGGTACGAGCAGATCGTCGACCGGGCCCACGCGCACGACCTGCCGGTGTACGGCGCGACGCTGCTGCCGTTCGGCGGCAGCTTCTACGACGACGCAGGTGGTTTCCGGGAGACGGCCAGGCAGACGGTGAACCGGTGGATCCGCACGAGCCACCGCTTCGACGCCGTCATCGACTTCGACGCCGCCGTCCGCGATCCGGCCGCACCGCGGCAGCTGCTGCCCGCGGTCGACGTCGGAGACCACCTCCACCTGAATCCGGCGGGTTACCGGACTCTGGCGGAGGCGGTCCCCACGCGACTCTTCCGCCGGTAGTGCGTGAGGGGTTCCGGCCATCCCTGGTCGGCCGGAACCCCTCACGACCTCATCTCACGGGTTGATGCGCTGGTACGCCGGTTTCGGCCGCAGGTTCGTGTCGAAGAGGCACGCGGCCCCCTCGCCGGGGAACGTCCCCGGAATCCACGAGTGGCGGTCGGTGTAGCCCCACGTCGTGAACTCCACGCACCGAGAGACGGCGTGGCACGCGTCCCAGATCTGCTTGTAGTAGCTGGCCTGGGTGTTGAGCTTCGCCGCGTCGGCGGGCAGGGGGACGCGCACGTCGGCCTCGGTGATCGCGATGTCGAGTCCCAGCGCGGCGAACCGCTCCATGTTCTGGCGGAAGCTCGACGGGAAGGCGTACTTGGTCGCCAGGTGCGTCTGGATGCCGATGCCGTCGATCGGCACGCCCTGCTGCTTGAGCGCCTTCACCATGTTGTACAGGCCGGTGCTCTTGGCGTTGATGCCTTCGGTGTTGTAGTCGTTGATGTAGAGCTTGGCCGACGGGTCGGCGGCACGGGCCCAGCGGAACGCGTCCGCCACGTACCCGTCACCGAGCTTCTGCTGGAAGATCGACTGCCGGTGTGAACCGTCCTCGTTGAACATCTCGTTGACGACGTCCCATGCGCGGATCTTGCCCTTGTAGCGGCCCATCTCGGTGTTGATGTGCTGCTGGGTCGCACTGCGCAGGTCGGCCGCGTTGAGGTTGTTCAGGTAGTTCGGGTACTGGCTGTGCCACACCAGCGTGTGCCCGCGCACGGTCATGTGGTTCTGCTGGGCGAAGTTGACGATCGCGTCGGCGCCGCCCCAGTTGTACTGGCCGCGGTTCGGTTCGACGCTCGCCCACTTCATCTCGTTCTCGGGCGTGATGTTGCCGAACTCGCGGGTCAGCACCGACTTGAAGTCGGCCTCGTTGAGGTTCTGGGCAGCCACCGCGCTGCCGACGTACCGGGTGGTGATGCTCTTCAACGGTGCCGCGGCCGACGCCGGCACCGCCTGGTTCGTCGCCATCACGGCCGCCGCCGCCGTGATCGCGAGAACCTGTGGTAAGCGCAACTTCATTGTCGCTCCTCGTGATTGGCTACAACCTTGTGCTCTCCGGCGGTCCGAGGTAGCTCGGTCGCAGACCGCCGGTGTCCACGACGAGCTTCTGCACGACGACGGTCGGATCGACCATCCAGAACCGGAGCACGTGCGGTCCGGGGGTGAGCACGTGCCTGGTCGCGATGCGGTTGACGTTGTCGGAGGTGATCCGCTCCCACTGCCGGTTCATCAGCGAGTGGTCGGCGCCGGACGCCTTGATCACGTCGACGACCTGAGGTGCCTCGTCGTCGAACGACACCGCGTACCGCAAGCCCGGTGTGGGCAGGACTCCAGCGCGGGGCGAGAGGTACGCCCACACGGTCACTTCGCCGGAGGTGAACAGCGTCATCCGGTATTCCAGCCGCGGACCGCGACCGGGTTCCCTGGGCGCGGCGGTGACGGGGAACGGTTTCAGGCCCGCCCCGGTCCGGCCGATGCCGGGAATGCGCCGCCACCGCACACCGTCCACAGCCACGTTCGCGCTGTGGTGCTCCGCCTCGATCGAGACGTAACCGTTGGCCTCCATGAAGCCCTGCCGCCACGCGCGCGGCACGTCGGGGTTGCGGACCAGCGCCTCGACGGTGACCGTGCGGCCCGCGCCGGTCACCACGATCGGCACGCGGGTCGTGCCCTTGGGCGCCCGCGCCCAGTCGACCGAGACCGTCGCCCGCAGCTGCTCGTCCACCCGGCCGGACGACGGCCGCACCACCAGCCAGGGCACGCCGGCGCGCAGCGTGCAGCCGAACGGCTCGGTGCCCCGGTTGAAGACGTCGACGAACGGCGCGGGCTGGCTGGAGAACGGGCTGAGCTCCGGCAGCACCGGACTGTCCGAAGAGGACGGCCACCACTGCTCGGAGCCGTCGATCGCCACGCCCATCTCGGCACCGGAGACCGGCGTGATCCGCCGCACCGCGGGGAAGATCACGTCCGGCAGCGCGACGTTGTCCTTCTCGGGCTGCTGCCACGGCGCGTTCGGACCGTAGCGGTCCACGTCGCCGTAGTCGATGTGCGGCTGGGTCTGGAAGCCCTGCCACTTGCCGCCCGCGATCCCGGTGTTGAACCGCTCGGCCAGCGCGAGGTCGTCGGCGAACCGCGCCTCGGTCTTCGCGGCGAGATCGTTGGCCAGCACACGACCTTGCTGCGCGTAGAAGAGGTTGGTGAACTCCGCGTGCCGCAGCTCGTACAGGTTCGCGGTCGCCTTCACCGGGTACAGCACGAGTTCGAAGAAAGCGTCCTGATAGGACTGGGGCACCCGCCCGGCGAGCCGGGAGACGCGCTCGCCCAACTGCCGCCACTCCTCCGTCACGCGGTCCAGCTCGCGGTAGTGGACCAGGCTGAACGGCGTCATCTTGTCGTCGTAGACGATCGCGGTGCCCTCACCGGTGATCCTGCGGTTGAGCAGCTCGGGTTTGCGCCGGGCCTGCAACGTGCCGTAGGTGTGCAGCACCTCGGCGATCTCCGCGGCCAGGCGCCGGCCGAAGTTCTGCGCGGCGTAGTCGCGTTCCCACCGCGGCACCTGCTCCAGCGGCATCGGCCGCCAGGCCTGGTCGAGGAAGAACTGCGCGGGCAGCTCGTTGCCCTTGAAGTCACCGACGTTGGCCACCCACAGCCGTGAGACGCCGTACTGCGCGGCCTGGTCGAGCTGCTCCCACACGTTGGCGAGCACGGACGTGTCGACCCACTTGTAGCAGCGGCCCCCGCCGACGTAGTCGAAGTGGTAGTACAGGCCGTACCCGCCGGCGCGGGGCGGCAGCGAACGGTCCGGCAGCCGGCACAGGTTGCCCCAGTTGTCGTCCGGGAACACGACGGTGACGTGGTCGGGCGGCCGCAGCCCCTTGTCCCAGTACCGCAGGACCTCCTTGTAGAGCGTCCAGACCTGCGGGATCGACGCCGGGTCGCGGCCGGTGACGCGGGCCAGCACCTCCTGCTCGGCGGTCAGGATCGACTGCATCAGCTCGATGCTGTCGCCGTCGGGCAGCTGGGTGTCGCCGTTGCCGCGCATGCCGACGGTGACGATGCCCTCGAAGTCCTCGTCCACCATGCGTTTGATGCCGTCGGCCCAGTAGGCCCTGATCGCGTCGGGGTTGCGGCGGAAGCTCCACTCCCCCGTGCCGCCGTACGGGTCGTGGCCCGCGGTGGCGTGGCGGTTCCACTCCTCGATGCCGCGCATCATGGGCGCCTCGTGCGAGGTGCCCATGACGATGCCGTAGCGCTTGGCGGTGGCGTGGTTGAGCGGGTCGTCCTCGGCGAACGCGCGGCCCCACACCGCGGGCCACACGTAGTTGCCCTTCAGCCGCAGGAGGGTCTCGAAGACCTTCTCCCAGAAGAGGTGGTTGAAGCCGCCGGGGTGGCCGGGTGCCTTGCCGGGACCGAAGTACCGCGGCGCCCAGGTGCCCAGCGCCGGGTTCTCGTCGTTGACGAAGATGCCGCGGTACTTGACGAACGGCGTGCCCAGGCTGTGCCGTCCCGCCTGCACGTGCAGCTCGTCGTGGTGCTCCACGGGCACGTCGTCCCACCAGTACCAGGGCGAGACGCCGATGTTGCGGGAGAGGTCGTAGGTGCCGTAGATCGTGCCGCGCGGGTCGCTGCCGGTGATCACCAGCACGCGCCGCCCGCCCGTCCGCACCGCCTCCGTCAGCGAGGTCTCCCACTTGCCCGAGATCCCCTTGACGTCCAGCCGTCCCGCCGCGACCAGCGAGTCCACCAGCGGGCTGCGGCCGAGCGACCCGATCAGCACCACGTCGCCGTCCGCCGGCAACGCGTTCACCAGCGCGGGTTTCACGCCGGTGACGCGTTCGACGTCCGCCTGGAGGTCACCCGCGACCCGCACGACGCCGGGGTGGTCGGCGTCGCTCACCACGAGGGTGGTGGCTTTCCCCTTGGACACCAGGGGGAAGCTCCCCGATCCACCTCGGGTCGACACGTACTCGCTCACCGCGAGCGCGGCCATCAGTTGCAGGAAGTTCCGCCGGGCGAGGGACGAGATCATCGTTGAACTCCTCCTGGCGAAGGGTCAGCCCTTCACCGAACCGGTGAGCCCGCCGACCATGCGGCGTTCGGCGAGCACGAAGAACGTGAGCGCCGGGATCATGGACAACGCCGTGAACGCGAGCACCTTCGCGGTGTCCTGGGTGTGCTCGGACTGGAACATCGCCACGCCGAGCGGGAGCGTGAAGTGGGTCGAGTCGTTGAACACGAGCAGTGGCAACAGGAAGAAGTTCCAGCTGCTGACGAACGCGAGCACGGACACCGTGGCCAGCGCGGGCCGCGACAGCGGCAGCAGGATCCGCCAGAAGAACCCGAGCTTGGCCGCGCCGTCGAGCAGCGCGGCGTCCTCCAGCTCGCGGGGGATGGCGTGCATGAACGGCCGCAGGATCACGATCGTGATCGGCAGCGAGAACGCCGCCTCGGGAATCGCGACGCCGAGCGGGTTCTCCAGCAGCCCGAGCTGGCGCAGCCACAGGTACAGCGGCAGCGTCGCGACCCCGAGCGGGAACAGCAGGCCGAGCGTGAACAGCGTGTAGAACGCCTCCCGGCCCCTGAACACGTAGCGGGACAACGCGAACGCCGCCATCGAGCCCAGCACGACCGCGAGCGTCGTCGCGATCACCGCGATGAACGCGCTGTTGCCGAGCAGGCGCCAGAACACCGGCGAGCTCAGCACGTCCCGGTAGTTGTCCCACACCCACGGGCCGGGCAGCCCGGCCGGTGAGGAGTTGATCTGCGCCGTGGTGCGGAACCCGCCCAGCAGCACGAACAGCAACGGCACGACCGTGACGCCGACGACGGCGAACGCGGTGAGGTAGCCGACGACGTTGCGGCGCATCAGCCCACCGCCCCTTCGGTGTCCCGGCGCAGCGCGTACCGCTGGTACAGCAGCGCGAACAGGAAGCAGATGAGGAACAGGATCACCGCGACCGCGCTGCCGAACCCGAACTCGTAGCGCTTGAAGCCGTGGTCGATCAGGTAGGTCGCCATGGTCGACGACGCGTTGGCGGGCCCGCCCAGCGTCATGATCCAGACCAGGTCGAACAGCTGCAGCGACCCGATCACCGACAGGAAGATCCACACCCGGATCGTCGGGCCCAGCAACGGCAGCACGACGTGCCGGGTGGCCTGCCAGCTCGTGGCGCCGTCCAGCGCGGCGGCCTCGCGCAACTCGACGGGGATGCCCTGGAGCCCGGCGAGCAGCAGGATCACGCCGAACCCGATGTACTTCCAGGTGATCACGACGAACAGCGTGTAGAGCACGATCCGCTGGTCGGCCAGCCACTGCTGCACGAGCCAGCCGAGGCCGGCGCCGCGCAGCACCTCGTCGACGAACCCGCCCGGCTGCAGCATCAGCAGCCAGATCACCGCGGTCACGGCCTCGGACAGCACGTACGGTGCGAACACCACCATCCGCAGGAACGTCCGGCCGCGCAGTTTCCGGTTGAGCAGCAGCGCCAGGCCGATGCTCAGCGGCAGCTGCACGATGATCGACAGCGCGGCGATGATCAGGTTGTGCCCGATCGAGCCGCGGAACACGTCACCGGAGAACGCGTCGACGTAGTTGTCCAGGCCGACGAAGTCCGTCAGCGGGCCGAACCCGTTCCACGAGTAGAGGCTGTAGTACACGGCCACGAAGATCGGCACCAGCACGAACCCCGCGAACAGCACCAGGCCCGGTGCCAGCAGGAGCGCGAGCTCGAGTCTTGTGCGCGTGCGGGATCGTCGCCGGGCGCCCCCAGCCGCTGGCGCGTGCGGACTGGGGGCGGTCAACGGCCGCGAACTGGTCGCGGTGCTCATCACTTGTTCCCGGCAGCCGCCTGGCTCACCGACTTCACGATCGCGTCCGGCCCGCCCTGCCCGGCGAAGAAGTTCGCGATCGCGTCGTTGAGCGCTTGACCGACGTTGGTCGGCATGGCGATGTCGAAGTAGAACTGCAGGTGCGGAGCCTTCGACACGTACTCCGAGATCTTCTTGTGCGTCTCGGTCTTCAGCGACGCCACGGCGGCCGGGTGCACGGGCAGGCCGGATCCGGTCGCGGCGAGCTTCTTCTGCACCTCCTCGCCGACGAGGTAGCCGAGGAAGTCCGCGCACGCCTTGGCCGCACGCGTGGTGCAGGAGAAGCCGTCACCGCCGCCGAGCACGGAGTTCGGGTCGCCCTGCCCGCCCGGCACCGCCGGGAACGGGAACCAGCCGACCTTCGAGTCGAGGTCCTTCTCCTCGGTCAGCGACTGCATGACGTCCGGGTTCCAGTCGCCCTGCAGCTCCATCGCGGCCTTGCCGGTCGCGAGCATGCCCGCCGAGCTGCCCGCGCCCTGCTGGGCGGGAGTGCCGACGAACCCGTCCTGGAACGGCTTGGTGTCGATGAACGCCTTGAGGTTCTCGCCCGCCTTGGTGAAGCACGGGTCGGAGAAGTCCTTCTTGTCGATCGCGGTCTTCAGCGAGTCGACCGAGCACTGGCGGATCGCGAAGTAGTTGTAGTAGAACGCGTCCGGCCAGCGGTCCTTGCCACCGACGGCGATCGGCACGATGTTCGCGGCCTTCAGCTTGGCGACCGCGGCGTTCAGCTCGTCCAACGTGGTCGGGGTGCTGGTGACGCCCGCGTTCGCGAAGACGTCCTTGCGGTACCAGAAGCCCACGGCGTGCATCTGGTACGGCACGCCGTACTGCTTGCCGCCGGACTGCCAGCCCTTGGCCGACTGGCCGAGCGGGCCGATCCAGCTCTGCGACGCCTGCGTGATGTCGGCGAGCTTGCCGGAGCTCAGCTGCGAGACGAGTGAGCCACCGCCCCACTGCTGGAAGATGTCCGGCGGTGTGTTGCCCTGCAGCGCGAGCGGCACCTTGGTCTGGAACTGCTCGTTCTGCAGCGGTTCGATCGTGAACGAGACGTCCGGGTGGCTCTTGTGGAAGTCGTCGGCCACTCCCTGCCAGATCGACTTCATCGGTTCGGTGGTCCGGTTGTGCCACCACGTGAGGGTGACCGGGCCGTTGGCCGAGGCGTCGCCACCCGAGCCGCTGCACGCGGCGAGCAGGAGGGTCGCCGCGGCGGCGAGGGCGACGGACAACTTCCGCCTTGAATGCATGGTTGCGGAACGCATTGGTCCACTCCTGACGACGTCGGCCGAGTTGGACGGGGCGTGATCGATGCGCGACGGCTAGTGAGAATCCACGCTCGAACCCGCCGTGTCAATCGTTGTCGATAACGTTTTACACGGCTAGCCTGGCCCCCGTGCCTCCTCGCTCCCGTGTCACTATCCGTGACGTCGCCGCCGCGGCCGGCGTCTCGGTGGCCACCGTGTCCAAGGTCCTCAACCAGCGCTACGGGGTCTCCGCGGACACGTTCGCGAGGGTCCAAGCCGTGATCAAGGAACTCGGTTACGAGGCGAGCCTGGTCGCGCAGAGCCTGCGCAACCACCGCACGAACGTGATCGGGATCCTGGTCGCCGACATCGAGCCGTTCAGCACCGAACTGCTCAAGGGCGCGGCGGACGCCATCCGCGGCACCGGTTTCGAGCTCGTCGTGTACTCGGCGGGCGGCCGCACCGGCGACCCGGAGGGCTGGGAACAGCGCTACCTGACCAGGTTGAGCGGCACGCTGGTCGACGGGGCCGTGCTCGTCACGCCCGCCGTCGACCTGGAAGGCCTGCCCGGCACTCCCGTCGTCGCCGTCGACCCGCACACCGGGCGCGCGGCACTGCCCACAGTGGACTCCGACAACCTGCACGGCGGCCGGCTCGCGACCGAGCACCTGCTCGCCCGCGGCCACCGCAGGATCGCCCTGCTCACCGGCCGTGCCGACCTGAAGTCCGCGCAGCAGCGCGAAACCGGCTACCGCGGGGCGCTGGCCAGCGCGGGCGTGCCGGTGGACGAGAACCTGATCCGCCGCGGTGACTACGACGCGGACATCGCCGCCGCGTCCGCCCGCGAGCTGTTGACCGGACCGGACCGGCCGACGGCCGTGTTCGCCGCCAACGACATCACCGCCATCGCCACCATCGAGACGGCCCGCGAGCTGGGACTGCGGGTGCCGGAGGACCTTTCGGTGGTCGGCTTCGACAACATCCCCGAATCGGCGTTGTGCACACCGCCGCTCACGACGGTGCAGCAACCGATCCGGGAGATGGGCCGCCGCGCCGTCACGTTGCTGGTGTGGCTCATCAACGGTGAAGAACCGGCAGACACGCACATCACGCTCGGCACCGAGCTCGTCGTCCGGCAGTCGACGCGCGCGTTGCCATCCTGAGCACTGGAGGATCTGTGACGACCGATGCCACCACGGCCGGCGAGCTCTGGCGCGATCCGCAGGCCGCACCGGCCGACCGCGTGCAGGACCTGATCAGCCGGATGACCACGCGCGAGAAGGTCGCGCAGCTCTACGGCATCTGGGTGGGCATCGAGACCGGCGGAGAAGTGGCGCCGCACCAGCACGATCTCGCCGTGCCGCTGGACTGGGACGAGCTCGTGCAGCACGGTCTCGGCCAGCTCACCCGCGTGTTCGGCACCCGTCCCATCGCACCCGACGTCGGTGTGCGCAGCCTCGCCCGCACCCAGCGGGAGATCATCACGCGCAGCCGGTTCGGCATTCCCGCGGTGGTGCACGAGGAGTGCCTCACCGGGCTCGCCGCCTGGCAGGCCACCGTGTTCCCGTCCCCGCTGTGCTGGGGCGCGAGCTTCGAGCCGGACCTGGTGCGGCGGATGACCGAGCAGATCGGCCGGTCGATGCGCCGGCTCGGCGTGCACCAGGGACTCGCGCCGGTGCTCGACGTGACCAGGGACCTGCGCTGGGGCCGCGTCGAGGAGTCGATCGGCGAGGACCCGCACCTGGTCGGCCTGATCAGCAGCGCGTACGTCGCCGGGCTGGAGTCCGCGGGCATCGTCGCCACGCTCAAGCACTTCGCCGGCCACTCGGGCTCGCGCGCCGGGCGCAACCTCGCGCCGTCGTCGATCGGGCCGCGCGAGTTCGCGGACGTGATGCTGCCGCCGTTCGAGATGGCGCTGCGCGCGGGCGCGCGGTCGGTGATGAACTCCTACACCACCAACGACGGCATGCCGGCCGCCGCCGACGCGGGGCTGCTGACCGAACGGTTGCGCGAGAAGTACGGCTTCACCGGGACCGTGGTCGCCGACTACTTCTCCATCCCGTTCCTGCACAAGCTGCACGGTGTGGCCGCCGACCGCGAGGACGCCGGGGTCCAGTCGCTCACCGCGGGCATCGACGTCGAACTGCCCACTGTGGACTGTTACGGCGAACCGCTGCTGGCCGCGCTCGACGCCGGCACGGTGGACGAGGCGCTGGTCGACCGCGCGCTGGAACGCGTGCTGCGGCAGAAGCTGGAGCTGGGCCTGCTCGACCCGGACTACAGCCCCGACGTCTCCGGCGAGGAGATCGACCTCGACGACGCCGAGTCCCGCGCGGTGGCCCGGCAGCTCGCCGAGCGTTCGATCGTGTTGCTGCACAACGACGGTCTGCTGCCGCTGAACGGCAGGCGCCGGGTCGCGGTGATCGGCCCGCGGGCGAACGACGCCGGCGCGGTGATGGGCTGCTACTCGTTCCCGCTGCACGTCGGCGTGCACCACCCGGACGTGCCGATGGGTATCGAGGTGCCCACGGTGCTGGAGGCGCTGCGGGCCGACCACGACGTCGTGTTCGAGCAGGGCTGCCCGGTGCTCGGCGGCACCGACGGGGAGATCCAGGCCGCCGTCGAGGCCGCGCGTGACGCGGAGGTCTGCGTCGTCGTACTCGGCGACCAGGCCGGTCTGTTCGGTGGGGGCACGTCCGGCGAGGGCTGCGACGCCACCGACCTCAAGCTGCCCGGCAGGCAGGAGGAGCTGCTCGAAGCGGTGCTCGCGACGGGTGCCCCGGTGGTGCTGGTGCTGCTGTCCGGCCGGCCGTACGAGCTGCACCGGCAGATCGACCGGCTCGCCGCCGTCGTCTGCGGGTTCTTCCCCGGGGTGGAGGGCGCGACCGCGGTCGCGAACGTCCTCAGTGGACGGACGAACCCGTCCGGCCGGCTGCCGGTGAGCTTCCCCGGCGCCGGCACCAGCCAGCCGTGGACCTACCTCACCGCGGCGCTCGGCGCGCGCACCGAGGTCAGCAGCGTCGACCCGACGCCGCTGTTCCCGTTCGGCCACGGACTTTCCTACGCGCCGGTGACCTGGGTGACGGCGGGCTGCGAGACGCGGGAGTGGGCGACCGACGGCACCTGCCGGGTGCACGTGGTGCTGCGCAACGACCAGGAGGTCCCGACCACCGACGTCGTGCAGATCTACCTGCACGACCCGGTGGCCGAGGTCGGGCGGCCCGTCCGGCAGCTGATCGGCGCGCTCAAGGTCGACCTCGCGTCCGGCCAGACCCGCACGGTCAGCGCCGAGCTGCACGCCGACCTCACCGCCTACACCGGCAGGGCCGGGCACCGCCAGGTGGACCCCGGCGAGGTCGAGCTGCACGTCGGCACGTCGAGCGCGGCCATCCACGCCACCCTGCGGCTCACCCTGACCGGACCGCGCCGCGAGGTCGGCTTCGACCGCACCATGACGCCTGTCTTCACCGTGACCTCCTGAATGATGAACGGCGCATTTGTCCACACAAATGCGCCGTTCATCCAGGTGGGGCGCGGCCCCGACGCCACTCCCGGAGGCCCGGTAATGTCCTTAAGGGACGAACCGGGCGGCGAAGGAGGGCTCTGTGCTGGAGATCAGCGGACTGACGTGGGCGGCCACGATCGGGGTGATCGTGCTGCTGCTGGCGGTCGACCTCGTCCTCGCGGCGTGGCGGCCGCACCGGATCGGCTTCCGCGAGGCCACGCTGTGGTCGGTGTTCTACATCCTGGTCGCGGTCGGGTTCGGCGTGTGGTTCACCATGGCGCACGGCGGCGAGTTCGGTGCCGAGTACTTCGCCGGCTACATCGTCGAGAAGAGCCTGTCCGTCGACAACCTGTTCGTGTTCGTGATCATCATGACCACGTTCCTGGTGCCGGAGGAGCACCAGCACAAGGTGCTGACGTTCGGCATCGTGCTCGCCCTGATCATGCGCGGCATCTTCATCGCGGTCGGCGCGACGCTGCTGTCGTTGTTCTCGTTCATGTTCCTGCTGTTCGGCCTGCTGTTGATCTTCACCGCCGTGCAGCTGTTCCGGCACCGCGACGAGGACCCGGACGTCGAGAACAACGTCGTGGTGAAGGCCGCCCGCAGGCTCCTGCCCGTCACGGACGACTACGTCGGCGGCAGGATCTTCGCTCGGGTCGACGGCAGGCGCCTCGCCACTCCCCTGTTCGTCGTGCTGGTGGCCATCGGCGGCGTCGACCTGCTGTTCGCGCTCGACTCGATCCCCGCGGTGTTCGGCGTGACCGATGAGCCCTACATCGTGTTCACCGCCAACGCGTTCGCGCTGCTCGGCCTGCGCGCGTTGTTCTTCCTCGTCAAGGGCCTGCTCGACCGCCTGGTGTACCTGTCGGCGGGACTCGCGGTCATCCTCGCGTTCATCGGCGTCAAGCTGATCCTGCACTGGGCTCACGTCGACATCTCCCCCTCGGTCCCGGAGGTGCCGACGCCGCTGAGCCTCGGCGTGATCATCGCGATCCTGGTGGTCGTCACGGTGGCGAGCCTGATCAAGACCCGCAACGACCCGTCCACCAAGGCACACCCCGGTTCACTGCGCGGGCATCAGGACGCCCCCGAAGCGGAGTGACCAGTTAAGTAACACTTGACCATTTGGTAACACCTGTTACACGATTTGCGGCATGGATCTGCACGTGGTCGAGCCCGCGCGTGATCGCCGCGTCCGTCGCACGCGGGCCGCCGTGCTGCAAGCCGCGATCGACCTGGTCAGCGCACGCGGTACGACGGCGGTCACGCTGTCGGAGATCGCCGAGGCGGCCGACGTCAGCAGGCGGGTCGTCTACCAGCACTTCGGCGACCTCGACACGGTGCTGCTGGAAGCCGGGCTCGACCTCGCGCGGCGCGAGTTGCTGCCGCGCCTGGCCACCCTCCGGCAACCGGTGGACCCCCGCGAGGAAACCCTCGCCATGGCGCGGCACTTCGCCGAGCACAACGTGTTCTACCGCGCCCTGTTCACCGGGTCCTGCGCCTACGCGCTGGACCGCGGGTTGATCAGCCTGCTGATCCCGGTCAACCGGCAGGGTGTCGAGCACCTGTTCGGCGACCGGGTCACCGGTGCGGCCGTCGACGACCTCGCCGCCTTCATCACCGGTGGCGTCGGGTCGTTCGTGACGGCCTGGGTGATCGACGGCGCGCACGATCCCGAGGCGTTCACCGACCGGTTGATCGCCGTCGTCTCCCTCTTCCTGGAGGTCCGATGATCAGCCGGCTCGTCGAACGCGGGCTCGAGCTCTCGCCACCGTTGACCCGCGAGGTCGTGGTGCAGAAGAACCTGCGCGTGCCCATGCCCGACGGCGTGGAACTGCTGGCGGACCGGTGGCTGCCGCGCTCCGGCGGCGACGGGCTGCCGACCGCGCTGGTCCGCTCCCCCTACGGCCGCGGCATGTTCGGGCAGGTGCTCGCGCGGCCGCTGGCCGAGCGCGGCTACCAGGTGCTGATCCAGAGCGTGCGCGGCGGGTTCGGGTCCGGTGGCACGTTCGACCCGATGCGGCAGGAACGCGAGGACGGCCTCGCGACGCTCGACTGGCTCGTGCGGCAGCCGTGGAGCGACGCGATCGTGCTGTACGGGCTGAGCTACCTCGGGCACGTGCAGTGGACCGTCGCCGACCAGCTACCACCGCAGGTCAAGGCGATGATCCCGGTGGTGACGGAGTCGGCGCTGACGCTGGAGTTCCTGCGCGCGGACGGCATGTCGCTGGAGACGCCGTTCGAGTGGGGCGTGCTCGTCGGCACCCAGGAACGCCCGCTGGCGATGCTGCGCAAACCGTTCCAGGACAAGAAGACCGCACGGGCGCTGCACACGCTTCCGTTGCGGGACGCCGACATCGCGGCGTTCGGCGAGCGTTCCGGCTACATCCAGGACATCCTCACCCACGACGCCGGCTCGGCGCGCTGGGAGGGGTTCGACCACAGCCACCGGGTCGCGGAGGTGTCGGTACCGGTCAGCTCGATCGGCGGCTGGTACGACATCTTCCTGCCCGGCCAGCTGCGCGACTTCCAGGTGTTGCAGGACAAGGGACTTCCGGCGCGGCTGACGATCGGGCCGTGGACGCACTCCGAGTTCAACTCGACCCCGATCGACGAGGCCGTCGGGTTCGGCCTCCCCCTCGCCCGCGGTGAGCAGCCACCGGACCGCGCGCCCGTGCGGCTGTTCGTGATGGGCGAGGAGGCCTGGCGCGACTTCCCGGCGTGGCCGCCGCCCGGCTACACCCCGCGACGCTTCCACCTCGGCGCCGGCGGCACCCTCGGCCCCGTGCCCGCGGAGTCCTCCGCGGACACCTACCGCTACGACCCGGCCGACCCCACGCCGGCCGTCGGCGGTGTGCGCCTGGCGAAGGGCGGCCGCGTCGACAACACCTCACTCGAAGCCCGGCCCGACGTGCTGACCTGCACCACGCCCGTGCTGGACGAGGACGTCGAGGTGGTCGGCGAGGTGAGCGCCGAGATCTGGTTCTCCTCCAGCCTCCCGCACGCCGACGTGTTCGTGCGGCTCTGCGACGTCGACCCCGCCGGGAAGTCGTGGAACGTGTGCGACGGCCTGGTGAGCCTCACCGGGGCGGACGAGCCGCAGTGCGCCACCGTCCGGTTGTGGCCGACGGCGTACCGCTTCCAGCGCGGCCACCGCATCCGGGTACAGGTGTCGAGCGGCGCTTTCCCCCGCTACGCCCGCAATCCGGGCACCGGCGAACCACGGGCCACCGCCACGACACTGCTCGCCGCCGACCAGACCGTCCACCACGGCCCCACGCGGCCGTCGGCGATCATCCTTCCGGTGCGCTGACGGCCGGACCTGGCCGGCGCAGTGCTGTCGGCCATGTCGGACGACGAGAGCGGCCCCGCCATCGGCCCCACCCTGTCGGAGTGGCGCAAAGCCCGCGAGGAGACCGAACGGCATCTGGCCGGGCCACGCCACCGGTCGACGAGGCGTGGGTGCAGCGGCTCGCCGATCTGCTGATCTCCTCGCACTCGGCACCGCCGGCGGCCATTTCCCCTCGTCGAACCGCTGACCTCCACCGCGCACGGTTGATCTCGGTTGGCCCCTCGCTCGGTTGATCAGCCCGTGGCTAATGTCGTGGCGCGGCCGCGAACAGCCATCGACAAAAACGAGGTGAAAACCGTGCGTGCAATTTCGGCGTTCGTGCTGACGGCAGCCGCGATAGCGGCTGCCGCACTCCCGGCGGCAGCGGCACCGGTCAATGCGGCTGTGGCACTTCAGGCGCAGGGACGGCTGGAGGCACGTGGCGCGGCGGTGACGGTGCCGACGCGGGTGATGTGCCAGAACGGTGCCACCGCGTCGTTGTGGGTGCAGGTCACGCAGAACGTGCGCGGTGAGCTCGCGATCGGCGAGAAATACACGGGAAGTGTTCCGTGCACCGGCGAATATCACCGGGTCGACGTGACGGTGGTGTCCCGCACGAAGGCGTTCCGGCAGGGCGTGGCATTCACGACGGCGTCGTTGAACGTCTATCTGCCGCCGGACAATTCGAACACGGTCGAAGTAGCGCGGGAAATGATGCTCGTTCGATAATTCACCGTTTGACGGCGCTCGACGCGCGGACCACGAGCTCCGGCTGGAACTTCACGTGCCGGTGCTCGTGGCCCGGCTCGTTCTCGGCCAGCAGCAACGTGGCGGCGGTGCGGCCCAGCTGCTCGCGCGGCTGCCGCACCGACGTCAGCGGCACGGCGGCGGCCGCGGCGAACTCGATGTCGTCGTACCCCACGACGGCGAGGTCGTCCGGCACCTTGAGGCCCTGCTGCGTCATCGACTGCAGCAGGCCCAGCGCGAGCAGGTCGTTGGCGCAGAACGCCGCCGTGGGACGCCGTGCCGCGGGCAGGCCCACCAGCCGCTCGCCCGCGCCGCGTCCTTCCGCCACCTGCAGGCTCCTCGTCTCCAGGAACGTGAGCGCGTCGGCGGGCAGACCCGCGTTGGCCAGCGCGCGCATCGCTCCCTCGCGCCGGTCGCGCACCTGCTGGATGGACAGCGGACCGCCGATCATCGCGATGCGCCGGTGGCCGTTCTCGATCAGGTGGGTCACCGCGAGCTCACCGCCGAGCACGTCGTCGACCGCCACCGAGCAGTAGGTGCCGTTCGACTCGCGGTCGACCAGCACGACCGGGGTGCCGCGGTCGGTGAGCCGTTCCGCGTCGACCGGGGTGATCAGGATGCCCTCGACGCGTTGCTCGTGCAGCAGTTCCAGGTACTCGCGCTCGCGGCCGTCGTCGGACGCGCTGTTGCACAGGAACAACGCGAGCCCCGCCTTCCGTGCCGCGTCCTCCACGCCGCGGGCCACGTCGGTGAAGAACGGGTTCGCCGCGTCGAGCACGACGTAGGCGATCACCCGGCTGCTGCCCGCTCTGAGCTGCCGCGCGGACTCGTTGCGGACGAACCCGAGCTCCTCGATCGCGGCCAGCACCCGTTGCCTCGTGGCGGGCGCGACGACGCCCGGCCGGTTCAGCACGTTCGAGACGGTCGCGTTCGACACGCCGGCGTGCCGCGCGACCTCGCGGATGCCCACTGACGGCTTCACCGGCGACTCCTTTGTTGAAACGTGACAAGCGACTGTACCTCCTGTCCCTTGACATGTGGCCGTAACGCCCCCAGAGTGCACGTAACTCAGCCGTTAAAACGTTTCAACATCGAGGAGACGGACGTGGACCGACCTCCCGTGGTGGCACTGGACGAGGTGAGCAAGTCCTTCGGCGCCGTTCGCGCGTTGTCCGGCGTGTCGCTGCAACTGCTGCCCGGCGAGGCCCACGCGCTGCTCGGGGAGAACGGGGCCGGCAAGTCGACGCTGATCAAGACCCTCGCCGGGGTGCACCGCCCGGACACCGGTCAGGTGCTCCTCGACGGTGCCCCGCAACGGTTCTCCGGCCCCGCCGACGCGCTGGCCGCGGGCATCGCGATCATCTACCAGGAACCGACGCTCTTCGGTGACCTGTCGGTGGCCGAGAACGTGTTCATGGGCCGCCAGCCGCTCGGTTTCGGCCGCCGCATCGACGTCGGCGAGATGCACGCGCGCACCTCGGAGCTGTTCTCCCGCCTCGGTGTACGGCTCGACCCGGCCCGTCCGGCACGTGGACTGTCCATTGCGGACCAGCAGCTCGTCGAGATCGCGAAGGCACTGTCGTTCGACGCCCGCGTGATCGTGATGGACGAGCCCACCGCGGCCCTGTCCGCGCACGAGGTCCAACGGCTTTTCGGTGTGGTGCAGGCGTTGCGCGCACAGGACGCCGCCGTGCTGTTCGTGTCGCACCGGCTCGACGAGGTGTTCGAACTGTGCCAGCGGGCCACGGTGCTGCGTGACGGCGAGTTCGTCTGGTCCGGCCCGTTGTCCGGCGAGACACCGGACTCGCTGGTGCGCCGGATGGTCGGCCGCGAGCTGTCGCAGCTCTTCCCCAAGCAGGAGACGGCCGCGGGCGAGGTCCTGCTCTCGGTGCAACGGCTGACCCGCGAGGGCGTGTTCACCGACGTGTCGTTCGACGTGCGGGCAGGCGAGATCGTGGCGCTGTCCGGCCTGGTCGGCGCGGGCCGCAGCGAGGTCGCACGGGCGGTGTTCGGCATCGACCGGCCCGACGGCGGCGCGGTCGTGGTGCGTGGTCGGCGGCTGAAGTACGGCTCCCCCACCGCCGCGATGGCCGCGGGGATCGGGTTCGTGCCGGAGGACCGCCGCCAGCAGGGACTCGTGATGGACGCGTCCATCGAACGCAACGCCGCGCTGGCCTCGCTGGGCCGGCTGTCCACGTTCGGGTTGCTGCGCCGCCGTTCCGAACGCGCGCTGGCGCAGGACTGGGCGGTCAGGCTGCGGTTGAGGTTCGCACGGCTGAGCGACCCGGTCGGGGTGCTGTCCGGCGGCAACCAGCAGAAGGTCGTGCTGGCGAAGTGGCTGGCGCGCAAGCCTTCCGTGCTGATCGTGGACGAGCCCACGCGCGGCATCGACGTCGGCACGAAGGCCGAGGTGCACCGGTTGTTGTCGGAGCTGGCCGGGCAGGGGGTCGGGGTGCTGATGATCTCGTCGGAGCTGCCGGAGGTGCTCGGGATGGCCGACCGCGTGCTGGTCATGCACGAGGGCCGGTTGGTGGAGGAGCTCGCGCGGGCCGAGGCGACCGAGGAACGGGTGGCGCTGGCGGCCGCCGGGCAGGTGGCGCGATGACCGCCCTCGCCCTGCGTGGCACCGCCGCCCGCCGCCTCTCCACCCGCGTGGGCCGCGTCCGCGAACTCGGCATCGTCGTGGCCCTCGCCCTGGTCGTCATCCCGACGGCGATCGTGAACCCGAGGTTCGTCCAGCCCCAGAGCGTGCGCGACCTCCTCCTCAACGCCTCCATCGTCGCCCTGCTGGCCGTCGGCCAGACCCTGGTCGTCATCACCCGCAACGTCGACCTGTCCGTGGGCTCGGTCCTCGGCCTGTCCGCTTTCCTCACCGCACAACAGTTCGCGAACCACCCCGGCACGCCGCTGCTGGCGGGCATCGGGTTCGGCATCGGCATCGGACTGGCCTGCGGCCTGCTCAACGGCCTGCTGGTGGCGCTGGGCAACGTCCCCAGCCTCGTGGTCACCCTCGGCACGCTCTACGTGTTCCGCGGCATCGACTACGCCCTCGCCCACGGCAGGCAGATCAACGCCGCCAACCTCCCGGACGCGCTGCTCGACCTGGGCAGCAGCCGCGTCCTCGGCGTCCCGGTGCTCGTCCTGGTCACGCTCGCGACCGTCGCGGTGGCCGCCCTGTACCTGCGCTCCTACCGCTCCGGCCGCGAGCTGTACGCGCTCGGTTCCAACCCGGAGGCCGCCAAGCTCGCCGGCATCCCGGTCGCGAAACGCACGCTCACCGCGTTCGTCCTTTCCGGACTGATCGCGGGCCTGGCCGGCGCGCTCTGGGTGGCCCGCTACGGCACGGTCGACGCGGCCGCGGGCAGCGGCCTCGAACTCCAGGTCGTGGCGGCCGTGGTGGTCGGCGGTGTCGCGATCTTCGGCGGCTCGGGAACCGTGGCCGGTGCCGCATTGGGCGCGCTGCTGCTGGGCACGATCACGAGTTGCCTGGTGGTGCTGCAGATTCCCGCGTTCTGGCAGCAGGCGATCTCGGGCGCGCTGCTGCTGAGCGCCATCACGGTCGACCGGCTGCTCGCGCTGCGGCTCGCGAAAGCCCTGCGCACCACGGAGGGAACCAGCCATGCGTAGCCTCCTGCGGTGGGAGACCGCGCTGGTGCTCCTGCTGGTCGTCGTGGCGCTGACCGGCCAGATCAGCACGAACGGCGCGTTCCTCGACGGCGGCAACCTCTTCTACCTCGGCCTCGACATCGGCGAGATCGCGCTGATCGCGCTCCCGCTCACGCTGGTGATCGTCGCGGGCGAGATCGACCTGTCCGTCGCGTCGGTGCTCGGCCTGTCCAGCGCGCTGGTCGGCTGGCTGTGGAACGCGGGCTGGCCGCTGGAGACGATCCTGCCCGTGGTGGTCGTCGGCGGCGCGGTCTGCGGCGCGGTCAACGGGCTGCTCGTCACCCGGCTCGGCCTGCCCAGCCTCGCGGTCACCATCGGCACGCTCGCGCTCTACCGCGGCCTCGCGCTGGTGGTGCTGGGCGACACGGCGGTCGCGGACTTCCCGGCGAGCTACACGTCGTTCGGCACGACACCGGTGCCCGGCACGAACCTCCCGTACCCGATCGCGCTCGCGGCGGTTCTGGCCGTGCTGTTCGGGATCGCGCTGCACGCCAGCTCGTTCGGCCGGTCGGTCTACGCGATCGGGGCCAACGAGGAGGGCGCGCGGTTCTCCGGCATCCGGGTCAAGCGCATCAAGCTGATCCTCTTCGTGCTCGCCGGGGCGGTGGCCGCGGTCGCCGGCATCGTCTACACGTTCCGCTTCTCCAGCGCCCGCGCGGACAACGGCGTCGGGCTGGAACTGGCCGTGGTCGCCGCCGTGCTGCTCGGCGGCGTGTCCATCTTCGGCGGCAGGGGATCGCTCTTCGGCGTGCTCGCGGGCGTGCTGCTGCTGGGCGGTCTGCGCAACCTGCTGATCCTGCGGGACACCTCCACCGAGGTCCTCACCATTGTCACCGGGCTCCTGCTGCTGGTGAGCGTGCTCGCCCCCTCGATCACCCGATCGCTCCGAAAGGCAACGACATGAACACACGTCTCGTGCTCGCCCTGGTGGTGTCCGGGGCCGTCGCGCTCACCGCCTGTGGCGGCACCACGAAGGACAGTTCGAGCCGGCAGACCGGTGGTGCCACCAACGCCGCCAAGGCCGACCCGAACGCGCCGCTCAAGGAAGGCCTCAAGATCACCTTCCTGCCCAAGCAGGTCAACAACCCGTACTTCACCGTGGCGCAGAAGGGCGCCGAGCAGGCGGGCACGGCGCTCAAGGCCGAGGTCAAGGCCACCGGCCCGTCCGACGCCGCGGCCAGCTCGCAGGTCACCTACATCAACACCGCCGCGCAGCAGAAGCAGAACGCGCTGGTGATCTCCGCGAACGACGCCAACGCCGTCGCGCCCGCGCTCAAGTCCGCGCGCTCGCAGGGGGTCAAGGTCGTCACCTTCGACTCCGACGCCGCACCGGACGCCAGGGACGTGTTCATCAACCAGGCCCGCTCGAACGACATCGCCGCGGGCCAGGTGAAGCTGATCTCCGACGCGGTCGGCGGCAGCGGTGAGATCGCGATCCTGTCCGCGACCCCGAACGCCACCAACCAGAACGCGTGGATCGAGGTCATGAAGACCGAGCTGGCGAAGCCCGAGTACGCGGGCCTCAAGCTCGTGGAGACCGCGTACGGCAACGACGACGACCAGACGTCGTTCCAGAAGACTCAGGGTCTGCTGCAGGCGCACCCGAACCTCAAGGGCATCATCTCGCCGACCACCGTCGGTGTCGCGGCCGCCGCCCGCTACCTCAGCTCCAGCGAGTACAAGGGCAAGGTGCAGCTCACCGGTCTGGGCACGCCGAACCAGATGCGCAAGTTCGTCCAGGACGGCACGGTGAAGTCGTTCGCGCTGTGGGACCCGAGCAAGCTCGGCTACCTCGCCACGTACGCCGCGGCGGCGCTGGCGTCCGGGCAGATCACCGGTGCCGAGGGGGAAAAGTTCAAGGCCGGTGACCTCGGCGACTACCCGATCGGCGCCAAGGGCGAGGTCGTGCTCGGCCCGCCGCAGGTGTTCGACGCCGGCAACATCGACAAGTTCGACTTCTGACCATGCGGATCTGCTTCACCCTCAAGGTCCGGCCCGATCGAATCGACGAGTACCGGGCCCGGCACCGCGAGGTGTGGCCCGAGATGCGGGCCGCCCTCAGCGAGGCGGGATGGCGCAACTACTCCCTCTTCCTCGCCGGGGACGGCCTGCTGGTCGGCTACCTCGAATGCGACGACTTCGACGCGGCGCTCGCCGAGATGGCGCGCACCGAGGTGAACGCCCGCTGGCAAGCCGAGATGGCGGAGTTCTTCGTCGGTGACGGCAACGCCGACGAACGGATGCGGCCGCTCGACGAGGTCTTCCACCTCGACTGAGCACAATGGAGAGACTGATGAGCGTGAAGGACGCGTTGCGGGAGCAGCGGATCGAGACGCCGTCGTGGGCGTACGGCAACTCCGGCACCCGGTTCAAGGTGTTCGCGCAGCAGGGGGTTCCGCGCACGCCGTACGAGAAGATCGACGACGCGGCGGTGGTGCACCGGCTCACCGGCGTCGCGCCGACGGTCGCGTTGCACATCCCGTGGGACAAGGTCGACGACTACGGCAAGCTCGCGTCCTACGCACGCGACCGCGGCATCGCGTTGGGGGCCATCAACTCCAACGTCTTCCAGGACGACGACTACAAGCTCGGCAGCGTGTGCCACCCGGACGCGGCGGTGCGGCGCAAGGCGGTCGGGCACCTGCTGGAGTGCGTCGGCATCATGGACGCCACCGGCTCGCGCGATCTCAAGCTGTGGTTCGCCGACGGCCTCAACTACCCCGGCCAGGACAACATCCGCGCCCGCCAGGACCGGCTCGCCGAGGCACTCCAGGAGACGTACGAACGGCTCGGTGCCGACCAGCGGATGTTGCTGGAGTACAAGCTCTTCGAGCCCGCGTTCTACACCACCGACGTGCCGGACTGGGGCACGGCGTACGCGCACTGCCTGCAGCTGGGCGACAAGGCGCAGGTCGTGATCGACACCGGGCACCACGCGCCGGGCACGAACATCGAGTTCATCGTGTCGTTCCTGTTGCGGGCGGGCAAGCTAGGCGCGTTCGACTTCAACTCGCGCTTCTACGCCGACGACGACCTGATGGTCGGCGCGGCGGACCCGTTCCAGCTGTTCCGGATCATGCACGAGATCGTGCTGGCCGACGCGCTGAAACCGGCCGCGGGCATCGCGTTCATGCTCGACCAGTGCCACAACCTGGAGCCCAAGATCCCGGCGATCATCCGCTCGGTGCTCAACGTCCAGGAGGCCACGGCGAAGGCCCTGCTGGTCGACCACGAGGCTCTCGCTCAAGCACAACAGGCGGGTGACGTGCTGGGCGCGAACGCCGTGCTGATGGACGCCTACAACACCGACGTCCGCCCGTTGCTGCGGGAGCTCCGCGAGGAGATGGGCCTCGATCCCGACCCGATGGCCGCGTACCGGCGGTCCGGGTACGCCGAGCAGATCGTCCGTGAACGAGTCGGCGGCGAGGCCGCCGGATGGGGTGCGTGATGAACCAGGTCGAAGCGCTGCTGGGGCGGAGTAACCGGCTCGGCGCCGATCCGCGCAACACCAACTACGCGGGCGGCAACACCTCGGCCAAGGGCGCGGAGACCGACCCGGTCACCGGGCAGCCGGTGGAACTGGTGTGGGTCAAGGGATCCGGTGGTGATCTCGGCACGCTCACCGAGGCCGGGCTCGCGGTGCTGCGGCTGGACCGGTTGCGCGCGTTGACGTCCGTCTACCCCGGTGTCGAACGGGAGGACGAGATGGTCGCCGCGTTCGACTTCTGCCTGCACGGCAAGGGCGGCGCCGCGCCGTCGATCGACACGGCCATGCACGGCCTGGTGGACGCGGCCCACGTCGACCACCTGCACCCGGACGCGGGCATCGCCTTCGCCACGGCGGCGGACGGCGAGGCGCTGGTCAAGGCGTGCTTCGGCGACCGAGTGGTGTGGGTGCCGTGGCGGCGGCCCGGGTTCCGGCTCGGCCTCGACATCGCGGCCGTCAAGCGCGAGAACCCGCAGGCCATCGGCGTGATCCTGGGCGGGCACGGCATCACCGCGTGGGGTGCGACGAGCGAGGAGTGCGAGGCCAACTCGCTCGACATCATCGCCACCGCCCAGCGCTACCTCGACGAACACGGCCGCCCCGAACCGTTCGGCCCGGTCGTCCACGAACCACTCGCCCGGGACGAGCGCCTGCGCAGGGCCGCCGAACTGGCGCCGGTGGTCCGCGGGCTCGCGTCCACGGACTCGCCGCAGGTCGGGCACTTCACCGACACCGACGTGGTGCTGGACTTCCTCGCCCGCGAACGGCATCCCGAACTGGCCGCGCTCGGCACGTCGTGCCCCGACCACTTCCTGCGCACCAAGGTCCGGCCGCTGGTGCTCGACCTGCCGCCGACCGCGCCGCCGGCCGACGTCGTGGCACGGCTGAAGCAGCTGCACGAGGCCTATCGCGAAGACTACAAGGCCTACTACGAAAGGCATGCCGAGCCGGACAGCCCGCCGATGCGCGGCGCGGACCCGGCGATCGTGCTCGTGCCGGGCGTCGGCATGTTCAGCTTCGGCCGGAACAAGCAGACCGCGCGGGTGGCCGGCGAGTTCTACGTCAACGCCATCAACGTGATGCGCGGCGCCGAGGCCGTCTCCCGGTACGCGCCGATCGAGGAACGCGAGAAGTTCCGCATCGAGTACTGGGCGTTGGAAGAGGCCAAGCTGCAACGGATGCCGAAGCCCAAGCCGCTCGCGACCCGCGTCGCGCTCGTCACCGGTGGCGGTTCGGGCATCGGCCGGGCGATCGCGCGACGGCTGGCCGCCGAGGGCGCGTGCGTGGTGGTCGCCGACCGCAACGGTGACGCCGCGCGGGAGGTCGCCGAGGGCATCGGCTCGTCGGACGCGGCGGTCGCGGTGACCGTCGACGTCACCGGCAGCGCGGGCCTCGCGCAGGCGTTCCGGGAAGCGGTGCTGGCGTTCGGCGGCGTGGACCTGGTGGTCAACAACGCCGGCCTGTCGATCTCCAAGCCGCTGGAGGAGACCACCGAGGCCGACTGGGACCTCCAGCACGACGTGATGGCCAAGGGTTCGTTCCTGGTGTCACAGCAGGCGGCGAAGGTCATGCGCGCGCAAGGGATGGGTGGTGACATCATCTACATCTCCAGCAAGAACGCGGTCTTCGCCGGTCCGAACAACGTCGCCTACGGTGCCGCGAAAGCGGATCAGGCGCACCAGGTCCGGTTGCTGGCGGCGGAACTGGGCGGGGACGGCATCCGGGTCAACGGCATCAACCCGGACGGCGTGGTCCGCGGTTCCGGCATCTTCGCGGGCGGCTGGGGTGCCCAGCGCGCCGCCGTCTACGGCGTGCCCGAGGAGAAGCTCGGCGAGTTCTACGCCCAGCGCACCCTGCTCAAGCGCGAGGTGCTGCCCGAGCACGTCGCCGCGGCGGTGGTCGCGCTGACCGCGGGCGACCTGTCGCTCACCACGGGCCTGCACGTGCCGGTCGACGCCGGTGTAGCCGCGGCGTTCCTGCGATGACCGCGGTCGCGGCGGTCGACCTCGGCGCGTCCAGCGGCCGCGTGGTGCGCGGCGTCGTCACCGAGGACGGCGTGCGGATCGAGGAGGTGCACCGGTTCCCCAACGGCCCGGTGCACCTGGGCGAGCGGCTGTACTGGGACGTGGCGGCCCTGCACCGCGAGGTGCTCACCGGGCTGCGCCGGGCGGGCGAGATCGACAGCATCGGCATCGACAGCTGGGCGGTCGACTACGGCCTGCTCGACGCGGACGGCGAGCTGCTCGGCAACCCGGTGCACCACCGCGACTCCCGCACCGAGGGCATCACGCCGCCGGACGGGCTGTACGCGATCAACGGACTGCAGTTCCAGCCGTTCAACACGATGTTCCAGCTGATGGCGGAACCGCTGCTGCCCAAAGCGTCCCAGCTCCTGCTGATCCCCGACCTGCTCTCCTGCCGGCTGACCGGGCAGCGCGGCGCCGAGTACACCAACGCCACCACGACCGGGCTGATCGACGTCCGAACAGGACGGTGGTCGCCCGAGCTGACCCGCGACCTCCCGCCCGGCCTGCTGCCGGACCTGCGGTACCCCGGCGACCCCGCCGGAACGTGGCACGGCGTACCGGTGACCGCGGTCGGCTCGCACGACACCGCGTCCGCCGTCGTCGCCGTGCCTGCCGAGAACGAGCGGTTCGCCTACATCTCGTGCGGCACGTGGTCGCTGGTCGGGGTCGAGCTGGGCGCACCGGTGCTCACCGCGGAAAGCCAGGCCGCCAACTTCACCAACGAGGGCGGCGTCGACGGCACCATCCGCTATCTGCGCAACGTCATGGGCCTCTGGCTGCTGCAGGAATGCCTGCGCTGCTGGAACGCCGACCTCACACCGTTGCTGCGGGCAGCCGGAGAAGCGGCGGGCTCGGTGTTCGACCCCAACGACCCGGTCTTCCTCCCGCCCGGCGACATGCCCGCGCGGATCCAGCGGTGGTGCGGGAAGACCATGTCACCGGCCGAGATCGTTCGGTCCATCATGGACAGTCTGGCGCTGGCCCACCGTGATGCGATCAGTGACGCGCAACGGTTGTCCGGCAAGGAGGTCGACGTCGTGCACATCGTCGGCGGTGGCTCGCGCAACGAGCTGCTGTGCCAGCTCACCGCCGACGCGTGCGGGCTGCCCGTGGTGGCCGGTCCGGCGGAGGCCACCGCGTTGGGCAACGTCCTGGTGCAGGCACGTGCCGCGGGCGCGGCCCACGGCACGCTCGCCGACCTCAGGAAGCTGGTGCGCCACTCGCAACCGCTGCGGCGCTACCTTCCCCGCTGAGCTGCCGCGTCACCTCGTCACGATCCGGTCGCCGACCCTGATGAGGTCGGGGTTGGTCAGGTACTGGGCGTTCTTCTCGACCAGCGCCCGCCATCCCCCTTCGACGCGGAGCTCCTCGGCGATGCCGCTGAGCGTGTCCCCCGG